>Ga0101944_10004892_pt1 | contig 15941 bp, 11 predicted proteins | sample DewCreD2012metaG_FD_75245 | JGI IMG/M metagenome (GOLD analysis project Ga0101944, IMG submission 75245) | Hot spring sediment bacterial and archeal communities from British Columbia, Canada, to study Microbial Dark Matter (Phase II) - Dewar... ...
TGGTATCGGCGTTGTGGCTGGGATGTAGAGAGGAATATCCCACCGGCCACGGGGGGGCCGCCACTGGTGTTTGCCGACCTGATAGGAATCCTGGAGGAGTTGCTGTCCAGCAAATATCAGCGCTACGATAAAGAACTGCGGGGAAATATCGAAGGGGCCCTCTTGGCCCGGTTGAGCGCTCTGACCCGGGGCAGTGTGGGCAAATTCTTTGTCAGCCATCCCGGAGAGCTGACCCCATGGGAAAACCTTTTGAAGAAGCCTGTCATCCTGGAACTGGCCAATATCACCGAACGAGAACAGAAGGCTTTGGCTTTGCTGTATATTCTTTACCTCATCCGCAGCAGCGCCCGGGAGGAGCAGAAACGCCAACCCGATCGCCTGCACTTAACCGTGGTGGAAGAGGCCCACCAGGTGCTGGCCCAACAGGAAGTAACCAAACACCCGGAGGTGGCTGATGCTTCGGGGGCGGCCATGCAGGCCTTTGCAGAAGCGCTGCGATTATTAAGGGAATTTCGTGAGGGATTCATTATTCTTGATCAGATGCCCAGCCACCTTAGCCCCGCAGTGCGGGCCAATACCAATATGAAGCTAGCTTTCCGCCTGCCGGAAGAAGAGGAACAGCGGGTGATTGCCCAAGCCGCAGGATTGGATGAAGGCCAAAAGAAGCTGCTTTACCGCCTCCCCCCGGGGGAGGCATTGTGGTTCTCGGCAACAGGAGGGGTTTATCACGTAACAATCCCAAAATTTCCCCCGCAATGAAAGGAACACTTATGGGAGACATTAAAAAATCTTCCAATGGCCAAGCCTTGAAGGGTGGGCAACAAGACCAGAAGGGCTTAGATACAAAGGAAACAGAAATCAAGGGAATGGAATCCTCCAAAATTGCCGGTTTGTCCCAGGAGGCCGGGGATACCAAAGCCGAAAGCTATCAGAAAGTGGACCAGGATTTGGACAATCACGTCCTCAACCACTTGGAAGTTCGCTATGGCGAGTGGATTCCCCCTGAGCGCCTGACGGAGGAACGTCAGCGCCTTGCCCAGATACGACGAAAGGAAGCATTGCAGCAAGATCTGGCGGAGAAATTCTCTGATTTATCCCAGCAGGAGCGGGAGGCTGTCCTCGGTTATTGTTCGGGAGATGAGAGGCACATAGAGAGAAACATTCAGACACCCTCAACTCTGCTGCATGAGCGCCTGCATGGTTTATCCCACCCGGAAGCGAAACGCGTGCTGGGGAATCATTTGTATGAGGGAATCACCGAAGACCTTGCAACCCAAAATCCGGAATTTTTCCTTAAGCTTAAAGATATGGGGGAATGTTACCCGGAGAATCGTGAGACGGTGACCATCCTGAAAGCAAGGGTTCCAGAAAGTGCCCTTTATGAAGCATATTTTAAAGGAGACGACAGCCGGATTCGGGGGTTTGTGGATCATGACTTGGGGGAGGGCACCTGGGCCCATGTCAAGGATTTGCTGGAACAGGCTGAAAGGGGCAACCAGGAGGCGCTGCATGAGGCCAGAAAGATTCTCAAGCAGAATCGCTGGGGAAGTTAAAGTAAAGGTGATGTGCCATGTTAGTTTTCCAGACCAACTTTGATCATATTTTAAAACGGTTTGAGGAGCGTTTCCCTAAAATCTTCCAAGAGGACCCATCATGGCTGGCGAGAATTGTGGCTGAAATCAACCTTTATCTGCCGGACGATTGGCGACTTACCCGGACTACCAACAACTTCCGCATCCAATTAATGGGCAAGGACATGCCTGCCTTGGTTGGGCGCTCCTACCGCTTGCCTGACGATAATATTCTGCACATTATTGACTCGGTGCACAAACAAAACTATAAGGATAAATATGATCAAGACGCCGACTATAACAACCTAGCCCCCAACCTCTACTTTTATTACCCCCGCCCGGAAGATGCGGAAACCCCCCTGTTCGCCAGGCAGTATGAACGGGTGAAATTTGGCCGGGATGGAAAACTGGTGGGGACGCAGTATCACCGCGTCCATCCGCTCACCAAAGCTGGTTTAGACCTGGAGCATTTTCGGTGGGTACTTTGGACCACAGGAGGGGACGCCCGGGATGTTAACCGGGTGGCCCCCGAGTACCATGGCAAGGATTATTGGAAAGTAGAATCACTTAGCGATCCTGCGGGCAAGAGACAGCGGGAATATATTCAACAGTACCAAACAATTCTCGAAGAATTCGGTGTTTCAGACCTGCGCCCTCCTGAACGACCTCCACATCCTTATGAGATAGAATATAAATTCCTTGTGTCTCGCAACCCAACCCATGCTAAGAAGATATTTAAGGACATAGAACAAAAATTGCCGGAACTGGGTTTTCGGCTTAAAGGTAAACGCCAAGGCCCCCGCCTCCAAGTAGACACCTATTTTGATGACGAGACTCTTCACCTGCACCAAAACCGCACATCCTTTCGAGTCCGTAGTAAGAAAGATCAAGTCCGAATCACCCTGAAAAAGCGGGTGCATATTGCCTCCGGGAGCAGCTATTCCCCAAAAGGGCTCTACGAACGTTTAGAAGAGGAAGTTACCATTACCCCGGCCCAGGAACAGGCTCTCCGACGAGGCGAATCCCTCAATGTTTTCCCCTATCGCCTCATTCACTATGTTGCCCCTGGGTGTGGCCCCCTCAAAGAAGTGGTAGTTGTAAAGAACCAACGGAAAAAGCTGACCCTGGTGGAAAAACATGGGCAGGAAGTGGAACTCTGCTTCGATCAGGTCATCTACATGATTGAAGGCAATGAGGTGGGGCCTTACTTTGAGGTGGAAATCGAGAGTAAGGGAGCACCTCGCCTGGAGGTGCAGGCTTTGGCCCATATTTTGGAAGAGACTTGGGGTCTCATCCCGTCCCGGCAGACAAAGTACGAAAGAGGGGTCTCCCTCCTGAAGACTGAGCAACAGCCATCCGGTAAAAAGTTGGTTATTATTGACACTGACTGTGGAGTGGATGACGCCTTGGCTCTCATTTTAGCCCTCAAGTCTCCCGAACTTGAAGTTAAGGCCATCACTACGGTCTCGGGTAATGTTCACCAGGACCTGGTGATCCGCAATGTCTTTCGCGTCTTGGACCAGATTAATCCCCAACCTCCACCAGTGGTTGCTTGTGGGGCCGCCGCTCCCCTTCGACGACCCTTCCGGGACGCAGCCTCGGTGCATGGCAACGATGGTTTAGGGGATGCATGCAATGGATCCATAGACATCCAATTGGATGACCGCCCCGCTTGGCGGGTAATTACCGATTTAGCCAAGAATCACCCCAAACAGGTTACCTTAATTACCATCGGGCCTATGACCAACCTATCCTTGGCTATAGAAAAAGACCCAGAGGGAGTCCATTGTCTCAAAGAGGTTGTGTCCATGGGCGGGGTCTTTTTTGAGGTGGGAAATGTGGGGGCGGACGCAGAGTTCAACGTTGCCGCCGACCCGGAAGCGGCCGAGGCCGTTGTGAAGTTTTGCCGCGACTCCTGCCTTAAGACCCCGCTGGATGGAAAAGGCCAAGAAGTCTTACTTCCCCCTGAACCCCAGAAAAAGGATTATGACAGGATTAAAAGCTACCGAGACCATGATCCCCTTGATCCCCGGATGGTTCCCCTCACCTTCGTGGGTCTGGATGTAAGCCATAAAGTCATTCTCCGCCGGGCTACCCTGGATCGGCTGGTCAAGGCCCACCCCAGCAAGTCCCTCTTGAAGTTTATCCAGGCCATATCCGCCAAATACATGCAATTCTATTATGACAATGAGTGGCTACCCGGCTGCTATCTCCATGACCCCTTGGCCGTAGCCTATGTCATTAATCCGGCTTTTTTAGAGATCAAGAAACACATCCTGAGGGTTGAAACCAAAGGCAGTTTTACCAGCGGCGTTATTTTCCCCGATGACCGCCCCACCCGCAACCCCGCTTGGCGCAATCCAGCGGAGGAAGTGATTAATGTCGCTCGAGGGGTGGAAAAGGAAGCCTTTGAGGATTTCTTCTTAGAACGCCTACTGTTAGATTGATTCTATGTTTTAAATAGAAATGTGAAATAGTATGTTAGCAACATTAGGTTGACAGCCTGGGAGGCCTTAACATATGGACCGACAAAAAAAAAACTGGAGAAACTCCCAAAAAATTCTTGCCACTGGACGATGACCTCATTTGCGTCCGGGGAGGAATAGACTTGACCTATGAAGCCCAATTCTGGCAGGGTTCCAGAGTAATAGGCCGAGAAGCCGAAATTAACCAGATCCTTACTATATTATCACGAAGAGGGATGCGGAACATCATACTGACTGGTGATGCTGGGGTTGGTAAAACCGCCTTAATCTCAGAAGTTGCCTATCGAATAGCTACAAACCAAGTCCCGACACAATTAAGACAAACCAGAATCATTCAAACCACCTTTAACGATTTATGGGCTCTGGCGGGAGAAAGTGATAACTGGGCAAAATATTTTCAAAATTTAAAAACACTTTTGAACGAGGTTAAAAAGTATAACGCCATCCTGTTCATTGATGAAATACATACAATATATGGCCATCCGATAAGCATGTCTTATCTTCGACCCCGTCTCGCCAGCGGCGAGATTACTATCCTAGGAGCCACAACCGAACATGAGTACTATACCTTTATTCAGCGGGACCGGGCCACTGCCCGTCGGTTTCAGGTTCTTAGGATCCCGGAGACCGATGTTTTAACGACAAAACAAATCCTGACCTCCTTTTTGGAAAAGGAAAAATCGGCGGGTTTAACTCTCGTTGACGCCGACATTTTGGATTATTTGGTCTCCCTGACCAATTCCTATATCCCCTACCAATTTCAACCATCCAAGGCCCTGAGCCTTCTCGAGGAAGTAATCATAACTAAACAAATAGGTGGAGATAGAACCCAGATTTCGCAGGACGATATACGAAAAGCTGTGTGTCGGGTGGTGGGAATACCCGAAGAAGCTATTTCTTCGCCTAAAAAACGCTTGGAAGCGATGGAGGAAGTTCTTAATGCCCATATTTTAGGGCAAAAGGAAGCCATCGGACGACTTTGCCGCCGCCTTTTTATCTCAAAAGCGGGGTTAAGTGTTACCCCCGATCGACCTGACGGCATTTTTTTATTGGCGGGGCCAACTGGCGTTGGGAAAACTGAATTGGCCAAGGCCCTGGCTGCTTATATCAATGGAAGTGAGAAAGACTTAATCCGGGTTGACATGAGCGGTCTGTCAGAGGCAGGGTCCATTTATACACTCCTCGGAGTCCCTGGAAGGGATTCTCTGGATGACGCTCCTCAGAATGTGCCCCACTTAACTCGCCAGCTTCGGGGACGCCCATATTCTGTGCTCCTCCTAGATGAGATAGAGAAAGCCCATCCTTCCATTCACTTGCTTTTTCTTCATGCCTTCGACACCGGTCGCCTCCATGACAATTTAGGAAATGAAATTTATTTAGGGAATACCATAATCATCATGACAACCAATCTGGGTTTTTCTGTGAGGCATCCAATTATCGGCATGCCAGGAAGTGACCCAGAAAAGATGGCTAAGGAACAGGAAGAGGCTATAATGAAGTCCATCAAAGAAAAATTTCCACCTGAATTTTTGGGGAGAATCGATGATATTCTCTTTTTCAAACCTTTGACTCCGGAAATAATGCGGGGGTTTGTAGGCCAAAAGCTTCATCAATTGCAAAAAATTACAGGGAAACGAATCGAAACTACAGATGAAGCCGTCTCCCTTCTTTGCGAAAAGGGTTTTTCCCCCGAGTATGGTGCCAGGGACCTAAACAGGGCTATCGATGATCTCTTGGGATATAAATTGGCCTTGTTTAAATTATCGGTGGACTGGGACCAGGTGCGGGTACTTAAAATCGATAAGATGCCCACCGCTGAGGAACTGGTGGTTATGGGGGAGTAAAAATTTATGGGCAACGACGATCTTAATCCCGGCTCAATCCTGTTCCGGAATCGGATCATCTTTCTCTTTGGCCCGATAGATCAAGACACGGCCAGAGATATCATCCCCCGACTTTTGGTCATGAATAGTTTAGGCACGGAGCCTATCAAACTCTTTATCAACAGCCCGGGTGGAGAAAGCGCCGCCGGTCTGGCCATTTACGACACCATGCGGTTTATTCAGGCGCCTGTTTACACTATCTGCATCGGGCAAGCGGCCTCCATGGCCACCTGGCTTTTGGCCGCAGGAGCCAAAGGCAACCGGGTCGCCTCCGAAAACGCCCAGATCATGATCCATCAGGGCCGCACCCTTATGGGGGGCACCTATGCTGATCTCAAGATCAGTATGGAAGAGTTCGATCGCATCCATCAACGGATGATCAATATTCTCTCCCGCCATACCGGGAAAGATACCTCTGAAATTGCCAAGAGCATCGACCGGGATTACTGGATGACCCCTCAGGAAGCGCTGGAATTCGGTATTATCGACAAGGTGGTCAGCACACCCGATTAAGACTTAAGGATTGTAATACAGGCTTCCGTCGACCGCTATGCTGATGACCGCACTACCCGCAATCCTGCTTGGCGCAACTCGTTGTTAGAGGATATCTGGGGCTTACTCCGAGGTAAAAGAAGCCTTTAAGGACCGTTTCCTGAGGCACCTTATTCATGCTTGAAATCCGCAGTGAACAAAGAGGTCAGGCAGCCGTTGCCAGATTGCAAGGCTCGAAACATAGATTTTACGAAGACCGCTACCGAATCCTGACTCGTGAGGCTCCCTTCGTGCATCGGCAGCGACGTGGGGAGATTTTTGCCGTGTTTGACGGCATCAGCAGTGAAAAGGGGGGAAGGAGTGCAGCACAGCTAATGTCCGACCGACTGTTATTATTCTATAAAGAGCCAGAAAAGTATTCGCCCTCTGCTGAAAGTCTTAAACAAATTCTTTTAGAAGCCAATAATACCATTTACTCCTGGGGATCGCTTCCCGGCTCGAGCATAAATAAGGGGGGATGCGCCGGTACCGTTGTTTGGATTCATGGGAACCGGCTTTTTTCTTTTCATGCCGGTGATACAGTGGCTCTGCTGTTACGGGACAAAAAGGGCGAACAATTCACGGATCTTCACGAACTGGACAATGCTCTCTATCGTTTTTTCGGGCTCGGACCAAAATTGGAACTCGATATTAAAAGAATGGAGCTTAAAGAATTTGATATTATCCTCATGGTGACAGACGGAGTCACCAAAGTGATTCATCCCCGTGAAGCCGGGAGCTCGGTGACCGCTATGCTGGAGGAATATGGCGACCCTACAAGAGCTGCCCGTCGCTTGGTGGAAACCGCTCGTAGCCGGGGGTCAACTGATGATATTACAGTGCTGCTTATCGAGATGGATGAATTCTGGTATCCTGATCAAGAATAAACTTTAGGAAAAATCTAAATGAAGAATACCCATTCAATAATAAAGAGCAGACTAAAAAATATTGCGGCCAGGTTGACAGCTTGTGGCTTTATGGTTTCCTTTGCTTTACATGTCTTATTCTTGGCAAGAACACATTCCTTTCTTATTTAAATGGTCCCCGGAACATCACATAGAAGCCAATCAACATAATAAGAAGAGGCAGTATGGCAAACATGAGAGCAGTTAAATCATACGGTGTCAGGAATCCATATTCTTTGGCAAAGAAATAAATAGGAATTGAAACGGCTATGAGTCTGGCAAGGATTGATCTTCTGGCTGCCAATAAAAATACTACGGTAAGCAGGATGATCGCCGCAGTTGCTTCCCCTTTAATGTATCCCTTGAGCGAGGCGTGCAGGACAGCAAAAATGACACCGATAAGAATCAATAAATTTGCCATCTTCAGGCCTTGGAACAAGCTCAGAATTTTTTATCCTCACCGCTCTCCCCTTTTTTAGGGGATAAGCAGTGCGCAAGGGAAAGACACCACCTCTCCCAGGCCCCAGCATACGCCGACGAGTTTTTAAGTTCCTCATCGCTTAAGAAATTTCTTCCGGGCCGCCTCCACCAACTTCCGCAAGATATAGAGTTCCACTATTTCATTGCGCCGCAGGGGCCCTTCCTCCGCCTTGTCGGGCTCCCGCTCCCGAAATTCCAAATCCATCAACCGCCGGTCCGGATAGGTAGGCAGGGTCCAGTAGGCATCCGTGCGATGGCCCGCCGTTAAAAGTTTTCCCGTTGGCTGCCTTAATAAGCATTCATCGGAACCTTGGGGACAGCCCGCCACCCCATCGAGCTCTTCCCTTACCTCGCCGTTGGCCGTGTAAGAGAAGATCTTTCTCTGCGCTTTATTGATGCCAAGAGGGGTGAGAAGTTCAAAGAGAAAATATTCCTTGTTGGGGTTTTTAGGATTAACCCAGTTAAGATGCTGCCGCACCCACAGCTCCTGCTCACTCACCACAATGGCGTTGGGCCGGGCGGAGAGCTTTTTTTCCATAAGCACAATGGGATGCGCCAGCTGCTCTTTGATGGCCGCCAGAATTCTTTTCTCCTCACCGATCTCCCCTTTTTGAGGGGGATAGGCAGTGCGCAGATCGTGGACAATGTCGAGCCGGGGGTTGGCTAACGCTTCAAGATATTCCTTTAATAACCCCTCCAAGCCCTTGGTCCAGTCCTCAACCTTATCTTCCGAAATCGCCTTTTGTAGACTCTCCACCAGTTGGGTTCCCCAATCCCGGTAGCTTACCCCTAGGATTTTCACCTTGGTGTCCAGGTCCACCACAAAGAAACGGGCGCTGGGGCTTTGGGTGAAGCGCCAGTCCCGGGGCGCCTGGGTGGCCAACGCCTTCTTTACCCGCCGCAACATTATCGTTGCGTTGTGGATATTATAGCGATTTTGTACTTGAACCAGGATGTGGTTTTCGTTGCAGCGAATATGGTTCATAGGGCGGGAAACCCCTCAGGGTCAATTAAAAAAGTGGGAGTGGCTAATTTCAAGGGGGGTTAAGACAATGGAGAGTTCTTAAGTTCAATACCGCAATAGCCCGGCCTGCCTCTTACACCCTTCCCCTTTTTTACCCAGACCCTGTCTGCCTTTCAAGGGTGCTCCGCGAGGATCCCTTTTGGGCAAGGCTGAAAAAGCAAATTTAGCAGTTATTTTTTACCGCGTTTTTTTCCCCCTTGTCAAGTTTTTTTTGCAATTCTGAGAAGATAGACCCCGAAAAAAAGTCGCGAGGATCCCCCCCCATTTCAGGCCTCCGGGAGATCCTCGCGACCCTGAGCCCACTACCTTATAATCATTAGACAAAAAAGGTGATATTTTTAACCACTGCACCATAAAATTTTTTCCCCTGAGGAAAAATGGGAAAAAAATAAAAAATTAGGCTTTTTATTCATCAAAAGACAGGTTTTCAGGGTAGTTTAGCCCCGAACCAGGGGGAATCTTTGAATTCTCAGGGCGATTTGAGGGGATTTTTAAGAAAAATTCAGGAGAAAAGAGAAGTTTTTCAGGGGAAATAGCGGAAAGGATGGTAAGGAGTATCATGGAGCAAGGTGCGCTCCAGGGCCAGGACCTTTTCCCGCAAAATGGCGCGAAAGGTATGGCGTTTTTGGGTTTTTGGGTCCTGGAAGGGGGTTTCCATGAATTTTTCGTAATTGGCCAAATAGGTCTTGAGGGCCAGGTTATCCATGGTCACCCCTCGGCCTTCTTTGTCGGGGTGGAATTGGTCCGGCTTGATTGTCCCTTTATTGACCAGGTAGAGCACCAGCCGGTCAACCACCGGGGCCCGTAAATCCTCCAGGAGATCCGTGGCCAGAGAGGCTCGCCCATAACGGGTGCCGTGGAAAAAACCCAAAAAGACATCAAAGCCGACGGCCTCAAGGAGGCCGAGAAGTTCGTTGTGGACCAGCATATACCCGAAACTGAGGAGGGCATTCACCGGGTCTGGGGCAGGATAATATTGCCGCCGGGTAAAAATGAAATCGCCTCGGAGGAGTCGGGCATACGCGGCGAAGTAGAGCCGGGCGCTACTGCCTTCCAGGCCTCGAAGTTCCTCCAGGTCGGATTTGGACTCAACTTCCTGGGCGGACCGGAGCAGGCCGGTAACCGCCTCGGATAGATCAATCTGAGGTTGGTTTCTCTGGTAGCGTTGCAGCAGAGTCCGTTGATTATGAATTTTGGCAGCCACCGTTGCCTGGCTGAAACGGAGCACAAAGGCGGTGTTGCGCTGACGCTCATGCTGAGCGAGGCGAAGATAGATATTTTTTTGATGGAGGCGGGACAGCAGTTTCTTCAAAGTGGGCTGGTCCAGGCGGGCTTCAAACACGCTTTTCTGGACCCGGGTGCCGTAATCCTTCAAGGTCTCAGCCGCCCGGATGCGGCGGCGGTCCTCCACAATGTCATAGGAAATGACATAGAACCGAGTTTTCCCCATGAAGGCCCCGACCGGTGGTCAATTATTGATTATCAAGGAGGGCATACTGCCCCAGCCCGAAGCTGACCATCTTGCCGATGTGCAGGAACTCCCCCAGCTTCAGGTAGGGCCGAAACGGGGGTAACGGACCTTTGAAGGCGATGTCCCCCACCCAGCCGTGATATCTCATGCGCTCCTCCGTCCTGCTGGAGAACCGGGCAAGTTTTTGCCACACCAACCGGGAATCGTCATGTGTGGCCACAGCTTCCGCGTGCTCCAGCAGAAGGGGGTAATCAATGGGGTGGGAGAGGGGGCTGTACACGGTGAGAAAAGTGAAGCGCCGCAGCAGGTTGCGCAGCAGGAGGGGAAAAGTCGGTTTGCCCCCCGGGCGATCGTCATGCTTATAAGAAAAGGGGGTAAGAAAGCGGATGGTCCAGGGATTGGGCGCTTCTCCAGCAGGTGATTGGGCGCTGATTGACGTCAGGTTCAGCACCCGGGCCGGACCGAGCAGACGGTCGGTGCGACCTTCATAGATCAGGCTATCTTCTCCGGATAAGGCGGCGAGGGCGTCAGTGACTTCTACCAGACGGACCCGTCCGGGCTTGGGGCCGAGAAACCGCGCGGCCAGGCCCCTCAGGGCACAAAGCAGGAAGGGGAGATACAAAATCGCCCGGCCCACCAGGGTAAAGGTCAAGGGCAACAAATCTCCCGGGGCATAATCCCCACCGGCAGGCGGTTCCAGGAGGAAGGGTGGGGGATAGGAAGGGCGACGATACCGAGGAGGGAGGGCTTCATGGCCCTCCCTGAGGAAGGGATGCTCAGCCGGGGCCTGAAAGAAAAAGGTCTCCAGGTGGCTGAACTGGCAGTCAGACCGGCAGGGACATTGCCGGCACCGGGGGCGGGCCCCATCGGGACGCACTTCGGCCAGGGACCATCCCAGCGCCCCATGAAAGGTGGAGCCGGTGAAGGGGCGGGGCAAGGAAACGGGAGCGGTTACCTCAAAAACCGCGGTGAAGCTCGAAAAACTTAGGTTGTAAAGAGGTTGCTCATTTCGGTCGGCACCCGCAACCTCGGGGGCAAACGGCGCTTCTGGGGTCATGCCTGGCCCTTAAGGGTCAGCCACAGCAGGACAAGGTGGCACTTGCTGCCTGACTTGAGTGGCATCCGCAATACCGCAATAGCCCGGCCTGCCTTTTACACATCACTAAGGAGGAGAGGATGAAAAAATTCCTATTCGTCGCAATACCGCAATAGCCCGGCCTGCCTTTTACACGATGGATATGGAGAGGTTTTATATTGGAAGGGTCGTTGTCGCAATACCGCAATAGCCCGGCCTGCCTTTTACACCAAGAACAATGAAGTGGGTTAAACTTGTGGATGGTGGGTCGCAATACCGCAATAGCCCGGCCTGCCTTTTACACTCATGGACGCCGCTGTCAATATCCTGGACGAACTGAAGTTGTCGCAATACCGCAATAGCCCGGCCTGCCTTTTACACTAGATGGAGGCAGAGAAGTAGTTTATGCCACAAACAAAGTCGCAATACCGCAATAGCCCGGCCTGCCTTTTACACTTCTATTCGTCTCCTCCGTTGAGGAGACGGAGGTCAAGTCGCAATACCGCAATAGCCCGGCCTGCCTTTTACACTCATCACCGGGTTCGGCAGCGGTCTTTGGCGGGCGGCGTTGTCGCAATACCGCAATAGCCCGGCCTGCCTTTTACACCCTCTAAGAGGAGGGAAAAATGAGCGAGGAAAAAGAAGTCGCAATACCGCAATAGCCCGGCCTGCCTTTTACACGGAAATAGACCGCCGGCTCCTCCAAGGAGGTTATCATGAGGTCGCAATACCGCAATAGCCCGGCCTGCCTTTTACACTTTTATCGTCCGGTTGACTCCGGCTCATGCTTAAAAAAGTCGCAATACCGCAATAGCTCGGCCTGCCTTTTACACACTCCGCCCATGTGGTGCGAGTCGCCGAGGGAGAAAAATGTCGCAATACCGCAATAGCCCGGCCTGCCTTTTACACCACGACGACCTATCCGGGTCCTGAGGTGCTCTCCAGTGTCGCAATACCGCAATAGCCCGGCCTGCCTTTTACACCCTTTATAAAATCGCATTGAAGCTGAAAGAATCCCTTGTCGCAATACCGCAATAGCCCGGCCTGCCTTTTACACTGCACCAAATGTAAGATTACCAAGCCTGATTCAAAAGTCGCAATACCGCAATAGCCCGGCCTGCCTTTTACACTTTGCGATCTCGAGCTTCCTCAGAAGAACGGTGAAAAGTCGCAATACCGCAATAGCCCGGCCTGCCTTTTACACTCTTCCCCTTTTTCACCCAGACCCTGCCTGCCTCTCCGGGGTGCTCCGCGAGGATACCTTATCGGCTAGGCTCAAAAGGGGCCTTTGCAGGTTATTTTTTACCGCGCTTTTTTCCCCCTTGTCAAGTTTTTTTTGCAATCCTGAGAAGATAGATTTCAAAAAAAGTCGCGAGGATCCCCCCCCTTTTCAGCCCTCCGGGAGATCCTCGCGACCTACATTTCATCCTATTGGAATCATTTATAAATCAGAGGCTATTTTAGGACCTCCCGGAGCAAAATTTCCTTAACCAGGGAAAACTGGAGAAAAAAGGCCAAAAAAAGAAGTATTGTCCCCTTAAAGAGGCAATTTTCCTTAAAAAAGCACAAAAAAAGGCGCGTGCCGCGCCCAAAAAGAGCAAATATTTAAATTTTAAGCCAGAATATCGGAAGATTCAGCCTGATTATTCTTTTTTGGGCGCGAAAAACGCCGCTTTCCTGAATTTCAGGCGCTCCCCCGATGCTGGGGGCCGTCCCCGGTAAGGGGTTCGGCTCCCGGCCAGGGAAACGCACCCCGGTCCCAGTCACGGAAGATGGGTGAAGGAATAAAGATACCTTTCCTTATTTTCGGTGCGGGCATCTGCCTGGTTGGTGCATAAAAACAGCGTCCCCTCACACAGGCGGGCCCGCTCGGAAGGGGGCTGCACCTTATCCACCCGCAGCCACCATGTTCCTGGTTCCTCGATCAGGGTGTCCCCCGCCAGTTTCCAGAGGATACATGGCCATTTTTGTTTTTTTGTCTGGCCCTGGGGCGGGCCGCTGATTTCGCCCACACACCAGGGCAGGCCGTCGGCGCGGGTTTTGGCCTGCTGGAGATAAAAGCGCTTGCGCGCCTGGGGGTCGGCCGGTGGCGGAGGCGGCGGCGGAGGCGGCTTGGTAATCCCAGACGTGGGGCCGGCGGCGCCGGCAGCGCCGGGCCGGGTCCACAGTCTGGCCAGGCGGGCAAAGCCTTTATCCAAAGACTTATCGGTCCCCTGAATGAATGCATCAACCAAGGCATAAGCAGGAGGCGGCTCGCAGACATGGTGAGATTTTGGATAATCTTTTTTGGCCTTCAGCCAGATCTTCTGGCCGTCCGGCAGCAGGGGCGCGGGGAAATGACAGATCACGGCGTAGCCCCTGCCGTCGGTCCACTGATGGCAGGAGATGAGCAGGGGCGAAGCCCGGCGGTCGGCATTCTTTTTGTCGGCAAAATCATGCCTCGTGCCATCATAAACGACTCCTTGCGCCGTATAGCCACCGAAGATAGAAGGTATCCCCGGGGTGCCGAACTCACGTTCCCCCCGGAAGTTGTAGATAATGGGGAGGCCGAACTGCGCCTTGGTAAGTTCAGTGAAGGACGGGGTGGTCCTTTGGTGCAAAGCCTGGTGCATATCCTGGGCTTCATTTTTAGGATTAATATACCGGTACTTTTTCATCATACAGCCCACCGCATCCATGGCCTGGAGCGCGCCACTGCCCTTCCCCACGGTGGGATTATACAGAACATGGATTTCGGAGAGGCCGGGGCGGAAGGCGGTATAACCGGGCTCGGCGGTATAGGCAGGAAGAGGCTTGGGGAACCATTTTCCTAAGATCACCTCGAGGCCTTTTTTTAGGTAGGTCTCCGGGTCTTTATAACCTTGGGGGGAAAATTCCGGGACCTGGGGGAAGGAAAATTTGGATATGTCGGGGGTAAAGGATTCGATGACAAAGCAGCCGGCGCCCCGGCGGGTGCGGGCGCCGATGCCTCCCAGGTTCATGAGCAGCCACAGGGCTCGCAGGACCTCGGCCGCGAGCTTTTCATCACTCTGGGGAAAGGTAAAGCGCAGGTCAAAGCGGAACCCCTGCTTGGCCACCTGGCGGCCCTTCGCTTTGGTGGCGATGTTATGAATTTTCCCTTTATGATGCAGGATAGCATAGAAAATATAACGAACACCGTCGCCCCATTCATTGGTGACGTCATCGCCCAGTCGGGGCTGATTTTTTATGGAACCATTTCTTTCCCGAACAGGCTTCTCGCCTTTTCCTGGATTAAAGAAATTTATGGGTGAAGTGGGAAAAATCTCCAGCCGGAAAGGGGCTGCCAAGGCTTTTTCCTCGACCTTGCCACTTGGATCTTTTTCCAGGATTTTGCCGCCAAAAACATTGGATTCGGCATAATACAGAGCTTTAAGATCAGAAAAATCATGAAAGGCCCGCCACCAGAAACGCAGGGCGCTCTTTAATTCGGCGGCCCGCAGTTCAAAGTGCTCCCAGGGGTTGGCGCCGCCGGCCAGCATGGGAGTGAGGGCGCGGCAGTGGGCAGTGACAGTCAACCGGTTCATAGTGTCCTCCGGACAACCATCGTGGTCTTATGAGTCGGACAGAGAGGAAGTATTGCCGTATTGAAGCTGAATGCCATATTCTGCAAGAATTTCTTGTACTACATATTTATTTTCGCCGTTGATGTTCTCGGTGACCTCATATTCCTTTTTCAAGCTGTTTAACATTTGTCTGCGCTTTTCATCACGGTTGTCAACCCCTTCTTCCAGGCGCAGGTCAATAGTAAAGGTTATTGTGTGGTTGTCCATTTTATGCGTCAGTTCAATGCCTTCAATGGGGAGCTTCTCCCCATAAGGTTCTTTCTGAAACTTTTTGAATTTAGCCCTGAGCTTGGCCTTGACATACTCCAGGGCCAGAGGCCGGAGGCCTGGGGGGTTAGCGTTGCAGTTTATAATGGCCGGGACTTTTCTATTGAACTCACGCCAGAATTCAGCGCTGGTGTATTTGGCAGGAGGGGCGGCGTTGGGGGAGGGCCCGTCAGTGGAAGAAGGATCAGATTTTTGCTTGGATTCCCGGCCGATGAAGCCGTTCCAGACCTTTTCAATCATTTCATCTAAACACCCTTTTAATTTATTATTCGGTGACTGTGATAATGCCTCCAGGGTCTGGCTCAGGCCGGCAGCCCGATCCTCCTCCTCCTGAGCCTCTGTCTCCAACAGCGCCAGATGAAAGGCCACGGCTTCCTTGCCGCCGGTGCGGGAGGCCTGTTCATCCAGGCTGTCGATGATCCGCAGCAGACAGACCAGTAAAGGAAGGCGTTCTTTTTTTAAAGTTGTTGAGGAAATTTTAAGGTTTTTCCCGTTTAAGAATTGATTCAGGCAAGGGATTTCTGCAAGGTCAGTTCCCGCAATGAATTGGTAGCATGACTCTTCGCGCAACTTCATGGCCTTGCGGTGGTATAAGCCCACGGTGGCGATGGCTTGCAGGGCCGTGGGCCGGAAATCATCCCCCCAGGCGTTGCCGACGGTGGGA
>Ga0101944_10004893_pt1 | contig 15940 bp, 5 predicted proteins | sample DewCreD2012metaG_FD_75245 | JGI IMG/M metagenome (GOLD analysis project Ga0101944, IMG submission 75245) | Hot spring sediment bacterial and archeal communities from British Columbia, Canada, to study Microbial Dark Matter (Phase II) - Dewar... ...
CGCCGAGGTAGCCAAGCTCATGGTGGACGCGGGGCTGCTGGTTTTTGCGGCTTTCATCGCCCCGTACCGGGAGAGCCGCGGGTTTGTGAGGGAGCTCATGCGCGGATGGCCCTACCACGAGTGCTACGTCAAGTGCAGCCTCGGGGTCTGCGAGCAGCGCGACCCCAAGGGGCTCTATCGGCGGGCTCGACTGGGCGAGATCACCAATATGACCGGTCTTTCGGACCCTTACGAGGAGCCAGAAGCCCCCGACCTGGTGGTGGAGACCGACGCTCTGTCCATTGAGGACTCGGTGGAACGGGTCATCGATTTTCTCCACCGGAGCGGTCTCATTTCGTGGAGACGTTGATTTTTTTGGACCCTGCTCGAGCAGCGGGAGATGTTCGGATAAAGCCCATGATTCAAAAATATTACCTTGGAGGTTTGTGACCGGGCTGCCCCCCGGATCCAGGTTCCGGGACCCCCATTGCCGGTTTTTCGGAGTCGTTTTTCGTTGACCGGCACTCTCCCTTTCTTTTATAGCTGCGGCCAGCACCGGCAAGCAGGGAGCTGCCGGTGGGATGGGAGTATCCAGTTTGAGCACATCGAAGCCAGGGCGATTCACACCGTCATATTCAAAGCAATCGAGCTCTTTTCAAACGTGGAAGCTGTGAAGTTGGCGTGTGAAGCACCGATGGCGCGTGAGGCGCGTGCCGGCCTTGACGCGCCGCTCGATGGATTGGACTGGAGAACTCAAGCGTAAGTTTCCGAGGCAATGCAGCAAAGGGGTCAGATCATGAGAATGGGCAGATTACGGGTGGCTTTGGCTTCTACATTACTGGTGATGATGATCGGCGCCGGGAACGGCTTTGCGCAGACTCTGCCGGTGCAGTTTGCCGGCGGGGGGCCCAAGCCCGGGGATGTTTACAAGGAGTTTTACTTCAATAACAATACTAACAACTGGCGGGTGACGGATCCTAACATGGATCTGAAAACGTTTCCGGAGGGCGCAGATTTTCTTCCCAATCCCATTTTGAAGTTGAACGTCGATGACCTTGCTGGGGCAACAAAGGCGGAGCTGGTCATCGACTTCTGGTGCGGTCACGAGGGAACTACGGGCAAAAAGTTCCGATTCAACGGTAACAGCTGGATCAGTATCCCAGAACTGCACGAACTGGGTACAGGTACACAGAATCCTGCCCCCGGCAATAAGTATATGCACCAGGTCAATCATCTCATCCCGGTGCCCCTGAGCCACCTTAGGACGGGTACCAATAACCTGGAGGGGACGTCAGGCCCCAATGGCTGGACCAAGATCGGTGGAGTGAACGTTGGCTGGGGCCAATGGGGTTGGTATGGGGTCGTGCTCCGGGTGTATTACGGTCCCACCAAGCCCCACGCCAAAGGGGTGATCTCCTCACACACCTCCGGTTCCCTGTTCAGCGACAACCCCACCATCACGGCCTCCATCACCTCGGGCACCGCCAACCGGGTGGATTTCCTGGCTTACTATGACGGTTATGACACCGACGGTGACGGCATTTACCGCGACTGGCACCGGAACTACCATAGAGCCTCCTGGAGCGAGCCTATCGGCATCAAGGGCCATGTGGGAACCGCCACCGCCTCGCCGTTTCGCGTGACCTGGGACACCAGCTGGGTGCCCGACCAGGCTGCGGGCCAGGTGAAGCTCATTGCACGCATACGGGACACCAACGGGTATTGGTCCGTCACCCCCGAGGTGCAGAACCTGAGCTTTCAGAGAAGCAATTCATCGGTGCAGCTCTACAAACCTTTCAGCGTGCCGCAGCTTTACTGGGTGCGCATCAACCAGGTGAAGTCCAGCAAGGTGAACATCCCGACCGACCCGCTCTTTTCGAAGGCGACCGCGGCCATGATGCACACAGCCACCTGGAACGGGAACGAATTTGGAGCAAGCTTTTACAACAGGGTCAACAGCTGGACCGCGCCCAAGTACGGGAAGGACCATTTTTACTCCTACGACCTGATCCCCGTGCCCGTATCGGCCCTCAAAACCGGGGATAACACCATCACCTTCAGCTCGGCCACGACCCACCACGGCATCGAGGTGATGTGGCCGGGGCCGGCCATCGCCGTGCGCTACGGTGCCGCGCCGACGGCAACTGCTCCACAGATCACCGCGCACCCCGCGGACCAGACCGTCACGGCAGGACAGACGGCCACCTTCAGCGTCTCGGCCACCGGCACATCGTTGAGCTATCAGTGGCGCAAGAATGGGGTCAACATCGCGGGAGCCACCAGTGCTTCGTACACTACGCCGGCCACCACATCCGCGGACAACGGCGCCCTTTTCTCCTGCGTGGTTTCCAACAGTCTCGGCACCGTGACCAGCAACAGCGCCAGGCTCACCGTCCAGTCCTCCACCACGGGCACGGCGCCGACCATAACCCAGCAGCCTGCCAACCAGACGGTGCAGGTGGGGCAGACGGCCACCTTCAGTGTCGCCGCCTCCGGTTCTACCCCGATGAGCTACCAGTGGCGCAAGAACGGCTCCAACATCTCGGGGGCCACCAGCGCATCCTACACGACTCCGGCCGTATCGTCGTCCGACAATGGCGCCACCTTCGTCTGCCAGGTTTCCAACGCCTACGGCAGCGTGACCAGCAACGGAGCGACCCTGACCGTTGGGTCCACTCCACCCCCTTCAGGCTCCAATCTCGTCACCAACCCGGGCTTCGAAGGCGGGACGGCGAGCTGGACCTATTTCAACAATGGCCAGGGGACCTTCACGGCATCCTCTCCCGGAAGCTCGGGGGCGAGCGCCGCCAGGATCGCGGTGACGACAGCGGGAAGCAACCACCAGCTTTATCAGGCAGGCATCAGCCTTGAACCCAACACCGACTACCAGTTGAGCTTCGCGGCCTATTCCACTCCAGGGCGCCGGGTGAGCGTTTCCCTGTTTAAGCATGGATCGCCTTACACGGACTATGGCATTGCCAGGCAGGCGTTCAACCTCGGCACCGGATGGTCGACGCATACCATCTCCTTCAAGACACGCAATTTCAGCGCCCCGGTCAATGACGCCCGACTCATGTTCTGGCTGGCCGACACGGCCCAGGCCGGCGACGTGTTCTGGATCGACGACGTGGTGCTCGCCAAGGGTGGCAGTGTCGCTCCGCCCCCGACCGCCGCGAATATCCTGGGCAACCCCGGCTTCGAAGCGGGGACCGGCCCGTGGATCTTCTACACCAACGGCTCGGGCAACTTCTCCGTTGTGTCTCCGGGCCACAACAGCACCAATGCGGGGCGGGCCGCCATCAGCTCCCCCGGCACCAACGTACAGCTCTACCAGAGCGGTTTGAGCCTCGAGCCCAACACGGATTACCAGTTGACCTTCGCGGCTTACTCCAACACGGGCAAAGGGCTGAGTGTTTCCCTCATGAAGCACGGATCGCCTTTCACCAACTATGGCATTTCGAAGCAGGCGTTCAACCTCGCCAACGGCTGGGCAGTGTACAATCTTTCCTTCACGACGAGAAATTTCAGTACAGCGGTCAATGACGGACGTCTCATGTTCTGGTTCGCGGACACCGCCGCGGCAGGTGACCAGTTCTTCATCGACAACGTGGTTCTGAGCAAGAAGTAAACATGCTGAAAAGGCCCCTCTCCTCCCGGGGAGGGGCTTTCTATTGGACCCTGTGCGCGTTGAGATTAAGAGGTGGGTTCCTTCTACACATCCTGGATGTCGGCTTTCGCCGGCATGACCAACCTTGATTTGCCCTCTGTCGTCATTCCGGCAGTCTTCAAGCCGGAATCCAGAAGACCTCTACAAAAAGCAAGCGCTCATCCTTTACGGGTATAATCGTAATTGATACCTCATGATTCCGCGAGGCGCGGATCGGTTTTTCACCCTTCCCATCAAAGCACTCCAAGCCAACGGGCTACGTCATTCACACAACAGCTCGGAAATGGCGCAAGGTGGCTCCTTTCGCAGTCATTCGGACGATGATCGGGTTCCCAACCGGCATATCCGCGGAGGTTGGGGTCCAAATCCTCCCTGACTGGAAAGGGTCGGCGGGGGCGCAACCCCGCCCTACCGTTTGAGTGGGACGAAAAGCTGCTTCTCCTGAGCCGGCATGGGGCTCCCGTGTCAGGTACATGACACTTGGAGAGTGCCATTTCGGCAGTTATACTGGGGCCGCTCTTTGGGCGCCCCTTTCACGGCACAAAGCCCGCCCTCCAGTAAGGTACCGGGGGAACGGCTTTAGAAGTCGATATTGTCTTCCATCTTCTACCACATTTAGATAGACACTGAAGCGGTACCAAGGCGTTTTCATTATTCCAGGGAAGGAATGCTATGAAGAGTAGATTGGCTTCGGTCCTGATGATGACGTTTGCTGGAATCCTGTTCACCGCTGGATTGAGCTCTGCTCAGTTTGCAGGGGGAGGGCCCAAACCCGGGGACGTCTACAAGGAGTTCGTGTACAATCACACAACGAACAACTGGCGTGTGACGGACCCCAACGTCAACCTCACGAAGTACCCCGAAGCTGCCGCTTTCCTTCCCAATCCCGTACTGCAATTGAACGTCGACGATCTGCAGAATGCAACCCGGGCTGAAGTTGTTATCGATTTCTGGGGGGGGCATGATGGGACCACCGGCAAGCGGTTTCGCTTCAACGGCAACAGCTGGATAGCGATTCCCGAGCTGCATCAACTCGATACCAGCATTGTCACTCCCCCTGCGGGCAACATGTACATGCAGCAGGTGAATCATCTCATCCCGGTGCCCCTGAGCCATCTCAAGACGGGGGTGAACACCTTCGAGGGGACCAGCGGCCCCAACAGCTGGGGCTGGGGCCAGTGGGGATGGTACGGTGTTGTTTTGCGCGTTTACTACAATCCGTCCACCAAGACCTACCCGACGGGACGGATTGTATCTCCCCAGACGGGGATGGTGCTGACCGAAAACCCTACGGTGGAGGCCGAAACGTCGGGCAGCGTGGACCGGGTGGAATTCATCGCCCATTATGAGGGCTACGATGGCGATGGCGACGGGGTCTACAAGGACTGGCAGCGGGACTATCACCGGACCCCCTGGACGGATTCCATCCGCCTCAGGAACCATGTGGGTACGGCGACAGCCTCGCCCTTTCAGGCCGTCTGGAACACCCAGTGGCTTCCGGACCAGGTTCCCGGTGAAGTCAAGCTCATCGCCCGGATCAGGGGGACCAATGGCTACTGGTACGTCACCGACGAAGTGACCGGCCTCAGCTTCGAGCGGTCCCAGTCGGTACAGCTCTATAAACCCACGGGCGTTCCCTCGGTCTTCTGGGTTCGGGCTGGACAGACCAAATCATGCAAAGTTTTCATCCCGACCCTGGACAACGCCGTCGAAGCGGTCATGCTGGTGAAGACCTGGAACGGCAATGAAAAGAACGCGACCTTTCACACTAAAGTGAATGGATGGACCACCCCCAAGTATGGTCTCGATCACCTGTATTCCTACGACGTCATACCGGTTCCCCTTTCGGCGCTCCAGGCCGGCGAGAATACCGTCAGCTTCTATTCGGCCACCGTCCATCATGGCATAGAGATCATGTGGCCGGGCCCGGCCATCCTGGTTCGATACGCCCAGGATCAGTCGACGTCGCCTGCCATCACCGGCCAGCCCGAGGACAGGATCGTCCTCCTCGGGGCCACCGCCACCTTCAGCGTCACCGCCGGCGGGGCGGCTCCCCTGAGCTACCAGTGGAAGAAGAACGGCGTCGACATCCCGGGCGCCACCGGCTCCTCCTACACGACCCTGCCGACGGCCCTCGCGGACAGCGGCTCGACTTTCAGCTGCACGGTCTCCAACAGTTACGGCAATGCCACGAGCAGGGACGCCGTCCTCACGGTGACCACCAGCTCGCCTCCTCCCTCCTCGGTCAACGTGATCTCCAACCCCGGCTTCGAAAGCGGCACCAATCCCTGGAAGTTCTACACCAACGGCAAGGGCGGCTTCGACACTTCCTCGCCGGGATATGAGGGAACCCGGGCCGGGCGCGTGACGATCAGCACCAAGGGAACCAACACCCAGCTTTTCCAGGCGGACATCGCCCTCGATCCCAACACGGACTACGAGCTCAGATTCGCGGCGTATTCCAATTCGGGGAACGATGTCAAAGTGAGCCTGCTCAAGCACACGAGCCCCTTCACCCTCTATGGGCTGAACAAGGCCACGGTGGATCTGAAAAACAGCTGGCAGACCTTCACGATCCCCTTCAAGACCCAGGGATTCACCGCTCCCGTCAAGGACGGGCGTCTCATGTTCTGGTTCAGCGACACCGCCGCGGCCAACGACCGGTTTTTCTTCGACAACGTCGTCCTCGCCAAAAAGGGCTCGTCCACGGTGCTTTATCCCTTGACGTTGGACGTTTCGGGGTCGGGCGGCGTGGCCCTGGAGCCGCCGGGCGGCATGTACCAGGCCAACACCCTCGTGCGGCTCACGGCCACCCCAGCGCCCGGGTGGCTTTTCGGAGGCTGGGGTGGAGCCCTCAGCGGAGACTCTCCCTCGGCCGAGCTCACCATCACGGGGGACACTCACGTGGCGGCCAACTTCGTCGCCACCACCTACACACTGACGGTGACCCAGGAGGGCCAGGGCACGGTGACGGTCGATCCGTCCAAGTCCAGCTACAACCATGGCGAGCTGGTGACGCTCACGGCCACCCCCGCCCCCGACTGGAAGTTCGTCGGATGGAATGGAAGCTCGAGCCCGGCCACCACCTGGTGGGATCCCGCATGGAGCTTCAGGGTTCCCATCCAGGTCGGCGCCGCGGGACATGCGAGGACGGCCAGGCCCGTCGAGCAGCGGCTCAACTTCACCGCCATGCTCAATGCCCTCGGCAGGCAGGGGGCGTTTGCGCCCGAGTCCATCCGGGTGGTCGAGATTAATGCGGCCGGTGACATCATCGACCCGGCCGTCCCCTTCCAGTTCGACCCCGATCCAGGCTTCGACGCCCTCGCCAACGCTGCTGGCACCCTCGTCTTCATCATGCCTGGAGTCACTCCGTCCAGCGCCGCCCGCACTTTCCACGTGTACTTCGACCTCGCCGGCTCCGGGATCGAGCCCGCGGTCGTTCCGCCGCAAGTCGTGCTCACGGACAACGTGATGGATGAGGGCCAGGCCAGCTACCGCATCCAGACCGCCGGCGCCGTCTACTACTATCACAAGGCCGGCGGCGGGCTGTCCAGCCTCGTGGACGCCGCCGGACGCGACTGGATCAGCTACGCCCCCACGGGCGGGTCCGCAGGCAGCTACCGCGGCATTCCTAATGCGGTGTATCCCGAGGGGCATTTCCGTCCCGGCAGCACCGCTTCCACCAGCAGCATCGTGAGCAGCGGTCCCATCAAGACCACCATCCGGTCCGTGACCAGCGACGGGCGCTGGGAAGCCCTGTGGGAGTTCTACCCGGGCTATGCTTCCATGACGATGCTCAAGGCCGACAAGGCCTACTGGTTCCTGTACGAGGGAACTCCGGGGGGCTTGCTGGATTCGGCCGACTACGTGGTGCGATCCAACGGGACCCAGACCCCCATTTCGACCAGCTGGACCGGCGATCTGACCAATTCGGCCGGGGAGGAGTGGGTCTATTTCACGGACCCAAACGTCCTGGGGAAAGCCAGGTCCCTTTTCCTGGCCCAGCACCAGGATGACACGCACGTGGACTCCTACTGGCCCATGAACGGCCAGATGACCGTCTTCGGCTTCGGCCGGTCCAATCTCGTGTCCTACATGACCCGGGTGCCCAACCGGTTCACCATCGGGCTCATGGACGAGGCCGAATACTCGGCTTCATCCGCCGTCATCCGCTCCGCCGTTAAAGATTTGACGGTGAGCCTGGGAGCCCCCCAGGGCAGCGCCGCGGGGCCCCTGACCCTGGCCATGACCGAGAACCGTTCGGTAACGGCCACTTTCGCCTACGCGCCGTCCCACAGTCTTTCGACCCAGGTCCTGGGCTCCGGCACGGTGATCCCGAGCCCGTCGGGCGGGAGCTACCCCCATGGGACCGTCGTGCAGCTCACGGCCGCCCCGTCACCAGGCTGGCAGTTCACCGGCTGGTCGGGGGATGCCGGCGGATCGGCCAACCCCCTGGCCATCACCATGGACGGGGACAAGGCGGTCACGGCGACGTTCGTCGAGTCATCCTTCGCCAGCCTGTCCGTGCAGACCGTCGGCCTGGGGGCGGTGGCCCTCAATCCGCCGGGGGGATCGTATCCCGTGGGGACGGTGGTGCGGCTCACGGCGACGCCCTCTCCCGGCTGGCAGTTCAGCGAGTGGTCGGGGGACTTGAGCGGGTCGGACAATCCCGCTGTGATCGTCATGGACACGAGCAGGAATGTCACGGCCGCCTTCGGCGAGTCCTCGCTGCCCCTGGGCCTGGTTTCCGATGATTTCAACACCTGCGGCCTGGATACCTCCATCTGGAGATTTGTGAATCCGTCCAGCGATGGCGGCTATCTCCTGGAAGGAGTGGGGACGAGCAACGCCCGCCTGCTGCTCTCGGTGCCCGCCGGCAAGGCCCATGATCCCTGGACCGTAAACTCGGTGCCCCGCATGATGCAGCTGGTGGATGACTCGGACTTCGAAATCGAGGTGAAATTTGATTCCGTGCCAGCTCAGAAGTACCAGATGCAGGGCGTCATTTTCGAGCAGGATTCGGTCAACTGGGTGCGCTTCGATTTCCATCACGACGGATCGACGCTCAAGGTTTACGCCACCAGCACCATCAACGGCCTGCCCAGGGCCCACATCAACACCGCGATTCCCGGGGCCGCATTCCTCACCATGCGTGTCAAGCGGACCGGGAATCAATGGACTCAGTCCTTTTCCTCCAACGGAACGAGCTGGGTGACGGCCGGCAGCTTCACCCAGGCCATCGCTGTCAGGTCGGTTGGGCCTTTTGCCGGCAACCAGTCCGACAGCGGAAATATCCCGGCCTACACGGCCATGGTGGATTATTTCTTCAACATGAACTCTCCCATCGCTCCCGAGGATGGCGGCTCCGTACCCCAGAAAACCATCACTACCGGTGTAGTGGGCGGCGGGACCATCGCCGTCGATCCCGCGCGGGCCGCGTACAGCTGCGGCGAGACGGTCCAGCTTTTCGCAACACCTGCTCCCGGCTGGCAGTTCATCGGCTGGTCCGGTGACGTCATCGGGACCACCAATCCGGCGGCGGTGACCGTCGATGGAGACCTGTCCGTCACGGCCACCTTCTCGGACGGTCCCGCCTACACGCTCTCGGTGGAGGAGCTGGGCTCCGGAGTGGTGACCCTCAACCCGGGCGGAGGCAAATATCCCGCGGGAACCGAGGTGCAGCTGACGGCGGCGGCCTCTCCAGGCTGGCAGTTCACCGGCTGGTCGGGCCATGCGTCGGGCACGACCAATCCCGTGAAGGTGACGGTCAACTCCAACAAGACGGTCGCCGCGACTTTTCAGGAAGCGAGCTTCCCGCCCGGGATCGTCTCCGATGACTTCAATTCCTGCGGCCTCGACACCGCCAGGTGGACGTTCGTGAATCCCCTCGGAGATGGAAGCTACCTGCTCGAGGGAGCGGGGACCGGCAATGCACGGCTCCTCCTTTCGGCGCCGGCCGGCGTCGCCCACGATCCCTGGACAGCCAACGGGGCCATTCGAATGATGCAGGCTTCAACCGACTCTGACTTCGAAATCGAGGTGAAGTTCGAATCCATGCCCTCCCAGCGGTACCAGATGCAGGGGGTCATTGTGGAACAGGATGCGACCAATTGGCTTCGCTTCGATTTCCATCACGACGGATCGAATCTCAAGATTTTTGCCGCTAAAACCATCGACAGCCGTCCCGAGTACTACATCAACAGCCCCATCGCACAGGCCCTGCCGCTCTACATGCGGGTCAAGCGCGAGGGAAATTCCTGGACTCAGTCCTATTCCTTCAACGGGTCCGACTGGATCAACGCCGGCAGCTTCACACAGGCCCTGGCGGTGACGGCGGTTGGGCCCTACGTCGCCAACCAGGGACAGGCGGGAGCGATTCCCGCATATACGGCGAGCATCGACTATTTCTTCAACACGGCCTCCCCCATCGTTCCGGAGGACGGCGGGTCCCTGGCCCAGAAGCAGCTGGAAGTGAGGGTGGACGGTGAAGGCACGGTCATGGTGGATCCGCGCCAGACGAGCTACGGCTGCTGGCAGACGGTTCAGCTGCGGGCGGTGCCCTCGGCCGGGTTCCGATTCAGCGGCTGGTCGGGCTCCATCAGCGGCTCGGCCAATCCCGTGTCGCTGGTGATGGACGGCGCCAAGCGCGTGACGGCGACTTTCGCTCCCGTGCCCGCGGCGCCCGTCATCGACGTCTGGTACGGCCCGCACCAGGTCTTCGGCGAACCGGCGGAGCCCCAGTACTGGGTCGGCGTCCTCGGCAACGTGTCCGATCCCGACGGGGTGGCGTTTCTCACCTACTCCCTGAACGGCGGACCCGAGTTTCCCCTCTCCATGGGCCCGTTCCGACGCCTGACGGATCCCGGTGATTTCAACGTTGAGCTGGATTATCTGGATCTCAACAACGGCATCAACAATGTGACCATCCGGGCCTTGGACAACCTCGGGAACCAGTCGGAGGAGACCATCACGGTGGAGTACTCCGCCGGCAATACATTGCCCGAGAGCTACGGCATCAACTGGATGCAGGTCTCGGATCTCCAGGCTGCGGTGCAGGTGGTGGACGGCGTGTGGAGCGTGGATTCGGAAGCGGGTGTCGTGCGCCCGGTGCAGATCGGCTACGACCGAGCTTTGGCCGTCGGAGACCTCCAGTGGAAGGATTACGAGGTGACCATTCCCATCACCGTCCACGGCATCGACGGCAGGGGGTACGATGGGGTCAACTGGCGGCCTTCCATCGGGTTTATGTTCCGATTCAGGGGGCATACCGATGTGGACGGTTCCCAGCCGAGGTGGGGCTACACCCCGGTGGGAGGGGGGCCCTGGTACGAGTTTCGCAAAACTGGAGGATCCGGAGACTTCTATTTGACCGATTTTCTCCAGCTGGATGTGGCGCACCCTGCCAACCCGGTGACTTTGCTGCGAGATGTCCCCTACATCTGGAAGGCCCGCGTCCAGACCATACCCGGAAAGGGCAGCCATTACAGCTTCAAGATTTGGCAGCAGGGAGCCGCGGAGCCGGCCCGGTGGCAAGTGACTGGACTGGATTCCAACGACCTTTCGGACGGGTCCCTGCTCCTGGTGGCTCACTACGTGGACGCAAGCTTCGGCAATGTTACGGTGACTCCCACGCTGGCTTCCGGCATCCCGGTCATCGATCAGGTCGTTGTCGATCCCAACAGCGGTTTCGCGGTCATCAACTGGAGAACCAACGTGCCTTCCACGACTGTGCTGCGATATGGACTCACCGGGTCCTACGAGCTGGGGACCCTGGAGCACGGTACTTTGAAGACTCAGCACAGTGTCACGCTGCCGGCCTTGACCGATGGCAGCATCTATCGCTTCGAGATAGCGGCTGTTAACGGACAGGGGTTCGAGAGCCGGTATCCCGAAATGAGCTTCCGGGCCGGCACTCCGTCAACCGTTAGGTCCGACGGTTTCAACACTTCGTCCCTGGACCAGTCCCTCTGGACGTTCATCAACCCGCTGGGGGACGGTACCGTCACCATGACTGGGACCCAGGCGGCCATCTCCGTACCCGCGGGCGTCTCCCACGACGTCTGGAGCAGCGGCAATCTGGCCCCTCGCATCATGCAGTGGGCCAGCGACACGGACTTCGAGATTGAGGTCAAGTTCGATTCGGCTGTCACCAGCAGGACCCAGATGCAGGGGGTGATCATCGAAGAGGACGGGGGGAACTTCCTGCGGTTCGATTTCATCCATGACGGTTCAACGCCCAGGATCTTTGCGGCGAGCTTCGAAAAAGGGGGGGCAACTACCCGTTACAACCAACCCATTACGGGTGGGGCGCCCCTATATTTGAGAGTGAAGCGGCAGGGCAACCAGTGGAGCCAGTCCTATTCTCTCAATGGAACGAGCTGGATCAACGCGGCAAATTTTGACTACACGCTCAATGTGGCGAGTGTAGGACCTTTCGTGGCGAACCATCCGCCCAGTCCGGGGGCGTTCGCACCGGCCTTCACGACGCTGATCGACTACTTCGTCAATACCGCTGCCCCCCCGGTTCCTTAGCACCGGGCGACGGAGGCTGAAACGTTTTGCATGGGGGCTCCCTTTATGGGGGCGGTTGGGAGGAGACTGGTGCCTCCCTTGCCCCCATTGGGTAGATGGGTACTGGCGCGCGTGCTTTTTGGGTTTTTGGTCGGGCAACGGGAGAAAGGTTTTTGATTTGTCATGAGAAGCGAGTCGATCCGAGAGTTCTGGGACTACAGAGAATTGTTCCTCTTCCTCGTTTGGAAGGACGTGAAGGTCCGCTACAAGCAGACCATGCTCGGGGCTTCCTGGGCCGTGATTCAGCCATTCCTGACCATGGTGGTTTTCACCCTGTTTTTCGGCAAGTTCGCCAACATGCCGAGCGACGGGATACCCTACCCCATCTTCTCCTACAGCGCCCTGCTGCCCTGGACGTATTTCTCCGGCGCCTTGTCCCTGGCGGGCAACAGCCTGGTGGCCAATAAGAACCTGCTCACCAAGGTCTACTTTCCACGGGTTGCCATCCCGGCGTCATCCGTGTTGTGCGGTTTGGTGGATTTCGCCATCGCCTTCCTGGTCCTTCTGGTCATGATGGCCTATTATGGCATCGTGCCGACGTGGGAATTGCTCCTCTGGCCCGTCTTGATCCTGCCGCTCATGTCCCTGGCACTGGGGGGAGGGATGGTCCTGGCAGCCCTGAACGTGAGGTATCGGGACATCAAGCACGCCATTCCGTTCGCCGTGCAGATTCTGTTGTTCATCAGTCCGATCATCTATCCCACCAGTGTGATCCCCGAGCGGTATCGCACGCTGATGGCCTTGAACCCGCTGGTGGGGATCATCGATGCATTTCGTGCAACGGTTCTCCCCACTCGCCATGTCGACTGGCAGCAGCTGGGGTTTTCCGCGCTGACTTGCCTCGTTGTGTTTCTCGTTGGCCTGTTTTATTTCCGAAAAGCCGAAAAGCATTTTGCCGATGTGATCTGAAAGCGAGCAGGGTTGAAGGCATGGCATACAGCATTCTGGTTGAGAATCTTTCCAAGCGTTACTGTATAGGGGAGCTGGATCGAGAGCGGATGTTCCGGGCCGCCATGATCCGGTTCTTCAAGAATGCTTTCAGGAAAGGGGAAACAGAGCACATTTGGGCCCTGAAAGACATTTCCTTCTCCGTGGAACAGGGAGAAGTGCTCGGCATCGTGGGCCGCAACGGCGCCGGCAAGAGCACCCTGCTCAAGGTCCTTTCCAGGATCACTTACCCAACCTCGGGGAGCATGAAGGTGAACGGCAGGGTGGCGTCGCTTCTCGAGGTGGGTACCGGTTTTCATGAGGAGCTGACGGGGCGCGAGAACATCTATCTGAACGGCTCCATCCTGGGCATGAAGCGAAGGGAGATCGACGCCAGGATGGATGAGATCGTGGATTTTTCGGGAGTCGAAAAATTCCTCGAGACGCCCATCAAGCGTTATTCGTCAGGGATGCGCCTGCGCCTCGGCTTCGCCGTGGCGGCTCATCTCGACGCCGATGTCCTGCTGGTGGATGAAGTGCTGGCCGTGGGCGACGCGGAGTTTCAAAAGAAGTGCCTGAGCGCCATGGGCAATCTCAGCACCAGCGGTCGAACGGTGCTTTTCGTGTCCCACAACATGGAAGCGGTGGAGAATCTCTGTCGGAGGGCCATCTGGATCCACGACGGCGGGGTCTTTCAGGATGGCCCGGCCCGGGAAGTGATCCAAACCTACCTGTCCACCTTTGCCGGCGCCGGGGATTCCAGCTATGAGCTCAAGGACATGCCGCGCAGGAGGGGCAACGGGGACATCCGGTTCACGAGAATCGAGCTGCTCGACGACGATCGAAGAGGCAAACCGCTCATCCGGTGTGGTGACGGCCTGGTGGTCAGACTCCACTACGAGGCTTCCAGGTGCGTGCGCAGTCCCCATTTCGCGTTCGAGCTGTTCAGTGAGTTCGGAACCAAGGTGACTTCCGCCAACACCTGGGCGTCCGGGTTTGAAATCCCCCTCGTGACGCCGGGCGCGGGTTTCATCGAGCTGGAGCTGGAATCCCTCAACATCATGCCCGGGCGATACTACATATCACTGTGGTCGGCCGGTGTCGGCAGCATCTGGTACGACCATCTCGAGCAATGCGCCATCATGGATGTGACGGCCTCCGATTTCTATCATTCGGGAAGATCTCTCAAGGGCTCTCACTGCGGGCTGGTCCTTTTCCCGTGCTCATGGAAAATGGGTGACCGCAACGGAGGCCCGGCTTGCGGTGAGCGACCGTCGCTGCCGGAGGTGGACCTTGAAACGGATGCGCGTGGAAGTGACCGCACCTGAACCCGGTGGGGGAAATGTCGACGCATCCAGTTGAAGGGACGCACCGGGATGCCCCGGGGTCCAGTGGAGCATGGCGCCTTTGAATGGAGAATCCTGAATGAGTCCATCGAAGCCGCGGGTGAGCATCGGGCTTCCCGTGTACAATGGTGAAAAATACCTGGCTGCTGCGCTGGAATCTCTGCTGGCCCAGGACTTCCAAGATTTCGAGATCATCATTTGCGACAACGCATCGACGGATGGCACCGAGAGCATTTGCCGGGAATACGCCCTCCGCGATGAGCGCATTCGGTACCACAGAAATCCAAGGAATCTGGGGGCTGCGCCCAATTTCAATCTGGCGTTCAGGCTCGCTTCGGGCGAGTATTTCAAATGGGCCGCTCATGACGACCTCCATGCGCCCGAGTTCCTTTCGCGATGCGTGGCCGTGCTCGATGAAAACCCGTCGGTGGTGCTCTGCCATACGGAAGTGCAGTTCATTGGAGAGCGCGGGGAGGCTGTTCGGAACCGGGGCGTGCTCCCCGCGAATATTGCCTCGCCCGTGCCGCTTTTGCGATTCACGGATCTCGCCGGCCTGGATCACTGGTGCCTGGATATTTTCGGGCTCATGAGGACATCGGCGTTGGCGAGAACGCCGCTCATCGCCCATTATGTGGGATCCGACAGGAATACGTTGGTTCGTCTGGCACTCATGGGGCCGTTTCACCGGATTCCGGAGGTACTCTTTTTTTCGAGGCACCATCGGGAACGGTCCGTCTGCAAATTGAAGCTGAATGATCGCGCCGAATGGTTCGATACCCGAAGGCGCGGGAGCCTCTCCTTTCCCAGTTGGCGCCTCTGGATCGAGTACATCAAGTCGGTGGCCTGTGCCCAGATCAGTCCAAGGGAACGCGTTCTCTGTCACCTCCATCTCTTGAAGTGGCTCCATACATACCGTAAGCAGCTGAAAGCGGACCTGAAGGTCGCGATGAAACATCTTGCGGGCCAAATGGATGGACTGCTGAAGCTTGCTCTCGGGAAGAGAGCACTCAACTGAAGGCCTGCATGCCCGCCGTATCGAAGGACCCCGATGCCCGTTGCACCGTCGCATCCCGTGGTAAAGCCCCCTTTGCGCACCATTCCACCAATGCCCATTTTTTGTAATCATTGCGCGAAGGCGATTCTGACTTAGAGAGGGGATTTGGGGATGTATCTCAGTGTGGGAATCTGCACGTGGAATCGCTCGCAACTGCTCGACCAGGCCCTGTCCTCCTTTCGGGAACTGGTTGTCCCCAGCTCCCTGAACTGGGAACTGCTGGTGGTGAACAACAACTCGACGGATCAGACGGACGAGGTGATCGCCGGACATGAGAAGCACCTGCCCATCCGGCGCCTTTTCGAGCCCAATGCCGGGAAGTCCCATGCCTTGAATCTCGCCGTCCGGGAGGCTGGGGGAGACTATATACTCTGGACCGACGACGATGTTCTGGTG
>Ga0101944_10004894_pt1 | contig 15939 bp, 10 predicted proteins | sample DewCreD2012metaG_FD_75245 | JGI IMG/M metagenome (GOLD analysis project Ga0101944, IMG submission 75245) | Hot spring sediment bacterial and archeal communities from British Columbia, Canada, to study Microbial Dark Matter (Phase II) - Dewar... ...
GATCGCGGCCCACGCTTTCGCCCGCCTCCGCTCTTGACCGCCATGGCCCGCGACGACCGCCGCTTCCACGGCCCGGCCGGCTGAATCTCGGAAATTGCCTCTCTTGCGGCGCTCCCCTGGTGATGGCCGCCTCGGAGAAAAGGACCATCGTAAAGCGGCTATGGCGATTTCGCCGCGCCGCTTGACGCGGCGGGCGGCGCGCCGACAATACAAGGTTTGCCGGTCTTGCCTACCCCCTGGCCCGGACGCATCGAACCATGTCCAAGTTCGCCGTCATTCTGCCCGCCGCTGGCCGCAGCAGCCGGTTTGGCGACAAACACTACAAGAAGCCTTTCGCCCCGCTGGACAACCGGGCCGTGTGGATGCACAGCGCGGAGCGGTTCATCAACCGCCCGGACGTCGTCCAAACGATCCTCGTCATCTCGCCCGACGACCAAGAGTATTTCCAATTCAAGTTCGCCGCGAACGCGGCGATTTTGGGAATCCAGGTGGTGCACGGAGGCGCGGAACGGTGCGATTCGGTGGCCAACGCCTTGGCCAAGGTCAAGCCCGAGGCCGACTTCGTCTGTGTCCACGACGCGGCCCGGCCTTGCCTGGCCAACGAGTGGATCGACAAGATCTTTCAGGCCGCCGAACGCACGGGCGCGGCCATTTTCGCCATTCCGGTGCTCGGCACGCTGAAGCGGCTAGGCAGCGAGATGACGATTGCCGAGACGGTTTCGCGGACCGGGCTTTGGGAGGCGCAAACGCCCCAGGTGTTCCGCCGCGACCTCTTGGTGGAGGCCTACGCCAGGCGAGGCCAATTCCAGGCGACCGACGACGCCCAACTGATCGAGCGTCTTGGCCGGCCGGTGACGGTCGTGCCCGGCTCGCCGATCAACCTGAAGATCACCACGCGGGAGGACCTCCGCCTGGCCGAACAAGCCCTGAAGGCCCTGCCCAAGCCCAAGATCCTCGGCCCTGCGCACCCCTTCGCCGATGACGACATGTGGCGGTGAAAGGCGATTCCCGCTTCCTGCGGGTCGCGAGCCGCCGGCCCGTTCGAGTTCACCCCCTTGACGACCCCTCATGCCCATGCACGACCTTTACCGCGAACTGCGTTGGCGCGGAATGATCCACCAGACGACGGACGATGCGAGGCTGCCGGACTGGCTCATGGAAAGGCCGCGCACGGTGTACGTGGGGTTTGATCCGACGGCCGACAGCCTGCACGTGGGGCACCTCGTAGCCCTGATGGTCTTGCGGCGGTTTCAGAAGGCGGGCCATCGGCCGATCGCCCTGGTGGGCGGCGCGACCGGGATGATCGGCGATCCGAGCGGCAAGAGCGAGGAACGGAACCTGCTTTCGCTTGACGTGCTCCAAGACAACGTGGCTCGGATCGAGAAGCAACTGCGGCGCTTTCTCGATTTCGACCGCGCGGTCAACCCTGCTGTGCTCGTGAACAACCACGATTGGATGGGCAAGTTCGGCTATCTGGAATTCCTCCGCGACGTGGGCAAGCATTTTCCGGTCAACGTCATGCTGGCCAAGGATTCGGTGAAGGCCCGCCTGGAGCGGTCCGACGCTGGCCTGAGCTACACCGAATTCAGCTACATGCTGTTGCAGGCCTACGATTTCGTCTACTTGCACGAGCATTATGGGTGCGAGATTCAGGCGGGCGGGAGCGATCAGTGGGGCAACATCACGGCGGGGATTGACCTGGCCCGCCGCCTCGGCTGCGGACAACTTTTCGGCATCACCTGCCCGCTGTTGACCAGGAGCGACGGCGCCAAGATGGGCAAGACCGAGTCCGGCGCGTTGTGGCTCTCCGCGGAGCGGACCAGTCCTTACCAGTTCTACCAATACTGGATCCGGTTGGCCGACGCGGACGTGGGCAAATGCTTGCGCCTGTTCACCGATATGGATCGCGAGGAGATCGAATCGCTCGAATCGCGGCACGCCGAGGATCCGGCCCGACGCGAGGCCCAGCGCCGGCTGGCGGAAGACCTGACGCGGTTGGTCCACGGCGAAGACGGTCTGGCCGCCGCGCGGCGGGCCACGGAGGTCTTCTTCGGGGCCGAGATTCAGGACCTCTCCGACGCCGAACTCTGCGACATTTTTGCCGACGTGCCGAGCAGCGAACTGCCGCGCGACCGCCTGTCGGGCGAAGGGTTGCCCCTGGTCGACGCGCTGATCGAATGCGGCCTCGTGAAGACGAAAAACGAGGCCCGCCGCGCGATCACGCAAGGCGGGGCCTACGTCAACAACCGGCGCGTCGCGAGCGTCGACGCCCGCCTGGGCCCCGACGCCCTGGCCAGCGAGTCGGTCATGGTCCTCCGCCGCGGCAAAAAGGACTACGCCTTGCTGCGATTCCGTTGAACCCCGCGGCTTCCTGCGCGCTGGCCCCGTTGGGTTCCGCTCCGTCCGCATCCAACACCGATCAAGTCGCATCCGAACGCGAGTTGTTTCATTTCACCCTGTGGAGAAAGACGCTATGAAGACGCTGTTTGCTTGCTCGCTTGCGCTGGCCGTGATCGCCGCTTGCGTCGCCGAGGCCCAGGAGTGCGGGTCGGCGGAAAAGAACCCGAACCTGGGACGGGTTCGCCACGTGGTTCTCTTCAAGTTCAAGGACACGGCCACCCCGGAGCAAATCAAGGCGGTCGAAGAGGCCTTTCGCGCCTTGCCAAAGAAGATCCCCGCCATCCTCGACTTCGAGTGGGGCACCAACATGAGCCCGGAGAAACTCGACCAGGGCTTCACCCACTGCTTCTTCCTGACCTTCAAGACGCCGGCCGACCGCGACGCCTACCTGCCGCATCCCGATCATAAGGCCTTCGGCAAGCTGCTCCGACCGATCCTCGACAAGGTGTTGGTCGTCGACTACGTTGCCAAGCCATGATGCGTTTCGGGGGCCGGGGGCGGGTTGCCACTCGCCCGGCCCTCGCCGCGCGAGGAACGACGAGCAAAACTTCTGCTCCACCAAATACGTCCACGGAGGCATCGGGACACCGGCTTCCGTGGCAGCAAGGGCGGTCTTGCGCCATCGGTGCCCGCTCGCTCGGGGCGTCGGCCTCCCTGCGAAAGCTCCAGATTTCAGCCAAGGACTCGACGCCGTCGCCGCAGAGGGTTATGCTAAGTGGGATGGCGATGGGTTGAGGCATGAAATCCAGGATCACGATCCTTGGCGAACACCCCTTGGCCAAGGACCCCAACGGGCGGCTCCGTTCGAGGATCGGGACGGCGTTTCCCTGGAGCAACACGCTGGTTACCCTGCCGGGGATCCATGCGACCCAACGGCAGGCGTATCTCGATTTCCTGAACCGGCAGCGCCAGGCTGAGCAATTGGCGCCGCTTTCCCGCCACGAAGAAAGCGTCGAATGGCACAGCGCGGTGGACCTCGTCTTTGAGGACAACGCGATTCTCATCCGGCCCGATCCCGAGAACATGCCCCTGGCCTTCCAGGCGGACGAAATGCTTCAGGAATTGGTGCCCAAGCACCGGATCAAGTTTCTTGGGGTGCTCAACGCCAAGGTTCGCGGGGCGATCGAACGGCGCGGGGAATACTGGCGGATCAGTCCCCTGCCGAAGTCGCAGGAGGAAATGCGGGCGATGATCCCCGCGGCGCGGATGGGGCTTGGCGGCCGGGAGATCTACTATTACAGCCGCGCCACGGGGGTGCGCTACCTCACGCTGGAACAATTCACCTCGCTGGGCAACCTGGACGACGAGGAACTCCGCTCGCTGTTGATGGAGATTCAAGAGTATTCGGCCCGAACCCGGCCGGGAGGCCAACCCGAGGTGGCGTTTTTCGCCGCCGACGAGTCGCTCATGCGGGGGGCGTTCGCGGGGTACGATTTTCGGGCCATGGATTCGGTGCAGTTGCGGACCGCGTTTCGGGAGATCGGCGAGCTGTTCACCCGCGCAGTCCCGCCCGAACTCCGCCGCGACGATCCCGACGCCGCCCCTTGGCGCAATCGCATGGTGTCGGTGTTGCTCGGCCAGGACGATCAGACGCTCTGCGAGGAGGCGTTGCTGGCCCTGAGCCCCGAGTTCTTCATGCAGATCGAATGGCTTCCCGGCGGGCGCATCGAGGAGGGCGAATTGATCCTCGATTCCATCCTGGAGGAAAACGGCGAGGACGAGGAACTGGCCCGGCTCCGCGACGACAAGCCGCAGAAGTTCATTTTCAATTTCGTGCGGGAGTACGGCGACCTGGAATACGTGAACGTGGGCCGGGTGATCGGCTCCCTGTCGCGGCGGCCGGCGCTTTACGGTCGGCGCGACGTGTACGTGGCCGTGGTCAAGCAGCGCGACGTGGAGAAGGAAATCGTCAGCATCATCCGCATGCAGAAGTGGGGCGTGCGCGAGCACCTTGATCAAGGCCGCCCGTTGATCGAGGCCATGATCCGCTCCGAGGAATACACCGAATACATCCTCGACCGGCGCCTGGGGTGCCGCCAGCTCGGCATGAATCTTCCCTTGCGCGTGGTGGCCAAGAAGATCGCCGAGCGCTATCCCACGCCCCACGGCGACGGCTACACGATCTGGTCGCCCTACTTCGAGCGGGCGTACATCCGGGGGATCGCCACCGACAAGTTGCCGTTGTGCCGCTTCGAGAACCAGGAGTTCGCCGTGCGTTGCGCCCGGCTGCTCGGGGAGGCCGCGGCGCCGAACCTGATCGTGGGCCGGTGCGACCTGGGCGGGAACCCGTTGTTCGACGACGGCGATGAAGTGCTCATCGAGGACGCCCGAGGCATGCCCATGGAAATCGTGGTCGCCGACCACACGGGAACCTTCAACGAGTATTTGGGATCCCTGCAAAGCTTCGCGGGCGAGTATGCCCAGCCGATCCAAAGGCGAATCGCTCACGTGCCCGACCCTCGACCATTCGCGCAAGCGTACCTGGACGGCTTTGTCGAACGATTCTCGCGGATCCAGGACGATTACCGGCGGCGGCGCAAGGCCTTCGACACGCTCTTCAAGTACCGCCCCCGCGTCGAGGCCGGCAGCTTCGCCTACCGCTGGGAGCGCGTCCTCGCCCGACTCGACCTCAGCGATCCCCGCGAACTGGCCCAATTGATCCGCGAGCGGATTGCGATGTGAGGAGCGAGGTCGGCCGGCAGCGGCCATCAATCCGGCTCCTGGCTCGTTCCGCCGGCATCCGAAAGGTGGTCGTCCGGTCCTTTGGCGCGCAGACGCGCGGCGAGCCGCACGGCGCCCGCCGCGGGATGGGGCACGGGCGTCATCGGGGAGGTTCGCAGTCCCAGGTTGGCCAGGGCCGCCTGAAGCGCCTCGGCCAGCGGCGCGTGGGCCAGGAGCACTCCGCCCGCCATGGCCAAGGGAAACGGTTGGTCGTCGATTCCGAGCCGCGCCGCGACCGCGGCCACCATCGCCCCCAGGTCGCCGCCCGCCGTCGCCACGATCGACCTGGCCACCGGGTCGTTCGCCGCCGCGGCCTCGAACACCCAAGGGGCCAAGGCGGCGACCGCGGCCGGGTCGCCGGCAAGGCGATACAGAGAAGGCACCAGGTCGGTGGCTTGGGCCCCTTGCAGCCGCGCGAGCAGATCGTCCAGCAGCCGCGTCGCGGGCCCTCGCCCGTCCGAAGCGCGAAAGGCCGCGCGGAGCCCGGCCCGGGCGATCGCGTACCCGCTCCCCTCGTCGCCGAGGAGAAATCCCCAGCCTCCGGCGCGGGCGGTCTGGCCCTGGCGATTTCGCCCGAACGCCAGCGAGCCGGTTCCCGAGATCAGGGCCACGCCCCACATCTCGGCGCAACCCGCCGCGAGCACCGGCAAGGCGTCGTGTTCCACGCGGAACTTCTCGGCAATGCCGCGCTCTTGGGCCCAGCGAAGGATCGGCTCTCGCACTTCCGCCCGATCCGAGCCGGCCAAACCGAGTACCGCCGCCGCCAACGGCCCGCCGGCGGTTCCAGCCTCGCGTCGGGCCGCTTCGACGGCCACGCCCAGATTTTCCAACGCCCGGGGCAATCCGACAGCCTGGGGATTCGAGCCGCCGGCGGCGCCGCGGCCGACGACCACAAGCTCGCCGTCGGGCCGGCACCATGCAATCCACGCCGAGGTTTTGGTTCCGCCGCCGTCGATGCCGAGCACAAGCTCATCGCCAGGGAGCATGGATGGAAACTCCAAGCGGTTTGGAGGTCAGACGCCGCTCTCCGGTTGCGATCAGGCGACAAAGCAGCAGCGAGGAAAGGAGTGGTCCACCGGTCCTTGGTAGAAACGGCCTCGGCCCCAGACCGCCGCAAGAACGCATGGGCTACCCGGCCCGCTCAAGGTTCGCCGACTCCAGCGCTTTTCGAAGGTGGCCGCCGTGCTGTTGGAGCCGTCGGCGGGCCTCTTCGGGGGTCAGGGAACAACGCAGCACCACGATCGCCGTCTTCACCTCGCCGTTGCACCGGGCCAGCGTCCGTTCGGCCTCGGAAAAGGGGCATCCGGCCAGCAAGGCCACGATCCGCCGCGATCGCTCCACGAGTTTGCTATTGGTGGCCTGAAGATCCACCATCAAGTTGCCATACGTCTTGCCCAGCAAGACCATCGCGCCGGTGCTCAGCATGTTCAACACCATCTTGGTCGCGGTGCCGGCCTTCATGCGGGTGGAGCCGCTGATGACCTCGGGGCCCACGATCGGGGTGATTGCCAGGTCGGCGTGGGCAATCAGCGATGCGTCCTGGTTGCAGGCGATCCCGATGGTAAAGGCGCCCTGCTGCCGCGCGTACCCAAGGCCGCCGAGAACGTAGGGCGTGCGGCCGCTCGTGGCGATGCCGACCACCACGTCGGCGGCCGAGAGCGAAACCGCCTTGAGGTCGTCGACGGCGAACTCGGGGTGGTCTTCCGCGCCCTCGATCGAGCGTGTCAGGGCCTGGGGACCGCCGGCGATCAAGCCGATGACTTGTCCGGGCGGCGAGTTGAACGTGGGCGGGCATTCGGAAGCGTCGAGCACGCCCAGCCGACCCGACGTGCCGGCCCCCAAGTAGATCAACCGCCCGCCGGCCCGAAGCCGCTCCGCAATCACTTCCATCGCCCTGGCGATGGGCTCCAATTGCGTGGCCACGGCCGCCGCGACGGTCGCGTCCTCGGCGTTGATCAGGCGCGCGATCTGAAGCGCCGACATCTGATCGATCGCTTCGGAGGCGGGATTGCGGCCCTCGGTGGTCAATTGCCCCAGACTGCTCATCGATTGCGGTCTCTCCGGTTCGGCGCGTATTATATTTTCACGGCGACCACTTGTCATCGCGCGGCGCGGGCCGCGCGGCCCCAGCAACCGCGGGGGGCGAGCGGGCCGCGATGAGGCGTTTTCGAGAACCGACCTGTCTTGTCTGCCCGCGCGGCGCGGAACCGTCTCGGGCCGCCGTCATCCCAAGCGAGGAGGCTCCCGTGCACTGCATCCTTCGGTCCGCGGTGGTTTCGATTCTCGTCGTTTCGGGCACGCCGAGCGGAACTTCCCTGCCGGCGACTCCACCCCCGCTCCCCTCGGCGCGTCCCGAGGAAGCAGGGTTGGATTCGCGGCAACTGGCGGCCATTCACCAGGCGGTCGAGGAGGCTTTGGCCGCGCGGAAGATGCCGGGCTGCGTCGTCCTGATCGGACGCCGCGGCAAGGTCGTGTTCGAGAAGGCCTACGGGCGGCGCCAGGTCGAACCGGAGCCGCTGCCCATGACGCTCGACACGGTCTTCGATCTCGCCTCGCTCACCAAGCCGGTGGCCACGGCGACGAGCGTGATGATCCTTGCCGAGCAGGGAAAGATCCGCCTCGATGAGCCCGTGGCCCGGCGTCTCCCCCAGTTTGCCGCCCACGGCAAGGAAAACATCACGGCCGTTCATCTGTTGACGCACCAAGGGGGATTGATCGCCGACAACCCGTTGAGCGACTACCGCGACGGTCCGGAAAAGGCCCGCGAGCGGCTTTTCGCCCTCAAACCGGTTGCCCCGCCGGGCGCCAAGTTCATTTATTCCGACGTGGGATATCTGGTCTTGGGCGAGTTGGTGCGGGGCGTGTCGGGCAAGAGACTCGACGAGTTCGCGCGGGAGCGGATCTTCGAACCGCTGGGCATGAAGGAGACCGGGTTTTTGCCGTCGCCGGAGCTTCGCCGCCGGGCGGCGCCCGCCGAAAAACGCGATGGCCAATGGATCCAAGGCGAGGTCCACGACCCACGGGCCTTTGCCCTCGGCGGAGTGGCCGGCCATGCGGGCTTGTTTTCCACCGCGCGCGATCTGGCCCGCTACGCCCAAATGCTGCTCGGCCGCGGAGCGTACGGCGGCGTCCGCGTGCTTCAGGAGAGCACCGTCGCGCAGATGATCACGCCCCATTCCGTCCCCAAGGGATTCCGCGGATTGGGCTGGGACATGCGCACCGGTTACTCTTCGAACCGCGGGGAGTCGTTTTCGCCGCGGGCCTTCGGCCACGGGGGGTTCACCGGCACCGCCATGTGGATTGACCCTGAGTTGGACCTCTTCGTCATTTTCCTCAGCAACCGGCTGCACCCGGACGGCAAGGGCGCGGTCAACCCCCTGGCGGGCCGGATCGGCACGATCGCCGCCAACGCGATCGTGGATCGCGGGCGGGACGGAGCCAAGGGGGCAGAAGTCTTCTTGCCAGCCGCCGGCAAGACCGCGGTGCACGACAAGGACGTCTCGCGTCGGCGTGGGAACAGCCCTCCGAGCCCGTCGGGTTCCTCGCCAGACGCCTCCCGGGACCGCCCCAAGGTCGATCGCCGGACGCGCGTCCTGACGGGAATCGACGTGCTCCAGCGCGACGGTTTTAAGCGCTTGCAGGGCCGCCGGGTGGGCCTGATCACGAATCACACCGGCGTCAATCGGGAAGGCGTCCGTACGGCCGCGCTGCTTCACAAGGCCCCCGGCGTCGCCTTGGTGGCCATCTTCAGCCCGGAACACGGCCTGCAAGGACAACTCGATGTGGCGAACATCCAGGACACGCGTGACCCTGCGACAGGCGTCATCGTCTTCAGCCTCTACGGCAAGACGCGCAAGCCCACGGCCGACATGCTCCGGGGGATCGACACCCTGGTGTTCGACATCCAGGACATCGGCGCCCGGTTCTATACCTACATTTCCACGATGGGCTACGCGATGCAGGTCGCGGCCCAACACAAGCTCCGGTTCGTGGTGCTCGACCGGCCCAACCCGATCAACGGCCGCGACGTGGCCGGGCCGGTGCTCGACGCCGGCCGCGAGTCGTTCGTGGCCTTCCACCGCCTGCCGATCCGCCACGGGATGACCGTGGGCGAGCTGGCCAAGATGTTTGAGAGCGAGTTGAGGCTGGGGCTGGACCTGGAGGTGGTGCGGGTCGAGGGCTGGCGGCGCGAGGACTATTTCGACGCCACCGGACTGCGTTGGATCAATCCCTCGCCCAACATGCGGAGCCTCCGCGCGGCGATCCTTTATCCCGGCGTCGGCCTGCTGGAGACGACCAATCTTTCGGTCGGCCGCGGCACCGAGACCCCCTTTGAGGTGTTCGGCGCCCCATGGCTCGACGGCCGGCGCCTGGCCGAGGCCATGAACCGCCGAAACCTGCCGGGCGTCCGCTTCGAACCGGTCGAGTTCACCCCCGAGTCGAGCAAGTTCGAGAAACAGCAATGCCACGGCGTTCGGATGACGATCACGGATCGCAACGTCCTCGAGCCGGTCCGGATGGGCCTTGCGATTGCCTGCGAATTGCGGCGCAACCATCGGGAGGCGTGGGACGCGAAGTCCTATGACCGGCTCCTCGGCCACGCCGCGACCCTCAAGGCCCTCCTCGATGACAAGGACGTAAGCGCGATCGAGTCGACCTGGTCGGCGGAACTGGAAAAGTTCCAAGAGCGCCGCGCCCGCTGCATGCTCTACTGAAAAGGGGACATCACGGATTTGTCTTGCCCACCTTGCCATATCAGTGATGTCCCCTTTATTTGCACCCGGATGGATCTCTATGGCTCGAAAAGGGATTGCGCAGTAGAATGCCGTCCCCCCAATTGCACGGAGGTGCGCGATGGATGATTTGAGTTCCAGGCCCCGGCGGAAGCGACGAAACAGGTTCAAGATCGCGATTCAGAGGCGGTTACGGCGGGTCACTCCCTCGTATTGGGTAAATCCGATACTCCTTGCGGTAGTTTTTGGATTTTGTTTCCTCCTTTGGCTTCTTCCGACCCTCGTTGGCCACACCCCGCTGATTTCCTGGATTGCCCAGAAAGTGGCGGCGGACGTGAACGGCCGGGTCGAGGTTTCCTCGGCGAGCTTGGGTTGGTTTTCGCCGCTTCGACTCTATGGCGTTCGGATTGTCGCCCCGGACGGCGAGCCGGTGGTGGAAGTCGCCGAAGCCCGCGGCGACCGCGTCTTGACGGCCATTCTGTGGAACGCGACCCATGTCGGCCGATTCCGGCTGGCGGGACCGAAGTTCAACGTGGTGCTCCACGATCAGGGCAGCAATCTCGAAGAGGTGTTTGCCAAGTATCTCGCGCCCCGGGACACGAAGCCCATCGACGTGGCGTTGGAGATTGTCGACGGGACGGTTTCCCTCACCGACGCCCGCCATCAGCGCTCTTGGCAAGTGGACCAGTTTGCCCTCGAGCTGACCAAACCGGCGGACCGATCGCGTCCGTGGGAGCTGAAGACCTCGGGAGTGGTTTCGGGCGGGCCGCGCGGGGGCAGCTTCGAGGTGGCGATGAAGATTCAGCAGATCGACCGCCTCGCCGCGGCCGCTGCGGCTGATCCGGAGGCAAGACCGCGTGAGGGCGAGGGGGCTGGGCCAGACTGGATCAGCGTCAAGGCCGAGGGGCTTTCGCTTGCCCTGTTCGAGCCCTTGGCGCGCCGCTTTGCGCCCGGGCTTCGGATGGCGGGCCGCCTCTCGGCCGTCGTCGAAGGCCGTTGGGACGTGCGCCGGCCGGACCGCCATGCGACCCTGAAGACGACCGTCGTCGCCGAGGACGTGCAGCTCGCCGGGCCCATGTTCCGCGGCGACCAGCCGTCGCTTGCGCGGGCCCGGCTCGACGGCGCGGCGGCATGGAAGGACGGGGTGGTGCAGTTCGATCGGGTGACGGCGGAGTCGGAGATCGGCCTGGTTTCCCTTTCCGGCACGTTCGATCCCAGCGGCCGAGCATCGGTCCAACAGGGCTATGAGTTGAACGGGCGGCTCGATCTGCCGCGTCTGGCCGCCATGTTTCCCAACACGCTGAGGATTCATAAGGACGCCAAGGTCACCTCGGGCCGCGTGCAATGGGGTCTGACGAGCCAGCCGGGACCAGAAGGAATGGTCTGGAAGGGCCGTTTCGAGGTGGCCGATTTGAAGGCGACGAACGGCGGGCGGCCGGTCATCTGGCAGCAACCGGTTCTGGTCGCCTGGGCCGCGCGGGAGACGGCGCAGGGCGTCGTCGTCGAAAACCTGCAATGCGATTCGAGCTTCCTGAAGTTCCAGGCGTCCGGCACGCCGAGCGAACTGACCGGCACCGCCACGTTCGACGCCGGCAAACTGGCCGAACAGTTGCGAGGTTTTTCGGACCTTGGCGGGACCCAGTTGGCCGGTGACGGCTGGGCGCGAGTCCACTGGAAGCGAGCGGCCGACGGCGCGTTCGACGCCGGGGCCCAGGTCCGCCTCAATGGGTTCCGATGGGCCTTGCCGGAACGGCCCGCTTGGACCGAGGACGCCCTCACCTTGACGTTTTCGGCGACCGGCCGGACGGCGTCGTGGGTTCCGAATCGGCTCGACACGGCGGTGGCGAAGTTCGAATCCGGATCCGATCTCGTCGAGGTGCGGCTGATGGAACCGGCGACCGATTTTCGGGCCGGGGGGCCGTGGTCGCTGGAGATTCACTCGCGGGGGCAGCTTGGGCGATGGCCGGGCCGATTGGCCGTTTGGCTTCCGTCGAAAACCTGGAGCGCCGGCGGCACGTACGAGCTGGTGACCGGAGCGACGCTGGCCCCCCAGGGAATCACCTTGCGCCAGCTTCGCTTCACGGCCGAGAATCTCGACGTCACCGGTCCGGAACTCGCCGTGCGCGAGCCGAAGGTGGAGCTGACGCTCACGGGGCGCTGGGAAGGGCAGACGCGCCGTCTGGAACTGGAAACCGCCAGCGCTGCCAGCGCCTCGCTGACGGCCCAGGCCAACCGCTTCGTGTGCGCGGTTCCGCCGACGGGGCCAGTGGAGCTTTCCGGCACGCTCACGTACCAAGCGGCGCTGGACCGCATTCGCGCATGGACCGCCGCGGACCCCAAGGCCCCGCCCTCTTGGCGCATGGCTGGACGGCTCGGCGGCAAGGCCGAATTCCAGCAGTCGGCCGGGCTCATTTCGGGCCGCATCGACGGACAGATTGCCGATTTGGACATCGTCCACGCGTCGGGCCAGCGCTACCAGGAACGCGAGGTCCGGTTCGCCGCCCAGGGCAACTACAACAGCGTGAGCCAGCAGATCCACATCGAGCAGGTGGAACTCGCCTCGGCGACGGTGCGATGCACGGCTTCGGGCAAGGTCCTTCGGCTGGGCACACAGCCTGACCTGCAACTGGCCGGACGGATCGACTACGACATGGACCGCTTTTCGCAGTTCTTGCGATCGATGGCGGGAGAGGGGGTGCGTTTGGGCGGTCGGGGGTCCAGTCCCTTTTCCTACCAGGGCGTGTGGGGATCGGAGGCCGCGGTGGCCTCGGCCAAGGTGGGTTGGAGTTGGGCCCAACTTTACGGGTTCCAGCTCGGCGCCGGAGAACTCGAGGCCTCGCTCTCCAAAGGGGCCTTGGAAATCCGGCCGCTGGACCTGGAATGCAACGAAGGCCGGCTCCGCGTCGCCCCCCAGTTGGTCCTCGCCCGCGAGCCGAAGGAACTCGCCCTGGCCCCCGGTCGCGCGGTGGACCACGTGAGAATCACCCCCGCCATGTGCGCCTCCTTGCTGCAATACATTGCCCCGCTCTTGGCCGGCGTGACTTCGGCCGAGGGGCGATTCTCGATCGATCTGGACAGTTTCCGCCTCCCGTTCGCACGGCGTGCGACGCAGGGTGGGTCGGTGTCGACCGGGCCGGTGAACTGGTGGGAAGCGGAGATTGCCGGGAAACTGGTCATCCATTCCGCCCAAATCGGCCCCGGCTTTCTCATCCAGCAACTCGCCCAGTTGTTCGGCCGCACCACGCCAGCTTATCTCGTCCAGGAATCGACGATTCCGTTCCAACTGAGCAAGGGGCGGGTGCAGCATCAGCAGATGGATTTGGTGTTCAACGAGGTGAAGCTGCGGACTTACGGGTCGGTAGGACTCGATCAGTCGCTTTCGATGATGATCGAGATGCCTGTCCCGCCCGCGTGGCAGACGGGCAAGATCCTCGGCACGGCGCTGAAGGACCAGATCATCCAATTGCCGATCAGCGGCACTCTGCGGCAGCCGCGGATCGATCGGACCGCCTTCGATCAGATCGCCCGGCAGTTCCTCCAGAACGCCACCCAGAACGTGATCAAGAATCGGCTTGGCGAACTGCTGGGGCCGCCGCAGAAAAGGTAGCCGCGATGAAGATCCTCCTGCTAGGCACCGGCGGCTACCATCCCAACGAGCGACGGCACACGCCGTGCATGTTGCTCCCTGAGCCGGGCGTGATGCTCGACGCGGGCACGGGGCTGTTTCGGGCCGCGGCCCGCCTCGTGCGGCCGCAACTGGACATCTTCCTCACGCACGCGCACTTGGATCACGTGATCGGGCTCACGTTCCTGTTGAGCACATTGCATCGCAGGCCGCTGGAGAGGGTCCGCGTTCACGCCCTACCCGAAGTCCTGCGCGCCGTGGCCGACCACCTCTTCGCCCCGGCCGTCTTTCCGGTCAAGCCGCCCTTTGAAATGTGTCCGCTGCCCGCCGTGGTGGAACTGCCCGGATCGGGCCTGCTAAGGCACTTTCCCTTGGAGCATCCGGGCGGGTCGATCGGCTACCGGCTTGACTGGCCGGGAAGCTCGATGGCCTACGTGACGGACACGACGGCCTCGGCCGACGCCCCGTATTGGGAACACGTCCGCGGCGTGGACCTGCTGCTTCACGAATGCTACCTTCCCGACTCCCAGGCGGAGTTCGCCCGAAAGACCGGCCACAGCGTCGTCACGCCGGTGGCCGAACTCGCCCGCCGCGCCCAGGTCGGCCGGCTGGTCTTGATCCACTTGAATCCGCTGGATGCGTCGGACGATCCGGTGGGGCTGGATGCGGCGCGGGCGATTTTTCCAGCGACCACCCTGGGCGAGGATGGCATGGAGATTACATTCTGAGCCACCGTCCACGGAGACTTTTTCCTTTTTCGGGGCGAAGTCGCTGAAAAAGAGACTCCCCCTTGTGCCCCCTCATGGGGGCGAGGGGAGGAGGGACGCGCTCGGTCGCGTCCGCGCGCGAGGGAGCAACGCGCTGGGTCGCCCGGGGCATGGCCGTTGATTTCGGCCGCGGCGGAGCGTGGCCCTCCACGCCGTGTCGTGACCGTCAACCATTCCAACAAGACCGGGATCTTCGCCCTCCAGGTCGGGCTGGCGCCCTTTCCCCGTCGCCCTGGCCTCGGCTATCATATCTTCGTCGCGCGGAACGAAAATCCCTCGGCCGCGGCAAGGCGCTTCGCTTGCGGTTGGGCGAGCCGCAGGCCGTCGTCGTCCAAGAGATACGTGCCGTCCGTCGGTGGAAAGATCTGGCGGGGGAAAGCTTCGCTTCAAGGAGTCGTCCATGCCCAGGGAAACCATGACCTCTCGCCAGCGGGTGCTTGCGGCCTTGAACCACGAGGAACCGGATCGGGTTCCCATCGACCTGGGGGGAAACCAGACGGGGATCCACAAATTCGCCTACGAGGCGCTGCTCAACCACCTGGGGATCGACGCCCCCGTGACGATCATGGACGCGGTGCAACAGCTCGCCCAGCCGTGCGAGGCGGTGCTGGAGCGATTTCACGTGGACACGCGCTACGTTCGGGCCGGGGCCGCGTCCGATTTCAAGGGGGGGATCGTCACCCAGCGGCGCAACGGCCGGCTCTGGCACGACCTGGTCGACGAGTTCGGCGTGCGTTGGTCCATGCCCGACGACCAGCCATTCTACATGGACATCACCCACCATCCACTGGCCAACGCCACGATCGACGACGTCCGGTCATATCCGTTTCCCAAGGGCGACGATCCGGGCCGCTTCGTCGGGCTGCGCGAGCGGGCGTTGACGCTGAAACGGGAGACGCCTTACGCCGTGGTAAGCGGCATCTGCGGGGTGGTGTACGAGATTTGCTGGTACATGCGCGGGCTGGAGCAATGGTTCATGGACATGGTCCAACAGCCCGAGTTCTGCGAAACGATGCTCGACCAAACACTGAAGTTCTGGCTGGACTTCTCGCGCGGGTTCCTCGACGAGGTCGGCGATCTGCTCGACGTGATCATGATCGGCGACGATCTGACCGGGCAGAAAGGCCCGCTGTTCCGTCCGGACTTCTACCGTCGCGTGGTCAAGCCGCGGCAGAAACAGCTCGTCCAGTACATCCGCTCGCGGACCAAGGCGAAGATCTGGTACCACACCTGCGGCGCGTGCGTCGAGTACATTCCCGACCTGCTGGACAACGGCATCGACATCCTCAACCCGGTGCAGATCAGCGCCGCCGGCATGGACCCGGCCACGCTCAAGGCCCGCTTCGGCGACCGGCTGTCATTCTGGGGGGGAGCGATCGACGCCCAACACGTCCTGCCCGTCGCCCCGCCCGAAACGATCCGCGAACACGTGCGCCGCAATCTGGCGATCTGGAAGCCTGGCGGGGGGTACGTGTTCAACAACGTCCACAACATACAGGCCTTCGTGCCGCCTGAAAACATTGTGGCCCTGTTCGACGCCGCCTACGAATTCGGTTTCTATTCATAGCATCCGCTGACAGCATCCGCTGGTTCCATGGCCGTCGCGTGCGGCCTGGCAAGTCCCAAAACAAGCGAGGTTCCATAGCATTTGAGTCACTGTTGTGAGCATGGGGCGAAGGCAGACCAGGAGCGG
>Ga0101944_10004895_pt1 | contig 15936 bp, 16 predicted proteins | sample DewCreD2012metaG_FD_75245 | JGI IMG/M metagenome (GOLD analysis project Ga0101944, IMG submission 75245) | Hot spring sediment bacterial and archeal communities from British Columbia, Canada, to study Microbial Dark Matter (Phase II) - Dewar... ...
TTTCCATTATTTTGCTCTTGCAAAGCAAGAATATGTTGCAGGTGCAACTCACAGACGCACCAATAATTCTTGGCTTGATATGCGGCGGCGCTGTCATCTATTGGTTTTGCGGTGCTGCTATCCAAGCAGTTACCACCGGCGCGTACCGGGCGGTTGAATTTATTAAAAAGAATATGAACCTGGATAAAAAAGAGGCTGATATTGAGGATTCAAAGACTGTCGTCAAAATCTGTACTCAGTATGCCCAAACCGGCATGTGGAATATCTTTATTGCGCTCATGTCCATCACCTTGGCTTTTGCCTTGCTTGATCCCAACTTCTTTGTTGCCTATTTGATATCAATCGCCTGTTTCGGATTGTTTCAAGCTATTTACATGGCTAATGCTGGCGGCGCTTGGGATAATGCCAAGAAGGTGGTTGAGGTAGATTTGAAAGATAAGGGCACAGCGCTGCATGCTGCAACAGTCATTGGCGACACGGTGGGCGATCCCTTCAAGGATACTGCTGCGGTATCGTTGAATCCCATTATCAAGTTTTCAACGTTGTTTGGTCTCTTGGCAACTGAAATTGCAATTGAAATGGCAGTCCATGCCAGGGAATCTGTTTCTACCAACCTTGCTCCATACATTTCAGTTCCACTGTTTATTATTGGGTTGGTCTTTGTGTGGCGTTCTTTCTATAGAATGAGAATTCCCGAAGTATAAATAAGTACGTCATTTCAAAATAAAGAAAGCCCTCATCCTCAACAAGAGAATGAAGGCTTTCTTTATTCTTAATATATTATGGTTGAATTGAATGCTTCTTTTTAGCAACCCTTCAACAGAACACTGCTGATATTTCTCAGGCTCCCTCGTTCAGCCGCGTCATAATGAGCTGTGCCACTTTTTTCCCGGAAAGCAGCATACCGCCAAAGATCGGTCCCATGCGAAAGTTGCCAAACGTGGCATTAGCCGACATACCCGCCACATAGACCCCGGGGAATGCCTCGCGGGTATTTGCCAGCGTGGTGCGTTCCGCAACATCCGCCCACATGGATTTTTCGCCTTCAACTTTTCCTGACGGAGTGAGAAGCTGCGCATCAACTTTTCGTTCTATGACTTTCATGACTTCAATGGGATGTCCGGTCGCGTCAATAACAAATTGAGCCTTCACGCACAGCGGATCAACGTGCAGATTCGCCATTTCAACAGCAGTCCAGTTTATAACCACACCTGTTACGCGGTTATCGCGAACCATAACATCTTCGACGCTCATAAGGTTGAAGATCTGGGCCCCAGCTTTTGCCGCATATGAGCAAATGGTGCTTACTGCCTCCACTGAATCGGCAGTAAAGTAGCCTTTTTCATACTCCCGGCTGCGAATACCAAATTCATCAAGAATCTGTTTCCCCTCTTCTTGAACTACAATTTCATTGAACATCATGCCGCCGCCCCACATGCCGCCACCAATGCTTAATTTTCTTTCAAATAGAGCAACTTTACAGCCCCCCCGGGCAAGATAGTAAGCGGCAACCAATCCTGCCGGGCCACCCCCGACCACCGCGACATCCACTTCAAGATGATCCATCAGCTTGTTGCTGAATCGTTCTATAATTGCTCTGGTAATTACCTGCTCATCAAGCTTCATATATATACCTTTCTCTTTAAAACTATCTGCACTGCAAACCATCCAGATGCGATTAATGATCTAACCGTCAGCAATTGCTTGGACATGGCGGTATCATTTAACATATTGTAACTGGCCGAACAAGGTAATTTATCTTGTGCAATACAACAACCCCCTACTGCGCCGATACAATTCCCTCATCACAGAGCTTATTAAAAAGTTTTTTTTCCAGTCGTCGCATTTTCAGTCGGTCTGATTGCGCGTGTTCATGGTCATACCCCATGAGGTGAAGAATCCCATGGATCAGCAGGCGTGCAAGTTCGGCATGAAGGCTGCAATTTTTTTTCTGCGCGGCGCGTTGCGCGGTTTCTACAGAAATAACCACATCGCCCAGCAGGAACGAATTGATCCCCGGAGAGGGCCCGCCGGCCATCGGAAAGGACAAGACATCAGTGGGGTAATTACGTGACAGGTACTGCTGATTAAGTCTGGCTATTTGTGCATCATCCAAAAGCAGAATACTTATCTCTGACGGGAATTTTTGCAAGCTTTCCAGAATGCTTCGAACCATCCTTCGTATTATCCGCAGCCCGCTTGTGATCTGCTTCTGCTGATTTTTGATCAGGACTCTGACCCTGCGCTCCGCCATTGCTTTCCCTTTCCATTTTCTCTGGATATTCGATCCGGGCATGGAAAATACCATTTAAAATTCTGATAAAACTTTGTGCAATAAGGTGAATGTCCTTTAAGGTAAGTTCACACTCATCAAGCTGGCCGTCAGTAAAGATGTTGGTAATAATGCGGTTTACCATGCCTTGTATTCGTGCAGGGGTAGGGTCGGTGAGCGTTTTTGAGGCTGCCTCAACCGCGTCGGCAAGCATCACCAGCCCGGCCTCTTTTGTCTGGGGCTTGGGTCCCGGGTAGCGAAATTCCTTGTCGCTAACCATGTGTTCGGTCCCGACATTCAATTCCTTGGCCTTCTGATAAAAATAGTTGATGCTGGTGCCGTGATGCTGAGAAATGATATCTTGTATGCTTTTACCCAGACGGTGGCGTTTAGCAATCTCCACGCCGTCTTTGACATGCGAAATAAGTATAAGACTGCTCATGCTGGGCAGGAGCTTGTCATGCTTATTCTCACTGCTCTTCTGATTTTCAACAAAATAGAGTGGTTTTTTAATTTTTCCTATATCGTGATAATAGGCACTCACCCGGGAAAGCAGAGGATTTGCCTGAATCACTTCAGCCGCTGCCTCGACTAAGCTTCCGACAATAATACTGTGGTGATAGGTGCCGGGCGCGGATATTATAAGATCGCGCAACACCGGCTGATTGAGATCTGCCAGCTCCAGCAGTTTAATATCGGTGGTATAATTGAAGATAATCTCAATGATAGGAATAATGCCGGTTGCCAGAATACCTGCAAGCAGGCCGCCTGCCATTCCCAGCCCGATGCTTAAAATGGTATCCGTACTAAGCAGGTTTCCCTTAATGATAGAAAACACCACAATAATGATGCAGTTGCATATGCCGACCTTCAACCCCGCCATAATCAATGTTTTTCGCTCGCGGCATCGGGAAACTTCCCGGGCGGCCATGAGACAACCGATTAACGGGTAAATAATAAACAGCACCTGATTATCAATAAGCAGGCCGGAATAGAGTGAAATAACAATGGACGCTACTGCCGCAAGTTGGGTATTGAGCACAACGCTGATGATGATTGCCACCAGTGCGTAGGGGACTGCATAAAAATAGGAATTAAGCGGTATCAGAGAAGAATTGCTGTAAAAAGCTTTTCCGGTCACCAAAGAAAGCTTGAGAAGGAGTATGAAGAATAACAAAATGGAGCTCAGAAAGATGAAATCCCGAACTGTGATGGTTCTGGATTTGAGATTACTGAGCGTGATCTGGTAAATAAAATAAAGCAATATGAATGAAATGATAAAATAGCCAAGCACGGTCCATGTGATGTTTGAATATTCACTGCGTTTCTTTAAACCGCTTAATTTCATCAGCGCAAGTTCGTTAATACGCTCTCCTTCTCTAATAATAATCTCGCCTTTTTTTACTTTTAGCACAACCGGCGTTACTGCCTGAGCAGCCATATCCCTGCGGTTTTCTGTTTCTTGTTTATTAAAGGTAATATTGGGTTCTATTAATTGCGCCGCAAGCGATAATAAAACAGTGCGTTCGGGCTCCGGCACGTTCTGAAGGACTCTGCGCGCCTCGCGCCGCATTAATAACTGCACATCCCGCACATCAATTAAACGGGAATAATCTTCCAACACCATTTCTTCCTTGGTGTTAATATCACGCAATTGAACTCTGCGCCCCCAGTCTTTAAAGAGTTGTTCTCCCTTTGATCCCACCACTTCCCGACGGGCAAATGGCAAAACCAGTTCGAGTAGATGGTCTTCAAGGCTTTTCTTGAATTTCTTCTTTTTAAGGGCGGCAAATTCTCTGTCGGTCAATTGCAAACGCAGCATGGATTCAAAATCATGCTTTAAACTGCTGTCATCCAGTTCCCCTTGTTTTGCTTTAGTCAAGGATTCACGCATCGCGGCGAATGCTGTGGCAATTCTGTTCTCAATATCCACATCAGCCTTTGAATTGAAGTCATATACCGAGAGAACCGCGGCTTTTTTTTCCTGCCGCAATTTTTCTGTGGTCACGGTGTCCTCTATGGCAAAATCTTCAGGGGCTCTGATATTGTCGCGGGAAATATCGCCGAGTTGATAGGTAGAACTGGTGACGGTAAGCTGTGAAGGGATCAATAGGGCAATGATTGCGCTCATCACAATACCGATAAGCACGCGGTGCATATCGGGACTTTTGATATACAGCAGCAGAGCATGCTGCTGTTGCTTTTTTTTAATCTTTGATTTTCTCTCAGATCGAGCTGTAAATGACTTTAGCATAACCAATCGTTCGAAATCGCTGTCAGCGAATCTTACCTATTACCTGTCCATCACAGGAAGCAGGGCACAGAGCATTTTTAAGAATTTCTTTAAGAGTATGATTCATATGCTTTAATGATATCCTGAACCAGCGGATGGCGCACCACATCTTTTTCTGAAAAATAAACAAAACGAATGCCACTCACGTTGGCCAGCACCTGTTGAACTTCAATGAGGCCAGAGGTCTTTCCCGGTGGAAGGTCAATCTGTGTCACATCTCCGGTAATAACTGCTTTTGAATTAAATCCAAGGCGGGTGAGGAACATTTTCATCTGCTCGGTAGTAGTATTTTGCGCCTCATCCAGAATAACAAATGAATCATTAAGCGTTCTGCCGCGCATAAAGGCAAGCGGTGCTACTTCAATAATCCCCTGATGCAAAAAATCAACCACCTTTTCCATCTCCATCATATCGTGAAGTGCATCGTAGAGAGGGCGCAAATAGGGATTAACTTTTTCGTACAGGTCGCCGGGCAAAAATCCCAGCTTTTCTCCGGCCTCAACTGCTGGTCGTGTCAATATTATGCGGTCAACCTGTTTTTTCATGAGCGTGGCAAGCGCCATCGCCATTGCCAGATACGTCTTTCCGGTTCCTGCAGGCCCAATGCCAATTACGATATCATAGGTTCTGATGGCTTCAACATAGAGTTTCTGGACGATGCTTTTGGGATGCACCGGCCGTCGCTTAAATGACACCAAAATAGTGTCCAGCAGAACGTCCTGGGGATTTATGGTGCTGTCTTCTTGTATCATGGAAATTGCGTGCTCAACATCATCCAGGCCCAGTGTGCGTCCGGATTCAATAACAAAGTAGAGATTCTGAACCAGGCGTTTTGCCTTATCAACCTGTTCGGGAGACCCGCTCATATACACGTCGCAGCCTCTGACGGATAATGACACGGCAAGTGATTTCTCTATCAACTTGAGATTTTTGTCATGTTCGCCACAGAGTGCGTGCACCAGCGCCCCGTCGTCAAAGGTCAAGGTTTCAGTGCAAAATCGGTTTTTATTTTTTATTTCAGCTTTAACTGCCATCACGCCTTTTCAGGCATTGCCCAGTAATTGAACGATTATATCCCTGGTGCGCGGCCGATTGTCAAAATCACAGACCACAATCTGCTGCCATGTCCCCAGACAGAGGTGTCCGTTGCGCAGTGGAATAGCCAGCGATGGGCCAAGCAGTGCGGCTCGCACATGCGCAAACCCATTTCCGTCGCCCCATCGGTCATCATGCTCGTAAGCAATCGTCTGGGGTGCAATACGCTCAATAGCGCGCCTCAGATCGTTGATGACTCCTCGCTCATATTCTATAGTGGTAAGCGCTGCGGTTGATCCGGCTATAAAGAGAAGCACCATGCCATTATTTAAGCGGTGTCGGGAAACAATTTCTTCTACCTGAGGGCTGATATTTATTATATCCGTATTGCTGGTAGTATTAATATGAATGATTGAGGAGTACACCTGCATAGCAAGATTAAATAGGGAGAAGCGGCAGCATATGACTTAAAAATTTAACACAGAGGGGCAGCCATTGCAAGGACAATTTCATCAGGGCTTTCCGCCAAAATCATTTCTAACATCCAGAAAAACCGAAGGATTTACAATGCCCAGCGCTGCAGACGGGGCATTCCGGCAACTATAATTGCTCGTTCGTTCCGTGCCAATGAATATCGGTCTATCCCCAGGGTTTCAGGAGTGGGCGTTCTCGGCATATACCGGTAGTCAAAAAAATAACAGCACCGTGCCATCGTGGTGGGGCAGCGCCCGCTGGCACATCACACTGGCAAAACTTAAATAATTTTGGAGAACGCCCTGCAATTTCTTTATTTACCGCCAATTCTATTTATATTATATTCAATATGCAATAAAATTAACAGCTTGATTAATAAGCTGTAGTTGCTCACACGAACAAATAATAATTACGTATCGGATATGTTCCAAAATTTTATGCACCGGGACGGCACCCAAATAATAGCTGTTGCTGCATGAAAAGAGAAACATAGAAGGCTGTGTACCTTGTGGCAAAGAGATAGGCGCTATGCATCACATTCCCGATATTTTTAATGATTACGCAGGCTTTATGAAGACCAGGATTATACTGACCGCGGCTGAACTGGATATCTTCACGCTGCTTGATGAAAGACCGCTTGCGGCAGAGGATCTTGCCCGTTTCTTGAAGGCTGATGTGCATGCCCTCATGCGCATCCTTGACTGTTTAGTTGTTTTTGAGCTGCTGATTAAAAAGAACGGCCGTTACGGGCTGACCGATCAGGGGGCGTGTTTTTCTTCCCGGCATCCCGAATCCGTCCTTCCTCTGCTTTTGCACATGAACAGCATGTGGGACAACTGGACACAACTCACCGAAACAGTGCGCACGGGCAGAAACCCCAACCTGAAATCAGTCATTGCTGCTCAGGATAAGACGGTCACCAGCGCTTTCATAGGCGCAATGCATGTCATGGGAAAAAGTCTTTCGTGTGAAATTGCCGCATCTTTTGATGTGAGTCGCTTTAAGCGACTGCTTGATATTGGCGGAGGAGCAGGCACTTATACTATTGCCTTTCTGGGCAAAAATCCGCATATGACCGCGGTTCTTTTTGACCTGCCGGATGTTATCACCCTTGCTGTGGAGCGGCTCAAACGAGACGGATACCTTGAACGCGTAACGCTGGTGGCGGGGAATTTTTACCAAGACGAGCTCCCCGCTGGCTGCGATCTGGCTCTTCTCTCTGCAATAATTCACCAGAACAGCCCCCAGGAAAATTTTGACCTTTATAAAAAGATTTATCGAGCCCTTGAGCCTGATGGCGTGCTGCTCATCCGCGACCACGTTATGGATGAGTCGCGCACAAAACCCCCTGCTGGCGCACTGTTTGCCATCAACATGCTTGTGCATACTGCAGGGGGAGACACCTACACCTTTAAAGAAATAAAGGATGCGCTTGAACAGGCGGGATTTAAAAAGGTCCAGCAACTTCGCAGCGGCGAGCGGATGGACTGCCTGATTGAAGCTCAAAAACCTCTTTAGCCCTCGTCAAATAATGCAACGGCACGCTGCATGAGAGCTGGCACCGGCAGGTTATACGGGCACTTCTCCACGCACTGACCGCATTGCCGTCACATGGCGGGATCGCTGTTGAGGCATTTTTCAGCACCTCGTTATAGAAATTCATAATATACCTTCTCCGGGATAAACTGGTTGCCGCCCTTATCAAGATCAAAATAATTTTTATGCCCTAGTCAAGTGCATAATTAATTGCTTCAATCACCACCTGCGGCGGCTGAAATACGCTCGGTAACTTATCATAGACAATGACCGAAATGTTTAGATTGGTGCGGCCGAGCCGGCGATAGCGCATGCTATTTCTTCCACTCGTATTTGCGCATTGAAAAATCAGGATGGTATTCCTTCAAAATAATATGCTGGGGGGTAATCTTTATCAGATTCAGGGCGGATAGGAATTTTTTCACGGTCTCATCGGCAGCAGTTCCCGTGAGGTTTTTTTCTTTCAGCATTGGGCCCATAAGCTTTTTACCAACGGCCAGCAGATTCCATTTCTTCATTTTGGCATAAAAAACCTTTGGATTGTTTCGCACATTCAGAAGTTCTGCCGTGCCGAAAATCTGCAGGCTGCGTTGGAACTTGGCGTGATTAAGTGGCTGCTCATACACTACCGCAGATACCTTGGGGTTTCTCCGTAAATTTGCAATCTTCCCACCCGGCTCGCCAAAGATATAAATAGTCAGCCCTTCATTAAAAAATTCCAGCACTGTTGCACGGGGGGTATCCTTGTAGGATGTTGCCAGCACTAAGGCATTGCGGTGCAGCATGCCGCAACTGTGTTTTGCTGGTTTTGGGTCAACGCCGCCCGAGGTTTGATTGAGAAAACTTATGATATCTTTTTTTATCTGTGATGCGGTCTTTTTGCAGGGTTCAGCCATACGTATTTCCTTTCAAAAGTCTTAACTTAATTGTTATTTATTTGGGTATCTTCAGACTGTCTGCCACCAAATCAATAATATCATAGACCGGCAGCAGCGAATCAAGTCTTTGTGCTGCAGCATTAAGATTTAGTTCACAAAACGGGCACGCAGTCGCCAGAGCCTCGGCTCCTGCGTGCCGGGCGGACTCTATTGCTCTCAAACCAATGTCGACGGCACATGCGCCATCGGCAAATAAACGCATGCCACCGCCGGCGCCACAGCACAGAGTGTTTTCTCTGGTAGCCGCTTGCTCCACCAGTTTGACCCCTGGAAGGTTGCGGAGTATTTCCCGGGGAGGATCATACACACCCATATGGCGTCCCAGATGACAGGGGTCATGGTAGGCGATCGTAAGTGATTTTGCCCGGCAAAACGAGAGGTTTTGCTGCCTAATCAGCTTTTCCAAAAATTCAACAAAATGAAGCACTCTCGGTCTGAGTTTAGCATGAGCCGCGTCTGCCTGGTAGTCATTGTTCAGCATGCTGTAGCAGCCGGCGCAGAGCGTCACTATGGTATCACAGCCCGTGGCATTAAATAGGGAAATGTTTTTTTCCATCATGCTTCGGGCAAGCCCAAACTCGCCGATGCGCTTCTGCACACTCCCACAGCACGGTTCATCGCGGCCTAATACGGCAAAATCAACACCCGCATGTTTGAGAATAGAGGCGGCTTTTTGTGCCCGATCAGTGAGCGAAAGATTAGATGCAACAGTACAGCCCGCAAACAGCAACACCGGGGCCCGTTCCTTCTGCGCATCCTTCAATCCGAGCGCGGCAGCCCATTTACCCTTTGTTGCCCGCGGCACGCCCCACGGGTTATCATAGGCTCTGGTTAATGTGAGTACTTTTTTATACGAATGGTCAATAAGGTCCGGATACGTCTCAAGCAAATCAGCACGCAGCGCTTCAATAATTTGAGTGGTATCAACCAGCGGCTTTCCGGTTTCCTGGTCAATGGCGCCGCATTGCAGCATGCAGTTACCGCATAGGGTGCAGCTATAGGCCGCGTCGGCGAGGGTTTGGGACGGCTTAATGCTGCCTTCCAGAACGCCCTGGGCAATAATGATTTTGCCGCGAGCGGAAAAATGCTCAAATCCAGGTGTTGCTTCGCGCACCGGGCACACATACGGCACCCGGCCGGTAACTTTGCCGACGCAGGCACCGCATTTTCGGCAGTTGTAAATATAACGTTTTATCGCACTCAGGTTTTTCATCTGTTTCTGATTCATTTATTTTTGTCGCATAAAACAAAAAGCTGCCCTTCGCAGGTGATCAGCAATTGTTCAGGGGCGTCCACAGGCCCGGGTTTAAGATATTGTTTGGATCAAGAGATGCTTTAATAGATTGAAATAAGGTTCTAAACCCGGGAGACCAGTAGCGGGCATTCAAATCAGCCATTAAACCCTGATTATAGACATCAATTGATCCAAGCTGATGAGCGTAGATTTGAAAATCCTGCATCATGTTTCTGGCAAAGTCAACCACTGCGGGGTCTTCTGTGTCCTGGAAAAAGGCATCCATTTCGCCAATCAGAGTGCTGGCATCGCTCGGGGTGAAAAATTCCCAGGTGCCGTGGCAGACAAATCCTTTTTTTGCAGCCTCTTCAAGCCGTTTCGTTCGCCAGTCAAGCAGCTGATAGTAAATCTGGCAAAAACCTTCGCGGGGGAGCGTAAAGGGCAGCCATGCAGTGAGACCCAGCGCGTTAAACAGGGCCAACCAGTCCATGGTCATTTCACTCTCGGCGCCTCCCGCGGCTGCCATTGCTTCTGCCATTGCGTCAAGCACCGGCGTGCGCGTCCCTCCCAGCTCGTCCGCAAGCGCATTAAAAATGTCGCGCTTCACATCCATCTCCGCTGCGGTATGACCCTGCATCATTCCCTGAACAGTGAAATTGGTGATCTCGCCGAAATCAGGCATAAAATGTTTCATCGCACCGGGGCCAAAAACCATGACCGGATCAAAGGGATGGGGATTGACCCGTTCCACATGACGCTTCACCAGTTCCAGAGTCTTTTCCAGCGTGTCAAACTCAAAAATCGTAGCGCGCAAAACCGGCGGAAATTTTGTGATGCGCACCGTGGCTTCGGTTTTAACACCAAATGATCCGCCGTCACCGATAAACAATCCGGTAAAATCCGGACCGCCAAGATTCCGGTTGAAATTAACGGGTTGATGAATATTGGTGCCGGGCCCGCCGCCGGTCTTTACCACAGTGCCATCCGCAAGCACCACGGTTATACTAACGATATCCGGCCAGAGACCTGCGCTGCCGGCTGCCCCTGACATCCACCCGCCCAGGGATACGATGTGCAGGGGCGCAAAAGGCGAAAAAATGTAAAACCCTGCTTTTTTACAAGCGCTTTGAAGTTTTCCCATGATAATGCCGCATTGGGCAGTAACGGTCATGCTGTCATGATTGATGCGTATAACCCTGTTCATACGCGTCAGATCAAGAAGCACATTTTTCTCCGGGACCCCCCGTGGCTGGCCATAAATGCTTGCCCCGCCTCCGCGTATTACCACTGGAACTTTCGCGGTGTTTGCGCGTGCAAGAATCTGTGAGACCTCCTCGGTAGATCCGGGGCGCACAACAACCGCAGCCGCCGTGCCGCCAAAAATGCTGGCATCATACCGATAAGGAAAGGCAGCTATGGGATCAGCGGTGACATATTGTGCGCCGACAATGTCTGACAGCGCGGCGATAAAATCTTGTGCATAGATCAGGGACATAGTCCTCGCATTTCGTTGCAACTGATAATTAATAAAGAGGAAATTTGTACATGCCGTAGAGGAATGAAATAAAATCAATGAACCAGGCAATTTCAGCGACTGCAATAAGCAGATGAAATAATGGCTTGTTTCCTTTGGCGCGGGCGCCAAGCGCTGCGAGATAGGTAAGCCACACGACAAAACCGAATATGATAGCAAAGATGATGATACCGTTGGTGCCAGGCAGATTGACGCTTAATGACTTAACGCCCAGAACCGGCAGCATGCTTATAAGAAAATCAAGAATGACGCCGCTGGACATGATCCAGACCGAACCTCTGCTGCCGTTGTCGCGAAACGAGCGTGCTGCACCCGCCATGAAAGTGCAATAGGCAATGATATACAGAATCTGATTAAGCTCCACCGTCAATCCGTGCTTAAACAAGAAAAACCAGCGCCGACCGCTATCCGGCATTCATCATATCGCTTCAGGAAAAGCTGGCTGCTGAGATCTCTCCGCCTTTGAGCTGCTTACCAGCACCAGTCCATACCGCCGTCCACAGATAATACCTGTGCCGTAATGTAGGATGCTTCGTTTGATGCGAGGAAGGCAACAGCGGCAGCGATTTCTTCCGCTTTGCCGATGCGCGGAATAAGCAGCTGCCCGCTGGCAATTGACTGTTCGATCAGCCAGTCCGCAAAGGTGTCCTGTTCCATCATCATCTCCTGCTCAACCTGATGCCAGATTTCCGTCGCCACCACGCCCGGCGTTACACAATTGACCCTGATGCCCATCGGGCCAAGCAGCTTGGCAAGGTTTTTAGTGAACATAATAACGGCGGCCTTTGATGCTGGGTAGGCGCCGGACATGCTCTTTGCAGAGCGGGCCATAATGGATGAAAGGGTAACAATTGAACCCTGAATATTGTTGTCAATCATGTTCTGGGCACAGGCGCGCGCGAAAAGAAAAGATCCCCGCGCATTGGTATTAAAAATCCGGTCCCATTCTTCTACACTAATATCAAGGGCCGATGATTGTGTCTCGCTCACCGCCGCATTTGACACTGCCACATGGATGGGACCGAATGCAGCAACGGACTGATGAATAAGTGCATCAATGGTTGCCGGCTGTGCCACATCAACATATATATGCCGTGCCTGGCAACCCTTGTCTCTAATTTCCTGCGCAACCGCCTCGCCCCGTTCGCGGTTGCGGTTGGCAATCACCACCCGGGCGCCCTCCGCTGCAAAGCGGTGGGCAATCGCTCTACCGATGCCGGTAGCTGCTCCGGTAATAATGACATGCTGATCAATAAAACGGCGGGCGCCGGTATCCATGTTGCTCCTTTATGCTTCAAAAAACAATCTCAAAGACCTTCTCGGTTTTCTCTTCGCCGAATACCCCCAGCATCAGCGGGTGGCCGGGGTCATTTTCCGCCATGATTTTACGCACAGCCGCTTTCTTGCGCCGGCAAAATGCCGCCTCCTCTGCCTGGAGAACGGGTACTGCCTCCTGCCATAATTTCACATATGCCTGACCGTATTCCTGAATGACCGGATCAATGCGCGTGACCCCATCCTCAGTCAGACGGAACAGCGTGCGGTAGGGAGAAAACGCCCAGCCAGCAAGTGAACTGAGGTCAAAATGTTTTTCGGCAACCCCGTCGCCCAGTTTTTCAAGCGCGTTAGCCTTCATCTCAACCAGACCCAGCAAATACTTTTCTCCATACTCAGGCCATACGACAATGTCCATCACCGGCATGAAATCAAAAATGAAAAAACTCATGCCTGGCATCTGCGTCAGGTTGCACCAGAACACGGGAAAATCATAAGGATCATCCGGCCAGATTATAATTGATTGTTCAGCAACCGACATGGAATGAATCTCAATTGCAGAGAAGACCGCCTTTGAAATTTTTTCACCCCGATAAACATCCAGATACACTCTTCCGTCTTCTGCTTCAATATTGGCGAGCGCCAGATCAAGGGCAACGGCTTTAAGCGACAATCCAGAAAGGGCCTTTCTTCCTGCATCAAGCAGCGGATAGGTAACGGCCATAACAGTTCCTCCTCATAGTTATGTTTCGGTATTATGGTTCAATAACGGCAAGCAGCCGCTGCGCCTGTTCAGGCCCTAAAAACTTGGTAAGCGGGCCGGCGCCAGGGTCATTTTCCCGGTAAAATTTTCGGATATTGGCTCTCCGCTCGTGAACCAGCTTCATGTAATCCGACTTGGGATCGCAGGGCTGTGCATTTTTCCACAGACCCTTCCAGGCGGTCAGATAGTCTTTGGCGCAGCTCAAAAGCATGTCCATATTTTTACGCGGCTGTTTTTTGACAGTTCCGGTAATGATATAGGGCGAATGAATTGCCCGCACCCAGTGAAATACGCTGTTCTTCAGACCGGGAATTTCACAGTAGTTCTGATACAGATCCTCCAGCGGCTGGTAAAGATAGTTTTCAAGATAATGCAGGTTTCTGCCGGGATCGTCGCTGGGCAACAGATCAGCGATGAAAAAGATATGTTCCTCCGACTCGTCCCAGTCAACCACAAAATACGGCAGGTCATAGTCATGGCCGGGCGTGATAATGATGACATCCGCCACCATCTGCCCGAAAAAGTTCATTGATGAGACACAGATTTTTTCAAGTTTATCAGCTTTGTAACATTGAGCTGAGCACTTCTGTCCCTCAAGCTCGAATTCATTGAGATCGCGTATATCCATCCCCTCGTATTCAAAGACCTGAACAGGATTTAGTTCCGCAAGCATCTCAAAAAGAATTTTTGTGAACGGCGTAAATGATATGTTTTCTCCCATATGGTGTGCTCCTTTCCGGTTATTCCTCTACCGTGCCCATAATATCAAGCCCCTCAATCATGATTGCTTTTTCCGGACACGTGCGCATGCAGGTGCCGCATTCAAGACACATAAACTCTTTTACCATAATGCATTTCTTGTTTTCTATCTTAAGAATGAGCATGGGACATGCTTTGACGCATTTTCCGCAGCCGGTGCATAAAGCCTCGTCAACGCTGAAAACGGTCTTTTTAATGCTCTTGTGCTCCTGTGCCTTCATAACTTCTCCTTTGAAAACCACTTGTTGCAGCTATAAGGACAGCACCAAACGGTTAAACTGCTGCGTAGCCGGTTTACGGTAGATAAGACAGCGCCCTGTTCCCTATCCTTTAAACCGCTCAGGGCCATTACTGCCCCTTCTGCTTTGAGAGAATTGTTTCAAGTGACTGGTAAAGCGCGTCTATGACGTATTTCTGATACTTGCCTACGGGAACACCATTGTATATGACGCGCGTCTTGCCCTGCACCATTTCGCGCACATAGGGCTGTGACCAATCCGTATATTCAATGTGCTTATATACATCGTACTGCTCAAAATCCTTATAGTTCTTTAATGCATGGTGGAATAGAGTGTCGGAATTTTCCGCATAAAATTCTATGGGGAGGCCAATAGCGAAATCATACCCTTCATTAATGGCATTCCAGTAGGCGCGATTAGTGGAGAGATATTTTTGCTGGGGATCCCATATGGGGTCAGCAAACTCATCCTGGCACAGAACCACATTGGTTTTAGGAAATTTATAGGAAGCAAGCAGCCGTTTTACTTCTTCAAAAAGCTTGTCCCGGTATGCTGGAGCAAGCTCAAGCCAAGCCTCCCATTTGAATTTTTCCCACGGCATACCATGCACCGTAACGGCCACCGTAACCGTGGCGTTTGCCGGCAGGGTGTCGAGACGGTCCTTGAGCATCTGCACATATGCGTCCCGCATGGGCTTAAAGTGCCCCATAGGCGGCGCCATGATAATTTTGACTTTTTTCCCTGGATGATTATGCTCCCACTCTTCAATATATTCTATTGAATGCCGGAATCCTGAATTGAAATCTTCAAAATGTGAATAGATAGCAAGCGGCGAGGATAAAACAATGGTGTTGCAGCCGGCATTGAGCAACTCGTGCAATTTTTTCTTCATGTCGGCGTAGAGCATGCTGCTTTCTGCCCGCCATTGCACGCCCGGGTATGAGCGCTGTATTTTCTCCATGGCGCCGTTAATGACGGCATAGGTCTGCTGCCAATGGGGAAGTTTGGTGGTTCCTAATCCTTTACCATAGTACCAGACGCGCGCTTTGTTTATGACTTTGCCGGCAAGGGTGGGCATACCGCCGTAGCGCCCGGTGTAAAGGAAGTAGCCATGATCAAGATAAATCATCTTCGACGGCGGCACCCATGTCACCATTCCCTGCTTGTATTTATCAATATACGGCGTGCCGTCAAGATCCCGGTCGTTGCCAAAAGGGTCAACCAGCGCCGTGGGTTCAAATTCATGGTGCTCATGAAATTTCACCGGGTCAAGCAGCGCGACACCGGCATCCTTTTGCGCAAAAATCCTAAACGGCCAGGGCACAATCGTGTTAAAAATTTTAAACGTGACATTATAGAAAAACGGATAACTCAGCTCCTCAGGCATGATGAGCGTGGTTATAAAAATTCCAATTTTGCCCTCTGGAACCGTGTCCTGTTTCTTATATACTTCATAATAATCCGGCTTCAGCCGCTGATTTTTATACCGGTAGGTGCCGTAGCCAACACCGATAATGATAATCAGAATTAAAAGAAACCATTTTAAAATTTTCATAAGCTCCCCGCGATTCGTTTACCGTGGTA
>Ga0101944_10004279_pt1 | contig 15934 bp, 15 predicted proteins | sample DewCreD2012metaG_FD_75245 | JGI IMG/M metagenome (GOLD analysis project Ga0101944, IMG submission 75245) | Hot spring sediment bacterial and archeal communities from British Columbia, Canada, to study Microbial Dark Matter (Phase II) - Dewar... ...
CCCAATGCGCGTTTTGGGGTCAGTTCGCCATTGTGGGATTTGATTTTTCGTACAAAACCCGCTCCGTGACGTAATTATCCGGCCGTTTGAAACGCGGGGGTTAGGCTAATCCGCTGATTCCTCCGCGTTGTGTTTAATAGCCTTTTTAACCAATAACGTTTCACTGGCGATTCGAGAAGCAGTACTTTCATCCAGGGTGTGAAGACTGTACCTTGCTTCCACGAAGATCTCTGTAATATCCATAATCTCGCTGGAGAGGCTGGGGAGTGCGCTCGAAAGGAGGGAGTGATACTGATAAGGCGTTTGACTCGCTGCCCGTTGAAGGCCATGATCTCCTGCAAAATCGACCAAATCACAATAAAGATTTAAAATTTTCTCGCGCGCATTATGGGCGTGACGAGATCGTAATGCCCGAAAAGATGGTTTTGCGGATAACCGGGGGGGTGTAATTTGTAGTTTTAACTGAGTAATTTGTTCTTGAATCAGGTTTTTTACCCCAAAGAACAGGTTGATGAGACTCTTGAAGAAGTCTCGGATTTTCTGAAAAAGAAAATTCCGGTTGGCCCTGGGTAACAGTGCGGAGGTGGTGGAGAAAAATCGCCTGCCAGCAAGGAATACAATGCCAAGGATGATCCCCCAAAGGATGATGGTTTTGACTATTTCGAACCAGAGGGGCATGGATCCGGGTTCGGGAGTTACCGGAGGCTGGGTGGATGGTAAACCTGGAAGAGTGGGGGGACTTTCATCCTGGGAAAAAAGAAAATGGAAAAGAAGGAGAAAAGGGTAAGACAGTAAATACAAGAATAAGCTAAAGAAAGAAAACAAAATGGAACTGAACCAAAGGAATAAGGTAAAAAACTGACGGGAGTATTCCGTTGGAAGCAAGAAAGAGATGACGCCAGCAGTAGCCATCACAATCAGGCTGTAAATTAACCATTTGCGGTTAATTGAGACGTCAATCTGGGAACGATCGTGTTCCCAGTAGGTTCGTAAAAGGGAAAGCTGGGTGATTGCCAGCTGGATCAATAAAAAAGCAGTAAATAGAATAACGATTGCGGCAGAGGCTTTTGCGGTCAACGGTAAAGATAATACGTTGGGAATGTCAATGGGGGTGTTAGCAAAAGCAAGCAGAAAAACCAGAAAAATGAGCAAGGCAACATTCCCGCCCACCATTTTTGATCGGATCGATTTTAATGAATTCTGTACTTTTCCCAGTTCATCCCAGCGAAAATCTTTTCTCCGGTCTTCAAACTCATCGAAGAGGTCAGAATATATAAGAGTATAACCCCAGGCAATCATGCCCGGTAGTAAAGAAGTAATATACGGAAGGTCAAAAAGGGTCTCGAGAAAGTGGAGCCGCCACAGATGAAAGATCTCAACCAGATCGGTTTGGCCGCTGATAATCATCGAGATGGCTTTGAGCACGACCAGATAGGTTATACCTTCGGAAATACGAAACGCATTTTTCTCAGAGGTATCCATTTCTCTGGTTCTTGTCTGAGTAAAAAGAGTTACCAGAGCAATTCCGACCATCAACCATGGGATGTGTTGAAAATGGGTTTGCGGAAATATTCTATTCAAAGCACCAGCAAAGCCTAACCCCAGCAGGAAAAGCAAGCAAATATTAATGAACCGCTGGGCGAGAGGTAAAGCTTGAAACGAAAGGTCTGAAAACTGAGAGGATTTCACGGGATTCACCAGGCTTTTAAATCTTCTTCGGTGTTCAGAATACGAACTGGAATTTCAAACGCCAGGCCGTTTTGAATGGGCACCTTCAATTCGACGAACCAACCACAAAGGATAATAATGGGTTTCAACCCCATTCTCTGAGTAACTCGTAACTCGTGAATCAGGCTTTCATCAACAGCACCAGTAAGTACGAATAGGGTCGTCCCCCAGCCAAGTTCCTGACGGTAATGATTGATCATTTGGTTTAAGTCCAGGTCCGGGGAGGAAAGAGTTTTTACCCTGGCGAGCAATTCCAGCAACCTCATGAGGTGCTGTTTTCCTTTACGAGGAGCTATGGGACGAATCTGACCGGTTTGGTTCAGAATGTCCAGGCCGTTGGTAATTAAACCCACAGCCTGGCGTTTTTTGACAGACCAGGCGGCAATAGACGCCGCGGTGACGATTGCAAGCTCAGGGCCATCAAAACGCGAGCGGGGATGATAGGCTTCGGTGTCTAAATTTAAAAAGACCACCGTTTCCAGATCGGTAGAGGGTTCGTAGGTTTTTACCTGTATTTTTTGTTGAGCAGCGGTGGCTTTCCAATCCACCTTTCGGAGTGGATCACCTTGCTGGTAATCTCTTTTCCCTACAACGCGATTGGGATCTTCATAAAGAGGCTGGGTGTGGGCCAGAAGGCCAATGGGAGAATTGGAGGGTAAGAAAGGATTTCTCAGTGGAATGACTGTTGGGTAAACGGTAAGAAAACTTGCCGGAATTCCACTGTGAATTGGGTTTGTCCAGCCAAATAGATCGCTGGTCTCTAATGTCATTGGACCGATGGGAAAATACCCGCGGTGGTTGGCTTTCAGGAAGTATTTGAGATGGAGGGTCTTTTTTGGTGAAAGTGTGATGACCTGTTTAAATGTGTGTACATCCGATAAATCAATGGGGTGTAGATCTCGGATTGCCAGCCAGACAACCGGTAGTATGCTGTGGTTTTTTATGGTGATCTGAACGGGAATCACCTCGTCTGGAAATACATGATCGGGAAAATCCCGCCTGGCAGAGAGGTTCTTCAGAGAGTGTCCTGGCCACCATCGCGCCAGAAGGTAAGCCCCTGCGATTAAATAACCTAAAACCAGAAGGTAGGTTTCTCCGGTTATGGCGCCGATCATTAGAAAGATGGCCACAACGATTAATACCAGTTCAGACATGAGTTTTCTACTTTTGCTTGATCTCTAACGGCAAAGGTATTTTTGCAAGGATATCTTCGATGATTCTTGAAGGGGTTCTCCCACGAAGTTCAGCATCTGGGGTGAGAATTAAACGGTGGGCAAGTACAGGAACCAGCAAGGTTCGGACATCTTCTGGAATAACGAAATCCCTTCCGCGAATGGCTGCCAGGGCCTGGCTAGCCCGGAAAAGCGACAGGCTTGCCCGGGGGCTTGCGCCGAGAGCTAATTCGGGGCTTTCACGGGTTGCATTCACAATATGGACGATGTAGTTTTGGAGGGTTTCATCTACGTGGATTTCCCAAATCAATTGTTGCAGGCTGGCCACCGTTTCAGGAGAGGTGACTGGGGCAAGCTGGTCAATGGGGTGTTTTCGGCGTAGCTTCTCAAGGAGCATCTTTTCTTCATCCTGGGTCGGATATCCCATTGAAAGGCGGAGAAGAAAACGATCCAGTTGAGCTTCAGGTAAAGGGAAGGTTCCCTCATATTCGATGGGGTTCTGTGTTGCCATCACCAGAAAGGGGGCCGGTAATCGATGGGAGACACCATCAACGGTGACCTGCCTTTCCTGCATGGCTTCTAATAACGCAGATTGAGTACGTGGGGTTGCCCGATTAATTTCGTCAACGAGTAAAATGTTGACAAAAACAGGGCCTGGATGAAACTCAAACTCTCCTATCTTTTGATTGAATACCGAGACTCCGGTAATATCGTTGGGGAGAAGGTCAGGAGTGCATTGGATCCGCTTAAATTGACCACCCAGGCTGATTGCGAGAGACCGGGCGAGCATGGTTTTCCCCACACCCGGCACATCTTCGAGGAGGACATGCCCATCGCTCAGGATGGCAACTAAAAGCAGTTCGATGGTAGAGCGTTTTCCAAGGATGACCTTTTCTACATTTTCTATAATCGGGTTAAGAGCCTGAGAAATTTGCGAACTCATGATATGGAGCCTTTCGGTGGTTTTTTGTTCGGAATCAGGGTAAGGTTAAAAAAATCAGCGGTCGATTCGCGTAGTCATTATTAATTCTTCTGCCAAGTTACAATAATCTTATCAGAGCCTGGATAAAAGGCAACGGTGGAAGGGATGCCAATACCTGAATATTTTCAGCGACGCTCCCGGTTTCATCCAGAAATCGAAACACTCTCTCTATTGGGTTTTTCTTAAATAAATCCAGAAAGATTGGGCAAGCGGCTTTGCCGTCCTGTTCGAGTACTTCCAACAGCACAGAATCGAACCATCGGTATCTGGAAGGTGATCGGGAAATACAATATGGGTGTCCGAATTTTTCTAACGATCGAACGATGGCGGCCGAGTCATTTTGAATCCGTAAAAATGCATATCCGGAGGATGGCTTGACCAGCCCGCCTCGAGTGCCGATGGACAGGATTCGATTCCCAAGCTTCCTTTGAAAAGGTAAATCAGTCATTGGAATGACGCCACTTTCTACTTCCAGAATTGTAAATTCATGGATCATAAGGGTGTCATGGATGTATTGTTTCAGTTTCTCATCATACACATCAGAAGATAAGAGAAGATCAGAAAAGACGGTGTACTCAATTAACGCCTCCCGAGGAGAAAAAGGAAGGACATAAAAGAAGCATAAGCCCCTTTCCTGAATTGTTCGAAAATCAAAAAGATAAGGGGTGGAAGGATCAAACTGATCCTGCTCGGTTTGAATGAGCCATCCCCGAAAATGTTGATATAAAAAGTGCCAGCGATCAGGTTTTTTCTGAATTAAATCCGGGGAAAAGCGGCTGTCGAAAACCCAATCGGCCAGGAAGGATTCTTGATTTGCGACAACGATCGAATACTCAGGGCCATCGATGATCTGGTTTACGGATGCATTTAGAAACCGGATATTTTTCCGCGCTTCTAAGGCCTGCCGGGTATAGGTATAAAAATCAATTCCTCGGATCATACAATATTGGTATTGACCCAATGAAAATACCATTTTTATGTCAGAAGATAAAACGGCCAGTTTCTGCCAGGAGCGATAATAGATTGGATCGTAATAAGTGGGACGATTGGTCCAAAAACACCAGGTCCGATCATTTTTTTCCTTTTTATCACGGTCCACAATCAAGATGGAATGCTCGCGAAGATTGCTGTGAATGAGATGGTAAGCCAGGCTCAGCCCGGCTGCCCCCCCTCCCGCGATAACATAGTCGTACTTTTCCATTTTTTAACCGGCCAGGTTAACGGGGTTTCCAGTTTGCGATGATATTCTTAAAGCATTGATTGTTCGGATATGATCTCTGGAATGAGCCAGGGAGACGGCCAGTGGTTTTTCACCGAAGACTGCGGCTTCAAACCCTTCAATTTCACACAGGTAGGGATCCTTCTTTTCAACAGATATTACGGTTTGTTTCCCATCAATATCGTACACCAGGACTTGACCCCCCTCTTGCATTCCTGTAAATGGAAGAGGAATCTCAATGCGCCCTGTTTCTCCGAAGATGACCATGCCGGTAGTATATGGGGTTTCAAAGGAACAGAAAAATTGCCCACTGCCTCGGGTTGTCTCATACAATAATTCTCCCCAGAAACTCATATCCACCCCTGTTGACCCTCGAATTTCCTTTCCGAGGACCTGGTCGGGCAGTCTCTGAAAAATGGCCCGGATAAAACTGATCGGGTAAATTCCAATATCCCAAAGGCTGCCTCCCCCCTGGTCAGGTAAAAGGCGATAGTCTTCGTCTCGGGAGTGTTTAAAGGTAAAGATCCCCAGAGTGTGGAAGACTCTTCCAATTTTTCCAGCCTGGAGCAAATCCAGCGCTATCTTTGTTTGAGGATGATACTGGTACATTAGAGCCTCAGCGAGAACTCTTCCTGAATCCTGGCTGGTCATTTCCATTTCGTCAAGTTCGTCCACACTCAGGGCAATGGGCTTTTCACACAGGACGTGTTTTCCAGATTTTAAAGCCTGAATGGACCATGCGGCATGGAGATGATTGGGCAAACTGATATAAACGGCATCAATCTCCGGTGAATCCAGCATGGCTTCATAAGATCCAAACGCCAGAGGAATGTTCCATTGGCGGGCATATTCGGTAGCCCGTTGAATGTTTCTACTGGCAACCGCCATAAGTTCACTTCGTTGCGAACTCCGAATCGCGGGTATAAGTCGGCGGTTAATGTGAGCGGTGGATAAAAGTCCCCAACGAAGCTTTTCCATTCTTTGCTCCTTGACAGGGAATTGGCATGTATGATGTTGATCACCAGGAGGATAAAACCTATAAGAAGAGTGACTACGATCAGTGCCCCGGTTAACCACTTACAAAAGGATGCGATAGAAGCAATGGATGCAATCCAAAGATCCAGACCAGAACCTGATAATTGGTTTGGCCAGATCAGAAGAGTGGAAAGGAAGATATTCTCAGTATAATCAAAGCCCATCATGAACAGGGGTAAAACAATCAAGAAACGGAGCCGTGTAAGTTTATCGGGCAGGCTGACTGCTTTAAAGAGAAGGCCTAAAAGAATGGTCAAAAGAGATGAATAGGTGATCGGATAAAAGAGATCTGCTGTCCATTCGATGAATAGATAAAAATGGCGAGCTGTTTCTCCGAGTTGTTGGATTAAATTGATCGCATCTCTGGGGGAAAAGCCGAATTGTACATCCAGGGTTTGTAAATTTCCAGAGATCGATCGAAAATTTTCGGAAAGGATCGGGAAAACCAGAAGGTTGAAGGGAATGATGACCATAAACATTACGATGAGATTTTTTAATTTTATAAAGGGCTGAACCCAGGCCATATATTTCTTCATAAAATGCTCCGAGCATGGTCATCAAGGACCTTGAGAACGATATGGATTGCATCGACTACCATATCCAGGCTCATGGAAGGGCCCAAATTGGGGCGCTTAATGACCTGTTCCGGTAATGATGGGAGGTGGATAAATCCAGCCGATAAAATGCCCGGGTCTACTGATGTTCGATGCATAAGGTGAAAGAATACCTGGTTGCACAGGTAAGATCCAGCTGTGAGGGATAATTCTGCCGGAATATTCTGGTGGATGAGGGCATCGTATAATACCCTTACGGGTAGGGTTGAAAAATAAGCGACGGGAGCGCCTTCAATGACCGGGCGATCAGAAAGAAGCCTGTTGGCATTGTCGGGAATTCTATAGTCCAGTAAATTGATCGCTACTCTTTCGATAGAAATCGCTGGTCGACCTGGGGCTTCTCCCAGACAGAGGACAATTTCAGGGCGAATGGCATCTATTTTTTGGATGAGTTGAGCGGGAGCCATTTCGCCATCGACGGGTAAAACCGATGTGAAAATCCTCGCATGAGAAAGATGATCTTCCCTGATTCGATCAAGCACCAGTGCCGATGGATTAATGGTACTCCCGCCAAAAGGTTCAAAGCCAGTGAGTAATAATTTCATGATGCATCCTGATCTCAAACAATTATACTCATAGGAAAGGGGGCAATGGGTCCTTATGAAAAGGATCTTCCTGTGTTGGGTATGTTTACCCGTATTTCTCGCTTCGTGTGTGCCGGCCTATATTCACAATGATCGAATTGGTTTTGGGCTTTCCACCCGAACCAATGCTTATGAATGGGCTGCTCGCTTGGGTGCGGGCTGGTTTCTTGACTGGGGGACTCGGCGCTGGCCTCGCGAGGCTCCCTTAACTTACTGGCAAACCATCCGTTTATCGTTTCAGGGGGGGCGCCCGGATGATCACGATCTCACCCTGCTGGTAAGGGAAAATCCGGGGTCAACCTGGATCATTGGAAATGAACCGGATAATCCACATCAGGATAATATTCCTCCCGAGTTGTTTGCCAGATATTACCATGATTATTACCAGAAGATTAAAGAAATTGATCCAACCGCAAAGGTCGCAGTTGGCGGCGTAACCCAACCTTCTCTTTTAAGGATGAAGTATCTTGATCGCATGTTACTTCATTATCGGGAGGTTTATGGAATGGATTTACCGGCTGATTGGTGGACAGTGCACGGATACGTATTAAGAGAACAAACAGGCTCCTGGGGGGCTGGTATTCCAATAGGAATGAGCCAGGATGAACCTTTGGGCTTGTTGATTGAGCCTGTGCAACATGGAGATATTGAAATCTTTAAAAACCAGATTGTAAATTTCCGGAGCTGGATGGCACAAAAGGGCTTCAGAGAGTGCCCCTTGGCAATTACAGAGATGGGGATTCTCCTTCCTGCGGAGTTCGGGTTTTCTGAGGAAGTCATTGGCCAATATCTGGAAACAACTTTCTCATGGTTAAACACCGCTTCTGATCCGGATTTTGGTTACCCGCCTGATGACTATCGCCTGGTGCAACGCTGGGCCTGGTTTAGTTTATCCGATCCTGAGTTTCCGGCATCCGATCTTGTTAATTTACAGGATGATCGAATTACCCGCATCGGAATAGCATTCGGTTTATTCACAGCCCGATCCCAATGGTATGATCGTTAATATCCAGGTTATCAGTCATTGATCCCAATGGATGGATACACCCCACCGGGACAAATAGTCAGTAGATGAATTTTCAAAAACTTGTGCTGGGGAAATCACCCCATTTTTTTGGACTCTGTTCTCATAAAGAAGGGCGGCAGCATCTGCCATGATCTCGCCAGTAACCACGTACGGATTGCCCCCGGATAGCTCAATGGTTTTCCTGATCCCCTGTTTATGGTCAAATGCAATGATTGAAATTTGGAAGCAATCGTTTTGGTTTTCGGGATTAAGGGTAGGTTGGGGAGACCCCAGGGTTATAATTTTTTGAATCCACGGCCCGGCGATGCTACGCAGGAACCGGGCGAGATATGGGATCAAAATCGGGCCTACAATGGCCTGGATGGGGTTCGTTTTCATCCATACCGTCACGGTTGAAACGGGTATGTGGTTTGGGATGGTTACACTTTCACCGCTGGGAATAGAAAGTACGGGAACCCATTCTCCGCGGATGTGTTCTTTTTTGGCATGAGAGCCGGGAAGGTACCCTTTCCACTGGCCTTTTTGATATCCGATCCAGGAAGTAGCCAGTGAGCGAAGGAGAGAACGACGTGTTCCCCCGCTGGAATGAACCCCCTGGAGATGATAAACGACTCGCATTTCGTCGATGGCAGGAGTTTCCAGTTTTTGAAAGACCAGGGCAGCGGCGATATCGGCCAGGGCTACTTCAAAGGCGCAGGCAGGAACCACGGATACCATCACCTTTTCTGCAAGCTTATGGTAGGTTTGCATTCGGTAGATGTACCCCAATTCATTGGATGAATCGAGATAATGACATTTTGATCCTATGGCAAGACGAACTACTTTCTCGCCCAGGTCGGTAAATGGCCCAACACAGTTAATCAGTACGCTGGTTCCCTCGACTAAAGAAGATAGAGTAGACGTTGTGTGCACATCTGCTACTACCCACTGAGGATGACAACTTAAACGATCTGAAAGGGCTTCCAGCTTTTGAGCGGACCTCCCTGCAATTCTGAAGGGCAACTTTCGCCTGTCGAGGGCTTGCGAAACCAGAACGCCGGTATACCCTGTGGCTCCGAAAACCGTGATCATTTCAGCCTGCCTTCTCCTGAATCTTCCCCTGGCGAATGTTCTTTGGGAACAATTTGTTCTGGCTGAAGCTTCTCCAGTATTGATGAAAGCTCATCTTGTATGGTCTCTACGCGGGGTTTCTTTTTCCCAATATTCTTAAGGGAGTGAATGATTTTCTGAGTTATCTGGCGGGAGATTTGATTCAGGGTAGCGGTAGAAACTCTGACCCCAGACTCGAACCAGAGGATTGCCGCATAACCCATGGTTACGGTGATTGAAGAGGCAATAGCAACGCTCAGTAGCCAGCCGGGAATACCCCCCATTTTACTCAACTCATAAAACAGGGTTCTGCCAAGATACCCAAGTCCCAAGGTGGCTATCAGTTCACGGGCTCGCGCCGGAGAAATTTCAAACCGATATATGCGGGCGATGCTAAGGGTCATCATTGTTTGTAAACCGGCCAACGGTATAAAATCTATTACCGGTAGAGGAACCAGGGCAATGGCAGCTGACGCGGTAGCTGTGCTGATAATGGTGCGCCACGCCAGCTGCCGGCGGAATTGGGGCAACCCACGACCCAGAGCGGCTATCATCTCCGGTTCGACCAGGGCAATCCCCATGACTACCCGAGAAATGTTTTGGCCACTCTGAGCTGAAATGGGGATGATTTGGTCTGGTTTCAGGCCAAGATTCTTTGACGCCAGTTCGATTACCCGGTCAAGGTCTCGTTTAACAAGGTCGATTTTATTGAGTGCAACAACCCATGGCTTTTGAAGTTGAAATACTTCCTGGGCAATTGCCAGTTCTGATTGTTTGATCCCCTGGGAAGCATCAAAAACGAGAATGATACAATCAGCTGATCGGGCCGCTTCCATGGCTGATTGGCGTTCCTGGTTGGCCGTTTCTCCCACTGCATCAGCCCCAGGTGTATCCACAATGGTGAACAGACCGGCATCTGCCGCCTTGTTTTGGCGTGTAGTTCCAGGAAGAGGGCTAACCTCAGCGCGATCGGCGGAATCCTGAATTAACTGGTTAAAAAGGGTCGATTTTCCAACGTTGGTTGGCCCGAGGATCACAACCTGTTTTTTATCCCCAAATGCCATTTTTAGCTGGGTAGTTGCCAGTTTAACCAAAAGTTTCAAGAGGGTTGTATTCGATGGGATGTCTCCCCTTAATAAGAATTCAAACGCGGTTCTTTCGGCTTCTGGGAGGGTGTCCCATAGAGTCCGCATTTTCTCCCGGGTTTCAGGGGAAAAATTCTCCAGCAGATCGTCAATGGTTTTCATGTTATGGAGCTTTTCTGCCCTACAAAATATCGGGCGATGGCGTCTACCTGCATTCCATAAGGCTCGCCAAAAAGGTTTAAATGGTTGAGTAAATGATAGAGGTTGTAAAGATCTTTTCGTATCTCAAAACCGGTTTCTAATGGGAAGACCTGCTGGTAAGCCAGGTAAAATTCGGATTGAAATCCGCCGAATAATCGCGTATATGCTATTTCTGCTTCCCGGTCTCCGTAAAAGACAGCCGGGTCAATCAACACAGGGTGATCGTTTGGGTCATTCAGAACATTTCCAATCCACAAATCCCCATGGAGAAGCACCGGCTGATGCGTTTGATTCCCAAGGATTTCAGGAATGCGGACAATCAACTTTTCCAGCAAGGAACGTCGAGCGGGGGGAAGTTTCCCGTTCCTGAAAGCAAGTTCCATTTGAGGTTTGATTCTTTGCTCAATGAAAAAATTGCCCCAATCCTCATGCCACCGATTCGTTTGGGGTGATGTTCCCAGATAATTGTCTTCTTCCAGGCCAAATTTCCCCCCAGGAGAAAGGGTGTGTAAATGCATTTGAGCCAGTTGTTCACCCAGGTTTTGAAAGGTATAGCTGGAAAGGCGCTTACCCGATGGGATAAATTCCATCAAAATAAAAGCCGGTAGCGATTGTTGTATTCCCTCACCCTCAAAATACCCAAGCACCTCTGGCACTCTGATGGTTTTTGTCTGCTTGATTAGTGCGAGCCCCATGGCTTCTTTCTGAAACATCCCCGGGGGAGGCGATTCATTCCACTTAATGAAGAAGGTATGGTTTCCGGCGGTCAACCTTGCGGCGTGATTAATGCAGCCTCCATGTAAAGGTTCCAGCTGGATAGTTGTGGACGAAACCCCCAGGAGATACAGCGTTTCAATAATTTTGTCCTTAAACTCCTGTGAGATCATTGATCACCACCATCCTTGGGATGTTTCTCGAGCGCTTTCAAGAAACCTACGCAGGATGCAAAAATGTACTCGTACACCTCATCAAAATTACCGGTATAGTATGGGTCCGGAATATCCTCCGGGATTCCCGGCGGGCCGTAACGGGAGAGTTTTTCAATCTTAGGTGAACGTGGCATGGAGTTCAGGTTATACTCATCCATTACCAGAATGTGATCATAGGCTTGATAATCCTGGGGTGTTATTTGCCTTGCTCGTTTTTGAGGGTCGAAAGGAATATTGTTTTTCTTTAGAACTCTGCGGGTACCCGGGTGGATGGGCTCGCCAACTTCCCAAGAGCTGGTGGCCGCCGATGAAATCGTCAACTCGTCTTTCATCCCTGCATGGTTAGCCAGATGTTTCATGATAAATTCGGCCATCGGTGACCGGCAGATGTTTCCAGTGCAAACAAAAAGGATGGATTTCCTCATACCTTTCCCTCAATAAAGAAAATTGCTTTGCAATTCTACCTTATCTTTTTTGGGAGGACCGATGAAAATGATCAACCGTCTCCAAATTTCAAGAGGCTTCATCCTTGTCGTCCTTTTTCTCAACGTGCAATGCGCCTTTCAGTTTCTATTTTTCCCGGAGCGATATGTTTACGGTTTTGAACTGGCTGGCGAACCTGGGCGCATAGCTGTGCAGGGGATAGGGATACTTTTCTTGATGTGGAATATTCCCTATCTTTTTGCGGCTATCGATCCATTGAAGCATTTCATCTCTCTGGTTGAGTCTGTGATCATGCAAGGGATTGGGTTGGCAGGTGAAACTATGCTGTACCTTTCCCTGGCAGTTGAGCACCAGCCATTGAAGATCACAGGAATGCGGTTTATCGTTTTTGATGCGGGTGGTCTTTTAGCGTTACTTCTCGCCTTCTTGCTTGTGAAACGTCATTCAAGGAAGCGTTGAGGCTTCTTCCTGGGCGAGGCTCAAGAGTTCTTCTCTGCGTGACGCCATTTGACGGCGAACTCTCTCGGCATCTCTCGGGTAAGTAAAATAGAAAAGCGAGAAAAGGATGCCACAGATAATCCACGGGAAGGGGATTGTCCAGAGCATGGCTCTGGTTAATCCCAGGCGATCTGCCAGCGAACCGGCAATCAGACCGGCAAATGCAGAGAGCCCTCCTTCTATCAGGTTGACCACAGAATAGGCACTGGAGCGCATCTCCGGTGGGACGACTGCCTGCATCATGGGCTCTTTTGCACCTCGGCCGGGCCAGCCAATCAGCAGGGCTGTGACGGAGGCAAAGGTAAAGAGCTGTCCAAAGGTCATGGTTTTCGCCCTGGTTAAGAAGAAATACATCAAAGGAACGCCGATGAGGACGGAGAATTGCCCGATAATTGTTCGACCGTATTTTTTGTTGATTTTTTCGGCGAAATCTCCGATGAATCCCCCCATCAAATTACTCAGGGCGGCGCTCACTACCACCGCCGCAAAAATTAAAGGCGCGGACCCTTTGGGATCATTGAATGAAATATCGTTGGTATAACCAAGCTCCCGAACCATCCAGTTAATGAAGTAGATTTCCATTACAACCCAGGGCATCGAACCGGTAATTCCCTGCAGGATTGCTGCCCAAATGGTGGGTATTCTCAAAGTAGAGAGCATATCCCGGACATTGATTTCGTATCTTTTTTCCGTTTCGTGGGTGATCAACCCGGCCAGCTCTGGCTCAGCGGAGCCGCGAGGCGGCTCTTCTACAAGAACCCAGATCACCACACCGGAGAGAACACTGGCCAGGCCCAGACCAATAAACCCCCAGCGCCATAATTCAGGAGAGGCTACGAACCCCAGGGCCAGAACCCCCAGAACTGTTCCCATTAAACCCACCAGCCCAATGACACCCAGGGCTCTCCCCCGTTTTTCCTGAGGGTAGTGATCTCCCAGCAACGAAAAGGTTGCAGGCATGAGGCAACCCAGGCCAAGCCCAGAGATGGCACGGATAATCATCATGCTGGAAAAGCTGGGAATCAATCCAACGGCGATCGTCCACAACCCCCATATTCCGGTGCCAAATATCAATACTTTTTTACGAGAATACTTATCTGCTACATACCCCCAGAAAGGAGCTGAAACGGTCTGGGCGATGCTGCGCAGGGTTTCCATCAGACCGATCATTCCGAAACTGACCCCCCAGATTCGCTGAATAATCGGCGATAAGACTCCCATCGCCTGGGCTTCACCCTGGTCGATTAAATACCCCAATCCAAGAGCAAAAAGGGTTCTTCCTGATTTCATCCCTTTGGAAGCCATTCTTTGCACCCTCGTTGATGATTTTTGGAGATTGTATTTCTTTTCTATATGGCGGGCAAGCAGAAAACGGGTTTCAGTTCCTGAGAGGGTAAAGCGCCGGGGTGCATTCGTTAAGCAAGGCGATCAATTGCTGGTGATCTTCACAGGTAATCATCGCCAGCATTTGCGCACTGGGTAAATGGTAGGGTTCCAGATATTTGATGAGGTGTTTTCGAAACAAAAGAATTCCCCGCCGCTCGCCAAAAAACGATATCATTGCATGGAAATGCTGGATTATGCCGTTTAAAACCACCTCTGGCGGAACATCGGCTCGATCCATGCCCGTGAATATCCAGGGGTTTCTTACCGCTCCACGGCCAATCATGACTGCGTCGCATTGAGTGTAGGAAAACACCCGGTCTACATCTGCAATGGTGCGTATACTCCCATTGGCGATAACAGGGACAGAAACCATTTGTTTAATCTCCCCGATCGCATCCAGATCGGTCATCCCTGAATGGCTTTGTTTTCTGGTACGGGCATGAACTGTGATGGCGGCTACCCCGCTATCTTCTAGAATTTGCGCAATTTCACGGTAATTACGGCTCTGATCATCCCAACCCAGGCGAATCTTCGCAGTGATCGGCAGATTTAGATGCCTGGATAGATAAGAGATTATTTGACCTGCCTTGTCCGGTTGTTTAAGCAATGCGGCACCCGCTCCCCGATTGCATACAGAGCGAGCGGGGCACCCCAGATTGATATCCAGAAAATCGGGTTCCCTGAACATGAGTTTTTGGGCAGCCTGGAGCATGGCTTCAGGGTTGTTGTCCAGTAACTGGTATCCAAAGGGGCGTTCAGCATGGGTAAAGAAAACCCGTTCTTCCAGGTGAGGATGTCCCCTTAGAATGTCAGTGGGGAGCAGGAATTCTGAGACGGAGAAGGCTGAACCCAGGTTTCGGGAGATTAACCTGAAAGGATGGGAGGTAATCCCATCCATCGGAGCCAGTACAAGTTTCCCCTCAATCGGAATTGAACCAATAAAAAAGCAAGCGTTCATCTGGCAATGATACCATGAAGAAAAAAGCCCGGGTGAGATGCCCGAGCCTTTTCCGAAGCAGGTCATTTGACCGTGATGTTGACGCTAAACTCGCAGATGGTGCGGCTGCCCCTGACAAGTCCCCAGACCGCTTTATAGCTTCCGGCTTTTTCTGGAGAAAGCATGTCTACAATGATATCGACCGACTCGCCAGATTTGACTTCCTTTGGCAGATCATAGAGATCATTGTATTTATGCATTTTATCGCCGGACAGGTATTTGTAATCGATTTCTGAGACAAGCCAGGTTTGAGTGCCTGTGTTCTTTAAAGTCCATTTTGCGTCGAAGTCGGTACGAGGGCTAAATGTAGTACCGGTTGCCGGAGAGACGAAGGTCACCGAGCAACTATAATCGGTTGGGGTGCTGGTAGCTGTATTGGTCGGGGTAAAAGGAATGAAAGTATTGGTAGCGGTAGGTGGCGGCGGAGGTGTGTTACTGGGGGTGAAGGTTGGCAGGGCGGTGGGAGAAGGTAACTCCGTCGCTGTGGGTGCAAGGGTTGCAGTAGGTGGCAGTGGAGTGGCAGTGGCGCGGCTGGCAATCTCGGCAGCTACGGTCTGGGCGGCCTGAGTTCTGGCCGCATCCAGCGTTAATGCGACATCCTGGGTAGAGACGATTCCTTGACCACCGCCAATATTACAGGCAGTTAAAAGGATCATCAAAGGTAAAATCCAAATCGTTTTTCTAATCATCTTAATCCTCCTCAAAATTCGAGTCATTATTATGTAAACGTTGTTATCCACCACCGGGTTCCCATCAGAGAGCCGATTGAGAATTGTAATCTATTTTTCCGATAAAATTACCTTATCCTAATCCGATAAAGAGGCCGTATGCAGTTCCACCTAATACTCCCCCAGCAGATCATTTTCCGTGATGGGATCATTACTGAGGTTCCTACGTGGTGTAAAGGGTTTGGGCGCAGAATTTGCCTCGTTACAGGTACTTCT
>Ga0101944_10004896_pt1 | contig 15934 bp, 13 predicted proteins | sample DewCreD2012metaG_FD_75245 | JGI IMG/M metagenome (GOLD analysis project Ga0101944, IMG submission 75245) | Hot spring sediment bacterial and archeal communities from British Columbia, Canada, to study Microbial Dark Matter (Phase II) - Dewar... ...
TGTTCAATGGGTACCTCCTCAATTTGGCCATCCCGCAAGACACGGGCGGTTTTGGCCTGTAGAGAAAGTAATTTTTCGACTGCCTCACCAGTTTTCAATTTAGAACGCGCCTCCAGATATTTCCCAAAAACAATGAACCCCAACACTACAATAGTAGTGTCAAAATAAGTGATCTCCGGAAGGTTGAGCCGCGCTCGAAGAATAGGGAAGAATATGACCGCAGTACTATAGAAATAGGCAGTTAGTGTGCCCATTCCCACCAGGGCATCCATGCCTGCGCCATGTCCACGAAAAAATTCAACGACGCCCCACAAAAATTGCTTTCCAACTAGCACAAGGACTAGCGTAGCCAACACAAAATCAAGCCAGGCAGCCTGATTCATTGTGATTGGCAAAGTGGGCAGCCCCAAACGAAGCGCAAAAGACTGCCAGAGCATAATTACTGCCATTACCACAGCAAGCGGAAAAACTATAAGAGCCTTCCTCCGCATCAACCGCAAGGCTGCCGCCTGCTCTTTTTTTATTTCTGATTCTTCTTGCGCCAACACAAGCTCATAACCCAATGGCAAAATAGCCTGCTTTACGCGCGCCAAGGTTTTCGCATCCCCATCATAAGTTATCGTTACCGACTCCTGGGCATAGTTGCCGTACGCCTCACTTACCCCCGGCAACTTTGCGGCCGTCTTTCCAATTACCGCAGCGCAAGAAGCGCAGTGCATCCCAGTAACAGGTAGGGTTATAGTTTTCATATTCTTTGAATTACTGAATTTAATTTTTGCATTACGTTCCACAGATCACTAGTCACCAGCCACTACCTTGCAGCGTTGTAGACCTTAATGAGTTCTTCAATTGTCTTACCCTTGTCCTCTTTCAGCTTATCCGCCAGACAATGCGCCAAGTGACCGGAAAGTAGGGTCTTTTTGGCGCTTTGTAATAACCCCGCCACGGCATCTATTTGCTGAATAATGTCAATGCAGTAAGCATCGTTTTCAACCATCTGCTGCACCTTGGCAATTGTGCCGGCCGCTTTTTTTACGGAAAGCAACGCCTTGGCCTTTTCGGCAGTAACTAAATTGTTGTGGGAACGCGCGTGATTACTCATAGGTATAGTATAGCACATAACCTACCACCTAGGTAGTAGGTATAGGTGAATGGCGACCAACGACCAGCCTCTTAATCCGCTAGCTAAAACTCTCTGCCCTTCTTACCCTTAACGCCTTTGTGAAAAATGTGCTTGACTTCAGCGCATTCTGTAACGATATCGCCAGCGCGGAGAAAGGAAGCGGGGGCGTTGCGGCCAGTCAGCATTACGTCGGGGGAAAGTGACTGGTAACCAGTAACTAGTGGCTGAGAAGATTTAGGAAGAAGGGCAATGCGCAGAACGTCGCGAGCAGATAAAAGTTTTAGAGAAACGGCAACATTTACCTCATCTAGCACAACCAACGCATACTTCCCCGATTTGATGGCGGCCTCTGCCGCAGCTAATCCTTTTTGTGCCGCCTCCTTATGGGCGGAGCGCGGAAGAGTGTCATTTAAGATTCCAACAAACCCAAGTCCTAATTTGTGGTGGTCAATTTCGGGAATGCGGGCAAACATCTTGTCCTCCCCCGTCACCCAACGCGGGCTTTTAATAAACTGCCCAAACCAAACTCGACCACCGTCTCCTGCGACGCGGATGGCCTGACCGATGGCGGATGTAGTTTTTCCTTTTCCGTTCCCAGTGATTACTAACAACATAGTAGTGATCAATGACTAGTGGTGGGCAACCAAGGGAATTGAAAGTGAGCTCAGCAATCCTCCCAACATACGAGTTATCTCTTCTGGTTTTTGCAGAATTATTTCAGAGCCTAGATCCCCTAATAGTTTTATATTAACCGAAATAATAATTTGAGTTTCCAATTCTGCTGCCGAACCGAGAGCAACATGAATGAATTGTTTATATTCTGCGTTATGTCTGCGATTGACCCCCTCTGCAATATTAGATGGGATTGAAATAGCAGCTCTCTGGATTTGTCACGAAAGTCCATATTTTTCATTGGCTGGGAATTTGGCGGTAGCCGGGCAAATCCATCGTCACCAGATCTACTGACTTCTGCCAAACTTCCAGCTCTTTGAAGTTTTTTATTTTTTGCATTGCCAGTCACTAGTCGCCGTCCATCAGCCACTTTTAGCTACAGAGGCCCCAACCGCAGCCCGGGCAACTCACACAACCTTCGCCCTGGATTAACTTGGTTTTACATTTGGGGCAGTCAGTTAAATTCTTCGTACGGGGCACATCCTCGGCGGCCTTAGCCACATCCACTGCCTTTGGCGGAGGGGCAGAGGTATTTACTGCGCCATTGCCATTGCTTGCGCCAGCGGAGCCCGCAGTGTTTAGGACTTGATCTTTAATTGAAGAATCGCGATACACCGTAACATCCTTGCAACCTAATTTGTAGGCCAGCAAATAAGCCTTGCGCATATCCTCTACGGTAGCGTCGGCAGGGAAGTTAATGGTTTTAGAAATGGAGGAATCGGTCCAGCGCTGGAAGGTCCCCAACACCTCCACGTGGGATTCTGGATCCAAATCATGCGCAACCTTAAATACTTTCTTAATTTTAGGAGGCAGATAGGGAATGCGCTGCAGCGAGCCGTGGTGCTCCACAATATCCTTCATGAGGGATTCGTCGTAGATATCATATTCCTTCATGGCCTTCTCAAATTCTTCGTCAATATAGTAGAAGGAACCCACCGCCACGTTCTTCTGATATACCAATGCGAACACCGGCTCAATGCCAGAGGAAGTCCCGGCAATCATAGAAATTGAACCGGTTGGCGCAATCACCGTAGTGTAGGCATTGCGTATACCATCCTTGGCCGCGGTTTTGGCCAACTCGTCCCAGGCAAAGTCCCAGCGTTTCTTTTCATAAAAACCAGCAAATGGGAATTTCTTTTCGACAAACGAACTCTTAGAGAAGAGTGGGAATGGACCGCGCGTTCGTGCCATTTCAACCGAGGCAACCTTAGAATGCCAGTTAATGGCCTGCATAATTTTCTCCATGAATTCCAGCCCTTCTTTGGCGTCATAAGGAATCCGCAACGCGAACAAGGCGTCTGCCAAACCCATAAGTCCTAAACCAATTTTGCGGGTTGACTTGGTCATCTCCTCAATTTCCGGCAAGGGGAAAGAGTTAATATCGATAATATTATCCAGAAATTCGGAAGCCAGGGTAACAATGCGTTCCAGCTTTTGCCAATTAAAAGTTACTTCTTTGCCGTTTATTTCAATACAAGCATGCACGTTCACGCTGCCCAAATTGCAGGATTCATTTGGATACAGCAGAACTTCTCCGCAGGGGTTGGTGGTAACAATAGGCCCCAGAGCCTTGAGTAAAGGATTGTGCTCGTTCACCTTGTCGTAAAAGATGACTCCCGGCTCAGCCGATTCCCAGGCCTGAAAGACAATCATGTCAAAAAGCGACCTGGCGTTAATATAACGCTCTGGTTTGCCATTTCTGGGGTTAAGTAAAGCGTAGGGCTTATTCTTTTCATACGCCTCCCAAAAATCCGGCATAAGCAAGACGGAGATGTTAAAATTTCGCAAAGCCTTATTGCCAGCCTTGGCAGTTACGAACTTCTCAATATCAGGGTGATTGGAATTAAGAATACCCATATTCGCACCGCGCCGAATACCGCCCTGTTTAATGACATCGGTCATTTTGTCGTAGAGTGTCATGAAGGAAATAGGGCCAGAGGCAATACCGGAGGTAGAAGAAACGATATCCCCCTCCGGACGAAGCTTGGAAAAGTTATAACCAACACCGCCCCCTGATTTAAAAATACTAGAAGCGCGAGTCAGGGTTTTCATAATCCCGCCAATTGAATCCTCAACATCTAAAACGAAACAAGCAGAACCCATATTCAACGACCTGCCAAAATTAGCGATTGCTGGAGTATTGGGTAAAAATTCCTTCTTGACCATCAGGTCATAGAACGCTTGCACTTTCGGCTCAAAATCATCGCACTCGCCCTTGTCTATCATCTTCACCACCTCACTCCAAGAAAGTTTCATGCGCCCAAGATTATTTTGGTCATCATACATTTTCTTGAAGGCCTTCATATTCCACCTGTTTAAAGGGAAGTAGCCAATTGCCAATTCGCCATCATACTTCCAGTGGTCGAACGCCTGAAACTTATGGGGTTTCTGGCGTCCATGCTTGTCGTAAAAACGCTTGTCATATAATAGAGATGGTAAAGCTGCATGCACCGCCACGCGGGTAAATAATTCCTTGGGAGATTCAATTAACTTTCCCTTCTCATCTTTACCTAAGTAGCGGGATTTCAACACCTTAAGGGCATTCACCGTAAACGACTTATCAACTTCATCTACCGAGTCTTTTTCTAAAATTGTTTGCTTTTCCTCGCGCAAAGAAGCCCTGTAGGCGCGATACTTAATGTACTCGCGCGCGAGTCTAACCTCGCCGGCCTCAATTAATACCTTCTCCACCAAATCCTGTACCTGCTCCACGGACGGGTCCTCCCCCTTCTTAACCGCCTGCTTTAGATCCGCCACTACTAGTTCGCTATAGGCGCGAGCCTTATCTTTATTTTCCATACCAACGCTACTCATAGCACGCATAATAGCGTTTTCAATTTTTTGAGGATTGAAAGCCACAACCGAACCATCGCGTTTACGAATTGACTTAAAAGCAAACACCGGTTCCGGTGTAGATTTTAGAGTGTTTTTGACGACGGAAGTGGATTTTTTAGGGGCAGGCATAGGTAGTTTGAATTTCATAATTTACCGACAGACACAGTCTAGTGCCCCACGCGCAATCACGCGAAAAAGCCGTTTTGTGCATAGCCTTCTGTCGCACAAGATAGGCCAAATGCCACCCGGTGTTTGTTTTACCTAAACATCCTGCGGCACGGGGAAAACCTGATTTGTTAACTTTATTTTTATAAGTTATCAACTATACTAAACATATATGGCAGAAAATTTTTTCACCACGGCTCAGGCCGCCCAAAAACTTAACATTTCGCGAGTTGCGGTCTTTAAAATGATAAAAAGCGGCCGTCTACAAGCGGCTCGAACGCGCCGCTCTTATCATATTCCCAGACATGCCTTAGAAGAGTTTATGGGGCAATCAATTTCCCCTGCTACCGCCGAATGGGCAATGTGGGTTGCAGAAAAAATTAATCGCGATTACGGTTCGGCGCTGGAACGAATTGCTAAAGAATGAGAATTTTTCCCTTAAATTCAATTGAGGTTTTAGAGGTGGTAAATTCTGTTTGTAAGGAAAATGGTTCGTGGGATCTTGCTAGCCAGCAGCCCAAAAACCAGGAGATTTTAGAACGCTGTCTTAAGCCATTGCGAGGCCCAGGGACGTTATCTCTGCGCGCCGCCAAGTCATTTTGCGCAATCTTGCGTTACAAGCCATTTCGCTCCCAAAACCGTCGTTTAGCGACCGCAATAATTCTGGCCTTCCTGGCTCGAAATAACAGCTGGATTCGTATGACTCCAGCTGAACTGCTATGGCTGGTACGCTTACCCGAAGGTCGTCCGCCCCAGTGGGAGGCGGCAGTAGACGCGGTAGAGGGGTTTATGAAACGACGACTAACAAGCCTGCGTCGCTAGGTAATTCGCATTCGTTACACTCGATACCTACTCCTCAACTCTCCTTCCGCCTCCTCTTCAAAGCTATCCCGAGCCTGCTTGGCCTTAGCGGTAAGCCGGGAGCGTTCGCTTGCATTCAACGCGGCAATAGCCCGCGCTCTTTCTTCTAGGTATTCGGCGGTATTGCGCGAAGGATTATCTAAAACTTCCTCCAGTAATATGGCTAAAATTTCTCCAACCGTTCGGCATGGCGGCAATCCGGTGATTTCCATAACCCGATCCCCGTTAATTTTTAACATTTTGGGAGAAATTGGGTCGCGGCGAACCTTATCAATCATAAACTGCAAATGACGAATCTTGTACGGCACCGCTTTGGGCACACCAGACCCAATCCGATCCGCCTCACGAACCTTCAAAAGATCATCTAGATTTTCTATCCCAACCCGAGCAATAAATCGACGAACCCCGGCTTCGGAGATTTCTCCCACGTTGTAGTAAAACATGTGATACCTCACCAAGCGCACTACCTTGTCGATAATTGCGCGAGGAAACTTGAGGCGCTCTAAAGCCCGAGCGGTCATCTTAGCGCCAATGTATTCATGATTATAAAAAGTAGCATTCTCGCCCTCCCCCACCTTGGATCGTGGTTTACCCACATCATGCAGTAGAGCGGCAAGTCGAATTTCCAGAGAATAGCCCCGCGAGGCGGCATACTCTAAAGACTTCAATAAATGTTCAAACACTCCGTAGATATGGTGCTTGTTCTGAGTGACTCCCAAACCCTCCCGCAATTCCGGCAAAATATGAGAAAGTAAACCGGTCTGCTCCAGTAGTAATATCCCCATAGCGGGGTTAGGGGACATCAGCAGCTTTATAAATTCATCGCGCACCCGCTCTTTGGCAATATATACCAATTCTCCCGACAGCTTGGTGATTGCCTCGTGGGTTGGTTTATCTATTTCAAATTTAAGCTCGGCCGCAAACCGCACGGCACGCAGTAATCGCAGCGCGTCTTCTGTAAAACGTTCTTCAGGAACGCCAACGGTGCGAATAAGACCGGCCTTGATGTCGCGCTCTCCGCCATAGGGGTCTATAACCTCCACCACCTCTCCCCCCTCAATACGTAGGGCGATTGCATTCATGGTAAAGTCCCGGCGCGCCAAATCTTCCTTGATGTCAGGCACAAACGAAACTTCATCCGGCCTGCGCTTATCCGAATAACCCCTTTCGGCGCGATAGGTGGTTACCTCTATTAGTCGCAGAGATGGTTCTTCGCTGCCAGTCTTTACCCCCACCGTTCCAAAAGAATTCTCATAAACAGTTCCCGGGTCAGCCTTGCTGTGATCGGCAAAATCACGGAATATTTCCTGTACCTTTTCCGGCAACGCATTGGTGGCCAGATCCCAATCCTTGGGAGGTCTACCCATCATAAGGTCGCGCACACAACCCCCAACCAGATGCGCTTCAAAACCGGCATTCTCCAGGAGGCCGGCAACTGCACGCACTTCTTTGGGGATCTCCCATTTCATACCAGATAATGTAGCAAAATATTGACAAAGGGCGCAATTTGAACGATTCTCATATCCTATCCCGTTAAGGATGGTTCTTTGAAATGACCGGTAAGATAAAAGCGGATCTCGCCAACACGAAAAAAGGAGTCAGCATTAGGGTCTCCAAAAAAGGATGGGCGAAAGCATTTTCCTTCAAGCGAGATACTCAGATTACTATCTATATCGAAGACGGTTGCATCTTCCTGCCGAAGATTGAACCCATCCCCTTGAAAGAAGTTCGGGAGATTGCAATCTGGCACTTTGAGAGGGCTCTCGGGCCCATTGATGTGTGTTGGCGCAGAGAAAAAGAAGGAGGCCCGTTGGAGCGCATCCCCCACGCCTAATTACCTGAACACAACTAACCATTACCCCGTCGCATCTACTGCGGCGGGCTATTTTTATTGAAGTACACACATAGGGACCTAGTTGATCACCTACTCTTTCTTACAAAAAATCATAAACACCCAAAGAGCATCGGGACACAACCAGAAATCTTTTTTGATAATGTCAATTTTTAATAACCGGCCTATATTTCTTATGGCGCAGATTAACGAATCTGCACCTTGTATGCCGCGCGAAGTTTTTCGGTAATTTTCTCCATCGCCTGAGCAACCTCGGCATCAGAAAGGGTGCGATCTTTGGCCTGGAAACGGAATCGCAGGGTTAGGCTACGCATCCCGTTCCCCAGCTTGTCTTCGTCTGAAAATTCATCGATAAGGTCTACATCTTCCAACCAATCCGGTCCCGCAGACTGTGCGGTATTCATCACATCCCCAATAGGAACAGTAGCGGAAAGAAGCAAAGAAACATCCCTCCAGGTGCCCGGAAACCGAGGAATTTCTGCGTATTCCTTCTCTTCTTTCACAAGCTGGCGCAACTCTTCCGCGTCAAACTCAAAGGCGGCAGCATAAAATCCACGATAGGGTTCCAAGTGTAAAATTCGCCCTACGGTATGAGCTCCACTCTCAACAAATATCTCTTGACCGCGAGCAACCAACAGAAAATCATATACTCCCATACTCCTTAAGAAATCCTCAGCTATTCCCTTTGCCTCCAGAAATACCTTTGCATCACCCTTGCGCATAATGACTACCGCCACGGATTGTTTTTCCTGAGGCAAGCCTTCTTTTTCCGCAAACACCTTTCCGATTTCAAACTGCCCAATATTTTCAAAAAATCTAGCGTTGGCTCGAGCCGCGGACATTAACCCCGGGATAAGAGAGGGGCGCATTACACTTCTGTCCTGAGAAATGGGATTGACCACTCTCAGCAACGAAGACGACTGGCCGAAAATAAATGTGGTTCCATTCTGCGCCTCTGCCAAATCAGGAGAAATGAACGATGAAAGTATTGCTTCATCTAATCCATAACCCACCAATGCAGTACGCATACGAGCAGCGAACGCCCAGCTCTCACTTAAAGAGTGGGAAGAGAGAGCCACCAGGGGCGGTTCAGGGGGAATATTCTGGTATCCGCGAATGCGGGCAATTTCTTCAATGAGATCTTCGGGAGTAGAGATATCGTCTCGCCACAATGGAACTAGGACGGCAATTTCTCCCTCTCCTTTTTTTACCGAAGGGCTAACCGAAAAACCCAAGGCCGACAAAATTCGCGTTGCGTCTGACATTACCACCCCTTGACCCATCAATTTCTTGTACGCGCCCAAGGGCAGTATGATCTTTTTTTGCTTAGCCGAAAAAGAACCTGCGGCCGCACTGTCTAATAAACGGGCCCCCATCTTTTTCAATAAAATAGTTGCGCAATCCAAACCAAGGTCCACCAGAGCCGGCGAAAGATTGTGAGAAAATCGATTAGAAGCATCAGTTGGAAGGCCAATTGCGCGAACACTACGGTAGATAGCGGCACCATTAAAATTGGCCGCCTCTACCAAGATGCGCTTTGTTTTGGAAGTTACCCCGCTGCCCGCGCCACCTTTTATGCCGGCAATGGCCAGTGGACCGTTTGTATCCGCAATTAATAACGTGCCGACGGGAAGCTCGTAGGTCTTTTCATCTAATGTCAATAAGCGCTCCCCTTTTTTAGATTTTCGGACAATTATTTTTTTTGCTTTTTGTCCAGCCAGCGCATCATAGTCAAACACATGCAGGGGTTGTCCGGTTAAAATCATGGCCAAGTTCATGGCATCCACCAACGCATTAATAGGATTAATACCGCAAGACTTTAAATACTTCTTAGTAGCCTTCTCCGATTGCCCAACTTTCTTAATCTCAAAAACACGACCAGAATATCGCGGGCAAAGATCCGGCTCCTGAATGTCAATATTCAACAGCCCCCGGTTCTCTGGCGCGTTTATAATCCGAGGATAAATATTTTTTGGCTTGACGCTGAAAATAGCCGCCATTTCTTCAGCTAAGCCGTAGTGGTGAGAACGGCCGCTATAAACGTTAGCCGGCACCTTAACGTCTAGAGTATCGCTGGAAACACTCTCTACTTCAAAAGAATGCATCGACAAGGCCTCGCCTACCTTTTTGGCAGACGGCAATTTGCCGGAAACTAACGTTTTTAGGAGAGAATAAGAAAATTTCATTATGTGCTAGAATTGGCGGATAAAGCGAAGATCGCCATCATAGACCTTGCGGATATCGGGAATTTTATACTTGAGCATAATAAGTCTATCCACCCCAAAACCGAACGCGAACCCCTGTAGCCCCCGACCAGAAAGACCAGCCGCCTCAAAAACTCGTTGGTTCACCATGCCGGCGCCTGCCACCTCCAACCACCTGTTGTTCCACCAGATATCAACCTCAACCGAAGGCTCGGTAAATGGAAAGAAACTCGGACGATAGCGGAATTTAATTGGACGGCTAAAGTAACGGCGGAAAAATTCTTCCACCACGTATTTGAAATTAGCAAAAGTAATATTTGGCCCCACCATAAGTCCCTCCAACTGAGCGAAATTTATTTCATGGGTGGCATCGGTAGCCTCATAACGGAATACCCGACCGGGCGCGATAATCTGAAACGGTGCCATGTGCGACTGCATCCAACGAATTTGGACAGGTGAGGTATGGGTGCGTAACAAAAAATTCTTGTGAGGATTGGTGCTACGTTTGGCGACCGGTGTAAGCCAGAAGGTATCCCACATGTCGCGAGCCGGGTGATTTGGGGCAACGTTAAGGGCATCAAAATTGTGCCATTCATCCTCGGCCTCTGGGCCCTCCGCAACTGAAAAATTTAAGGCGGAAAAAATTCTGACAATTTCCTCCATTTCGCGAGTAAATAAATGCAGGCGCCCACGAACTGGTTTTTTGCCGGGAGCGGTAATATCAATAACCGGCCCCTTGGGGCGAAATGCCGCCATTGCTTCCGCTAAAAGCGCCTCCGCATCGCTTTTTAATTTCTGAAGCGCCGGACCTGCAACTTTACGCACATCCACCTCCAGATTTTTAAGCTCCTTAAGCTTATTGGTAAGGATGCCGTTTTCTCGCCCTAAAAACTTTACCCGCACTGCCTCCAAAGAGGCCGGATCGGCAGCTTTCTTGATTTCCTCACGTATCTGTTGGCGCAATTCCTCAAAATCTTTCATCAATAAAAAAATAGTAGCAGAGGCTCTAAAGTGCGGCAAATCGGAACCAAACAACAAACAAATGAATAAATAGAGTTATGCCACCCTACATATTATTAGCGCAATTATTTGTAAGTCAGACAACAACTCTTATGTGCTCGTAGAATTAGCTACCCTCTCCTAATAAATAGCCCAACTCGCCTTGAGCATAGCACTCATTTGGCCGGAAGAGGGCAGACGCACCAAAATAGTGCCCAAAATAAGAATCAGCACGGCTAGCCCCAAAATTAGGAAGGGTAATTTCCAGTAGTGGCGACCGCCTTCATTTTCCATTTCCTCATCTTGCATAGTTTGATTATAGGAATATGGAGGAGATTCTCAAGCGGCGGAGGGCAAATCAGAAAGTGGCACATTGGTGCTCTGCCAAATCATAACTACAACAAGTGATAGAATTAAAAACCCCGCGGCAATTGCCCCAACCCAACGATATACAGCCAAAAGCTTCTTGCCGGGTATTACATCATTAACCCCTACCCTCATCAATAAATACAGCTCGATAGCAAATGATACCCACAGCGGGAAAATAATAAAATTGGCAGCGGCGACTACAATACCAACTTGAGCCGAAACACCGAGCAAAAGACCTGCGAATAACGCTAGGATTTGCAATGCGATAAATAAGCCCAATAACAGCAAGGCAAATCCCGCCCCTCGTAGCAGCAGCTGGGTAGTTCGCCCATATACCATATTCCAACTTAACTCTGTAGCCTGTCTGCCTTGCTTATCATCTAGCACGACCGCGTAACTAGTAAACTGTAAACGCAAGGATGCTAAAAACCCAGGGATTAAAAAAAGGAGAATTCCCCCAAGGATAGTAAGTCCGGAGAGAATTACGGCCCAAATCATTCGCGGCCATTTGCGCAAACCCCAAACGATATTAGCCCAAAAAGAATTAGTCCCCTGCCCGGCCAAAATTAGCAACAAAGAGGGCATACATAAACTAAGCAACAATGCGCCAAAACCAGAAACTAGCCGCACTGTTCCGGAAGGCTCAAACTCTGCGTGAGCTCCAAATGGAGGCAAGGACGCAATCGTCACCCAAGTTTGCACCACGGCGGGGAAAAACAAAATTGGCCAAATATCAGGAAAAAATCGACGATAACGTAACCACGCAGCGAATGCCAACTCGCGCACCGGCGGAAGTTTTGCCACAAACGCCAAAGATTGCGAATCGGTATGAGCTACTTGATCCGCTATCGCTGATGACCGTTCTGCGTCCATATAAACCCAATACTACTATAAACTCAGGCCGGGAGCGGAACCTATTTCATACACATCACTCCTATTACCTCCATCAGTTACCGGATAGGTTGAACGATATTTGTTACTCTCTAGGAAAGCGTCCAATTCAAAGGTCATGGTTGTGGAAGATGCTGCGTACGCGTAGAAGTAAGCTGAGTTGTTGAGAGGATCAATCGGTAGAGAACCAATTGGCGATCCGATGGTTAGAGAATCAAACTTTACTGGTAGCCAACCGGTGCTATCTACCTTGGTGTAGTTTGCTGCGGTAGTGCTAACAACGGTCGTAATACCAGTCCCAGAAAAAACACCACACTTAGCGCTGGTCGTACCGTTGCCCTGAGTGGTAGAAAGATAGCAACCGGCATAGCCAACAGAGGAACTGGCTAAGTTTGGACTGACAACATCCGTCATATATAAGCTTAAAGCTGAGCGCAAGGTAGACAGATCGGACAGACGGTTAGAATCGCGAGCTTGCTTGATTAATTCGGCAGGGTTGAGAGTAAGAATTACCACCACCGCCAAAACTGCCACAATGGCGATGACCACCAGAAGTTCTATCAGAGTGAAGCCCTTTTGGGTTATGGATTCAGGGGTTTTAATATTTCGCTGACCTAAATAATAATAGGCCAACGCCGCGATAGCTCCGGAAAGAATAACGATACCGATAAAAATATAAATGAATTGACTCAATATTGAGTCTCGTTCCGCAAAAGCAGACTGGGAAGGTTCAACTACCACCACCGTCCACTTATATTCCGGAACCTGACCATAAGCCGCAACCCTCATCTCGCCATCTACCTGGTTGTATGCTTCCTGTACGCCGCTTTCGCCGCGCAACGCGCTCTGAACCGAAGCTACCCCGGAGAAATCAACTATTTCGGCGTTAACATCATGATTTGGATGAGCAACCACGTGCCCCAAATCATCCGTTATATACGCAAAACCACCCTGCCCTAGTTCCACTTTGTCTAATAATCCCAAAAAACGCTCTGCCGGAATTTGAAGCACCACTACCCCCTTCAAGAGCTCACCCTTATCTCGAACGGCCGAGGCCACGGAAATAATATTAATTTGCGGCACCGCGCTCCGTTTATAAACACCAGAAACCACTATATTCTCGCCGGCTGCGATTTTTTTAAACCAAGGAAACTCGGAAGAATTTTTGCCCAACTGCCCTTCCAGCGCTGGTTCATCTTTTTGCGAGATACCAGCCGCGTCCAACAGCACAATCCGAGTTATGAACGGATCTTCATACACGGGAATCTTTGCAAGTTCGCGCACCTCGGTAATGGCCGACTCCCACTTTCCGGCAAGAATAGCCGAAGATACCTTGGGGTTGGAGGATATGGAGTTTGCAAGCGAAACAATGGCGTTGAGACGCGCGGCCACCGATTGCTCAAGCATGCGCGAGATGGCAAGCCGACGGCTCATTACCATTTTAGTTAGGTTAGAATTTATCCGCGAATAATTCTGATAGAGAATTACTCCGAACAATAGGAGTAGGCCGATGAATAGTCCTATTGCGACAACACCTCGGCGAATGTTTGTATTCATCATATGTTTATTATACCATAATGCGTATTCTCGGTAATCCCTTAGCGGTGGTTCTGCTGAACTTGAGAGGTAAACGGTTTGCGAAACAAAATTATCCAAATATAATTCATTACATACAAATATCCGGTTCGGATTATGCCCTCGCCTTTCAAACGCCGTCCGGAAGTATACATAGGAAGAGCAAAGGTGAATTTTACCCTCCCCACTTTACGGATTCGTATTGCAACGTCCGTATCTTCGCCCCAAAACTGTAACTCTGGCCTATACCCACCTATTGCCACCAAAGCACTTCGTTTTACAACAAAATTTCCACCCTGCAAAAGCGCTCCATAAAATAGATAGATTAGGTAGGCAATTGAATAATAAATTCGCACAATTGCACGCTCCCATATGGGCAAATCATAATAAATATAAGGTCCGCTAAGAGCCACAATATCGCTGTTTTGAAATTCTCGCAGTACGGTTTTCAACCAGCCGGAAGGCATAATAACATCCGCATCCAAGTTAGCAATCAATTCGCCCCGCGACTCCTCAAACCCGCGTTGGCGGGATGGAACTAGGCCCTGCTTCGTTTCTAACACAACGCGCACACACGGGTAAGAAGAAGCAATTTCCTGGGTGCGGTCCCGGCTGTTGTTATTAACCACAATAATCTCGCATTCATCCGGAACGGAGGCAATTTCCTCTAGAACAGATTCAAGACAGCGGCCTATGAAAGCCTCTTCATTATAGGCGGGAATTACAATACTAATACTCACCTTTTGGCTCATATCTCTACTCTCCAAAGATACACCGTATCCATAAAAAATTCATCCCCCACACAAGGTGGGGGATGAACCCATCTTTCCACTAAGCAAGATTCCTTAAAAGGTTGGGGTACAGACGTAAATGAGGCTATTTTGGTAATCCGTTGCCGCTTCCTGCAAACCGCTGATTTCAATTTTCAAAGCAACCTTCGCGGTACCCTTGTCTTGTGTAATGCCATCTCCCGCGCCGGAATTAGAAAATATTGTCCGTGGGGTTACGATATTGCCAACCCATTTATTACCACCCCCGGAAGTAAATTCACCGGCATTAAGGTCAGAATCATCCGAGGTAACACCGTAATGGCCGTAGGTAGTGGTGGCATCAATCGTAGCCGCCGGAGAAACCCAAGGACTTGGGGTGGAGGTGTTGTTGCCATTCGCGAAGGTATTAATATCCGCGCCACTAGCGGAAAGCATATTGCTACTCTGCTGCAGTGTAACCGCAAAGCCATTCTTAGCATTTGTTACAACTCGCAGCTGTTGACCCAAAATTTTTGGATTATTTGGGGTGAGTAGACCAAAAGCCATAGAAGTTGTGGCGGACTGTCCGGTGGTAGTCGCAGTATTAACCACGGTACCGGTAGCAAGCGGCGAAATTGTGAACTGTAAAGAGGTATCCACGGCAGCGGTTACTGTTACCGCATCCACGATAGCCACCATGGCATTCCCTGAATCAGTCATTGTTCCGCCAATTCCAATCACATAAGAACCGGTTGAAGATGGATTGGTGATGCGGTTGGAAATAGTTATACTCTTCGTTCCACTCGCTACCGTATCACCACTACAGACGGTAAAGATTACCTTGTTTGAACTGGTAGAAAGAGTAACTTCATCACTTCCCGCACCGCAGGCCGCAACCAGGGTAGCGCCGCTGAAGATAATATCCCCAAACACCACTCCTCCGACATTGCCAAAAGCGCTGCCGGTCGGATCAAAGGTTAACTCTATGGTCTGCGCGCTGGTGACCGGCGAAACCGTAGTAAAGGATATCGCGTGCGTTGCTACGGTAGAGGGCGCCGAGTTAGACAGCACATCGCTAACATTAACCAGCGCGGCCGCATGAGCGTTGGTAAGCCATGCTCCCACTCCGCCAAACCAAACCAGCAAACAGATAAGCAGACCAGAGGCCGCGGAGGCAGCAAGGTCAATTCGACGCATTGAGGTCATTTTGTTGGCGAGATGATCGCGCAACCACGTTGATATCCTTGTCATATCTATATTTTAACAAATCATTACAAACAAGTTATCCACAAAAAAGAAATTTGATGTTGGAGACTATGTTTTTAAGTAATCGGATGAATATAAGGTGCTTATTTAGTAGCTCCTTGGCGTATCCGGCCCATATTTCGGAGCAAATAGATAAGCGGAGGGGAATCCGCCCAACTAAAAATAGAACCATTCTGGCTCCCCCCTTTTTATTTGAGCCCGGCACGTTTCAATTACCCTAAGTTTACCGAAGGATAATTGAAAATATAAACTCGCCACCGAAAAACGGTTCATTGTGATTTCTTAATCGCGCGGACGACCGGACTTGAACCGGCAACCCCTGCCGTGACAGGGCAGTGCTCTAACCAAATTGAGCTACGTCCGCAAAATGCGT
>Ga0101944_10004897_pt1 | contig 15932 bp, 12 predicted proteins | sample DewCreD2012metaG_FD_75245 | JGI IMG/M metagenome (GOLD analysis project Ga0101944, IMG submission 75245) | Hot spring sediment bacterial and archeal communities from British Columbia, Canada, to study Microbial Dark Matter (Phase II) - Dewar... ...
CCGTCCACCCAGAGCTCCACATGGTGGCGCAACCCTGCCTCACAGAGAGCGCGATGTGCCTCTTTGACCCCAATCTCCGCTGGCAACCCGACGAATTTGAGCGCGTGTGTGCGTGCCGCGCCTGTGCCCCCATCGTAGCCCGAGAGATTGATAATATCCGCCCCCGCTTTGGCAATCCCCACTGCGATGGTACCGATGTTGGGCACTACGGGCACTTTCACCGAGATTTTCGCGTGGGGGTTACAGGTCTTTAGCTCCTCATTCAGCTGCGCAAGGTCTTCAATCGAGTAGATATCGTGATTGTTAGAAGGCGAGATGAGGTCTACGCCAGGCGTTGCGTTGCGTGCGGCGGCGATTTTGGGGGTTACCTTCTTGCCAGGCAGGTGCCCGCCCTCGCCTGGTTTTGCGCCCTGCCCGATTTTGATTTCGACAGCTGCACCTGAGTCGAGATATTTAGGGTGAACACCGAATCTGCCTGACGCAACCTGCACGATGGTGTGGTCGCCGTATTGGTAGAGGCTCTGGTCTAAGCCGCCTTCGCCCGTGTTGTAGTAGGTGCCGCATTCTGAGGCTGCCCGTGCGAGTGCAGTGTGGACGTTTAGGCTGATGGCGCCATAGGACATGGCGGAGAACATTATTGGGGTGTCGAGGCGGAGTTGTGGTGTGAGTTGGGTTTTGAGTTCGGGTACGCCGTCTTTGTAGTCGATTTCTATGTGGTCGGGTTTGCTTCCCAGATAGGTTCGGATTTCCATGGGTTCACGCAAGGGGTCGATGGAGGGGTTGGTGACTTGGCTGGCGTTTAGGAGGATACGGTCCCAGTAGTTGAAGGCTGGTTTGTCGTTGCCCATACCTGTAATTTGGACTGCGCCGCTTTCGGAGGCTTTCTTGAGATCGCGGATGGCTTCCACGGTCCAGTTGGCGTTTTCGCGGTTGGCGTTGGGGTTCTTTTTGACGGTTATGGCGTTTGTGGGGCACATGGTTACGCAGCGTTGGCAGTTGACGCAGGTGGAGTCTTTGCTGACTATGGTATCGGATTCGGGGTCGTAGCAGTGCGTTTCGTAGGTGCATTGGTTAACGCAGACTTTGCAACGTATGCACCGTCTTGGATCACGTTCAACGAGGTATTCGGGGATTACGTAAGTTTTCATTACTGTACACCTTTCATGTTTTTCAGTCTACAAATGACAGGCTCGCCGCCGCGTGGCGCCCAGAACTTATCAAGCTGAGGCGAAACAAGCCGCATCGCAGCTTCCTCTGAGGAAATAAACTGGAAGTCGCCTCGGCTACCGGCAACCATGGGTCGCAGTTTGATGCGGTCGCCCAACCCAATCATTTCGCCGTGGTGGGCGATGACTATGCCGAAGGGGCCGTTCATTAAGAGACTGCCGTATGTTTGTCGGAGCGCTCGGAGCAAGTTGGCTTTTTTGGGTTCCATCTGGTCTATTTCATCCCAGAGCGGCGCCGCCAATACTTGGGCAACCAACTCCACAGGCAGATGCTGCCGCCGCATGAGCAAGTCCACTGCGTACGCGAGCACCTCAGTGTCTGTTTGCATAGTGCATTTGTAACCGAACATTTCGAGGTAGCGGCGGTTTATGCCGTAACTGGAGAGTTCACCGTTGTGCACTACTGTCCAGTCGAGGATGTTGAATGGGTGTGCTCCGCCCCACCAGCCAGGTGTGTTGGTTGGGAAACGGCTATGGCAGCTCCAGAGGTAACCTTGGTAGTCTTCGAGGCAAAAGAATTCTGCTACATCTTCGGGGAAGCCGACGCCTTTAAAGACGCCCATGTCTTTGCCGCTGCTAAACACGAATGCTTTGCCTGTTTCGGTGTTAACGCGCATTATAGCTTCGATTACGTAGTCTTCTTCTGATTGTCTTTCGGGGCGGTTCTTTTTGGGTGCCGCGAAGTAGCGCCAAACCACGGGGGGGTCGCGTACGTTTGCGGGTTTGGTCTGCATCTCTTCGTCGTAGATGATTTCGAATCTGGAAGCTAGGATGCGGTCTGTTTTTTCTTTAGCCTCTCTACTGAGGTACATGACGTGGAATGCGTAGTAATCTTTGAATTGCGGGTAGATACCGTAGACTGCGAATCCGCCACCTAAACCGTTACCACGATCATGCATGTTTGCCATGGCGCGAACAGGGTCTTTGCTGCCGAAGCGGTCGCCGTTAGTGTTCATCATGGCGAATATGCCGCAGGCTGCGAAGTCTTTATCGTCGCCGTATGGGTTCATAATTTTTCTGTCGTACTCGTCCATCTTTATTGCACCACATTCATCTTTTTCTGTAAACTCGCAGGCAAAGTTGCCAAACAGAAGCTCTCGGCGAGCAGTTGGTCTTTGAATTTCTTTACGTTTATGCCGTTTTTGAGGAGGTAGAATATGACTCCTGCCCGCTCGATACAGTTAACCATCGTCATGCCAACGATGACATTGTTGCGCAAGACCAGCTTTTTGTAGACTTTGCGTTCGAAGTCACTTTGCACAAGCACCTCAACGGTCGGGTCATCTTTGGGGTTAGCTAAACCTATGGAGACGATGGGTATACCGAAGTATTTTAGGCTGCTCATGTTTGTTCCGCCTTCGTATGTTGCTTTTTGCCCTGCCATGTTGTAACCTGCAACGTGACCGCCTTGCATCGCCAGAGGCCAAAGAGGTAACAGACGGTTTTGGCCCAACACGAAGTCGTATGCTTCAGCAACATCACCACTGGCGTAAACGTCAGGTACATTGGTTTGCATCGTGCTATCCACCACTATACCGCGGTTAACTTTTATCGCTGTACCAGCAACAAGTTCTGTTCGGGGGATAACGCCGATGGCAACGATAACTAAGTCGCATGGAACCGTGTCGCCTTTTGTGAGGACTACGCCGCCGACTGCAGTTTCGTTGTCGGGTTTGCCGATGATTTTCTGCACAGACTGACCAGTAACGATGTTGACTCCTGCCGCTTTCACGACACTCTCAACCATCTCGGAGGCATTAGGATCCAAGAGCAAGCTGAGGATTTTGTTCTGTAACTCAACCATCGTAACTTTTAGACCGCGTTTTGTTAGTGCTTCAGTTACGCTTAAGCCGATTAAGCCTGCGCCGATTACGACTGCCGATTTGGCTTTTATGGCGTCGATTTTGGCCGCAAGACGCTCGGCGTCGGCTATGGTGGTGAAGGTGAATACACCATCTTTTTCCTGTCCCTCCATCTTGGGAACGAAAGGCTTGCCGCCTGTGGCTAAGAGGAGTTTTTCGTAGGAAACTTTTTCGCCACTTTCCAGTGTCACAGTTTTTTCAGCGAGGTTGAGTGCCGTGGCTTTTTTGCCTAATACTGGTTCGGCTTTGAGTTGTTTCCAGAACTCGTCCTCGCGGCACTTCATTTTGTTAAAGTCTGCTTTGCCGCTTACGAAGTCACTGATCATGGGGCGACTGTACTGCGGGCAAGCCTCATCTGAGATAACTGTAATTGTGCCTTCTTGGTCGATTTCGCGTATGGCTTCAACTGCGCCTATACCTGCAGCGGAAGCCCCGATGATGACGTATTTTGCCATTTAGGATCGAACCTCTTTGAATTCTAAAGCTTGGTTTGGACAGTTCGCTACACATGCGGGTTCTTTGAGGCCTTGGCAGAGGTCGCATTTAGCGACGACTTTGTTTTCTTTGTCCATCTTTATGGCGCCGTACGGGCAAACCATGATGCAGGTCCAGCAACCCATGCATTTGTCTTTGTTGTGTTTGACTTCGCCTGTTTTGGGGTCTTTGGTCATGGCGCCTGTTAGGCAGGCGACTACGCAGGGGGCGTCTTCGCAGTGGCGGCATTGGATGGCAAAAGAGACTGGTTTTTGTATTTCTCGGGTTACTCTGCTTATGGGTTTGGGGCGTTCGCTGTTGTAGGCTTTGATTATGTCTTTTGTTTTTGAGTGTGCTACGGTGCAGTAGACTTCGCAGAGTCCGCAGCCCATGCAGGCTTCTTGTTTTGCTACTATTTTTTTCATGTTTTTGACCTTTTTTCTCTTTAGCGCGGGCATGTGAGCACTAGAATGTGAAGTTCCACGTCTCTTGTGCATAATACACCTTTGCTTTTGATTGATTGTTCATCTTTTTTTATTATTACTTTACATGTGTTTAACGGCAATGGTGTACCCTCTTTTTTTGAGCGCGCCCACCCAAATAGCACATAATCTATATAACTTTGTTGAAAATCATTTATATTGCACTTAACGAAGTATGTTATATACATGAAACATTTACCAAAGTGACGTACATGGCCGAAAAAGACCTCGGATACAGACGAGTCCAATGCACAGGCAGAGGCTCCTACATCATCTCCCTCCCAAAAGAATGGGTCGAAGACATAGGACTCAAACGCGGCAGCGAAATCGCCTTCAACATCCAACCCGACAACACCCTCACTCTGGTACCGCGCAAAATAGCAGAAAAAGAAGGCAAAAGCGACACAGCAAAACCCAAAGAATACTACATAAACGTCGACCCCAAAGAAGCCCCCGAAGCCGCCCTACGCATGATACGAGCACTCTACGCCATAGGCGCCGACATCATCCGCATACACTTCAAAAACATAAAAGACGCCCCAAAATACAAAGTTGAAACAAAAAACTTTGTCCGCGACACCTTCTTAGGCGCAGAAATCATCGACGAAACCCCTGAAGAAATCACGCTGCAGATTCTTATAAAACACAGCGAATTCGGCATCGAAAAAGCAGTTCGCCGCATGGCCATCGTGGCGCTTGCAGCCAACCGAGACGCCATAGCTTACCTCACCGACCGCAGTCCCGCCCTATTTGACAGCGTTCTTCACGCACGCAACGATGTAAATCGACTCGGACTCTACATAGTTCGCCAACTCAAATACGGCATTGAACGTAACCTATACCGTGAACTTGGTTTCAGAACGCCTAAAGAGTTCCTACTCTACCGCATAGCCGTTAACGACATAGAAAACATCGCCGAAAACGCCCTCAACATAGTCAACAGCATCGGGTCACTCCAGAAATTAATCGACGACGAAACGCTCTTCTTAAAAGACCCCATAGACGAAGAAACCTATACACAGTTATCTAACTATTACATGCAGGCGCAGCAGCTTTACGAAGACGCCGTTAAAGCAGTTTTCAAGCGGGACTACAAAGATGCTGAAAAGCTAATTTCGAAGCGTGAATCCCTTTTTGCGTTGGAAAACGAGCTAATTATGTTGATTTCAAGCAAAAAGATGGATCCTAATGTGACGGCGATTTTGCGGTTGATCTTTGACAGCACACGACGCATCGTGGATTACAGTCGTAACATGGCTGAATTGACCTTGAATCGTACGGTGGAGGAGTTGTGCTCGACATTGACGTATAAATGAGCATGCGTTCACTTTTTGATTTTGTCTTCTGCCGTTCTGATGGTTTGTTGTACAGCTAAACGCGCATTTTTTGTCCAATATTCTGTCCGCGAATGTATGTTTGGTTGTTGTATTTCGAGGCTATCGTTTGTTTTTTGACCGAAAGGGTTAAATGGAAATGTGTCTCTCGGCTGGAGAAAACACTGATGTATATGATGATTTACGACGATATACAGAAGGCTGAGCGGCCACATTCAATCTCAGAACTAACAATCCTAAAAATAACCGCCCTAGTTCTACTTATATTCGTCCACAGCGACCTCTTATTTGCTTACCCAGCCATCATGCAACCAGTAGAGTGGTTTTTGCTAAGTGTATTCTTCTTTGTAGGCGGGTACTTGGCTTACTCCTCATTTCAGAAAAGAGGCAGAAGCCTAAAACAATTCTTTAAATCAAAAATCCTAACACTGTATGTTCCCTTCGTTGCTGCAGTCGTATTTTATTTATTTTTAGATACCCTTATGGGTGCACCGACTGAGCCCTTGGCGTTCGTCTCTCAAGTGTCTATGATGAACGTGTTTGCACATTTGAATTCACTCTATAATTGGGGAACACTGTGGTTTATCCCATTCTTGCTACTGTTCATGGCCATCACCTGCGCTTTGGAACGTTACGTTCAAAGCACAAAAAAACAAATCTTTGCAATCAGCGTGTTGCTCTTGGGGACAGCCCTTCTTTGGGCTTTTAACACCCCCCTGAGGTTGGATGGATTGTTTAACCAGTACCTTTTGGTCTTCGTTTTCGGCTTCTACATAAGCAAATTTCACCTCTACGAAAAACTCATGAACTACAAAACTGCACTCGTAGCATTACCCATAGTTGCTTTCTTTGCACTGGATTTCTCAGGGGTATTCAACTACACCACACCCATTAACGCCCTCGTAGCCCACATCTACTTCAACACCCGAAGCATCGCATTAACGATGAGTTTGGTCCTGCTAGCTCTGATGGCGCTAAGAAGAGTAAAGATACCCGCCAACGGATTCGCCAAACAAATAGCAGATCACAGCGCCTTCATCTACCTCTCAGAACCCTTCATCAGCTTCGTAATCCTAACCTACGTGTTCGGGCAAGGCGAATCCTTCTTTGCAAGCGGACCCCTATTCTACCTCTACCAAGCAACAAGAATCCTGGTGCTGTTGGTTGTGATGCCGCTTGGGTTTTTGGTGTTGCAGTATAGACCCAAGATTGCCACCCCAGCGGTTTTGCACAGGGTAAAGGTTGTTTATAAGAATCTTTTATTTAGGCGTTGAAGTGTTAACTCAAAGGCACAGGTCTAAAGTCGAGGACAGGGGCTTTGAGGAAACGCTACATAGCACTTGCTGGAGTAATCGCTTTAGGCACCGTTTTGTCTCTTTTCACTTTTCTGTACTGGAACCCTCTAAACGGCGAATCTAAGTTGCTGCCTGAAAAAACAAACTACACCCTTCAAAGTGGAGTACGATACCTAAACGACTCCAACCCATACCACTTAATGGACGTGTACCTGCCAGACGGCGACGGACCTTACCCCGCGATGATTTATCTTCACGGCGGCGGATGGGTGGAAGGTAACCGAAGCGACCTCAGCTCCACGGCAGCGTTTTATGCTAAAAGAGGAATCGCGGGCTTCACCGTTGACTACACGCTTGCAACATCGAACGCCTCTGCTTGGCCAGCTAACATCCAAGATGTATTAGCTGCAGTGCACTTTATCAAGGAAAACGCTCAAAACTTTAACATTGACCCCACAAGGCTGGCGGCTATGGGTAGCAGCGCAGGTGCACATTTAGCCTCACTTTTAGGAACACTCTCTGGAAAAGAAGCGTTCCTCACAAATGCAACCTTGGAAAAAGTTCAATTGGTAATCAACTATGCAAGTGTAGCGGACTTGGAGTTTGTGGGGCAAAACAGGACTGAAAACAATAACTTAATCTACAGCCTAGTTAGCAGCTTGTTTGGCAACATCTCCTACGAACAGAACCCCAACCTGTGGCGGGAAGCGTCCCCCGCAACCTACATCTCAGCCGATGACGCAACCTTTGTCTTCATCCACGGAGTCTCCGACCGCATCGTCCCCATTGAGATCGCTGAATCCTTCAACATAAAACTACAGAACGCGGGTGTTGAAACGTTTTTTGTGAAAATCCAAGGAGACCACGACATTTTGACAAATGACGCATGGAACCTGCAAGCGCGTTACACAGTTGAGCCCGTGCTAAGAAGCGTTTTTCACCTGAATTGAGGTGTGAGTGGTGCTCCGGCCGGGATTTGGACCCGGGTCCGCGACTCGAGAGGCCGCTATACTTGACCGGACTATACTACCGGAGCGCAGATTTTAGCCAACAATTGTTCGCTCATAGAGATAAATAGGTTTTCGTGGGGTTCTGGCTAAATGTGTCTGAGAGCGTGGGTTTAGGTGGAGCTTGTAGGTTCTACGCAGGTTATTTTTGGGATTTTTCGTTTTGACAACCAATAAGCTATCCCGACGAGGGAAAAGGTTATGATTATGGGTACAACTGAGGGCAGTTCTACTCCGAAGGCTTCGATTATCATGAAGAGTCCAAGAAAGCCGATAGAGGTTAAGGCACCGTTTTTGAGGTAACAGTATTTGGCTATGGTATCGATGCCTTTGATGGTTAACTCTCGGACGACGATTGCACCTACGCCAATACCGATTAAGATTAAGATCAGGTTGATAGTGAAAGCGAAAGCACCAATTACCCCGTCGAAGCTAAACGTCATGTCGAGGACTTCGAGATAGAGGAACTTTGATGCGTCACTCATGTTGCCAGCACCCTTAACAAGGTTGCGTTCGCCTTCCTCCGCGGTTTGTTTTAAGCCGTAAAGTATGAAGAAGGTGGCGCTACCGATTGCTGCCGCGAGCATAACCATTGGATCCGCACGGGCAAGATACATGACTATAACAAGGATTATGGCTGCAAAAGCGAAGAACCATACACCATGCTTCTCTTTTAGGAAACGCTCAAAAAAGAGGGGTTCTTTCTTTTCAAGGAAGAGCCAATGAAAGTAGAGGAAAAGTAGGAAGACTCCTCCAAACATGAGGATAAGCGGTTTCTGTTCCTCTATGGCATGCGCTGCAACGTCGCTTTGACCCACGAATGCTAAGAAAAGGTCTTGGCCGCTGATTGTGGGCACTGAAATCCAGACGATAATGAGTGGGAGAATGAAACGGACCAAGAAGACAGATGTGAAAATTCCGATTATGAGAAAACGTTTGCGCCACAGCATACTCATGGTTTTTAGTACGCTGGCGTTGACGATAGCGTTATCAACACTGTTAACTACCTCAAAAACAATCAACCCGACTACTATCAGGATCGACTCGACTAAGGACAACACTTTGCGCTCGCGAAGTTATTTGCACTTACGTATCAGATGTTTTTAATAAACAAATCTCTAAAAAAACCCGTAAAAACGATAGAAATGTACAAAAAAGAAGCAGATAGAGTTTCTGTTTTCTAAATTATGAAATGAGAAAACAGTTTTTCTTGACAAATAAAAGGTGGGAAAATGGGTTTATTCTTCGCCCATGCCGCCCGGCATTCCGCCTGGGCCGCCTGGACCGCCTTTGGGTGCTTTGGCGGTAATGACGTCGTCAATGCGTAGGATGAGTGCTGCGGATTCTGAGGCTGATTTGATTGCTTGCTCTTTAACCATGATTGGTTCGATGACGCCGTTTGCGATGCTGTCTTGGAGTTTGCCTGTGAAGACGTTGATGCCTTGGTTTTTGCCGTCTGCTTTGTCGTGAACGCTGCGTAACTCGACGAGGATGTCAATGGGTTCGAGGCCTGCGTTTTCTGCAAGTGAGCGCGGGATGACTTCGACTGCGTCTGCGAATGCTTCAACTGCGAGTTGTTCGCGTCCGCCGACTTTGGTTGCGTATTTGCGCAGTTCTTTTGCCATTTCGATTTCGATGGCGCCGCCGCCTGGTACGATTTTGTTGTTTTCGATAACGTCTGAGACTACTGAAAGTGAGTCAACCATGGCGCGTTCGGCTTCGTCGACCATGCGTTCGAGTCCAGCGCGGATGAGGATTGCGACGCTGTGGGGGTCTTTGCATTTTTCGACGAAGATCATTTTGTCATCGCCGATTTTGCGTTCCTCCACTAAGCCTGCTGATCCGAGGTCGGTTTTCTTGAGGTCGTCGAGGTCGCTGACGATTCTGCCGCCTGTTGCGCGGGCGAGTTTTTCCATGTCGGATTCTTTTACGCGGCGTGCTGCGATGATGCCTTCTTTTGCTAGGAAGTGCTGGACCATGTCGTCGATGCCTTTTTGGCAGAAAATCACGTTTGCGCCTGAGGCTTTGACTTTTTCAACCATGTCTTGCATCATGGTGGTTTCTTGGTCTAGGAATGCCTTCATCTGTGTGGGGTCTTTGATTCTGATTTCAGCGGTGATCTCGGTTTTCTCGATTTCAAGAGCTGAATCAAGGAGTGCAATCTTGGCGTTCTCTTTCATCTTAGGCATGCCAGGGTTGACGACTTCTTTGTCTATAATTACGCCTCTGATTAATTCTGTTTCTAAGAGGCTTTTGCCTGTTTTCTTGATGAGTTGGATGTTGTCTATGTCTGCGATTGTTTTGTCTCCGCGTTGTTCAGCAATCTGCTTGACTGCGTCGATGCTGATTTCTGCAAGGTGGTCTTTTGCGGAGCCGAGTGATTTGCTGCTCATTGAGGTTAAGGCGACTTTTAGGAGGGTTTTACGGTCGTTTGTATCAAGTGGTACTGCAGTTTTGCCGATGACTTCAATGGCTTTTTGGCTTGCTTTGCGGAAGCCACTAACAAGGATGGTTGGGTGAATGTTTTGTTCTAAAAGTTCCTCAGCTTTTTTGAGGAGCTCGCTTGCTAAAACGACTGCACTGGTGGTTCCATCACCAACCATGTCGTCTTGGGTCTTTGCGATTTCAACCATCATTTTTGCCGCGGGGTGTTCGACGTCGATTTCTTTGAGGATGGCTGCGCCGTCGTTAGTTATGGTGATGTCGCCCAAGCTGTCGATGAGCATTTTATCCATGCCTCTTGGGCCAAGGGTTGTTTTTAGGACTTCACCGATTACTCGGGCTGCCATAATGTTGTTTCTTTGGGCTTCTTTGCCTCTGCTTCTGGTTGTTCCTTCTTTGAGGATAAGGACTGGCTGTCCTGAACCGGTTGTTGTCAAATACGCCATACGTTACACCTACTTTAGTAGAATTTTGTTTAATTCGGATTATTGCAAAAAGTAAACGTAAATATAAACTTTAAGGCTTGATGAGTCTGTTGTAGATTTGAATTATTTCCAATACTCAACACGTAAGTTTAATGGAAACACGGCCCAATTCACTTTAGCAACTGGTTTTTTGCGGGAACATCTGGCTGTGCTGTGCCTTTTCCAGAATGAAGCCACCACTAACGTTAATAGGCAGTTAGGTGCAATCAATGTTTGAGGCTTAATTACACTGTCAATGAGAGATCCCGTTTGTGGCGCAGTTCTCGACGAGAACACCGCGAAGTTCAAAATTTCTTATGAAGGCGAAACCTACCATTTTTGCAGTTTAGTATGCAAAAAAAGGTTCAAGCGTCAACCTACTAAATTCGTGAAATAAAAAAGAAAAAAAGGTTACTGGTGGGTTAGGGCTTACTTTAGGGCTTTCCAGACTAATGCAGCCAAGATGCCGCCGATAATTGGCGCCACCCAGAACAGCCACAACTGCTCCAACGCTACACCGCCGACAAAAACGGCTGGGCCTAAACTTCTTGCGGGGTTAACTGAAGTGTTAGTGATGGGTATGCTTACTAGATGTATCAGTACCAGTGACATGCCGATTGCTAGTCCTGCGAAGCCTTTTGGTGCACGCACAGAAGTAGATCCATGGACTACTAGCACAAAAATGAACGTCAACACTATTTCTGTTATCAAACCTGCAAGCAGCGAGTAACCCGCGGGGGAAGCTGCAGCGTAGCCGTTTTGAGCTAAACCTGAAACTGCAATAGAGTACGATGCTTTTCCTGTTGCAATAGCGTAAACTATTCCTGCACCGACAATTGCGCCTACACATTGAAAAACTATGTAGAGGGCTGCGTCGCGGGCACTGATTTTTCTAGCCACTAACATAGAGATTGTTATAGCGGGGTTTATGTGGCAACCGCTTATGCTACCTATAGCGTAAACCATTGCCAAAACTGAAATACCGAAAGCAAAAGAGACGCCTAAGAAGCCTATGTATGTTCCTGCAAAAACTGCACTGCCACATCCCATGAGTACAAGTACCATGGTTCCGATGAATTCAGCTAAATATCGTTTAATTGGTTTAGGGGGTATGTCTACTCCTTCACTCATTTCTTTCTCCTCTTTATTCTGTTGTTGAATCACTCAGTGATTTACCTAAATAATGGTTGTACACAAAAAAGGCGCTAAAACGCCACCTATGCAGGCAGCTTTTCGCTAGTTGCGATATCCATCAAAACAAGTCCCGAAACCAGTTTAGGATAGAAATCGGTGCTTTTTTCGGGCAAAACTTGATGCTGCACAGCAACTTCCGCAACCGTCTTAGCCGAAACAGGATTAACCAAAAAAGCTATGCTTGCCTCTCCATGGTCAACCTTGGCGAGGGCATCTTTGGCCCAGCGTTCGTAGAGGATGGTTTCGTCTATGTCGAGTTGCCCTGTTTTTAACACATGCTTGAATACAATGTCGCGGAGGATGACTACGTCGAAAACCTTGGTTTCCTTAGACACATTAGCATCAATGAAATCGTAAACGAACTTGTCATGTTTTAGGGTTAACCCACAAGCTTTAGCACCATCATAAACACAAAAAGCATGCTCACAAAGGTGATTACGCAAGTAACGCTCAATAGCCTCCACGGTTGGCGGAATTTCGCTAACCTCAAAGAAACAACTCAATCCAGCCACGACTTCAGGGGTTAACTTGTAATTTTTCAGCAACCGATGAGTGGGCAAAACGATTAAGCCCTCCTGCTGCACTGGAACCATGTAGCACATGTAAAAATTAAAGGCGTCGTCCTCACTCCAGTTGCCTTTGGCACGCATTTCGTCGCGGTAAGCCACAGCGCTTTCGTAGCGGTGATGCCCGTCATTTATAACCATAGGTTTAGGAGCCAAAATCGCCTGCAATTGGCGGATTTTCCCTGTTTCCGTAACCTTCCAAACCGTATGCCTAACGCCCAATGCATCAGTTATCTGCAGTATCGGCGGAGTTTTTGTGACTTCAGTCATGAATTTTAGGGTTGCCTCTTCTGGGTCTTGGTACATCAGAAAAACGGGTTCCAAATCTTTCTGCACCGTTCGGAGCATGTTTAGGCGGTCGGCTTTAGGAGCTTTATAGGTGGCTTCGTGGGGGAACACGGTGTTTTCGTTGTAAGGATAGAGGCGAAGCGCGGCGATTATGCCCATACGGTTGTATTGTTTTTTGTTTAGGGTGAATTCTTGGCGTGAAACGAAAATAGCTGGTTCGGGCTCTTTGGTCATGACTCCTTCTTTGAGCCATTGCTGTAGCCGCTGGTTTGCCACGTTATACTTATCTTCTTCCATGGGCAAAATTAGGCGGCAGAAATTGTAAGGCGACAACGCGTAGTAAGCTTTCTGCATGGCTACATCGATTTTGTCGTATGGTTGCGTTATGAGGTCTTCAGTTTTGCCTGCTTTGGGCGTGTAAGTTATCGCTCTAAACGGTCTAACGTCAACCAATAATGTTCAGCTCAGAGTTTGAGTTTATCAAGCGCATCTATAACGTTATTGGCTATTTGTATGCTTGCCCTATGTTGAGCCTCAAAAGTTTGAGCCCCCATATGCGGCGTAGCGATAACGTTACTCAAAGCGAACAATCTGCGGTCTTTGGGCGGCTCCTCTTCAAACACATCCAAAGCTGCACCCCCAACTTTACCAGACAACAGAGCCTGATAAAGCGCATCTTGATCGATGACGCCGCCACGTGAGCAGTCGATGATGCGGACGCCTGTTTTCATGAGGTTGAACTCTTTGGTGGAGATAAGGTGGCGAGTTTTAGGAGTCAGGGGCACATGAAGAGTAATGAAGTCTGCCTGCGGTAACATATCTGCCAAGGGCACAAAACGGTCGTAGACACATTCTTCGACGACTATAACTTTCATCCCAAGCGCCAACGCGAGGCGTTCGACGTCTTTGCCGATGAAGCCACAGCCGATAACCCCCAACGTTTTGCCGCTGAGTTCGGTGCCCATGAGTTTCTCTTTTTCCCATTTGCCCTCCCGCAGCGAATTGGTGCATTGAACTATGTTTCGAGCTAAGGCGATCATGTGTCCGATGGTGAGTTCAGCGACGCTGATGTAGGAAACATGTGGGGTGTTGACTAAGGTGATTCCGAGTTGTTTGGCGCGTTCGAAGTCTACGTTGTCTAAGCCTTCGCCTGCTCTTCCGATAACTTTGAGGTTCTTGGCGTTCTCCAGCAGTTCGCCTCGAACTTTGGTGGCGCTACGCACAATCAGAACGTTGTATTCGCCGATTATTTTGGGGAGGTCAGGTTTAGGAATATCCCAACCCCGCTTAACCTCGTAGCCTTCCTCTTCAAGGATTTTTATGCCTTCGTCAGCGATTTTGTCGCTAACAAGGATTTTAACGGTCACTGCAAACCCCAGATTTGGTCGATGTTGGCGATTACGTCTTTGATGCCGTCAAGCGTCCATTCGCCCATGTGGCCGATGCGGAAGGTTTTGTCTTTTAGTTTTCCGTAGCCTGCCGAAATTAAGTAGCCTTTTTCTGCCAGTTTCTGGCTTAGGGCGTTGACGTCTTTGCCGTTACTGTTTATGCAACTGACGGTTATGGATTCGTAGCCTGCTTCGGGGAACATGCTAAAGTGCTTCTTTGCCCACGCCTGGGTGTATTTCGCCATATCTAAGTGGCGCTGGTAGACTCTGTCGTATGTCTCAGCAAGAAGAAGATCCATGCGCTTGTTGAGTGCGTACAGGAGCGAAACGTTAGGTGTGAAGGGCGTCTGGTGTTTCTTTTCGAATTCGAATATGTCGACAAGATCTGTGTAGGCGCCTCTGTTGGGGACCGTTTTAGCACGTTCGATGGCGCGGTCGCTGACCAAACCGACAGCTAACCCCGGCGGAAGCGCGAAACATTTCTGGGTGCTGCCAAAGATGATGTCGCAGTTCATTTCTTGGGGCATTGTTTTGTCGCCTGCCATTGAGGAGACAGCGTCGACTGCGAAGATTACGTCGGGGTATTCTTTTTTGACCATCTTGCCGATTTCGGCGATGGGACTGCGGACACCTGTACTGGTTTCGTTATGACAAACGGTAAGAGTGTCGTATTTGGCGGTGGCGAGTTTTTCTGCAACCATCTCTGGTTTGATGGCTTTGCCCATTTCGACTTCTAGGATGTCGGTTTGTTTACCGCATGAGGTGAGTGTTTGGGCGCATCGCTGGCTGAAGGCGCCGTTTACGCAGGCGAGTGCGCGTTCTTTTACGATACTTCTGCCTATGATGTCAAACCAGAGGGTTCCTGACCCCGTGGTAACGGTTGGTTTGTATTCGGCGGGTAATTGGAAGTATTTGGCGATTTTGTCTGTTATTCCGCCATATAATGTGGAGAACTCTTTTTCTCTGTGCCCAATTAGATATTGGGTTTGTTCTTGAAGTACTTCTTTACTTACTTCTGTTGGACCTGGAATCAAGAGTTTCTTATGCATGACCTAAACCTTCAGTCAAAAAAGGTTAACTTTGCAGATATAAGCCTTGTGCGCACCCAAACGCCTGTTTTCTCCTCAAGCAACCGAATAACGTGCTTTACGGTAAGCTGCAAAGTATGCTACCTTGGGGGTTGTTTTTCGATAAAGCTTTAAATTCCGCGCAAGTCAGAGAAAAGGTGCAAACCATTGTTGCCGGGGTCTCCTAGCCCGGCAGGGAGCAAGCCTGGAGATAGCACTCTTCAGGGTGTGTACCTGTTAGCTTGTGGCCTTTCGGGGCCGCGGGGGTTCAAATCCCCCTCCCGGCGCCATTTGCCGATTTTGTGTTAAAACCTTTTAAAAGAGCCAACGTGCCAACATGTTTTCAGGGTAAGATTATGAAGAAAGATGCTAACTTGATTGGATATTGCGGTCTTTACTGTGGCGATTGCCACGGTTTCAATGGGCGAATCCCTGATTTGGCACGAGATTTAAGAGAAGAACTGCGTAAGGCAAAATACGACAAGTTTGCTAGTTTCATCTCTGGATTCTCATTCGGTAAAGATTTCAAGAATTATGAAGAATGCTACAAGGTCCTCGGGGCAATGGTGGGATTCCGCTGCAAGAAAGGCTGCAGAAACGGAGGCGGTAACCCGTTCTGTAAAATCAAAAAGTGTGCTCAGAAGAAGGGTTTTGAGGGTTGCTGGATGTGTGAAACGTTTGAGAACTGCAAGAACTTGGATTTCCTCATTCCAGTTCATGGAGATGCGCAGAAGAAAAACCTCCGAACCATAAAAAGGAATGGCAAAGACGCTTTTATTGAAGGCGAACCACTCTGGTACAGCCCGATCCTGTACGTGCTGTTCTTCGTGTCGGCGGTCGGGC
>Ga0101944_10004898_pt1 | contig 15929 bp, 12 predicted proteins | sample DewCreD2012metaG_FD_75245 | JGI IMG/M metagenome (GOLD analysis project Ga0101944, IMG submission 75245) | Hot spring sediment bacterial and archeal communities from British Columbia, Canada, to study Microbial Dark Matter (Phase II) - Dewar... ...
CCTTGCGGACGGGATATTTGAGGCTTGACTATTCCGGTTCCTGGTTCCATAAAATCACAGGGTTTGCGCGCCACCGGCCGTAAACCGGGCCTCAGATGGCCCGTCCACGGCGGGCCGCGCCCAATCCTTCTCAAGAGGCGTTTAAATGAGTCTCTGCGATCTTCGTTTCTTGCGGCGCGCGGTCCCTGCCTTCATGGCCGCGGCCGCTTGTTGTGTTCTCTTTTCACAATCCGGATTCGACGCCATCGCGGCCGACTGGCGCGCTCCGGCCGACTTTCTCATCTCCACCCAGGTGACGAATCCCGGCCTGCCGGCCTGGACGGCGACGATGGGCGAAGGGCCGGTCAACTGCTGGATTAACGCTCCCTTCGAGCCGGTCACGCTGCGGCGCAAATGGGCGGCGCGCGAGGACTCGGCCAGTTCGGTCGTCCTGTATCAGAGCGATCTGAATCCCTACGACAGCGCGCGCGAAGGCTGGCTCGACGGGGCCACGATCCGCGCCTACCGGCTCATCAATGGCGCGCTGACCAAGGTCCGCGAGGATGTCGTCGCGCCCGGCGGACACCGCAGCAGCGGCTGGAACCGGCGCGACGGCGACCAGCTGATTGCCCCCGGCGTCACGCAATACCAGTACGCCGTGGCCAGCTACTCGAATCCCCATGCCGCCTATCACTTCATGGTCCGCGCCGTCGATACCGAGGGCAACGAGTCGGCCGACTCAAACTACGTCGCCGTCACTCCCGGCGCCACCGGCGGGACCACCAGCAACTCTTTGATCTCTTTCGGCTGGCCGGCGCCCTCCGGAACGCCGCCGGCCGCCCCCACCAACCTGCAGGCGTCCGTCACCCCTGGGACTGGCCTCATCACGCTGACATGGGACCCCGTGGCCGACTCCGACCTGGCCGGATACAAAATCTACTATTCCGACTATCCCCCCGGCCAGCACCGCGGATACGGACTGGACCTGATGACCTCGCCCGCCGATCCCAACCAGCACATCAAGGCCGGCGACCTCATCTTCGTCTCCAATGACCTCGATCACTGGTCGCGCAAGCGCTACCTCAGCAACCGCGTCTGGAACGCCAGCAGCAACAGCCCCCCGCCCATTCCGACCTATATGCCCGGCCCTCCCGATGAAGACGCCGGCTTCTCATGGCAACTCGTCCCTCATCCCGGCCCCATTCCGGCCGGATTCGAGGACCGTGGGCGCACATGCGTCCGCTTTGACATGGCCGACGCGCGCGTCTGGAACTGCCAGCGCTACGTTTATTCGGGCACGGGACAGTCCTACTACAAGGTCCTCGAACCGGGTAAAACCTATGTCGTCGAGGTCTGGTTGCGCGCCGAAGCCATCACGGCGCCGGTGACCTTCAAACTGACCGGCTATTACGGCAGCCGCGTCGCGCCCATCCCCTTCACTCCCACCGCGCAATGGCAGAAATTCATCGGAACATTCACCGTCAGCCCCCTCTACACCGGCACGCAAGCCGGACAGATGGTCCTGTCATTCAATGGTCCCGGAACGCTGTGGGTGGACAACTGGCGCGTCTATGAACAGCAGGCCGACTTTATGGATTTCCCACAGGTGGACTACGACGCGCTGGCCGCCTCCGCCCTGTCCTTCATCCGAACCCATGCCATCATCAAAAGCGGTCTGGGATACTCCATGCACGGCCTGACCAACTTCCCCGGCGGCATGGACTACTGGGGCGGCCGGCAGAGCACCAACCACACGCTGGCCTCGCTGCTCAACATGATGCGCAAGTCCCACGCCGATCCCTGGCTCCAGATGGAAATGTATATGAGCGAGGAGGAGTGGCTGGGATTTGTCGAATACATGGCCGCGCCCTATGACCCGATGATCGACACGCCGGCCGCCAAACCCTGGGCCTTTAAACGCTATCAGCAGGGCCGCGCCGCCCCGTGGACCGACGCCTTTCACAAAATCCTGTTCGAGATCAGCAACGAGACCTGGAACGGTCTGTTCGCCCCCTGGACGTTCATGGGCTTCCAGATGACCGACTCGGTCACCGGCCAGGTCGTCCGCGACGGCTGGTTGCTGGGCAAGTTCCAGGAATACGTCATTTCAATCCTGAAGAGCAGCCCCTATTGGTCGCCCGAAGTGGATTCGAAGTTTGAATTCGTCATCGGCGGATGGTCTTCTCAGGCCGGCCCCACGGGATACGGCCCGGCCGCCGCTCAGAACAGCCCCCGCGCCTCCCACGTCACCATCGCCGGATACAACGGCGGCTGGGACGAAGGCGAGACGCCCGCCGAACCCACCGACGAAGGCTTCTTCAAAGCCATGGCCTTTACGCCGCAGGCCGCCGAGCCCAAAGCCATCGAATGCGACACGACCCGCCGAAGCCTGCTGGCCCAAGGCAAGGCGGACTACCATGATGGGACCTATGAGGCCGGACCCGGCTATCATCTCGACGGCCTCAACGGCGACGTCATGACGCCCCAACAGGTCGAATCCGAATCGCGCACGATGAAGTCGCTGGCCGGCGGCGTCGCCACGCTCGATTCGTTCCTGTGCCGCGCCCAATACGGCTTCCGCCTCCAGAACTTTTTCACCTTCCAGCGCAACCGGCACTATTGGACCTCGCATGCGCCCTATACCAGCGGCGGACAGGCCTATCCATGCTGGTCGGCCCTGACGCTTTTCAACCTCCACGCCACCGGCGACCTGCTCCTGGTCCAGCCGCTCTCATCGCCGACGTGGGACCTGCCTGCCACCTCCAGGCGCGCGGCCCGGCCCAATGCCCCCATGACGGCGGCCTACGCTTCGCGGCAGGGAAACCGTTACAGCGTCTTTGTCCTTTCGCGCAAACTCGACAACTATCCAGTGGCCGGCGACGACGGCTTCACCTCGGCCACTCTGCGGCTGCCGTTCGTCCTCGATCCCGTCAGCACGATCACGCTGTATCGCATGACGGGCGATCCGCGCGTCCACAACCTCGACGCCGAAAACATCGTCATTGAAACGGTGAACATTCCGACGGCGCAATTCTCGCAGGATTTCACCCTCAACGCCGCGCGCGGCGCCGATGAGCGCGGCCTCCCGCCGGGATCAATCTATCTTTACGTCTTCGAGGGGGCCACCACGCCCGCGCCTGCGGTCCAGCCCGGGGTTGTCGTCAATCAGGCCGCCACCCAGAGCGATCCTTACGTCGCCGTTGATCCGGTCGAGGTTCGCTTCACGGCCAACTTCAACCAGCCCGTCACCGGCTTCGGCGACGATCCCGGCGACGTCGTCCTGAGCGGGACCGCGCTGGCCGGCTCATGGCGCGTCGAGGAGGTGTATGGCAGCCAGGGCATGAGCTACACAATCATAGTCACAGACTTCAAGACGCAGGGAACCGTCTCTGTGACTGTTCCCGCCGGCGCCGCGCAGGCGCAGTCCGGCGGATACAACAACAGCGACTCGATCTTCTACGACAACGAGGTCACCATCATCTTCCCCCACGGCCTGCCGCTGGCCGAATGGGAGTTCCTGTCATCCAGCGTTTCGTTTTACCAGAATCCGGATTGCACGGTGAAACACGAATACGTCTCGACCGCGACGATTGTGGCGGGATCGGGGCTGACCGTGGGCAACAATCGCTACTATAACGACGACGCCTTCGGCGTGACCAACGCCCATTCCACCGCGCCCAGCCCCACCGACTATCTGTCCTGGACCCTCCAGCCGACGGCCGGCGGCCGGCTGAGCCTCAAGGAAGTCCACTTCGGCAGTTTCTGCGCCGCCACCGGCGACGACGTCCACTTTTTCCTGGCCTGCAGCCGCGATGGCTTTGCCACGTCGCACACCGTCTCCCTGACGACCAACACCATCATCGGCCGCGGCCTGGGCAACACGGCCGGTTCGCCCGTGGACGGCGATCTGTCCGCCATCGCCGAACTGCAAGGCGTCGACGGACCGGTCGAGTTCCGCCTGTATCTGTGGGGCGCGTCGGGGCAATACACCGCCACCGGCATCGGCAAGCTCGGGCCCGACGTCGTCGACCTCAGCGTCCGCGGATTTGCCGGTCCGGCCGGGCTGAGCCTGCCGCCGTATTTTTCCGCCGATCCGATTGTTCGTCCCAAGGCCACCGCCAATGAGCCGTATGCCGCTTCGCTGGCGGGCGAGGCCGTCGATCCCGACAGCGGCGACACGGTGACCTATTTAAAAGTAAATGGACCGGCGTGGCTCAACGTCGCCCCCGGCGGCGCCTTGAGCGGAACTCCCTCGCCCGCCGATGTCGGTCCCAACACCTTCATCATCCGCGCCCGGGACGGGGCCGGCCTGTTCGATGACACGACGCTCCACATCCCGGTCGATCCGCCGGTCCCCGTTACGCTCAGCGGCTGGGAGGTGTTATAGACCGCGCCGCCGCCTGCCGCGCCTTCAGATTATCTGTGATACGGATTCATGTGCAAAGCGCGGGTCGTCAGGGAGGCGCGAGCGCTCCGGCGGCGGATTTCCACGGCGTTGGGCTGAAATTCCGCTGGCGGGCGGCTCGAAGTCTCTGGCAGAAGTCTCCCCGTTGGGCGCGCGCGCAGGCGAGTCTTGACCCTTCGCAGTCCACGACACACGCACAGGAGTGGCGCATAATGTTGTTGCAGGAGATCGGGGGCGGCGCGTGATCGAGCCCGGCGTTGTGCCCTATCTGCTGGGCGGGATTTCCGCCCTGATGGTCGGTCTGTCCAAGACGGGCCTCCCCGGCTTCTCGATGCTGTTTGTGCCGCTGATGGCGCAGGTGTTCGATGCGAAGCTGTCGGTCGGCGCGACGCTGGGGCTGCTGCTGGTCGGCGACGTGTTTGCCGTCCGCAAGTATCGGCAGCACACGCAATGGAAACACCTGTGGGGGTTGTTTCCATTTGTGGCGGCGGGGATGATTCCGGCTTATGGCCTGTTGCGCTTCATCGAGGGGCCGCAACTGCGCGTGGGGTTGGGCGCGCTGGTGCTGGCGCTGCTGGGCCTGGAAGTGTGGCGCCGCCAGGCGCAATGGACGCGTTTCCCCCATACGGCCTGGTTCGCCGCGATGACCGGATTCCTGGCCGGCTTCTCGACGACGATGGGCAACGTCGCCGGGCCGGTGATGAGCGTCTTCCTGATCAGCCGGGGGCTGCCCAAGAACGAGTTCATGGGAACGTCGGCGTGGTTTTTCTTTCTGGTCAACCTGTCAAAGGTTCCATTCTATGCCGGCTATACCGGCATGATCACGGCCGGGACGCTGTGGTTCAACCTGTGGATGGCGCCGGTGGTGGCGGCCGGGGCGGTCGTGGGCATCTGGCTTCTGCCGCGGATTCCCCAGAAGATATTCGACGCGTCGGTTCTCGGCCTGTCGGCCCTGGCGGCGCTGAAACTGGTCTTCAGTTAGCGAGGCGAGCCTTATGCGCGCCGTGGATGTTCTGATCAAGAAGCGCGACGGCATAAAGCTGTCGGACGAGGAGATTGCGTTTTTCGTCCGAGGTGTCGTCGGCCGCGCGATTCCCGATTATCAGGCTTCGGCCTGGTTGATGGCCGCGTATCTCAACGGACTGGACTTTGATGAACTGGCCGCGCTGACCCGCGCCATGATGGACTCGGGGCGGCGCTACGATCTGTCGTCAATCCCCGGCGTCAAGGTGGACAAGCACAGCACCGGCGGCGTGGGCGACAAAGTGTCGCTGATCCTGGCGCCGCTGGCGGCGGCCGCGGGCGCGCGCGTGCCGATGGTCTCGGGACGCAGTCTGGGCCACACGGGCGGGACGCTGGACAAACTCGAGTCGATCCCCGGTCCGGCCGGGGCGTCGCGCGGCTACAATCCTTATCTCGCGGAAGGGGATTTCGTCCGGCAGGTCGGCGCCCTGGGATGCGCCATCATTGGACAATCTGACGACTTCGTTCCCGCCGACAAGATTCTCTATGCGCTGCGCGACGTCACCGGAACGGTCGAAAGCATTCCGCTGATCGCCGCCAGCATTCTGAGCAAGAAATTCGCCGCCGGCGTGGACGCCGTCGTCATGGATGTCAAGACCGGCTCCGGAGCGTTCATGTCCAGCCTGGCGCGCGCCCGCGAACTGTCGCAGACGCTTCAGCGGCTCGCGGACCATCTGGGCCGGCGCGTTGTCTGCGTCCTGACCGACATGAGCCAGCCGCTGGGTCGCTGGATCGGCAACGCGGTCGAGGTCCGCGAAAGCATCGAGGTTCTCAAGGGAACCGGAGATGTCCCCCTGACCCGGTTGTGCCTCGAACTGGGCGCGTGGATGCTGCGTCTGGCGGGCGTGGAAGCCGATCATGGCCGGGCCGTCCAGCGGCTGGGCGACCTGCTGATCAATGGCGCGGCGTTGAGAAAGTTTGCGGACCTCGTGGCGGCGCAGGGGGGCGATCCCGAAATTATTCGTGATCCCAGCCGGCTGCGGGTTGCGGACAAGACCGCGCATTTTCGGTCGCCGGCGACGGGCTTCATCGAGTCGTATGACACGCGCGCCATCGGCGTGGCGTCGATGCTGTTGGGCGCGGGGCGGCAGGCCGTGTCGGATGGGATCGATCCGGCCGTGGGCATCCTTGTGCGTCACAAGGTGTGTGACGCCGTGACGGCCGGCGAGCCATTGTTTTCTCTTTATTACAATGACGAGGCCAGGCGCGAGGCGGCGTTGTCGGCCTTGGAATCGAGCGTCCGGATTGCTGCGCGGCCTCCGGCGCCCGCAGCCATGATCCACGAAGTCATCGGGGCATGAACCGTGTCCGGCAGCGGCTTGGGGCTGTGCAAAAAAAACGCCGCCTCCCGTTTTTTTTCGTTGCGCCCCCCCGGCCCGGTTCCATACAATCCTAATTGACGTGTGTTATCCATTGGACGGGCGTCACGCTCAAACGACGTTTACGAGCTAGGTTTTCGCGTTTTTTTAGCTTGACGCTGGTCCGGGCGGATAATACGGTTGAACAAACATTTACGAATGTTCGCTTCGTTTGGAAGCGACTCAACTCGCAGGGAGGAGATTGCAATGTCACCGCATCTCAGAGGAAGACAGGTTGTAGGAGTGATCGCTGCCGCAGCGGTTGTGCTGTCGCTGGCCACGTCGGTTCTGGCCGCCAAGCCAACGACATCAACCGCGGAAGTGGACATTTTCTTCAAGAGTCCCTTGAAGGAAGCCGTCCTGGTCATCAACGGGTCCAGCAACATCGTGGTCGTGAATGGCACGACCAAGGACACGATGAAGATCAAGGCCAAGAAGGGCGTCACGCCGACCAAGCTCATGGGCGTCAACGCGCCGTTCGGTCTCAAGAAGCTGGAGACCGATGTCGCCATCAAGGAAGTCAGCACGAAGCTGGGCGACACCATCACCAACGGCATCGTCAGTGTGACGGCCAAAAAGACCTATGTCAACAGCATCGCGGCAGGCGCCGTCAAGAACGTGAAGATCGACTCGCAGGTGATTCTGCCCGGTCCAATGGATGCGTCGAACAGCCCGAAGGTTGACATCAAGACTGTTGCCGCGGGCGCCACCGCCAACATCAAGATCACCGGCGCCATCCTCGCCAATCTGTCGTCCGCCCAGCAGCCGGTCAAGCTGGTCAGTGTCGGCGCAAAGAAGGTCAAGAGCAACGTCTTCGCCGGCGGAATCGACGCCAATGAGATCATGGCGCCGCAGATCGACAAGATTGAGACCAAGTTCGGCGGCATCAAGGCCAACAAAATTGACGCCCAGACCGGCAAGAAGACCATGATTCTCACCAATGGCGGCACGCTGGGCGGCATTCCGTCGCCCGCGCACGTTCAGGTCGGCACGATCGTTTCCGGCGCCGAGAGCCTGACGGTGGACGCCAAGGGCGGCAACGTGAATGCCGAAGGCCAGACTTTCATCATCGGCCAGCAGACCATCAAGAAGGTCAGCTCCAAGGGCAAAGTCGTCAAGGAATCCCAGGGCGGCGTCTCCGTCAAGTTCCTGATGGGCGGCCTTGTGGGTATGCCGACAACTGACACCGCCACGCTGTTTGGCGACAATCCGATGGGTCTGACGCTCCACTCAGGTGGCGCGACCGAGTCGTGGTACACCCCGGCGGCCTCGGCCGCGGCAGCTGCCAAGACGGCGGACATCACGCTGGTCAACGGCGACGCGGGCGTGTTCGCCGGCATGTATGCCGACGTCAACGCCACGGGCAACGCGCAGGGCGTCATCAAGACCGTCCAGGCCAAGACCAAGGCGCCGAAGAACGTGACGATTCCCAGCCCGGTTCCTTATGGCACGGTCGCGGGCTTCGGTGTCTCGAGCAAGGACATCAAAGTCAAGGGCGCCGACATCACGGCGTTCCAGGAAGTCATCAAGTAATCCGCTTCCGAAACGGTGCGCGCTTTGGCGTAATAGCATCTGATCGGGAATCGCAAGTCGAAGAGCCCCTCTGCAAAGAGGGGCTCTTTCTTTATGCGCGCGATCCGAGGCGTGTTTAAACGGATGATCGCTTCTTAACGATCAGCCAGCCGCCTGCCCGGCGGCGATCGTGTCAACTGAGAGGATTGCCGGATCGACGCGGCTGCGCCAGTGGTCCGTTTCTTGCGATAAAAATATCACACGCAGATAATTCCATCAAAGTCTCGGAGAAAACGCCATGAACCGTGGTAACCTGATCCTGATTGCCTTTGCGGTAATCGCGTTATTCGTCGCCGTAATCGTGATTACTCGACAGCCCGCCCAGACCCCGGCGCCAACCGTCGGGACGAAGGCCGCGTCCCCCAGCGCGACTCCCGCCGCCGCAAAGAAAATCGTCGCCACACCCGCAAAACGGACTCCCCGCCCCGTGACGCCGGCGCCCACCCGCAAAGCCGTCACGACGCCTGCTGTCGCCGCCGCTCAGCGCACCCCCATCGCGCTGACGCCCGCCGTGACGCCAAATCTCGAAGTCCTGAACAAGGACCCGCGTCTGATCCGTGACGACATCTTCGGCCCGGACGAAGACCGGCGCGAACAAGGTCTCAACGACTTATCCGTTCTGCTCGAAAATGGCAAAGGACTGGAGATTCTTGCAGAGCTTTTCCGCTCCACAGACACCGACCTGCGCGATGAAGCCCTGGTCCTGCTGCCCAGCCTTGAAGAACAATACCGGCTGCCCTTCATCACCATGGGGCTGGAAAACGAGGACCCTGAGTTCCGACTCGAATGCCTCAGCCAGTTGCGCGATATCGCCGAGGTCAACATCACGTCCATTCTCATGAAGGCGTTGGACGACAAGAATGAGGACGTCCTGGAAGAGGTCTCGGACCTGTTCTTCTATTTCAGCGACAAGCCGATCTATCAGGCCGCGGCCAAAGGCCTGAACCATGAAAAAGAAGAAGTGCGGGCCGAGGCTTTGAGCTACCTCGAAGACACGCACACGCCTGAATCCGTTGAACTGCTGATCGAAGCCCTCAACAATCCCCACAAGGAGATCGTCGAAGGCGCCGGCGATGCGCTGCGTTTTATGCTGGACGCCGAGATCGAAGGGAACAACTACAACGACTGGATTCAGTGGTGGAAACTCAACAAGGACCGCTGGTCGCGCGAAGAAGCCTCGGAGATGGAGCCTTGGGACATCAATCCCTGAGCCGTCGCGATTGAACATCGCATACGGCGACGCCCCATGTCCGCCAAAAAACAAGGCGGCGGAGAATCCAAAGTGGGCTCTCCGCCGCTTCTTCGCTTAAGGATTGACGCCGGGATTGTCAGGGCCGCGTGAGAATCGGCGGGCGATCACTCGGCCGGTTTGCCCTTGGAAATCCATACGCGGTCAATGGTCAGGCCCAGATCGCGTTTCTGCACGTCGAAAAAATACAGGGAGCAGATTTTGCCGTTTGGGGGCGCCGTGTCTTTCTTGTCGCCCGTCACGGCTTTGAAGTCGTTCAGGGGAATGCTGTAGGTTTTCCAGTCGGCGCTGAAACCCTCCGGCCGGCCCAGATAATTGACGGTGTCGGATGCCATGCCGGGGCTTTTGATCTGAAGGAAGACCAGGAACCACTGCGGATTGGACATCTTGGCGTGGAAGTTGAAATACAGGCCGTCCTCGATCGTGAAGTGACCCTTGGTCCATTCGATGTTCGAGTTGATATTCTGAATAACGCCCTGCGCGTCCTTGCCGGAGGTGACCGCGCCCATCGAGCCTTCCGGCAGTCCCTCTTTGACCAGCTCGCCCTTGCCCCACTTGGCGGGCAGGCCCTGGCTGAAGTCGCATTTGTAGAGAACCTTGGGTTGCGTTTGCGCGGCTGCGATTGTTGCGAAGATCACCGCCAGCGCCCACACTGTCACTGTCACCCTCGCCGTGCGATTCATGATGATGCGCTCCTTTGCTGGTGAAAAAATTGTGCAAGCCGAACGCTTGCAGACTTGCGTCTGATTGTGGCCGGTCGTGCGGAGTTGTCAATCCGAAGCCGCCTTGGGATCGGGCAGGAAACAAAGTCCGGGAAAAAGGGGCTTGACCAGGGTTGTTCATTTCATGAACATGCCATTGCGCGCCGTATTGTGGCGTTCTTGCGCCCTCGGCCGCGCGCCGGCTATTCCGTCACCAGCGATTATTCATGGCGACCTGCGCTTCACAACCTGCGATGCCCAAGCCGGAAAAGCCGGACCGCCCGGCCGAACCGGCCCTGCCACCGCCGGACCTGCCCGTGACGATCATCCAACCGGTCAAGGGCTGGGTTTCGCTCGATTTGAAGGAACTGTGGCGCTACCGCGAGTTATTTGGCTTCCTGGTCTGGCGCGACGTCACCGTCCGATACAAGCAGACCGTCCTGGGTTTCACGTGGGCGCTGCTGGTTCCCGTCGTCAACTCCGGCGTGTTCACCGCGCTGTTTGGCCGGCTGGCCCGCATGCCAACCGACGGACTGCCGCCGTTTCTGTTCTATATGTCCGGCCTCGTGATCTGGCGCTATTTCGCCACGGCGATGAACGCGGCCAGCAACAGTTTGGTTGGCAATCAGCCGTTGCTGACAAAAATCTATCTGCCCCGCCTGATCATCCCCGGAGCGACGGTCATCACGCCGTTGGTGGACTTTGCGGTCGCCTTCGTTCTGACGCTCCTGTTGTATCTGTATTTTGGCGTTATCCCCTCGTTCGAGGCTCTGCTGCTCCCGCTGCTTGTGCTGATGGCGATGGCGGCGGCGCTGGGCGTGGGCCTGGTGTTCTCGGCGCTGAACGTCAAATATCGCGACGTGCGCGAGATTGTGCCGATTCTGTTGCAATTGTGGATGTGGTGCACGATCATTCTGCCGTTCAGCAAGCTGCCCGAGCGCTGGGGCGCGTGGCGTTATCTCTATGGACTGAATCCGATGGCCGGGGTGGTCGAAGGATTCCGCTGGTGTTTGGGCCGTTCGGCGATGTTCGTGGACAAGGAAGTCTCGCGCGTCGCCGTGGCAATGGACGCGCTGCCCGAGACGCTGACCCACAGCCAGCGGGTCGTCTATGAGTCGATCGCCGGCTCGACCCGCCAGCAGGCCTTCCTGGTCGAGTTTGTCCGCCAGCCCGTGGACGCGCCTTGGGCGCTGATCGGCATCGGCCTGCCCGTGACGGCGTTGCTGCTGCTGTTTGGCCTGTATTATTTCAAACGCATGGAACGCCAGTTTGCCGATGTGATTTAGGTGGTTGCTCATGGCTTTGACCCGGAAGATGAAGCGGCAGATCGGCGGATTGGTCATCCTGACGCTGGTGGTCTATGCGCTGGTGTTGCTGACGGGCAACTTTCGAAGCCATTACCGTGAGTTTGTCGAGTTCAAATGGGGCTGGCTGCCGGTGGCGATTGTTCTGGTGACGGTGAATTTCGTCCTGCGCGAATGGAAATGGGATTTCTTTCGCCGGCGCGCCGGCGTCGAGGCCCCCCGCATGCCCAGCGCGCTGATCTTCTTCAGCGGCTATTCGATGTGCCTTTCGCCCGGCAAGGTCGGCGAGTTGATCAAGCCTGTCATGTATAAGGAATACCTGAACCAGCCGCTGAGCAAGACCATCCCGTTGTGTTTCTGCGAACGGTTGACCGATCTGCTGGGGATGGTGGTTGTCGGCGGGGCGACGTTCTACACATTTGTGCACGGCGTCCGTGGCAAAGGCATTGGCGAGGCCGGCGCCGCTTCCGCCGGGACCGGAGGCGGTTTGAGCGTCAACGCGACGACCCTGTTGTTCTTTCTGATCGGATCGATCGTGCTTCTGGGGGCGATCATCGCGGTGGCCCGCAACCGGCGCATGGCCCACGGGATGCTTGACTTTCTGACGCGGATCAGCGGCATTCAGTTCCATTTCGCCGGCGTCCGTTTCCGTTCGACGCGCCTGGCTGGCATTGCGAAACATTTGCGCGATCTGTATGACTCGACCTATTCGCTGCTGACGGCCTACAATCTCACCACCATGAGCCTGTTCGCGGCGTTTTCGTGGTCGTTCGAGGGCTGCGCCACGTATATCATCAGTCGTTACGGCTTGGGCATCGAGGCCGTCACCCTGCCGCACGTGCTGTTCATCTTCTGCCTGGCCAGCATTGTCGGAGGCCTTTTCTTTTTCATTCCGGTGGGTGGTTTTGAAGCCGTCATGCTGGCCTGCTACGCGCTGCTGGGCGCGTCGGGCCAGGTCTGCACGATCCTGACACGGCTGGCGACGGCCTTCTATGGCGTCGCCTTCGGCGTCGTGGCCATCGTGCTGACCACCCGTTGCTTCCACAAAGCCGTCCAGTGGGATGAACTCGAACAGATGGCGCAGCAGGATTGATATCGAGAATCTCAAATCTGAAATGTATGCCGGGGGACTGCTGATCGATAAGGACGCAGGGATGACGTCGCACGACGTCGTCGCCCGGCTGCGCCGCCTGGCAGACCAGCGCGACATCGGCCACACCGGCACGCTGGACCCGCTCGCCACGGGACTGCTGGTCTGCCTGCTGGGGCGCGCCACCAAAATCGCCCCGTTCCTGACCCTTCACGACAAGGGCTATCGGTGCGGCGCGCGGCTGGGAATCGAGACCGACACCTATGACGCCGACGGGCGCGTGACCGCCGTCTCCGACGCGATCCCCACAGAACGGTCGGCCGTCGAGAGGGCGCTGGCCGGACTGGCTGGCGAATACGACCAGACGCCGCCGCCTTACTCGGCGGTCAAGGTCGCCGGCAAGCGGCTTTACAAGTATGCCCTGCGCAACCAGCAGGTCGAGCTGCCGCGGCGCCGCGTCACGATTCATTCCCTGCGCCTGACCGAGTTCAACCCGCCCCACCTGACGTTCGAATGCCATGTGTCGTCCGGAGCCTACGTCCGCTCGTTGTGTCACGACTTGGGACGCGCGCTGGGGTGCGGGGCTCACGTGGTTTCGCTGCGGCGAACGTTTGCCGGTCCCCTGCGCGTCGAGGAGGCCGCGCGCCTGGAAAACCTGGCCGCGGCCGGCCCCGGAGGATTGGCCGCCCGCCTCATGCCCATCGCTGCGTTGCTCCCGGAATTGCCCTGCCTGCGTGCCACCGACAGGGCCGTGGCCCGCCTGATTCACGGCAATGCCTGCGGATCGGAGGACTTCGCGCCCTTCGCCCCGGAACAGACCTCCGGGCGCCCCCTGCTGATCGTCAGCGAATCCGGCGAGGCCATCGCCCTTGCCGAGGCGGCGCCGCTGCGGGAAACCCCTGCCGGCCGATCGCGCGCCGCTGCGCCCGCCGGGCGATTCGAGATAAAACCGACCCGTCTGCTGAAACTGCCCGATTAAAAACGAATAACCGTCGGGAGCCGCATCCATGGCGGCGTTCAGGATTTCTGTTGGGGGATGGTGATGACAGAGAACTCCGAACCCCACGGATTGGGGACGTTGGGGGATTCCGGGTCCACATACCAGCTCGAACCGGCGCGATAGAGAAAACGGTAATCGCCTTCGCGCAATTTCAAGTCGGTCCTCCACGTCCGGTCGCCTTCGCGGCGCATGGGATTGGCCCGTTCATCCCAATCGTTGAAATCGCCGACGACATAGACCGGACCGGAGCTCGGGCCGGTGAAACGGAACTGGACTTTTCCGCTTTCGTTGAGGGAAACCATGGCCGTACACCTCCATGCAACGAAATACAGCCTACGCTCTAACGCCGGGAGAAAAGCGCTACAGAATATGGACCCCCACCAGCACAGCCTCAGTCCTGAACATACACAAGTTTTGGGCCAATTAGCTGAGGCGTCCATTCAATTTTCGTGAATCCGCACCTGACAAGAAAGCCGATAGTCCAAGTCCTTTTTCATGAATCGTCTGAAAGGTATATTCGGGTTATAGATGCCAAGTCCATGCGCGCTTTTGCAGGATAAACAACGTCTTTTCCATGCGATTTGCTTCGTTAACGCATCAATAAATGCATCTTATTGATGCAATTGTCGATATATGCAACAATAATGCAACATTGCCAATCGGCGCATAGAAGATGCGCATTCCGGAAAGACATGACAAAACGCTGTCATGAGGTTTCTTTGAGACGGGTTGTTGTGTTGTGGCGCGGCTGGCGCGACGCTCGCAATAACAAAATCGAACAAGGCTGGTTTGTTCGGGCTACTTTACGCCGGAATAATCCCTGGGATCGAAGGCATTGCGAACACCTTCGCCGACGAAGACGCCCAACAACATGACCAGAAACAGCGACAACGACGGATAGAGGATCAACCACCACGCCCAACGGTATTGCTGAGCCTGATTGAGCAGTTCCCCCCAACTGGCCGTCGGCGGCGGCATCCCGAAGCCCAGATAGTCCAGCGCCGCCAGCGAGCCGATGGCCGAGACCAGCGAGAACGGGAAGAAGGTGATGACGGGAATCAGCGCGTTGGGCAGAATATGGCGGAACAGGATTTTCCACGTTGGCGCGCCCAGGCAGACGGCGGCCTGCACAAACTCGAGCTTGCGCAACTTCAAAAACTCGCCGCGCATGTAATACGAGATGCCGATCCAATTGAACACTCCATAAACGACCAACAGGAGCGTGAAACTGCGCCCATAAACCGATCCCAGCAGAATCATGATATAAAGGAACGGCAGGGCGCTCCAGATTTCGATCAGGCGCTGGCCCGTGATATCCACCCACCCGCCAAAATAGCCCTGAACCGCGCCAATGACAATCCCCAGAATCATCGAAGAGATGACGAGCAGGACGCCGAAACTCATCGAGATGCGGAAACCATAGACGATCCGCGCCAGCACGTCGCGCCCCGCTTCATCGATTCCCAGCGGATGCCCTTTGACGGGGCGGAAGGGGAAGCGGACCTCCTCCTTGTCGATGGAGGCTTGGAACGCGCGGCCCGCCAGTGACACCGTCTGGCTCTGGACCGGCCCCTGCAAGCGCTGGCGAACCAGCGTCACGACAGCCTCCTTCTCCGCGCCGTCCGCCTCGTCCCAGACCCTGCCGGATTGCCGGATCACGGCGGCCCGGCTGTCGAATACGATTTTCTGAACGGCCGACCGGGGCGCGTCCGGTTCGCGCAGCGTCAGGCGGACCGTGCGCGGCGGGGTCGCGCGCGGACGGAAGGGCGCGAGCGTGACGATGGCGCCTTCGGAGGAGGACCGGGCGTTCGAGGGATGGACGGAAATCTCGAAACGCGGCGACTGTTCGTTGCGAAGCCGCCGGGTAATGGCCTCTTTGAGCGCCGGCGGCGTCTGGTAAGCCGCGTCGAAGGCGCGCCCGGCGATGACCAGTGGGGTGCGGTGCTCGCCGGCGGGCGACCGGGGCTGAGCAGCCCACGGCAGGACGAGCTGACCGGCGTGGCCACGGGACCGCGACATGCTCTCTCAGGCTCTCACGGAATGCCGGACCGGCGTAAGGGGGATGCCGCGCGAGCTCGCGTTCGGCGCTTCAAGCACTCGGAAACCTTGTCGACTTGGCGCGGTTGAACACGTTCGTGTTTCCATCGTGCCAGGAACGATGGCGCCTATCGTCGCGGGAGGCACGCCGGTCAGGGCTGCCTCCCGCGGGTGAGTTTTGCTATACTTGTACCTCCCGGTGCACGTGACC
>Ga0101944_10004899_pt1 | contig 15926 bp, 12 predicted proteins | sample DewCreD2012metaG_FD_75245 | JGI IMG/M metagenome (GOLD analysis project Ga0101944, IMG submission 75245) | Hot spring sediment bacterial and archeal communities from British Columbia, Canada, to study Microbial Dark Matter (Phase II) - Dewar... ...
AAGGCAGCTGAGATTAATGATGAAATTATTGATGCTTACGCGGGCCTTGCCATCGCTCAGTATTTGGCAGGACAATCTTTAGAGTCAGAACAAACGTTATCCTTAGCGGCCAGTATTCATCAAAACAGCATCCTGCTGTTTGCTGAAACGGCAGCATTGCATCTGAAATCATCGCTGAATCAGGCACTGATACAGCCCGAGGAATCCCTAACTCGGGATGATATCATAGACACTTTTATCAACGGCTGGCGCAAAAAGATGTCCAGTGCCGGACCGAATGCGGATTTGTATTATAAGTATGGCCTTTTACTGATGATTCGCGGGCAAATTAAAGATGCGGTGCATTGGTTCCAAAGGGCCCTATCGGTCAATACTACGCATTATCGGTCCAGAATTAAGCTTTGTCTTGCACTCCGTGAAATTGGCCAGAATGAGGAAGCCTTTGCGATGTTAAGGCAAAGCACGGTATTGCCGTCGGCTATGCTGGAGCTGCATTACCAGACCGCGCTGTTATTTTGCGATAAGCCGAGGTTTGCCAAAGCTATGCAGCATCTACAAACCCATAATACATTCCATGGGCTGTCTTCGGAAGACACACGTGACTATATCGAGGTGGTACTCGAAAATCTTGGTATTGTGGACAGGGCACTGTCAAACTGGTCACGTATTGAACAAACGTCTATGCTGGCACTGAGCATTTCGCCACAGGGATAATCTTGAAGTCCCAAATATGAGCGAGGGAATCTTGGGGGCTGCAGGCTCTAATTTTCATCCATTATAACGTTAGGTATTGCGGTATGTCGTATTGAAATCTGTGAATGCAACATAAGATACATTATAGGACCTAATATATAGCCCACAAAAAAATTATACAGATACTAAAAAACCTGACGTTTAACGCTATTTTATGTCTCATACAAAATCTTTTCTTGACTTATTTGACAATTTATGCTATGGTTCGTGTTAATATGGAGAGGATGAGGATGCTGAAATGATCAATCATTTTGGGGTTTTTCTGTCTGGATTACCTCCAGCCAGATAAAATTAACTGGGTGTCAAAATATTGTCATCGTTCATGATAACGTTGGTTTTTCTGGGGAGTCATAACATGTTAGGACTAAAAGGACTATTGGGGTCATTGTGTGTTCTTGCATTCTCATCTACTCTGTTTGCGGCCCCGAAGGCTTGGGTTTCTACCAGCTACAGGCCCGATTTCTGGTCTTCAGGCTCTTGGTATCGGGCTCCTGTAACGGATGGTTATATGGACTTACTACTGGCAATCGAAAACGCGGTCTTTGACCATGCCGAGTTTTCCATAGCTTATGACAGCAGCATTCTGTGCACACCTGCTGCAGTTAATTTTCTGGATATTATGCCGGGTCTGAGTATTTCCGGCTCCAATACCGTCAACCTTGACGGGACCTGGAAAAAGACAACGTTTATCTTGACCGGGGCTGTTACCATTGGATCAATCCAGTATGAATCTGATGCCGTATTCAGGCTTCGTCTTTATCCCAGGGCTGAGGGTACTGTTCCTATCAGCTTGTGGACCAGCTCCAGTCCTCGTTATCCCGCTTCCTATAAAACCTGTGATCTGGTTCTTCGCAGCGGCGGACAGGTTATTCCGTATGAGCGCAAGGAATGGAATGACAGTGTTCAGCTTGTTACCTTTACCGATAAGACTTCGGCGTCAGTAATTTATCATTATGATTTGAATCTGGGGACGCCTATATCCAATGGTATTATTCGGATTACCTATGCCGACAGCAGCATGGAAGAATTTACAGCTTCCAATCACGCCAGAGGCATTACCATTGACAGCGAATACGGCGGATATTTTATCACGGTTCAGCCCAATGCGATTGAATATGCAATTGTTTTTCCGGAATACGAGGATACGGTAATGAACAGTATCAGCGGCGGATGGTCAACCACCCATATTCAGCCGGAAAGGATGTTTTTTGCCCGGGAAGCATCCGAAGGATTTCATGGTCTGCGTGCAACATCCGATGATATCGTGCTGACGGTGGATTTGATGGGTATTGGGGCCGATTTCGGCAGTTCTGTGTATGACGCTGTTCTGATGACCTATGAGCAAGGGATTGTCAGCAAAACGTATGATTTTGACTATGTCAACAATGACACCATCAAGATGACGATTTCCGGAGGCCTGGAAGCCAATCCCAATTATGTATTATATGTGTATAAAAACGGTCTGATTGCCGGCCGGACATGGTTTGGCGCATCGACTTATTATCCTGTCACTTTCACGGTCAAAAATCAGGGGGGTATGGTCTTGCCGGGGGCGACTGTAACGATTCCGCTGTGGAGTATGTATGGTCCTGCGAATCTCGAACAGGTTACGGATGCCAACGGCGAAGCACTCTTCGAGCTGCCGGGTTCGGAATGGGGCAATTATTTTAATTACTATGTTGTTCTTGCCGAGCATGAGGATGCGGTTGGAAACTTTCAAGTGATCGACGCTCCAGTTCCTGTTTCGGTTGTTATGGGGCCTGTCCGCGGACTGGATATGGATGACTTTGCCATCCTTGCCTCACAGTGGGAGATGGAATACTGCCAGTGGAATAACGATTGCAACGGCGCCGACCGCAATCGCGATGGCACGGTGGATATCAAAGACCTTGCGATATTCGTTGAGCGCTGGCTAAAAGAAATGAATTAAACCGTGTTCGGGATTTGACTATTTAACGCCCCTTTCCGCTTGTTCCGGCAAGGGGCGTTTTTATGGTTTATGTAATTCGAATTCTGAGCCGGTGTCAAGATGATTTTTGCGGATATCCCTGTTCAAGGCCGTCGAAGCGGCTAATCACATCCTTTGCCGCCCTCCTGCCGGATGGGGCTGGCTGCTTGCACTAAAAACTATATCGTACTGCAGTATAAATATTGGTATTATCTTCAAACTGGCCAAAGAACGTATAAGGATAATCGCCGAAAAAGATATTGGCGCCTGCTTCCCAGGACAGAGAATCACTCAGTTTATAATGGATATTCGGACGCAGATAAACATCACGATCTGTCGGCGAGAAATAGGTAAACATCGATAATCGGAGATTCTGATTGAGCAGCAGTTTGGTCAACCGCAAAGTCAGCAACTGACGATAGTGATCGCGATTGGCATCGGGTGTGGTTTTCTTATAATCGCCGTAATGCATTAATTGCTCAACATAGTACTGAAGCCCTGCGGTGAAATCCGGGGCGATTTCCTGTGTGTAACCGGCCAGATACCGCATCTCGGAGTTATTGATATAAGGATTTTGGCCATTCCTGTCGTCGGCGGAATCATAATACCCAACTTCGACATTGCCGATACCCTTGCCCACCGCTCCCTGCACACTGGCTCCGTAGACATTCAGGTCTGGAAAAAGGGCCTGCCCTGAAACCGTTTGTCCGGCTGGACTTTTCCAGAAACCCTGATAGCCATACAGGGCCAATTCATAGTTATTGATGTTTTTATAAAGACGCACGGCCACCTCATCATCCCGGAACCACCGGTCGGGCCGATCGGTATGAACGATGGCATCCCGCCCCGCGTGCCGCTGCAGATTGGCATTCCAGTACGAGATCGACTCACCATCAATATAGCGGTCAGGATCGAATTGCGGCGTATACACCACATCCAGATTTACCTCTTCACTGAACAGGCTGACTTTGGCAGCATCCGAGGGCGCCTTGAGATAATCGGTATCACGCCCCATAAAAAACGAATTCCAGTCCTTGGGAAACAGATCATTGATGAAAACCAAATCGCCCGTTCCCCAGGTCAGAATCTGTCTGCCGAGCTTGACATCCATCCAGTCGGCAGGACGAGTAAAAACATTGGCTTCACGGAGATCAAAATCGCCCTGTTCGGCAACCCCGTCCCCATAGAAATCGCCCTTGACCTTAAAATCCGCCCAGTCGGTTGCACTGAATAAATCAACCTGCAGACGGCTTTCCATGATGGACATGTCTTTTTCATAACGGTCATTCTGCGTTCGATACCCCGCACGCATTTCAAAGAAACCGTGTGCCTCGATTGGCCACTTGAACCAACCCGCTTCATGGTCTTCTGCACTGATTCCGTCTGCTACCACAAACACAAGAACAATCAAAAGACCATACCAACTCAGCCAAAAAGGTCTGCCAGGATGTTGGCTCCAACACAATTGCTTTTCCATGGCCGAAATGCCCTTTCACAAAAACAATTACATCTGGGTTACTATTCTGTTTATCGCATGGCTTCTTTGGGGGGACGACGCAAATAACGTTCAGTAAAAACATCGTCCAGATTGAGATTGTACTGGACTTCGGAGAATTTCATTTCTGTTGTGCTGCCCGTGTTTAAGTCTTTGACCACCGCTTCTGTCGCTGTAGGATATTGAACCTCTTTATCTCCTTCTTTGGCGGCGATAGTTTCGACTTTTTTGGTCTCGATCGTCCGATACAGCTTGCCGTTTTTATCGTAGAACTCCATCTTCATCGGCATGTAATTTTTGCGGTCAATCGATACCAGATAATGGGAAAACTCCACGGATTCCGGCTTAAGCGGGGTGTTTTTGATCACATAATATTGTTCATCCGTTTTGACCAATTCATGGTTGTCCTCAGCGAGATTGCGGCCGGAAACATCCTCATACAGAAAGTCGGAGCCGACAAAACTGGTACGCTTGTCGCCGGCGGCAATCCGTTTGACCAAATCCAGATTCGGCAGATACAGCCAGCGGTCATCCTCTGTTCCCGGGGCCGTATGTTTGTGTACCATAAATACCATTTTACGAACATCGGCGGGGCCCAGGAAATAGACATAGTATTTCTGGTCTCCACCAACCTGTACATTTTTACGTAGAATGGTAAAATCCCGCGTTCGCGTCCGTCCCTGTTTGTCGGTAATGGTCATGTTGACCCTGCTTTTACCATCCTGCCCCTGATAGTAGGCGACAAGATTGGCTTGATTGACAATTTCATCGACCGAAGGGGTTTGTGGGGGTGTTGTTTGCGATTCGGCAGCGATTGAAACACACGACAAAGCCAATATGATGGCTGCGAAGAATAGTTTGTTCATAGTACACCTTCCTTTTAGGTTATCGTAATATTGTATCCTGATTCCTACAGAATATTGTTCGTTTCGTCCCGGCAAAGACCAGCAGCTTCCACTGCTTGCTTCTTTTGCTTGCGGAATAGTCCTATCCGTCGGTATGTATCAAAAACGCCAAACAGGTACGACAGAGTCATGATCGCTTCACAATTTTATGTATTGTTACCTGTAGTTTCTGCCAATCGACAGGCTTTTCGACGAGACAGAAAACCGCAGGCTGCCACCATAACGATTACCACAGCCATGCTGATCCAGGCCAGGGTATTGATTTTCAAATTCCAGAATAATTGAATATTTAAATCCACAACCACCACCGCAGAAATGGCTGAGACGATGCAAGTCCAGCAATTACAGGTTACAGATTGCGAATTAGCCAGGTTCCTAAACAGCGGCTTTTCCAGCAGCTTCATCAGGGCGGGCAAAACGAACACCGTGACTGCCCCGGATAAGGCCATAATGGCACAAATAAAGATGCCCACTGTTTTATAAGGTATTAGTGGGGCTGCCAGCAGAGGAAGAAAGCCAATCGCGATCACCAGCACATTGCGGGTAATTGCCCGGGCAGGCTCTCCGAATATCTCCGGTGCCAGTTGTTCCCATGTTTTTCCGAATTGATACATATCCCTCGCACGTTCGAGAAAATGAATTGCAAAGTCCACGGCCATACCGAGGGTCAAGGCACTCAGGACCGCCACCGGCATATCATAATCCTTGCCGATAAGACCGATAACACCATAAATGCCGACAATCGTTATCGTTAGCGGAATCATACTAAGCAAACCCCACAACACCGACCGGAACAGGATTACCATCATTAAAAAAACCATCAGAAAACTGCCCAGGAAGGATTGCAGCATGCCGTTGACCATTTTGTTTTGCCAGATGATATTGATGTATGTCTGCCCGGCCCAGTTGTATTGCAGATCAACCGGCGGAAGATGTTGTGTGAAATAATCATCCACCGCCCGGACGACTTTTTCCATATCCCTGTTGTCACCACTTTTTAATTGAAACCAGATATTCGCATGCCGGAAATCCGGCGTTACCAAGTGCCACAGATAGTGCGGCTTATGACTGCTCTGATATTGAATCAGGCATTCACTGACACCCTTGAGATGGTCCGGAATGCGATAATTGGCCGGTTTGCCGTCAATTAACTCCTGATTGACCTTGCGAACCACATCAGCGATAGAGCTGCTTTTGCCCACCAGTCCAATTTTTTCCAGATGTTCCTGCAGCCCGATCATGTAGTTCAGCACGTCGGGCCTCTTGAATACCCCAAGCCGTTCCTGCTCAACACCAAAATAGGTTGCGATTTCGTCCCAGATTGCAAATTCGTCATCCAAGGCAGCCTCCCCCTTCTGCTGGGCAAATGCTGTCAATTGCTCAAGCAGGGCTTCCTGAGTCAGGCCTACAGCGGTCATCTCTTTTATTTTTTCCCGGGCCTGGAAAATCAGATTGCCAGCCTTGGGGTTTTCCGCAGCCATAGACTCCTGCAGGCGATTTAATCCATCGGAAAGAGACTGTATCCATACCGGATCAGCCTGCTTGGATTCCGGAGCATCCAGAACCAGGTAAGCCATATATGTTCCACCAAAATGCTGATTCAGGGCAATATCGGCCTTGCGAATCGGATGGCTGCGGGCAAACCATTTCACGGGATTGTCATTCACTTGAATTTTGGTAATACCCCAGACCGCCACACCGGTCAGAAGCATGAGTAAAACCAGAATAGGCCTGGCCTTGCTGTAGGTTAATTGTCCCAGCTGTCTGAGTATCCGCGACATCAGGCTTTGCGAGTCCTGGGTATGCACCGCATGGCCGAAATGAGTCAGTGATTGTTCCGGAATCATCATCACATACGCCGGCACAAAAGTAATCGTAAACACCCATGCAATCATGATGCCGATCGCCACAAACGCCCCGAACACCTGGACCGGCGGTATCGGGGTCAGTGCCAGGGAAATAAACCCCGCCGCCGACGTCAACGAGGTATAAAGCATCGAAGTGAATAAAACCTGCATCACCTCAAGAATAGTTTGTTTGCGTCCTTTATCCGAAGTATAGCGATCGAAAAATTCCGATAGAATATGCACGGAATCCACCACGGCGATCGGCATCAGGAATATGGGTATCATGGAGCTCATAATATGCACCGGAAACTGCATTCCGATCAGAAGTCCCATGGTAGAGAGTACAGTCACCATGGCAATAATCATCGGTGCAATGATCAGCACTATTTTCCGGAAAAAAATCAGCATCAGGACAAATATAGTGCCCATGGCCAGAGGTGCTGAGATTGCCATTTGTACAAACATTTCTACACCGAATGTGTCCTGGGCGACAGGTAAACCTGTGATATGATAATCTTCAGTCGCCTTCAACGTGGCAATGTGTGCCTGTAATGCCCGATAGACCCGATAGCTTAAATCCTTGCTGGTCAAAGGCAGATAAAGACACAGGGCCCTGCCGTTTTCCGATACCATTGTCCCTCTAAACAAGGGATTGGACATGACTTTGTCACGAATCTCCAGAGCCTGTTCACGGGTTTGCGGCGGTTCCTTCATCAGCCATTCAAAGCTGATTTCTCCAGGGCCCTTCTGACCGATGTGGTCCACTTCTGAAGGTGCAATAATATCCACCTCAACCACCCCCACGGTTTTGGAAGAATCGATAGGGTCTGCCCATCGCAGGGTTTTGGCGTATTGAGCCAGTTGATAGATATTGTTCAGTGTTGCCGGATTAAAAACGCCATCGGGATCCTTGTCATTAATGACCCCAACGACGACCATATCGCTAAGATCAAAAATCTCTTTGGTATGGTCATGAAAAACACGCACCGGCTCGCTGGAAGACAGCATGTTTTCCGGATCGGTATCGACTCGAATCAGGGGAATAAATACAGCACATGCCAGCGTAAAAAGCACCATGATTGCTGTGACCAGCTTCCAATGGTTGACAGACCAACGGACAATTGTATCACCTGCCGCCTTCATAATTGCCTCCGAGTTAACTTGACTCTCATTATATCTCCACATCAAAAGAATGCATCCGCTTTTTTCATTTTGTGCAATTGGCATACACACAATCCAGCAATTGGATCACTGCAGGATTCGCAATCCGGTAATACCGATTTGTTTTATCTCGTCTGCACGCCAATACGCCTTTGTCCTTCATAATAGCCAGATGCCGGCTGATAACAGCCTGCTGAACCGCCAGGATCTCAACTAAGCGATTGACTGGAAGTTCTTGATTTTTTAGAGCTTCAATCACTTGAAGTCGAATCGGATGTCCAAGAGCCTTCAAAACATTAGCTACTTTTTCTGCGTTTGCATTATCCATAAATAATCACTCCATATATATCAACAGATGTATATATGTATATTCATATATTTTGTTCGACCTTTTCGATTCCAATCGCCGTTATTTGCAAAAAAATCTGAGGGCGGCTAAAAACGCACTATGACTTATCGTTGAACATCAAGAATAAAACGGTTATGTACCATGTATTCCAGATAGGTTTGGGCTGTTTTTTTAGGTTGCATTATTCCCCCCTATCGATTATTTTTATAAGTTTATACAATTTGAGGATAAACCGAATGCGAAAACAAACACGTACAGTAGCCATTGGTTCAGTCCGGATTGGCGGGAGCAATCCGATTGTCCTACAGTCGATGACCAAAACGGAAACGACCAATGTGGCCGGATGCTTAAAACAGATTGAAAAACTGGTCAAAGCCGGAGCTGGGCTGGTTCGGATTGCTGTCCCAACCCGGGCAGACACGGAGGCTTTTGGCAAGATTGTCCAGAAGTCGCCGATTCCGCTGGTGGCGGATATTCATTTTTCACCCGATCGTGCCATTGAGGCCATCGAGGCCGGGGCAGCCAAGATTCGTCTGAACCCGGGAAATGTTAAAAACAAAGACGATATCCTGCGGATTATTGATTGCGCCAAACGCCACCATATCGCAATCCGTATAGGAGTTAACGAAGCCAGTATCCGGGATTTGAAGCATGATGTGGGACGTGATCAGCGTGTTTCCTTGATGCTCCAGGAAATGACAGGCTTTGTCCGAATGTTTGAGCAGAACGGTTTCGAAAACCTGGTGCTTAGTGCTAAAAGTGCCGATACGGTTCGCACCATTGAAATCAACCGGGCAATCAGCCAGACATTCGACTACCCTGTGCATATTGGGCTAACCCATGCTGGATTGCTGGAAGATGCTCTGGTGCCGTCATCGGTAGCGATTGGCGCCTTGCTGGCCGAAGGCATCGGCGATACCGTCCGCGTCAGTATTGCAGGCGATCCGGTTCAGGAAATCGAAGCTGGCAAAAAGATTCTCGCGTCAGTCGGCCTATATAAACAATCGCAGCCGGAGCTGATTGTCTGCCCGACCTGCGGACGGTGCCAGATTGACGTGGTTGGCCTAGCCAAAAAAGTACGTAAATTGCTCCAGAAGTCAAGCAAACCGATTCGCGTTGCCGTGATGGGGTGTGTTGTGAATGGGCCGGGCGAGGCCGCCGATGCGGATTTGGCAATCTGTGCGGGCGCCGGAAAAGGCTTTTTGTATAAAAATGGCCAGAAAATTGCCGCAGTTGATGAGGCCAATCTGCTGGATGCAATCTCGGAGCAACTGCTGACATTTTAATTCACCTGATATGGCAAATACAACAGGCATCATCTTCGATATCAAGCGGTATTCCATAAACGATGGGCCCGGCATTCGCACCACCATTTTTTTCAAGGGCTGCCCGCTGCATTGCCTGTGGTGTCATAATCCGGAGGGAATTTCCTTCAAACCTCAGCTTATGCATCGGCCCAGCCGGTGTATTCAATGCGGCCGGTGTGTTCTGGTCTGCCCCCAGAAGGCCCTCGAAATTCAAGACAAAAAAGTAGTTATATCCTGGGAAAAATGTACCGGTTGCGGCAGATGTGTTATCGATTGCCCTTCCGGAGCTATGGAGCTTGTTGGCAAATCCGTAACCGTTGACGAGGTCATGAAAGAAATGATCAAGGACATCGTCTTTTTTGACCAGTCCGGCGGCGGCGTTACCTTTTGCGGAGGCGAACCTCTGGCGCAGCCGGAGTTTTTGTATGAATTGCTGTCTCGCTGCCGGGCCATGGATATCCATACGACGGTGGATACGTCTTGTTATGCGCCGCGGGGTGTTCTTGAACGAATAATAGACAAGACAAATCTGTTTTTGTGCGACATAAAACATCCGGATTCTGCCAAACATTACGAATGGACCGGCGTAGAAAATGCAATTATTCTGGACAATATCCGTTTTCTGGCTCAAAAAAAGAAACCCGTGATTATCCGAATTCCTGTGATTCCAGGCTTTAATGACCAGCCCGAGACTATAAAATCCATTGGAACACTGGTCGCGCATATGAAAAATATACACCAAATCGATCTTTTGCCGTATAATACGGGAGGTCAGTCGAAATCGCAGCGACTGGGAAAATCGTACAAAATGTCAGGAATTCAGGAGCCATCAGGTCTTAATATAAAAGAGCTGGCGGCTGTCCTGAGGACCATGGGATATAAAGTACATACAGGCGGGTGATAAACCTGTCAACCGGATCTGCCGTGCAGACGATTTTTGCGGGATTGAGACATTATGAATGAACGAGTAAAGCGGCTTCGTGAACAAAGCGTCAATACCAGACCTTATATTTCTTCCGAACGTGCGGAATTGATAACCGCCTTTTATAAAAGTGACATCCCGATGCAGGTGTCTACACAGGTAGCCCGGGGACTTGCTTTCAAGTACCTGATGGAGCACAAGGCTGTTTCTATTCAGGACGGCGAACTGATTGTGGGAGAACGCGGCCCTGCCCCCAAAGCCACGCCCACCTATCCGGAATTATGCTGCCATTCCCTGGACGATTTTGAGATTATGAGCAAGCGAGATCGGACGCGGTTTGATGTGGATGACCATGTCCGCAAGGTCTATGCCGAGACGATTATCCCGTTCTGGAAAGGCAAGACGATGCGAGAAAAGGTCTTTGCTGCCATGAATGATAAATGGATGGCCGCCTTTGAGGCCGGCGTCTTTACGGAATTCATGGAACAGCGAGCCCCCGGCCATGCTATCCACGACAATAAGATTTATTCGAAAGGGCTGCTGGATTTTCAGGATGACATTCGCCAGGAGCTCCGCAATCTTAATTTTATGAGCGATCCCCAGGCGTATGACAAGCAGCAGCAGCTTCTGGGATTTAATCATGCAATTGACGGTTTGATTGCCCTGGCCAGACGGTATTCGGACAAGGCCGCCGAATTGGCCGCTCAGGAAACAAATGCCGCTCGCAAGCAGGAGCTTCTGAAGATCTCAGCAATCTGCAGGCACGTTCCTGCCTATGCACCGCGTACTTTCCATGAAGCTCTGCAGATGTACTGGTTCATTCATATCGGGGTCATTTCTGAACTCAATGTCTGGGATTCGTATAATCCCGGCCGGCTGGATCAGCATCTGTATCCGTTCTATAAAAAAGAATTAGAAGCCGGGACATTGACCGAGGAGGATGCCAAAGAGCTGCTGGAATGTTTCTGGGTTAAATTCAACAATCAGCCCGCCCCGCCGAAAGTCGGCATTACTGAGGCTCAAAGCGGCACCTATACGGATTTTGCTCTGATCAATATCGGCGGCGTCAATCCTTCCGACGGTTCGGATGCAGTGAATGACGTATCCTATTTGATGCTGGATGTCGTGGAGGAAATGAAGCTGGTTCAGCCCAGTGCCTGTGTCCAGATCAGCGCCAAGAATCCGGATCGCTTCCTCCGCAGGGCCTGCCAAGTGATCAAATGCGGTTTTGGACAACCGTCGGTATTTAATACCGATGTCATTATTCGGGAGATGCTCCATGACGGCAAGACCATGTTCGATGCCCGCAGCGGCGGCCCGAGCGGCTGTGTGGAAACCAGTGCTTTCGGCAAGGAAAGCTGTACACTGACTGGCTATATCAATTGGCCGAAAATCCTCGAATTGGCACTCAATCGCGGCGTGGATCCTCTGACTGGAAAACAGGTTGGTGTCAAGACACCCGATGCGACGACGTTTAGTTCCATTGACGATGTCATCGATGCCTATAAGGCTCAATTGAAATATTTTGTGGATTTGAAAGTGGAAGGCAATAATATCATTGAACGCCTTTATGCCAATTATCTGCCAGCGATGATGTTGTCGATACTGACCGATGACTGCATCAAGAAGGCCCGCAATTATCACGATGGCGGGCCGCGATATAATACGACCTACATTCAGGGTGTCGGCATTGGGACATTGACAGATGCCCTGGCGGCGATTCAATACAATGTGTTCGACAAAAAGACCCTCACCATGACGCAGCTGCTGTCGAGCTTGAAGGCCAATTTCAAGGACAATCCCGCCCTGCAGCAGCAGCTCAAGCAAAGCCCGCGATATGGCAATGATGATGATTATGCCGATCGTCTGGCCACAGAGGCATTCAATATCTATTTTGATACCGTCAACGGCAGGCCCAATACCAAGGGAGGTAAATACCGGGTCAACCTGCTGCCGACAACGGTCCATGTGTATTTCGGTCAGATGACCGGGGCCCTGCCCAATGGCCGTAACGCCGGGGAACCGCTGTCGGATGGTATTTCCCCCACTCACGGTGCAGATGTTCACGGACCGACGGCGGTGATTAAATCGGCGGCTAAAATTGACCATGCTCGCACCGGCGGAACGCTGCTGAATATGAAGTTTACTCCCCAACTGCTCGAAGGGGAAGGAATCGAAAAGCTGCTGCATCTGATTCGCAGTTATTTCCGACTGGACGGCCACCATATCCAGTTTAATGTTGTCACGGCCCAGACCCTGCGGGATGCCCAGAAAAAACCCGACCAATATCGCAATTTGATTGTGCGTGTGGCCGGTTACAGTGATTATTTCAACGATTTAGGTCCCGATCTGCAAAATGAGATTATTGCCCGAACCGAACAGCAATGCCTGTAACAGGATGTCTCCGGCGGTCGTACAAAGAGCATTGTCGATATAGAAAAATCAGAAAAAGGATCTGATTTTTGCTTGCAAAAATGCTGGTCTTTGTTACACTATGGGCCATAATTTCATACGTTACCTGTCGGCATAAACGGCACGAAGAACGCCATTTCTTGATAAGAGCCTGTAGCTCAATTGGATAGAGCATTGGTCTACGGAACCAAAGGTTAGGGGTTCAAGTCCCTTCAGGCTCGGTTTTCTTATTATAACAAAACAAGATAAATAGGGTTTAGATTTAGGGATTATCTATATGGCCAGTTTTTTGGAGCAGATTTTCAGCAGAGCGGCAAGCAGCATCAAAACCATTGCCCTGCCGGAAGGCTGTGATGCACGTACGATTGAAGCCGCTTCCGTCATCCTCAAAAAGAAATTTGCCAGCATTATTGTTTTGGGTAATCAGGCCAAAGTACAGCCGCTATTGGATCAATATAAAGTGGATGCCAGGGCAGTCAATTTTATTGACCCGGCCACGGACCCCCGTCGTCAGGAGTTGGCCCAGTATCTGTATGAGCTTCGCAAGTCCAAAGGCCTGACAATGGAGCAGGCGGAGAAACTGGTCCTGGATGAAGTCTATTTTGCTACGCTTATGGTCAAAAAAGGATGGGCCGATGGTCTGGTCTCTGGAGCCTGCCATTCCACCGCCGATACGCTCCGTCCGGCATTGCAGATCATCAAGCCTGCCGAGGGAATGAAGACCGTTTCCAGTATGTTTTTTATGTGCTGGCCCGACAAAATTCTGCTGTATGCTGACTGCGGGCTGATTGAAGACCCGACGGAAGATCAAATTGTTGATATTGCTGTATCCACTGCCAAAACCGGTCTGCAATTCGGCATCCAGCCCCGTGTGGCCCTTTTGAGTTATTCTACCAAAGGTTCGGCTTCCGGGCCCAACGCCAAAAAAATGGCCAACGCCTCCGCCAAAGCCAAAGAGGTCTTTCAAAAAGAATTTGGCGACAAAGTCATCGTCGACGGTGAACTTCAGTTTGATGCAGCGTATGTTCCCTCTGTGGCTGCACACAAAGCCCCCAACAGCCCGCTGAAAGGCAATGCCAATACCTTTATCTTCCCTGACCTGGGGGCCGGCAATTTGTGCTACAAATCCACCCAGCGTCTGGCCGGAGCGGAAGCGTATGGTCCCATCGTGCAGGGGCTTGCCAGGCCGGTCAACGACCTGTCCCGCGGCTGCAGTTCGGATGATATCGTGGCTACGGTTGCGATCACTGCGATTCAGGCAGTCAAATAACCTGAATCAGGGCTTATGATGGCTGGCCCGGACAATGCGTATGTTATCCAGCAGCATACAACACCCGATGGCTGCCATTGGGATTTGATGCTGCAACGGGGGGATTGTCTGTGGACATGGAGGATGCCTGTCTCACCTGAACAGATTCTCAGCACTGCCTGCGTGCTGATGGAACGCATTGCTGATCATCCGCTGCGTTTTTTGTTTTATGAAGGGCCGGTTCAGAATCACACCGGACAGGTGAAAATTGCGGATCGCGGGGTATTCCGTTGGATTTCAGACCAGCCTGAAGCCCTGTCCACCTGTTTCCATGGAACCATCCTGCACGGGTTATTCACACTCACACGCCAGTCGGGATCTCGCTGGATGCTTGTCCGGCAGAATCCCATTTAATGCCGCAGCTCGGGTATATCCGGCTCCACATGAACCATCACATTGACCGGACGGGAAAGCCGTTCTATTAACTCTGTTTCCAGCGACTCGGCAATCTCATGGGCCTGGGTGATATTCAATAACGGATCCACCAGGATATGCACATCCAAAAACACTTCCCGTCCCACACAGCGTGTCCGGAGCTGATGCCATTGGCGAACACCCTGATGCGTATTAATGACGGTTTGAATCTGCTGGAGTGTTGCCGCATCCACGGCCCCTTCGGCCAATTCGCTGATGCAATCGCCGACAATTTTACACCCCACCATCACAATCATCAGGCCTACGGCAATTGCCCCCAATTGATCACCATGCGGATAGCCGAATTTCACTGCAACCGCACCAATCAGCACGGCTACCGAGCTGAACGCATCGCTGCGATGGTGCCAGGCATTGGCATAGGTTGCCGAACTATGGGTACGCTGGGCAGCAATTCGCGTGATTTGATAAAGATACTCTTTAAGTGCAACCGACAGCAGTGCAATCCAAATCACTGCTGTGCTGATTTGGATCTGTTCATTGCCGGTATGGTGCATATAAGCAATGCCCTGGGCTCCCTCATAGATAAGCCACGCTCCGACTGCAATCAAAGCAGCGGCAACAAACGCCCCTGCAAAGGTTTCCAGCCGGCCATGTCCAAAGGGATGGGTGTCGTCCGGTTTTTTGGAACCCAAATACACACCCACCAGAAGCGCGATATCCGTTGCAAAATCCGACAGTGAGTGCACGCCATCGGCAATCAGAGAAAGCGATCCAACCAGATAACCGGCAATCAGCTTGACGATCATCAGGGCAATGTTGATGCACATCCCTGTAAATGTAACGCGTCGGATTTGTGCGTTGGCTGCTTCCATCGCCAATGCTTTTGTCATTTCAGGACTTCCCGACATACGGATTCAATGGTCTCCAGATACCGTTTTGCGACAGCCGGGTCTTTGGTTTCTAAAATGATGCGCATAATCGGTTCGGTGTTGCTGGTGCGGATATGCAGCCAGCCGTACCGAACCGCTTACCGGCATCATTCACTGAACCAAATACCCGGCTCTCGCAAAACGGTAGCTAGAGATGACTGAATGCGTTTGCCGGCAACTGGCTGAATGTCAACAGCATCAGCACTGAAAGGAG
>Ga0101944_10004901_pt1 | contig 15919 bp, 11 predicted proteins | sample DewCreD2012metaG_FD_75245 | JGI IMG/M metagenome (GOLD analysis project Ga0101944, IMG submission 75245) | Hot spring sediment bacterial and archeal communities from British Columbia, Canada, to study Microbial Dark Matter (Phase II) - Dewar... ...
AAAAAAAAACTGGGCCGGGCCGGTTGAGGCGAGGCGCGCCATGGTGCAATGCGGACATCCGGTGCTTTCGGTGGAACGGCAGTGTGAACTGCTGGACCTGTCGCGGTCGTCGTTCTATTACACATCGGCCCGGGACAACGCGAACGACTGGGCGTTGATGCGGCTGCTGGATGAAGAATACACCAGCCACTTGTTCCGGGGTATGCTCTTCATCGCGTATCTTTTCAATCACCCTGTCACGTAAGGGTTTATAGTCGAGTTTGCGGGCTGGCCGACAGGGTTCGCGGCGTTGTCGATAGGCGCGCTGCGCCCATTCGGCATCATATCCGCGGGCCGTACTGTTACGCGCCAATTCGCGCGTGATCGTTGAAATCGAACGCCCTAACGCTGAAGCTATCTGGGTTGGATTCATTTTTTGCTCGTAATAGGTCTGGATTTTTACCCGTTCAACAAGTGTAAGATGGGGGCCTGGCATCGCGGTTGATTCCTTTCGTTGGTTGTTGGTTTTCGACAAACCCCAGCCTACCGAAAAAATCACCGCGATGTCTTCTCTGAGTATTTCCTTGCTCTGAACCCTCCAACAGAAAAGGGCCAAGCTCAATCCCTTTGCACTTAGAATATGAATCCAGGACGTTGCGGCGACTTGATAACAACTGTCACTAACTACTATCATTGCGTCTTAAGAGAGGGGGATTTTCCCCCGACGAAGGTGTGCTCAATGAGCAAGAAATACGGCGATGTCCTGACTATCGCGGAATTAGCTGCTTACGTGAAGGTGTCCAAGTCGACCCTCTACAAGCTCGTGCGCGAGGGAAAGGTCCCGTGCCAGAAAGTGGGACGCCACTGGCGATTCAGGAAAGAGGCTATCGACCGGTGGCTCGAACAGAAGGAGACAGCTTCCGAATCATGAACACGCCGTTCAGGCAAGGCCAGGTGCTGGTCGGCACGTTGTTCAACGAGCCGATGCGCGTGGAGACCGTCCGCCCGACCGGGGCAGAATCTTGGTCGGTGGGTCTTGTCGGCACTCGATCCGAACGATTCAGGAGCGTCAATCTTTCCACCGTCGATCTCGGCCAGCTTACGATTCTTGACTCCACCTGCACCTATGACGGCGATGGCGGCTTGTTGCGCCTTGGCCTGCAAGCGTATGCGCTCGGCATTGCCTACGAATTCGATCCGTACTTCGGGTTGTCCATCTCCCGCGTTGACCCGCTGCCTCACCAGTTGGAGGCCGTGTACGATCATCTTCTCAAGCCAGGGCGCGTGCGTTTCCTTCTGGCCGACGACGCGGGCGCGGGCAAGACCATCATGGCGGGCCTGCTCATCCGTGAACTGAAACTGCGCGGCCTTGTCGAGCGCATCATGATCGTCGGCCCCGCGAACCTCGCCTTCCAATGGCAACGCGAACTCAAGGAGAAATTCGAGGAGAAGTTCCTGGTACTCAAAGGCTCCGATATTCGCGACCAGTTCGGTGTCAATCAATGGCTCGAACAGAAGCAGGTGATCACGTCACTGGACCTCGCCAAGCGAACGGAAATCCTCCCTGGACTGCGCCAAGTGCATTGGGACCTCGTGATTGTTGATGAGGCGCACCGCATGTCGTGGACGCCGCCCGCGCGCAAGACCGCGCGCTACGCCTTGGGTGAACTGCTCCGAGATACCACGGATCACCTGCTTCTCCTCACGGCCACCCCGCACAAGGGCGACCCCGTCAATTTCAGTCTCTTCCTGCAATTACTGGACACCGATGCCTACGCCGATGTCCGCTCCATTCAAGAGGCGATGGATCGCCGCCGCGCGCCGTTTTACATCCGCCGCACAAAGGAAGCGATGGTCTACTTCCCAGAGAAGCAGCCGGACGGTACTTGGGTAGCGCGCAAGATATTCACGAAACGAATTCCGCACACGGTCCGTTTTGACATAGACGGCCTTGAGTTTGCGCTGTACCGTGATGTCACCCGATTCGTTAAGCGTCAGAGCGCCAAAGCCGCCGCGCAAGGCGACGATCCTCGCGCTCGCGCCGTCGGGTTTCTGATGGCCCTGTACCAGCGCAGATTGGCATCCAGCAGCCGGGCCGTTCGCAAGTCGTTGGAGAATCGCGCCCATCGGCTCGAAGTCGGCCTGCGCCGTGCGCAGGACATTGTGTCTCAAGCGCCGCCGGACTTGCCGGACCCCGAAGAACTTGAAGAAATGGAGGAGGGCGACCGCGAGCGTCTCGAGCATATCATCGAAGCCTATACGCTCGCGGGCAACGCGGACCAGATTCGCGAGGAGATTACCGAACTACGCGACCTCGCAGCACAGGCCGCCCGCGTCGAGGAGCAAGAGGCAGAGGCGAAGTTGTCCCGCCTGCACAATCTGCTTGAGGAACAGGGCTTCTTCGACGATCCCGACCAGCGGCTTCTAATCTTCACCGAATTCAGAGACACCTTGGACTATCTCCTCGAACGCTTCACAGCTTGGGGCTTCAAGGTCGGCTGTATCCACGGCGGCATGAGTCCCGGCTCGCGTAACGAACCCGGCACACGGCTATACGCGGAGCAGCAGTTCCGAGAAGGCGCCATCCAGATATTGGTTGCTACCGAAGCGGCGGGTGAAGGCATCAACCTCCAGTGCTGCAATATTCTTTTCAACTACGACATCCCCTGGAACCCGAATCGCCTCGAACAGCGTATGGGCCGCATCCACCGCTACGGTCAGCGCAAGGACTGCCTCATCTTTAACTTCGCGGCCACGAATACGATCGAAGGCCGAGTCCTCCAGCGGCTCCTCGAAAAGATCCAGGAAATCCGCAACGCATTGGACGATGACGCCGTGTTCAACGTGGTGGGCGAAGTTCTGCCGGCCGCACACGTCGAGCGCGTATTGCGCGAGTATTATGCGGGCCGCCTCGGGGATGCCGACCTGGAAGACCGCCTTTTGGAGAACGTGGATGAGGGGCGGTTCCGCGCCATCTGCCAGAACGCCTTGGAGGGGCTTGCTTCCAAGAAGCTCAACTTGGATATGCTCATCGAGCGCAAGGCACAGGCCCAGGAACGCCGCGTTGTGCCGGAGACTATCTCTCGCTTCATGGGCGAGAGCGCGGGCTTCGCTTCAATGACATTCAAGCCCGTCCCGCGTTTCCACCACACTTTCGATCCAGGCCGCACGCCGTCGCGCCTGCGCCACTACGAGCGCGAGGCAGATTGGCGACTGCCCGCCTTGGCGGAGAAATATCCCCGTTTCTCCACGGACCGCGATACGGCGGAGGAGAACAGCTTCGAATGGGTCACGCCGGGCCATCCCCTGTTCGAGGCCCTGCGCCGCCACGTATTCGCCGCCGCACAGGAACCATTCAAGAAAGGGGCTTGCTTCTACTCACTCCAACACGAATCGCCAAGCCGCATTGATTTCTACCGCGCCCGCGTCGTGGATGGACTTGGGAGGATCATCCATGAGCGGATGTTCGCCGTCGAACTGGATGGAAGCGACGGCTGTGAACTTCGTGAGCCTGCGGTTCTCAGCAATTTCATCCCGGCGGAACTGCCCACCGAGTTGCCGCCGGTGGCCATGTTGCCCGAAGCAGCGTCGTGGCTCCATGAACAACGGCTCAGCAGTTTCCTGGAAGAGGTCCGGGCCGAACGTCTCGTTGAAATCCAGCGGATTACCGATCACGTCGAGCTGTCCCTGACGGAGTTGTTGCAGCGCGCCGACGAGGAGATCGGGCGCGCCGCCGCCGAGATCGAACGAGGCGTCACCGGCGCGGAGGGCCGCTTGGCGCAAGCTGAAAGCCGCCACGCCGAACTGCTGTCCAGGCGTGACCGGCGGCGCCAGGAACTGGAGCAAGAACGGTCGCTCACGCTCCAAAACGTCGAACGTATTGCCAGCGTACTCGTCCTGCCGCACCCCGAACGCGAGGCGCCCGAAGTGCGCCGTCTGCGCCCGAATCCGGAAACGGAAGCTGCGGCCATGGAGGCAGCGATGGCTTACGAGCGCGCCCAGGGACGGCAGGTCTACGACGTCCATGAGAAGAACCTCGGCTACGACCTTACCAGTCTCGACCTGAATTCTGGTGAACTTCGCCTTATCGAGGTCAAAGGTATCGGTGCCAGCCAAGGCAACGTTCTCCTCACGCCGAATGAGCGCCGCGTGGCCGAGGACCGTCGCGACTGCTATTGGCTGTACGTGGTCACCGATTGCGCGACCAACCCGACTTTGCAGGAACCCATCAAGGACCCGGCGCGATTGGAATGGCACGAGGTTACGAAAGTGGCGCACTACTACCTGTCAGTGAACGCGGTGACGAGACCGATGCAGGTACGCGAAGAGCCGCCACCCTACGGGATGGAGAAGATATGAGATCTTTCGAGCACGGATACCTCCTCGAACAACCCATTTCCCATCGGCTTCTAATGGCCGTCAGGACCCTCGGCGAGTATCATGGAAAGCAGGTCCTGTGGAAGGAGCAGTCACCGGAGATCCTAGAAACCCTTCGGCGCGCGGCTGTGGTGCAGAGCGTGGAATCCTCCAACCGTATCGAAGGCGTTACGGTGGCCGCTAACCGCCTTCAGGCCATTGTCGCCAACAAGACCAAGCCGCGCGACCGCTCCGAGAGCGAAGTTGCGGGCTACAGAGACGTTCTGGCGGAAATCCACGCGAACGCCAAACGTCTCGTCCTCTCACCGGACCTCATCCTCGCATTTCACCGCAGACTGTACGCCCACACAAGCGAAAAAGGCGGCGTATGGAAGCAAAAGGACAACGCCATTTTGGAAGTGCGTCCGGATGGACGGCGGGTTGTCCGGTTTCGGCCTGTCTCCGCGTTGGCAACGCCTGAATGCGTCAAGACGCTGTGCAGGCTGTACCATCGCGCAATGGATGATCGCCAGGCGGAGCCGCTTCTGTTGATTGCCTCGCTCGTCTTCGATTTCGAGTGCATTCATCCCTTCTGGGACGGTAACGGACGCATCGGCCGCTTGTTGACCTTGCTCCTGCTCTACCAGGCGGGATACGAGGTAGGGCGCTTTGTCAGCTTGGAACGCGTCGTCGAAGACAGCAAAGAAACCTATTACGACGCGCTCCTCAAGAGTTCGCGGAACTGGCATGAAGGCGAACATGATCTGCGGCCTTGGTGGGACTATTTCCTCGGAACGATCGTTGCCGCCTACAAGGAGTTCGAGGAACGTGTCGGAACTATTACCTCAGCGCGCGGCGCAAAACGCGAGATGGTCCAACAGGCCGTCATGCGCCTGCCCGTGCGCTTCCGCTTCAACGAACTCCAGAACGCATGTCCCGGTGTGAGCTACCCCACGCTGAAACGCGCTCTCGCGGAACTCAAACAACAGCGGCGCGTCCGTTGTCTCGGCAAAGGCCGCGACGCCCTGTGGGAACGAATAGGATCAGAACGCAAATAATGGGATCACGAAGTCAAGTCCTGACACTGTTTTCCGGAGATCGGAAAGGCCCGAAAGAATACGTGCGAAACAATCCACAATCCGTGCGCCATCGGGTAGCGGATCTTCCGATTGCGGTGGAGATCATCAGACGGGATCGCGACGCCAAATGGCGCCGCCGGGACCAAACGTAGGATTCCCACGTTAACGTGGTAATAAACGTGGCAACGAGACGGCGTCAAGCCGTCTGGGACGTGCAAATGAAGAGGAACTGGATTGGGTAACATCCCATTGAGTGGGTAATGAAATGGGTAACGGAGCGCGAACATGCGGACTTGTATGAAGCACCAATTGCTCGGAATTCCGTCCGTGATCATGCATCATTGGCCAATTGCGCTTGTGGTCTTGTCTATTCCGGGAACGCTCGTGATCGGAACCCTGGCATCGAAGGAGACGGTCGCGCTTTTTTCAACATCGGTTCTTCTGGCGACGCTCATTGCCGTGACTTGGTACTCGTATGAAACGCGTGCCCTTCGGCTGGAACAGGAAGCCAATGCCGAGACCGAACATCACCCGTGGATCGGCATTGAACTACGTGGTTCGGAGCGACAGAACGAAACTGATACGTTGATAACGCGCGAAAACTTCCACTTCGGCGTTCGCAACAGCGGAACAACGCCTGCTTACGACGTGACAATAAAGGGCCGATGGAGCGTGCGAGATGAACACGGCGCCGATCAACCATCGGACAACTTTGAATTCAGTCTTGGGGTCCTCTTGCCCAATACGGTGAGTGCATGCGACGTTCCCATTCATTGGGAATTGGTGGGCAGCATTGACATCACATTTGACCTGACCTACAAGACTTTTCATGGCGGTGGCGGTTTTCTCCAGTACAACTGTAGATTTGAGCAGCCCGGACGCCTCATATCCAAGAACGAGAGTCTGGAGTTCTGGCTTTCCAATGGCGCCCGGTTCCCGGCGAAACGACCCGATAGCGAGAGTCCGACATGAACCCTAAGGAATGCAAACGCCTGGCCGAGGTGGATTTCCCGATTGCGGTGGTGTCGAAGCATGCGGCGGGAGAGAAGTCGATCCGGCATGGAAATGGACCACAGAGACACAGAGAGCACAGAGATGGAGCTGAATAAGATAACGGAGCAGATCATTGGAGCGGCCATCGAAGTGCACAAGACGCTGGGGCCGGGGTTGCTCGAATCGGCGTATGAGGAATGCCTTTGCCGGGAACTGACCCTGCGCGACATCCCCTTTGAGCGTCAGCGACCCCTGCCCGTTGAGTACAAAGGGGTGAAACTGGATTGCGGCTACCGACTCGACATCGTAGTGGCGGACGCCGTGGTGATCGAGATCAAAGCCTGCGAAGCAATTCTGCCCATTCACGAAGGGCAGTTGCTGACCTACTTGAAACTGGGCGGATGGAAACTGGGTTTGCTTATCAATTTCAATGTGCCCGTGCTCAAGGACGGCATACGAAGGAGAATCCTATGATTCCTCTGTGTCCTCCGTGTCTCTGTGGTGCTATGGAGCTTTCATGATCCCCAAGGAATGCAAACGCTTGGCCGAGGTGGACTTTCCGATTGCGGTGGTGTCGAAGCATGCGGCGCGGGAGAAGTCCATCCGGCATGGGCATCCGTCTACCTTGCATTTGTGGTGGGCGCGGCGGCCTCTGGCGGCGTGCCGGGCCATGTTGCTGGCGCTGTTGTTGCCTGACCCGTGCGACCCGCTGTGTCCGAAGGAGTTCAAGAAACGGGCGCGGGCGGCGCTGGCCCCGTTGCCCCAGGCGGCTGAACCGGATGACGACGGATTACGCCGCAGCCTGCTCCGCTTCATCGGCGATTTCGCCAACTGGGACCTGGCCGCGCATCCGATGTACTTGAAGGCGGGCCGTGAACTCGTGAAGGCCGCCCATCCGGAAGAGACACCGCTGGTGGTGGACCCGTTCGCCGGGGGCGGCTCGATTCCGTTGGAGGCGTTGCGGTTGGGTTGCGACGCCTTTGCCAGCGACCTCAATCCCGTGGCTTGTCTGATTCTCAAAGTGATGCTGGAAGACATTCCGCGTCATGCCTGCCTGTCGGCAGACGGGGGCCGGTCACTGGCAGATGAATTGCGCCGCGTCGGCAAGGAGATCAAGGAAGCCGCCGAGAAGGAACTGGCCGAGTTCTATCCCTGCCTGCCGGCAGGCAGGCGCCGGACCCCTCCTGCACCAGAACCAGGAACGTTCTACGTCTATGTCCTCAAATGCGCCGATGGGTCGTTCTACAAAGGCCACACGGACGATCTTCAGCGGCGCTTCAAAGAACACTCGGATGGGTTGGTGGATTGGACTTCCAGCCGCCGCCCCGTGGAGCTTTGGTATTACGAGACATATACTTCGCGAGAAGCGGCGGTCGCCCGCGAAAAGTACCTCAAATCTGGAAGCGGTCGCGAATGGCTGGCTAAACGCATCGAGGAAATCGATGAGCGGCCAATCGCGTACCTTTGGGCGCGGACCGTTCGGTGTGAATCGCCCAACTGCGGCGCGGAAATCCCCCTCATGCGCTCGTTCTGGCTGTGCAAGAAGGCCAACCGGAAGCGGGCGTTGCGATATGAGGTTCACCACAGAGGCACAGAGCACACAGAGCGTAAGAAGAGCCAATCTCAGTGTCCTCTGTGTCTCCGTGGTGAATTCCCCCATGTGGTTTTCGACATATTCGAGCCGAAGAACGACCGTGAAGTCCCCGGCGGAACCGTCAGCCGCGCGAAGGCGACATGTCTGTGCTGCGGCAATGTTTTGCCGCCGGATCGCGTTCGCGCGCAGCTTGCCGCGCAACGCGGCGGCGCGGACGTCATTTTCGATAACACACCGCTTGCTGACGCGCGCGGCTCGGATAGCGCGCGCGGCTCGGATAGCGCGCGCGGCTCGGATAGCGCGCGCGGCTCGGATAGCGCGCGCGGCTCGGATAGCGCGCGCGGTTCGGATAACGCGCGCGGTTCGGATAACGCGCGCGGTTCGGATAGCGCGCGCGGTTCGGATAACGCGCTCAGGTTGGACGTAAACTATCCGAGCCGCGACCGTCAGGGAGCGGCTGACCCCAACACCAAACCCATCCCGCTCGCCTATTTCCTGACGTTCTCCTGCTACGGCACCCGCTTGCACGGAGACGAACGCGGTTCGGTGGACCGCGAACACAACGTTCCCGGAACACCTTATGTCCCGCCCGATCCCCGCCTTCATAAAGCTGAGACCGAACGCATGGACCAACCGCCGTATCATCTCGATCCGCCTCGGGCCGAAACGGTCATGGCAGCTATCAAGGAAACCGCCGCGTACCGCAAGTGGAACTTGATTGCCGCCCACGTCCGCCCCACGCACGTGCATGTGGTTATTCAAGCCAAGGAAACCCCCGAGAAAGTGATGACGGACCTGAAGGCGTACGCCAGCCGCGCTTTGACCCACGCCGGATTCGAGGGAAAAGATCGCAAACGCTGGACCCGGCACGGCAGCACGCGGTATTTGTGGAAGACATGCGATATTGTCGGCGCCATGCAATATGTGTTCGAGTTGCAGGGCGAACCCATGAGCGCCTGGCAAACGGATGATTTGAATTTCGAGGAATTTTTCACTGAGGCGCCGCTTACTGACGTGCGCGGCTCGGAAAGCGTGCGCGGCTCGGAAAGCGTGCGCGGCTCGGAAAGCGAATGGGAAAATGCGTGCGAATGGGAAAACGGTGATGGTCCGAGCCGCGACCGTGAGGGAGCGGTCCCCAACCGCATCGGAGGCGCCCGTCTCCTGGCCGTCGTGACGTTGCGAGATGACGCCTTGGGGCGCTCTTACCGTCTGCCCACGGACGCCGATTACGCAGCCGTTTGGAAAGCGCAACAGCGCCTCAAGAAGATCCTGGCCGATTGGGAGAAACTGCCGCCGGACAAACGCGGACTCTGCCCCGTGCCGGATGAACCGCTTCCGCCGATAGGTACGCTCGGTTTCCGCGTCCAACGCTATGGCATGCTCCAGTGGGGTGACCTCTTCTCGGCGAGGCAGAAGGTGGCGCTGATAAACATCTTGCATAGAATTCGGGAAGCGCCAACGCAGCGGGAGCAGAATGGGACCCTACCGGAGTTGCTCTCAATTGTTGCGGACCGATGCGCAGACTACTCGTCCAGTCTCTGTTCGTGGCATCTCACTGGGGAAAAGGTTAATCACACCTTTGGTCGGCAGGCCCTTCCGATGATTTGGGACTTTACCGAGGTCAATCTGTGGTGTGACTCCTCGGGCAACTTTGACGGAGCCTTAAACTGGGCGGTGCTGACAGTAAAGAGCCTGACCAGGCTCTTGCTTTCAGGAGCCACTATTCAACAAGCGGACGCGTGTGGGGCAACATTACCGGACGATTCCGTCTTCTGCTGGTTCACAGATCCGCCTTATTACGATGCAATTCCATACTCAGACCTGTCAGATTACTTCTTTGTGTGGCTGAAACGACTCTTGCCACAACACGCGCTGATGCGAGACCCTTTTGACCCGACGAATACCCTGACGCCGAAACTCCGCGAAGTTGTGCAGGATGAGACCAAGGAGGCAGAGGGTGTTGCCAAGAATAGAGCCTTCTTCGAAGCTGCCATGGGGAAGGTGTTTGCTGCGGGCCGTGGTGGACTACGCGACGATGGTGTCGGCTGCGTGGTCTTTGCGCACAAAACGACGGAAGGATGGGAATCTCTATTGTCGGGAATGGTTCGTGCTGGCTGGACAATCACCGGTTCTTGGCCCATCGCGACTGAGATGGGTGCGCGTCTCCGAGCGCGCGAATCTGCGGCCCTGGCCACGAGCGTCCATCTCATTTGTCGCCCCCGCGCCGAAGATCGTATCGGCGATTGGGGCGAAGTGCTGCGCGAACTTCCCGGACGCGTGATGGACTGGATGGAGCGACTTCAATCCGAGGGTGTCCGCGGCGCGGACCTTGTCTTTGCCTGCATTGGCCCCGCCTTGGAGATCTTCAGCCGCTATTCGCGCGTGGAAACGCCGGAAGGCCGGGAAGTGATGCTGGCGGAGTATCTGGAGAAGGTGTGGGAGACAGTAGGGCGTGCGGCATTGGGCCAGGTGCTTGGCACGGCGGAGGCGAAAGCGCGCAACGGCGCGGCGGGCGCCGTGGAAGAGGATGCGCGGTTGACGGCGCTGTTCCTGTGGACGTTGCAAAGTACGGATGATTCACCGCTTGCTAACGCGCGCGGCTCGGAAAACAACCGTCTGAGCCGCAACCGTGAGGAAGCGGACGACGCTGAGGACGAGCCGGACGATGACGAGGATGTATCGCGCGGCAAGGCCAAAGGCGGGTTCTCCCTGATCTTCGACGTGGCGCGGCGATTCGCGCAGCCCTTGGGCATCCATCTGGACACTTGGGAAGGCCGCATCATCGAAACCGAGAAAGGCGTTGTGCGGTTGCTGTCCGTTTCCGAACGGGCGCAGCAACTATTTGGCGAGGACGGCGCGCAGGCCGTGGCCGCCGAACTCGAGAAGGACCCGCTGAAGGCCGCGCAGATGACGCTGTTCCCCGAAATGGAGGAGGACCAGACGCCGCGTATCCGTGGGCGGAAATCCAAGGCCACCCGCGCGGCTGCGACCGGGGCCATCGTGTCCGACGATGCCCTTCGTGCCCATCGCGAAGCCACCACGCTCGACCGCGTCCATGCCGCCATGCTCCTGCAGAAGAGCGGCCGCACCAACGCCCTCCGCGCTCTGCTCAAAGCCGAGCAGGACCGCAGCCCCGACTTCCTCCGGCTCGCCAACGCCCTCTCGGCGTTATACCCGCGCGACAGTGAGGAGAAACGACTGGTTGATGCTATGCTATTGGCAGTGCCGAGATGAGGAGTAGTGATTCATGCACCTGATGTTTGTTGATGAGTCCGGCGATCCCGGTTATCCACCGCGCGGGCGATGGTCGGGCTGGGGCGGAAGCACACACTTCGCGCGCGTTGGAGTCATCATTCACGGGTGGCGATGGCAAGCATGGAATAACGCCTTGGTTCAGTTCAAGAAAGCGGCGGGATTGGCGTGGGACGCCGAAATCAAGGCGAGTGATATTCGCAGGGGAAGCGGCTGTTTTGCGGGCTGGCCTCAAGCACAGAGGACGAGATTCTTGGAGGATCTCCTTCAACTTGTCGGCAGTTCCGTGGACATAACCCTGATAGGCGTCCTTATCGATAAGCAGCGTGTCGTCACAACCAAGAGCGCACGTTTGGCCAATCCGTCGGTTCGTTCCTTGGAACTGCTGCTTGAGCGGTACAACCTGTTTCTCCGCAACCAGACCGACCGGTCAGGCATCGTGATTCTGGACCCTGTCAAGGAAAAGAGCGACGATAATCTGCGCCATTTTCAGTCGTTCCTGATGGCGAAGTCGGCTAACATGAGCCCGTTGCACATTGTCGAAGGGGCGTTCTTCGCCAAATCGCATACGTCGAATATGGTTCAAATCGCGGACGTTTGCTCGAACGTGTTCTACCGTGAACATACCCGGCATGCTGGCAGCATGGAGTTCGCGCTCATCAAGCCGCGCTTCTGGACACTCGCAGGCAGACTACACGGGCGGGGGATAAAGACATGGCCATGAAAGAAAAAAGCGGCCAAGGAGGGAAACCCTCGCCAGTCGCACACTTGCGGCTGTCCTGGTCGCGTTTGAATTCTACCACGCATTGGACGGAAATGCAACCGGCAAGGCCGGGTTGCGGGGACTAAGCACATGGAACCTTGGTATCGAGTCGTTACGCCACGAAGAGAGGTCCGGGAAGGCCGTTCGTTCAACCCGGATGAATTTGCCATTGCCTTGGAGCAGGTCGTGGCGGGGACCGCCCCCGAGGACTATCGGGACCCCAGACAGTTCTTTGAGAGGACGTGTTTCACGCGGGCGCTGACCGAGCACGTGGGGATGGTCCTGCGGCGGCTGTCCGGCGAGACGGCGAATACCGCGCCGGTGTTGACGCTCATCACGCAGTTCGGTGGCGGTAAGACGCACACGCTGACGGCGTTGTACCACCTTGTTCGCGCCAGTGCCAGCGCGAACGCGTTCCCCGGTATTCCCGCCCTCGTGCAGAGTGCCGGAGTATCCGAAGTGCCGAAGGCAAAGGTGGCTGTCTTTGTGGGCAACGCATGGGACCCGCACGACGGCAGGGAGACGCCTTGGCTCGACATCGCCTATCAACTCGCCGGCAATGATGGAATCGCGGCCTTGGGCAAGAGCGCCCAGACAAGTGCGCCGGGCACGGAGGCGATTGGACGTGTGTTCGCGGCGGCGGGCGGCACGGTGCTCGTTCTGTTCGACGAAGTGCTCAACTTCATGAACCGCCATCGCGCCCTCGCGGAACCATTCCACGCCTTTGTACAAAACCTCACCGTGGCCATGACGGGCGCCGCTCGCGGGGCGGCCATCGTAAGCCTGCCGCGCAGCCAAGTCGAGATGACCGACTGGGACCTCCAGTGGCAGGAGAAGATCACCAAGGTGGTGCGGCGCGTGGCCAAGGACCTGATCGCCAACGACGAGACGGAGATCAGCGAAGTCATCCGGCGTCGCCTGTTCCAGGATCTCGGCAGCGAGCGCATTCGCAAGACGGTAGCCAAAGCGTATGCCGATTGGTGTTTCGAGCGCCGGGCGCAATTGCCGCCGGAATGGACGGCGGTGGACACGGCAGCCACGGAGAAAAAGGCCCGGGAGTATCTCCAGAATCGCTTCGAGGCGTGTTACCCATTCCATCCAGCGACCTTGTTCGTGTTCCAGCGGAAGTGGCAGGCTCTGCCGCAGTTCCAGCAAACCCGTGGAACGTTAGCGATGCTCGGACAATGGATATCGCGGGCCTATCGCGAGGGCTTTACGAGCGCGCGGACAGAGCCGCTCATCACGCTGGGTTCGGCCCCGTTGGAGGTCCCGGAGTTCCGCAGCACCGTTCTCGGACAGCTTGGGGAATCCCGGCTGGTAGCCGCCATAGACGCGGACATCTCCGGGACACAGGCGCATTCACGGGTCTTGGATGCGGACACCAAAGGACCGCTTCGGAATATCCACCGGCGCGTCGCCACGGCCATTCTGTTCGAGTCCTCTGGTGGGCAGCGGGACAAGGTCGCGCATCTGCCCGAATTGCGTTTCGCCCTGGGCGAGACGGGATTGGACACCACGTCTATAGACAACGCCGCGCTGGCCCTCGAGTCCAAGGCCTTCTTCATTCGCAAGGTGGGTTCCGACGGATTTCAGATACGCTACCAGCCGACGCTCAAGAAGGTCGTCAACGACCGCAAGGCTTCGTTGGACGAGGATGCGGAGATACGCCCGACCGTCAGGACCATCGTGAAGCAGGAGTTCGAGCGAGGCACGAGCATCCCGCTGATCCTGTTCCCGGCGGAGAGCGCCGAAATCCAGGACTCGCCGCGGCTGACGCTCATTATTGTGGACCCGCAAGAAGAGTGGGCGGGGAATGGGCCGTTACGGGAGCGCATCGCGGAATGGACTAAGCGGCGGGGACAATCGAATCGTCTTTATCCTGGTTCCCTGGTGTGGTGCATTCGGAAGCCGGGTCGCGACCTACGGGACGAAGTGGAACTCCTTCTGGCATGGCGTCGGGTGCAGAAGGAAGTGACGGACGGCACGCTGGGATCCGAGTTTGACCGATCGGATCTCGCGGACATCCGGTCAAAAGTGGTTGATGCGGAGGGCGCGGCCAAAGACGAGGTCTGGGCCAGCTACCGGTTCGTGGTGCTATCCGACAATGGCGAGTCGGACGGATTGAAAGTGATCGACTTGGGTGCCGGACATGCCAGCGCATCGGAAACCCTGTGTGGTCGCGTCGTGGCAGCCTTGAAGTCCGAGGCACTGCTGAACGAATCCGTGGGAGCGGGGTATATTGATCGCAACTGGCCGCCTGCACTGGTAGAGTCAGGCGCATGGCCTATCTCCAGCCTCCGGCAAAGCTTTCTGAACGGTTCGTTGACTCGCCTTCTCGATCCCGACCGCGTGTTGCGCGGGAAGATCTGTGAGTTTGTCGAGCGGGGCGAATTCGGACTCGCTTCTGGCCAGAAGCCCGACGGCGGATTCGAGCGCGTTTGGTTCAAGGAGATGATCGGTTCCGAGGAAGTCTCGTTTGAATCAGGTGTCTTTCTCCTGAAGAAGGGGACGGCGGAGCAACTCAGACGGCAGCCGAGATCGGATATCACAACACCATCGGTTGAACCGAAACCTGAGCAATCTGGACCAGGACAGACCGAGATTCCGATTGAGTCGCAACCCGATTCCACACCCAAACAAAGGACCGTGCGCATCACGGGCTCCTTACCACCGGAAGTGTGGAATCGTGTCGGCACGAAACTCATTCCGAAGCTTCGCTCCGGCGACAACCTAGTGGTGAACGTCGATTTCTCGGTCTCGGTTTCCAGCGAGCACGCAACCGCGCTAACGTCCGAAATCCAGCAGATTCTGTCGGACCTTGGCCTGATGGGCAGAGTCCAAGTTCGGTAGCGTGTTTGTGACAACGTGATCTTGATCGGTCGAGGTAGGGTTCACCCATTTGGGAAAAGTGCGCAGCGAAACGCCGGCTTTCGGGGAGCCCCGGAGACTTCATGCAATCAGTTGCGTTTCCTCCACTTTTTCATTCGTAACTGATTCGGAATTGCGCTGCTTGGTCCAGAAGATGCGCAGACCTCGCGCATCCGGGAGATCGCTCGTGAGTGGCCTGGGAATCACGTCTCCAGGAGTCGGCGCTGCAATAGCGCCCGCATGTCGCGGCGTCCGTCCACGATCAGTAAGATGTAAACGGCCTTGTCGAGGACTCTGTAGATGATCCGGTAGGGTTTGAAGAAGACCTCACGGTACTCTCGAATGCCCAGCGCCAGCAGTTCCTTCGGGAATGCGTTGCGTTTGGGTGTTTCGGACAACCCGGCGAAGGCCTTTTCTATGTGATCGAGGAGCCGGTCCGCTTTGCCAGGGGCATCGTGCCGGGCAACATAATCATAGATTTCTTCCAAGTCGCGCGTGGCATCATCGGTCAACATGACCGCGAACGACATCAGCGATCGCCCCTCCGCCCGCGCAGGCGCTTGACTACATCAGCGGCAGGCGTGACCTTGCCTTCCTCGATCTGCCGGTTGCCGAGAGCCAGAACCCTCAGAAGGGCCATCGTCTCCTGGCCTTGCTCGTAACTTCCAATATCTTGTATGACAACCTTGGCTTCGCCATTCTGCGTGATGACTAGCGGCTCTCGTTGTTCGCCCAAGTTTCGCACGATCTCGGCAGCATGAGCCTTCAGGTAGCTGATTGGTTTGATCTGACTGGACAATTTCATCGGTTGACTCCGGTAGCATGCTCAAGACTAAATATAGACCATAAACAGGTCGGTTGTCAAGTTTCGGCTGACCGCCAAGAGCCGGTTGCGTCGTTGATTGCCGTCAACCTAAAATCGGCAGTTGAACGCGGCTCTTTCGACCAAACCATGGACGAGATGGACGTTGTGGACCCAGTGGACTTCACCCGCAAGGGGATTGATTTTCTTGTCCATTTCGTCCACAAGGTCCA
>Ga0101944_10004902_pt1 | contig 15919 bp, 9 predicted proteins | sample DewCreD2012metaG_FD_75245 | JGI IMG/M metagenome (GOLD analysis project Ga0101944, IMG submission 75245) | Hot spring sediment bacterial and archeal communities from British Columbia, Canada, to study Microbial Dark Matter (Phase II) - Dewar... ...
TATTATAAAAAATACAGGTCATATGTAAAAGATATTTATAAAAAAGAATTATTTAAATTTAAATTTTTAAATTTTTTATTTATTGCATTTGTAATAATAATATCTGTAGTTATATTTAATTCACATAACAAAACAATAGCAAACCTATTACATAAAAAAGAACTAAATAAGAGCGCTTTAAAAATAATAATGGATAAACCATTAACCGGCTATGGCATAGGAAGTTATGACAATATATTTTTTGAATCAAACTTTTCTTTTAATTCAACTATAAAATTTAGCGCCTCACCTTCCTTTACCAATAATGAATTTTTACAAATATATTTAGCTTTGGGACTACCAGGACTGATATTATTAATTTTCATTATTTATCTGATTATTAAAAATTTACCAGAATCTGGTGGTCATAGAAAATTATGGGCAGCATCTACTGGAACATATTTTTCTCTTATTGGTTTGATTATAAGTTTATTGTTTTTTAAAACTTTTCATTTACCTGGTATGTTGATAACTTTCACTATTTTTGTTTCTATGCTATCAAAAGAAAAATCATCTATACCAACAATACCAAGAGAATCATTATTTTTTGTAAAAATATACTATTTCATTCATATTATTTTTTCTTTTATAATTTTTAATTTTCTTATAAGGCCAGCTATAGGAGATTTATTAAATACTTATTATGAAAGGACTAAAAATACAAAATATCTTGAATATGCAATAACAATTGAACCGCTAAATCCTAAAAATATTTATAGAAAAGGTATTCTATTAGAAAAAAATAAATTGTATGAAGATGCAATAAAAAACTATGAAAAAGCTATTTTAATTGATAAAAATAACTTTAATTATTATCAATCTTTGGCTCGTTGCTTTTATTATCTAAATAATATTGAAACTTCAATAAAATATTATGAAAAGACAATTAAATACAATCCCTATAATATATTTGCCTATTATGAACTTGCAAATATATATTTTTCAAAATTAAATATCGCAAAAAGTTTTTTAATAAAAGCTTTGGAATACGAACCAAATTTTTTAAAAGCAAAACATTCTCTAGCATTAATATATAAACAGGAAAACAATTACATCTCAGCGCTGAAACAATATAATGAAATAGAAGAAAAGATAAACAAATTACAGCCACAAACAGAATATGAAAAATCATTGCTTGATTTTCCAGTTGAAATATTATATCTTAATAAAGCATTAATTTTAAGAGATTTAGGAAATTTTGACCAGGCAATTTTATATCTTGAAAAATATTATGATTTAGTTAAAGATGAAAATATAAAAAAAATGATTAATCAATTAACTAAAAAAGGCAAAAAAATTGAAATTAAATAATATATTAGATTTTAAAAATAAAAAAGACTTTTATTCAATTATTATTATTTTACTGGCTATAATTATCTTTTTTTATAAAATAATATTTAATAATGAAATTTATTTTATTGGAGATATTTATACACAATCATTTCCCTGGAAAACTTTTTTACAAAATTCAATTCAAAATAAATCCATACCCTATTGGTCACCTTTTAATTATTCTGGGACACCTTTTCTTGCCGATATTCAAAAAGGCGCTTTTTATCCACCATGCATAATATTTTATTTGTTTGATTTCGTCCTTGCTTTTAAAATATTCATAATTATTCATTTTTTTATACTTGGTATATCATCATATTTTCTTCTAAAATCATTTGGATTCCGTTCTATATCATCTATTATTGGAAGTTTTATCGTGCTCTTTAATTCATTTTCAATAACAAGAGTAAATTTTTTAGGGGCAATTGGCGCTTATGCACTTTTTCCGCTCATTGTCCTTGAATTTAGAAAATTATTATTACTAAAAGATTATAACAGATTAATATTTTTTACATTATTACTTTCACTTAGTTTTTTGGCAGGTCATCCACCTGTATTTTTTTACAATTTATTATTTTTATTATTTTACTTTATTTATCATTTAAAAAATGAAAAAATATCATTAATTAAATACAATAATATTATTAAATTTATAATATATTTTATTATATGTGTTATTGCCTTTCTATTCCTTACCATGCCACAATCTGGTTTATTTCATGATTTTATTAAAAATACAGGAAGATTTGATATGAATTATTCTGAAATTACAGCTGATTCAGCTTCTTTTTCAGATTTATTAAGTTTTATTTTACTTGGGAAAATTTTTACAATAAAAATAAATCCATTATTTGACTGGTATAGTTTTTCAATGGGAATATTGAATTTTTTTTCAATAACTTTAATTTTTTTACTAATATTATCTATTTTTTACCCTAAAAATAATTTTTATAATTTTAATTTAATTGTTATTATTTTAGCTTTGTTTTTATCCCTGGGCAAAAACACACCAATTCATTCATGGTTTTATGCTTTTATGCCATTTTTTAAATTGTTAAGACATCCCGGCTTTGCTATGCAGCTAATTGTATTACCTTTATCTTCTATTGCCGCTTATACTATTGATAATATCAGATTGCTAACACCTGTTCAATTGTCTTTATTTGAAAATCAGTCGCTTTTTTCAAAATTCAGAAATTTTTTTGATACTCGATTTTCAAAGAAAACATTCTGGATTTTAGTATTTTTTATCATTTTATTAATATTGATTATTCTCAATTTTAATACAATATTAACTATATATAATTTATCTCAGGATAAAATTCTTGATTTTATTTACAATTTTTTAATTTTTATCGTAATATTTGCTCTAAATATTTTATTCTTTTTCTTTTATGAAAAAAATCAAATTTCAAAAAATTTTTATTTATTTTTGCTCGGTTTTTTAATTTTTTCAGAATTATTAATTATTGTGTCGCCAATAAATCCAACTGTTCATTCATCAATTTATAATTATAAAAACTTCAAATCAGAGACCATTGATATAATAAAATCAATAAATTATAAATTCATTCATACTGACAAATCATACAGAAACAGATTATATTCAGGTAAAACGGTCTATGATGCTCAATTAAACTTTTTATCTTTGATTCCTTCTGAAACTGGAATTCTCTTTAATTTATTTGATGCCGGGGGCTACAATCCTCTTGTTCCAAAACAATATGAAAAATTTGTATCTGATATTTTTAATGGTGATATGATTAATAACATTGATAAATTAAATTTATTAAATGTTAAATATATCATTTCTTGCGATGATTTAAATCATAAAAACCTCATAAAAATTTATGAATTTAAAAACAGAAAAATATATAAAAATAACAGTGTTTTACCAATTTTTTATGTATCAAAACAAAAAAATAAAATAGAACAAATGGTATCACAAATTTCATGGACAAGAAAAACAGAAAACGACTATAATGTTTACAATATTTCGGTAAATTCAAGCGGAAATGGATATTTTATATTCTCCAATAATTATTTTGAAGGATGGAATGTTTATATAGATAACAAACAGGCAAAAATAGAAAAAGCGTATGATTTATTTATGTGCGCGCAGGTCTCCAAAGGGTTTCATAATATTACTTTTTCTTATTATCCTAAAAATCTTAAATTATATTTGTTTTTATTTTATTTTGCTATTTTTATTCTTTTAGGACAAATTTTAATTTATTTTTATATAAAAATTGAAAATAAATATATAAGTGATTCCAACACTTTATTTCCTAAAAAATTTATTATATTCAAATAAAATTTATTTATATTCAATGCCTTTTATTTTCTCTACATAATGTTGTGCATTATACGCAGCAATTGCTCCTTCTCCTGCTGCTGTTATTGCCTGTCTTAAATTTTTCTTAACACAATCTCCGCATGCAAATATACCTTCCTTTGATGTCTGCATTTCAATATCTGTTTTAATATAGCCCTGTTCATCAATGTCTATTAAACCTTTTACAAAATCAGTATTGGGAAGCAGTCCTATAAAAACAAATACACCACTTACTGAAATTATTTTTTGTTCATTTGTTTTTAAATTTTTTATTTTTATACCAGAAACGTTTCTTTCGCCAATGATCTCTTCTACTATTGTATCAAAAATAAATTCAATTTTATTATTTTTAAACGCCCTTTCCTGGATTATTTTAGTTGCACGCAATCTGTCTCTTCTATGAATTAAATAAACCTTATTAACAAATTTTGTCAAAAACAAAGCTTCTTCTACTGCCGTGTCTCCGCCTCCAATAACTGCGACATCAAGATTCTTATAAAAAGCAGCGTCACAGGTTGCGCAATTTGACACTCCCCTGCCTCTGAATTTTACTTCGCCAGGAATATTTAACTCTTTGTATTTAGCACCTGTTGCAATTATCAATGCAATAGATGAATATTTATTGCCAGAAGATGTATGTATTTTTTTTCTATATCTGCCATCCTCTATTTTTGTTACTTCTTCAAATACAAAATCAGTACCAAAATTTTTTGCCTGTTTTTCCATTACAGCAATTAAATCAGGCCCTGATATTTTCTCTATACCAGGATAATTCTCAACATCTGCCGTAAGAAAAATCTGACCACCAACTGAAATTTTTTCAAGAATTAATGTTTTTATTCCAGCTCTTGATGCATAAATACCTGCAGTTAATCCTGCTGGCCCACCACCAATTACTATTAAATCATAATCGTTTGTTTTATTTTCTTTATTTTCACTTAAAAAATTTAATTTTATTTCTTTATCTATCATTATTTGACACCTGTTAACATATTATTTATTTGTTTTTGTAAATCAGATTTTGATTGAGAGCCTACTATTTGACCGACTTTGTTACCTTGTTTAAAAACAATTAATGTGGGTATTGACATTACTTCAAATTCAGAAGCAATTTTTGGATTTTCATCAACATTTAATTTACCAAAGACAATTTTCCCTTCATTTTCTCTGGATAATTGTTCAATAATTGGAGCGAGCATTTTACAGGGCATACACCATTCCGCCCAAAAATCAACAACTAAATTTTCATATTTTTTCAAAGCTTCATTAAAATTATTTTCTGTAACATATACAACTTCTTTAGGCTTATCAATCAATTTTTCTTTTTCTTTTTTTATTTTTTCTTCCTCTTGTAATTTTATTTTATATTCTTCACTGCCTGCAAATTTTAATATCTGTTTTACCAGATTTATTGCAGGAACAACACCGACAATACTTGATTCTAAAATACCATTAATAACTGTTTGGGGGACTGATGAGACATTAAATTTCATTACAAGCTGCTCGTTTTCTGCTGATTCAACACACTCACTTTTCACTTTACCTCTTAATTCTATTGCTATTTGATTTGCAGTTATAACTGCTATGGGGCAATATGGGCAGGTAGGCGATACAAATACCTGCAAATGAACATCCTTAGATACATTCTTTAGATATTCTTTTACGTTATCTTCAAGTTGTGACTCACCGGATGATACTAATATTATGGTCTCTATTAAAGAAGTTGCTTCATGCCCCAAGGGAGCACCATTAAAAACAATTTTGTATCCAAAATCATATCCAACCGCTATACTCGGCGATGTTTTTATTCCCAATTCAACTGCTATTTTATCTGTTATTGGCAATTCTTTGACGATTATTCTTGGTTCAATATCAGTTAATTCTTTCAATAATTGTTTTGCAAAGTCATTTATTTCTTTCACTTCTTCCTGCCCAGGCATTATAATCATATTTGTAAACAGTTTCACATCTACCGGATTTTTCATTTCCTGCACGAATTTTTCTTTTAATTGTTTTTCTGTCTCAGCATCAATTAATTTTTCCATTTTATTCACCGCCTTGTTTTATTATTTTAGAAATTTTATAGCTTTTTTCTCCTATTATAAGTTTTACAATATTTAACAGTTCAATAACTTTTTTATCACTTACACTATAGCAGGTTCTTTTTTTAACTCTTTTTGCCATAACCAGGCCCTGTTGTTTAAGAATTGATAATGCTCTTGATACCTGTGGTTGTCCTTCTTTTATATGTTTTGAAAGTTCAGTAACACAAATACCTTTTTCCCCAATACTTTCTATAATTTTAACTCTCAAAGGATGTGATAAGGCATTAAATAAATTGGCAATCAAATCATATATTTCCATCCTTACCTCCTTTCTCTTAATATATAATTATACACATATTTATATATTTGTCAAGTAAATAATTAAGTGCAGGTGCATTCCACTATTGTCTAAATTAGATAAGTGATTACTTTTGTTTTGTCATTCCTGCCCCTGAATAAATCAGGGATAAATTCAAGCAGGAATCCAGAATGGTATTAAAAATTGAGTATTTTATATTTTGTATTGTGAATAAATCAATGTTGTATGCTGATCTTATGATTTTTAGATATTATATCTCTCATATGCTTTTTTCATTAATAAATATATAAAAATAAGTAAATTTTATAATTTAATATACTTAATTTGGACACCAATTTAGAATCTTTCCCATATTTATGATAGATATAAAAATAAAAGATTATATTTTCAATAAATTTTAGACATTTAATTTAGAAAATTTTATATTTTAATAATAAAAAAGTAAATAAAATTCTGATTTCTCTTCTTTAAAGTTATCACCTATTCTAAAATATAGTTAAATTATTTACATATATATCTCTACATGTTCAAAAAAAATATACCATCTATCATTAAAATAATTATTTCCATCATATCCGCCATATATAGCTCCATATATAGTATTATTCAATAATCCAAATCCTGCCCTCGGATTAAATGAACAGTTATAATTTATCTTTTTCCATGTCTTTTCATCTTTTGTCCACCATATATCATTGTAATATTTATCGTTATCCTTTCCACCTATTAATATTATAAATTGCGGAACATACAGGGCCAAATCACATTTATGTCCATATCTCTTGCCAAATCCTGCTGCACTTGTTACAACTTGCCAGTTTATTCCATTTTTTGATGACCATACATCATTTAATCCTGTTATCCCATCTTGCGTCCCTCCTATTACCAAAATATTATCATAATATTCAGGAACGTCTGTATCATAATTATAATCAATGTGCACTATACTTTCATGGTACCATCTCTTGCTAAATCCTGCTGTTCCTGTTGCGATGTGCCATGTTAATCCATTTTCTGAATACCACACATCATTTAATCCTGTAACCCCATCTTGTGTGCCTCCTATTACCCATATTTTACCATCCTTAAATACACTGGTATGTCCCCATCTTGGACTGAATTCTGCATTTCCTGTTGCTAATTCCCAATCCACTCCATTTTCTGAATACCACACATCATTTAATCCTGTAACCCCGTTTTCTGTCCCTCCTATTACCCATATCTTATCATCCTTGAATATACTAGTATGCCCCCACCTTGGACTAAATTCTGCATTTCCTGTTGCTAATTCCCAATCCGCTCCATTCTCTGAATACCACACATCATTTAATCCTGCGCCCCCATCTTGTGTGCCTCCTATTATATATACATAAAATTTATATATATATATAACTGTATGATATGCTCTTTTTGTATATATTGAATTTGGATTGGATGGTACAATTTCTTTACAATCTTTAATTGTTATCTCATAAATTGACTTTGGCGGTTGTGGTGGTATTGGTAAACAAGCATTCATTAGTAATATAGTTATGATAATGATAATGATTATGTTTATATTTCTCATTTTTTCCTCACTTCTTTTACGGTGTTGGTGTAGGTGTTATAGTATATGTTGGTATACATATTTCACAACTATCTGCATATCTTACAACTGCCATATCACTACCTCTTTCTCCCATATATGCACTTCCTGTTATTCCTATCTTACCATAATTTCCTGATAATAAATTTTCCTTGTATATCGCTATCCTCTTTCCTTCTGTATATCCACTTATATCTCTGTATTCTATTACTTCTCTCCCACCACCAAATGTTGTATCTGGTATACCTTCTTTGGTGTATCTTATTGCTACTAAATGACCATCTGCTACCCCTGTTACTACTACCCTGCCACACGTATCCTCCTCTATTCCATATCCTGCATCATATCCTCCGCTGTCATATATCCTTGGTCCCCATATCATATTCCCATTCCTGTCATATTTCCATATTACTATGTCACTATTATCTCCCTGAACTTTACTTCCTGTTACATATACGTTTCTTTCCTTATCTATTATTATATCATATCCTGTTATTCTGTAGCCACTTTCTTTGTATATTACAACTCCTCCATTACCAAAACTTGTATCGAGTGTCCCGTTTTCATTGTATTTTATTATTATCATATTATAATTTTCTTCGTCTTTTTTCTCTCCTACTACATATATCTTTATTGGTTCATTTTTGTCTATTGCTATTCCATTCCCATATTCATATTCCCCACTATTATATACTGCTATCCCATTATTACCAAAACTTACATCCAATCCTTCTGTGTCTATATCATATTGATATATTACTATATCATTATTTGCACTTGCTAAATTATAACTATAACCTGCTACTATTATTTTTTCTTTATTTGTTACCGGATTTATATATGTCTTTATTGCTTTTCCTGTATCAAATCCATCTGGATTTGTCCCTGTCCCATTATCATATTGAAATTTTAATATACCTGTATTATTTATTGGAGCGTATTTCCATATTCCCATATTTATTTGATAACTACTTACTCCTGTTGCAATTCCCCCTGTTATCCAGATATTTCCTATACTATCCTCTGCAAGTGAATTTCCTATGTTTCTTTGGCCTTCATAATATGTATATATTGACTCTATGTTTCCTGTATTATTTATCTTCCATAATGTCATTACATCTTCTCCATATGGACCTATTGTTCTTGCACTTGACCCAACCACATAGATATACTCATCTTTCCCTATTATTATACATTTACCATCATCAGCACCATTTCCTCCGCCTGCATTATGATGCGTTACTATGCCATTATTACCAAAACCTGTGTCAATTTTTACACATGCTGTCATTAATAGCGTCTGTGTAAATGTGACAGTAATGGTAGGTGTTATCGTTTCTGTATAAGTAAATGACAAAGTTTCTGTTCTTGTTGGAGTTTGTGTCAGTGTAGATGTTCTTGTCGGCGCGATTGTTATAAAATACTGTTTATCTGTCATAAACACATTACCCCCCGCATTTACTGCATATAATCTAAAATGTGATATGTTTGGATTTGTATATGATGAAATGTCATAAATATTATATTTCCTATTAACATAAAACTTTGTAAATCCTTTTACTACTTGTTTATCATACGAATCATAGAAAAAACATGTAATATACGAACCACCTGGGTCATTATTTCTTGTTCCATTATAAAGGTCAAAAAAAACTTTGTCATTTTTAATACCAATAATATTTTTAATTGTTGGTTTATAATAATCTTCGTTTAACATATATGGTTTTGCTAATAATACACCATTTTTCTTAACTGCATATTGCCCTGTATTGCAAATATTATTATTTTTATCCAACCCATTCCATAAATAAATTCCTGCGGATGTTTCGTTAGAAGATATTATTTTAGGATTTGTCATTCCTACTATTTCTATGGTATCACCCGCGTTAACATTATCAATTAACATTTTTCTATGGGATACTCTTACACCCGGTAAATCAGCAAGTGCATGAACCACATTTATTCTTCCATAACCATAAATATTGTCTGGTCCAGGTCGTCCTAAATCATCCGATGAATTTGTTATCTTTTCAAATACCCCAGCAGGTGTTATTCCTGGATTTTGTGATATTATTAGTGCTGCAAGTCCTGATACAAATGGCGCTGATGCTGATGTGCCTGCAAAATTTTTATAATAATCATTTTCCAAATTACCCCATCTCGTAAATGCTGTTGTTATAATATCTTTTCCAGGAGCTACTACTGTTGCATTTCTATTACTCCAGTCCGTTATATTATCATATACATTTGTTGCTCCTACTATTATCAACCCTTTTAAATTCGCCATCATTCTCCATGGTTCATCTGGTTCTGGGTTGCCATCATTTCCTGCAGAAGCCACAATCACAGTTCCTTTTAATATTGCATGTAAACAAGCACTAAGTAATATAGGCCTATAATATGGCTCTATTAAAGATATAAACAATGCTTCATTTTCTCCAAATGACCAGCTATTATTAATAACTCTATACCCGTTATCAGCCGCCATAACAATGCCTTCTATCACTTTTTTCGGGTTTGGAACCGGCACTATTTCAATTTTAGGAACAAGAATATGTGTACAAACCGGCCACCATAAAAAATAAAAACAACGCAACTCCCATGAAGGATATAACAAAATAAGATAATCAGCGGGTCTTAAAGAATAAACCATTGTATCCCATCCAACCCCTGCTATTCCTATTGTATTATTCGTCTTTGCTGCTATAATACCAGAAACCTGTGTTCCATGGTTCCTGTATAATTCATTTGTATAAATGTTACTTTCTCCACTAACTTTATTTATTAAATCTTTATGTTTTATATCCACTCCTGAATCTATTACTAATACAGTTACACCTTTCCCAGTCGTAAAATCCCAGCCAGAATCTGCACATATCCTATGTAAGCTCCATTGATTAAATAACACTTCAAGATTTACATCATTTCCTGAATTATAGTTAATAAAATATTTATCATTTGTTATTACATTCAATTTAAAAAAATCTTCAGCGAGAAAATTTGGCATTGCTGATTTTACAATTGGTTCTCTCTGGAATTTTTCTGCTATCTCAAAAGTATTTAATTTTGAATGTGGTTTTATTCTATAAATTATTATTTCCGGCGTTAATTTCCTATCTTCTATTACGTTTAACCTGTCCCTTAAATTTGTTTTTGCTATTTCACTTACCCCATCTTTATATAAAACTATTATTTCATCTATTAATATAAAATATTTTCCATTTTCCATTTTAAATACCAGAAATACATTATCTACTATATTCTCTTTCCTTATTTTTTCTATGTATTCATCATACTTTTTTGTTTCTACTATATACACATAAACTATTGTAGTTTCTTCATCTATAAAATAATATTCAATGCCATATTTGTTAAATAAAGTTATTTTTTCTTCTTTGCTTATGTTGTCTTTAAATTTTATATGAAAACGATTTTTATCATATTCAAGTCTTAATTTATTATATGTCTTATCACACCTGAATTCTAAAAATCTTTTCTCTTTTTTACCATCTTCATATATGAAAAGGCGCGCATAATTTGATTGTATTAAAAGAAAGAAAGAAAGAAAGAAAGAAAGAAAGAAAGAAAAATGTAATATAAAAACTTTTACAAAACAACCCTTTTTCATATTGCCCCACATAAAATTGTTTTTTATCTTTTTCTTATTACAACTACAAAAAATTATACTCAATATTTCAATTCATATTGTAATATAATTATATATCATTTTTTTGTATTTGTCAAATTTTTTTTGTAAACGAATTTGGAAATAAGAAAAGGCAAGGTAACTACAAAAAAATTGTTTATTTTAAGTAAAAACAGACTTCTTGCTCTTTTTAATGCCATTATTAAACAAAGAAAAAAGTTTAAGTAAAATAATAAAATGCGGCACCTACCTGTAAAGTTTATAGTGGTGTTTGTGTTGGCTTTTGCCATTATAACTGAAGCATTACTCAAAAATTATTTTTTTACTTTTTCCCATAATCCTAATATATCTTTTTCGCTTAAATTCGGTTTTAATTTATTTTCAATTTTTTTAAATCTTTTTATAAATTTATTATTTGCTTTATACAGCGCATTTTCAGCATTAATTTTATTATAATATGCTAATGCAGTAATAACAAAAAGCAAATCACCTATTTCTTCTTCCAGTCCTCTCCTTTTTTTTGACTTTAACTCTTTTATTACTTCATTTAATTCTTCCTTTACTTTTTTAATTATTGAATTGTTATTACTCCATTTAAAACCAAGAGTTGTTGCTTTTGATATTAGCCTTCGCGCCCGCAACAAGGAAGATAGTGCAATTGGAACGCCATCCAATATAGAATCTCTTTTTTTTATTTCTTTTTTATGTTTTTCCCAGAATTGTCTGACATGAAAATCATTATACAAATTTTTGTTTCTAGAAAAAACATGGGGATGACGTTGAACCAGTTTGTGATTTAATAATTTTATGACTTCATATATTCCTTTTTGGCTTTTCTCTTTTAAAATCTGGGAATGAAATATAATCTGTAAAAGCAAATCACCCAACTCTTCTATTATCAATTCTTTTCTATTTTTATTTACTGCTTCTATAAGTTCATACGTTTCTTCCAGAAGATATGGCAATAATGTTTTATGGTTCTGCTTTTTATCCCATGGACATCCATTTTTTCCCCTTAATTTTTCCATTATTTTTATCAATTTTTTAAATTCAATTAAATATTTATACATTTTTTAATCCCAAAATATATATAATTGAAAGAAACAATAAATTTAAAACAATAATACCGGTAAAGCCCGCCAATGGAAAAATTATTAAACCAAATAAAACTCCTCCTATTGCACCACCTGCAAGGTCAGCCCCGTATAAAACAGAGACGTCTGAATTTTTTAACATTAAATTAAACATTGCTCCCACAAAAAAACCAGCACCTATTATAAAAAAAATTATAAAATTAGGGTTTATTGGTTTTTCTATGCTGTTAAAACTTAAAATATACAAAAGAATTATTATATTTAATAATTCAGCTAATATTATTATTGTCTTAAATTTTATTTCAAAAATTATATATAATATTGCTCCCAATAATATTCCAACCATAAAAAATGAATATAAAAGACCTATTGACCTATATAAATATCCATAAAAACTTTGATATATCAAAATTAAACACAATTCAAGAATTATGGTTGTTGCAGATAATAAAAAAATAGAAATATATGGCAAAACATTATTTTTTATCTTATTTATTTTAATTAAATTATATATAACAAATAAAAATAATATGAAGACAAATATTATTTTTATAAAAGTTTGGCTGTTCTTAAACAGAAATAAATCTTTTTTTATTAAATGATAATAAGCTTCTGGTTCAAGCATTTTATTAATTTTTATTTTTCTTTTTTCTTGTAAATTCTTTATTTCAATTGATTTTTTTAATTTTTCTTCAATATAAACCGGGTTTAATTGTGGTATTTGATAATTATTTTTTTTAATGTTATTTATAATTTCTGTTGTTTTTAAATTAATATTACCATCTGATACCAAAAAAAATGTTGTGTCTCCATATATAATTTCAACATTTAAAAAAATTGATTTTACAGTATAATAAATAACAGATACTAAATCTGACAATTCTTTTATTAAATAATTTTCTGACGAAGACAAATAAAATACAATCAGGCCATCTTGTGATATATGTCTTTTTAACAACTTAAAAAATTCAATGGTAAAATATCTGTTATTTAAAAAAGTATTCGGTTCAAATAAATTTAATAAAACAAGGTCATATTTTTCTAGTTCATTTATATTATACAGATAATAAATCAAGTCACCGTGAACATATTTTATATTATTAGAAGAAATTGTATCTTTTAAATTTTTTTCCAAAAGTTCTGCTGTATCTAAATCGGTTTCAACAGAAGTAATTTTCTCTATCATTTTATATTTTTGAATTTCACTAATAACACCTGTATAACCACCATTTACCAATAAAATATTTTTATAATTATTTCTTAAAACCATAGGCCAGCCAATAAATTGTATGATATCGGGGTCCTTTGTCTGGTACTTTAATAATCCGTTGGAAAAAACAAAATATTCATCTTTCTTTTTTGCAATAACAACCTTTGAATCTAATCCTTCTCTTTTAAAAATTATATTATATTTTGAATAAGATTTGTTAAAACTTTTGTCATCTATTTTTTTTAAACTATTTGTTAAAAGCGGAATCAGATAAAGTATTAAAACAATAACCATTATTGAATTTATTATTTTATTATAATCGTTTTTATCTCTATATAAAACATAAACTACAATTATGGTTATCACTCCTAACCAGTATAATAATTCTAAATTTGAATGTTTTCCTGCTAAAAATAAAGTAAATAATACACCCGCCACAATACTGCCAATTATTTCAATAATATATAATAATTTAATATCGCCATTTTTTCTTTTTAAAATTTCTCCGGCAAAACTAAAAGATAAAGTAAGAAAAAAAGCGGAAGGACTATAAATTAAAAAAGTTATTATAACAGCATCCCAAATATTTATTACTTGTTCAACAGGAATATTAAACAGTGCCTTTATATTTCTTATTGCCAACAATGAAAAAATACTAATCAAAATTGAAATAACGGGAAGTAAACCATAACCTAGCATTAAAAATTTATCACTTTTCTCTTTAAAATATTTTGGAAAAATTATTATTCCAGCAATAGCACCTGACAAAAGCCATGAGGATAATACAAAACACAAAACAATTTCATTAGCATATATCTGCGATAATATTTCCTTATATAATATAATTTGTGCAACTATTGCAGTAAAGCCATTTAAAAAAATTAAAATTAAAATTTTATAAAAAATATTCATTAAATATCCTCTTTATAATTCAATCTTATTAAATGAAAATGTTCCTACTATAATCAAAAATAAATCAACCATTAAAATTACAGATATATCAACAAATAATCTCTTTATGGCCTTTAAATTTTTTTTCTAACTTAATATTATAACAGCAAAGACAAATTATATCATATTATTATAAAAATTATTTTAGATTTTTAAGATTATTAATTATGTTCTAATTTTAACAGAATCCCTTTTTATAAGATTTACAGGAAAAACAATTCTTTCTACTGATTTTGATTTATTACTTATTTTATCAATTAAAATACTTACTGCTTTTATACCCATTCTTTCCTTATCAACATCCATTGTAGATAATGAAGGAATAAAATGCTCACCAATTTCAATATTATCAAAACCAATAACTGATATATCATCCGGAACTTTCAATCCGTATTCTCTAAGCATATTAATACATAAAATAGCAGTAACGTCATTGCAGGCAAAAATCGCATCCGGCTTTTCTTCAAATTGAAGTATTTTTTTCATCCATTCATATCCAGAAACTTCATCATCATTATGTAAGATAAAATTAGAATTAGCCGAGATACTATTTTCTTTTAATGCTTTTATATATCCTTGTTCTCTCATTTTAAAACTTTTTCTTTTTGAAGGACCAGACAAATATGCAATTCTTTTATGCCCTGTTTTTATTAAATAAGAAACCGCCTCATACGCTCCACCTTCGTCATCAGTTACAATCATATTTATATTTTCATTAACATAATTATCAACAACAATTACAGGTAAACCCCTGTTAGCAACTAAATTCACAAATTCTTCTGGCATATAACCCAAAAGTATTAAGCCATCAACATTTTTTTCTTTTAACATTTTAGGTAATTCTAAATTATTTATTTGTTCTCTTTTTAAAACACTTGTAACTAAATTTAGATTACTATCTATTAATCCTTCTTCGATGCCTTCTATAATTTTTGAATAAAATGGATTTGTAAGCATAGGAGTAGAATAATATCTAACTGTCAAAACACCTATATTTTCTGTTTTTTTCATAGCAAGTGCGCGGGCAAAATGGGATGGCTCATAAGAAAGTTCTTTTGCTATTTGTTTTATTTTCTCTTTTGTCTTTTCGCCAACATCTTTTCTATCATTCAATGCTTTTGAAGCAGTTGAAATAGAAACACCCGCTTTTTTTGCCACATCATAAATAGTTACTTTCATTTTTCACCTTCTAATTTACTTCCCTAAATTTTTTATAGCTATCAACTTTTCCTGAGCGAGTCTTATATTTTTTTGTGATTCAATATGATTGGGGTCAATGGTTAAAACTTTTTTCCATAATTTTATTGCTTCTTCTATATTTCCATTTACATATTTGTCAACACCTTCGTAATATAATGTTTTT
>Ga0101944_10004903_pt1 | contig 15913 bp, 10 predicted proteins | sample DewCreD2012metaG_FD_75245 | JGI IMG/M metagenome (GOLD analysis project Ga0101944, IMG submission 75245) | Hot spring sediment bacterial and archeal communities from British Columbia, Canada, to study Microbial Dark Matter (Phase II) - Dewar... ...
TCGAAGCGATTGAGCAGCGGCGACAAACATTGACCAAGGTAGCGCAGGCGATCGTTGACCACCAAACGGAATTTCTCAATCGAGGGCCCGAGTATATCGAGCCTTTGAAAATGCAGCAAATTGCGGACAAGGTGGGCGTCCACGTAACGACGGTCAGCCGGGCCGTGGACGACAAATGGATTCAAACGCCGCGCGGCATCTTTCCCCTGAAACGATTCTTCTGCGGCGGCACGGTCGGGGCCGACGGCGTCGAGGTGGCCTGGGACACGGTCCGAATGAAACTCCAGGAGCTGATCGACAACGAAGACAAGAACAATCCGCTCAGCGACGAAGAGTTGATGGCCAAGATGGCCGAGCAAGGAATTAAGGTGGCACGCCGCACGGTGACGAAGTACCGCAAGGCGATGAGAATCCCGAGTTCGCGTCAGCGGCGCGCCTGGATCGAGACCGCCGCCGGGAAGCCTCACGCGGAGAAGTCTTGATCCGTTCGACCTCTGGCGTTGCAGTTTCGCCCGGCGCAACGGCGTTTTCCGTTCAGCCGGTCGTAGTACGGTCGCTGCTTCGTACCCGCCGACTGCGGCCCGGGCTTCACAAACAACCGGCTGTCGCCCTTTTCGCCCGCTTCGCGCTGCGCGCAGCGTTCTCTCCACCTGCCTCGCGTTCCCGCCGCTGTTAGCGGCCTGGGACTGCTGGCACAATTCCGCTTGCGGCGTTCTCTCCAGCTGCCTGGCGTCCCCGCTGCGGCCGATCGCCCGCGCGCAACCGGAGTTGCGTACAGCAAGGGCCAGCCCTCTGCGGCGCTGCAAACCTTTCGATGCCCCGGCAGAGGGCCGGGGGTTTGCGTCTTGCCGCCTGGGCCTGATAATACAAGCCGCGGATTGAAGCGGTGATTCTCCTCCGAGAACCGGGGAGCCTTGCAGCAGAGTGAATGCGGGATTGCCTGCTTCAAAACGAAACTGGCACCACAGGCACCAGAAAGGCACGGACGACCATGGCAGCCGATCATCGCCCTGAAAAACCAGAGCGGCGACCGTCGCCGCCCACCGGCGAGCTTCTCGACCGAGCGCCCCCGCAAAACCTGGAGGCGGAGCGCGGCGTGCTAGGCAGCCTGTTGTTGGTGCCGGAGCTGTGCGACGAAGTGGCGACAATTATTCGTCCCGACGACTTCTATGCCGACGCCAATCGCACGCTCTACGAAACCATCTTGGAGATGCACACCGGCGGACAGCGGATTGACGTAACGCTGCTCGTCGAGCGGCTGCGCACCAAGGGCCTGCTCGAATCGATCGGCGGGATGGCCTATCTCTTCGAGGTGGCCCAATCCGTGCCGCACGCAGCCAATGCGGTGTACTACGCAAAGATCGTCCGCGACAAGGCCACGCTCAGGCATCTCATCTTGGCCAGCACGGAAACGCTGCGCGACGCCTACGAGGGTTGCGACGACCCCGACGCCCTCCTGGCCGACGCCGAGCGGCGCATCTTTGCGCTGCACGACGCGCGGACCGTGGACCAAGTGTCCGACATCCAAACCCTGCTCTTGCAGGCGTTCGAGCGAATCGACGCCCGGTTGAACAAGGGCGAATCCTCTGCGGTAGCCACCCATTTCACCGATCTGGATAATCTTACCGGCGGCCTGCACAACTCGGAGTTGGTGGTGCTGGCTGCGCGGCCGAGCATGGGCAAAACCGCGTTGGCGATGAATATCGCGGAAAATGTGGCGATCAAGGGCAACAACCCCGTGCTCTTCGTCAGCCTGGAAATGTCGCGATACGAGCTGGCGCAACGGATGCTTTGCTCTCAGGGCCGCATCGATGCGACGAAGTTCCGCAGCGGGTTCCTTTCGGGCGCCGATCGCGATAATCTTACCCGGGCGGCGAACAAGCTGAGCCAAGCGGCGTTCTTCGTTGACGACACGCCGGCCCGCACCGTCGCTCAAATCGGGGCTTGCGCCCGGCGGTTGCGGCGCAAGAAGGGCATTCGTCTGGTCGTGATCGACTACATGCAGCTCATTCAGCCCGACGATCCGCGCGACCCTCGGCAAGAGCAGGTGGCTAAGATCGCCCGGCGGCTGAAGCACCTAGCGCGCGAGCTGGAAATTCCCGTTCTGTGCCTGGCGCAGTTGAATCGGCAGGTCGAGGCGGGCAAGGAAGGCCACCGTCCGAAGCTGGCCCATTTGCGGGAATCGGGCGCGATCGAACAAGACGCCGATGTGGTGATGTTCATCCACCGCGAGGAGTATTATCATACCCGCGAAGAGGCACAAGAGCTTGATTTGATCGGCAAGGCCGAGGTGATCGTTGCCAAGCAGCGCAACGGTCCGACCGGCGAGGTAAAGCTCGCCTGGTTCGATAAATTCACGCGATTCGACAACCTGAAGGAAGTGCCGACCGAGGATTTTGTCGAGTTTCAGGCCGAAACGTTTTGATCCCCGAGCGACCGCGGCATTGTCCCTTTGCCCGCGCACCCGACGGAGACGCACGCTGTGGTTCGATTGCCCCGTTGTGCCCCGCAACTGGCGTTGGTTGTCGTTGCCGCGCTTTTTGCGGCCAGCGGAGCGTCAGCCGCGCAGCCGCGGTCGTTCACCGAAGGCCGCTGGGGCGACGCCCGCCTCGAATATGTCGGCGATGTGCCTGTGTTGCACGTCGCCGGCGACCCGAAGCAAATCGGTCGGCAGCAGGGTGCCTTGCTCGGCGAGGCCGTGCGACGTCTGACGATCTTCCCTCAAACAATAGCGCGCGGCCTGGGGCTGGAGCAACAGATCGAGCGTGTTCTAGAACAGGGCAACCTTCTCTGGCGGCGAGCCGGCGCCGACCATTCCCTCGAACTGGCGTCGCTGGCCGAAGAGGCGAAGGTCGATCTGAAGTTGTTGATCGGCGCCAATACGTTGATGGACGTGTATCGGGCCGGTTGGGGCTGCTCCTCACTGATCGTCCTGCCGCCCCAACAAGGTGTGAAAAGCCCGCTCTTCGCGCGCAATCTTGATTTTCCCTCGTTCGGCCTGCTGCATCGGCACAGTCTGGTCACGGTGTACCGCCCCGACGGGAAACAGGCATTCGCCACCGTGGGATTCGCCGGATTGATCGGCGCGCTTTCCGGCATGAACGAATCGGGGCTGGCTATTGCCGTTCACAACGTCTATCGTTCCGCCGATGGATCGCGCCTGTTCAGCCCCGAGGGCGCCCCGTACACGCTGGTTTTCCGCCGCATTCTTGAAGAGTGCAAGACCGTTGATGACGCTGAAAAAGTATTGCGAGCGTCGCCGCGCAGCACGATGCTCAACTTGGCCGTGTGCGACCCGAAAACAGCAGCGGTTTTCGAAATCACGCCGAAAACCGTTGCCCGGCGTGATCCGCAAGACGGTTTCCTGCCCTGTACCAACCATTTTCGAACCGAATCGCTTGCCATCGGCTTGTCTTGCCGTCGCTACGAAACGCTGCTGACCGCGCAAGCCCAGCCCAGTCGCATCGACGTTGCCGTCCTTTGCGACTACCTTCATCGCGTGAATCAGGGCGTCCTGACGATTCAGTCGATGGTCTTCGAGCCAGCCGACCGGCGCCTGCACGTAGCGCTGTCGCAGCCGCCCGTTAGCGACGGCCCCTACCGCGTTTTGGAGCTGGCCCCCTGGTTCGAACGGCCCGCCGACCGGCGATAAAGCGTCTATCCGAGGCCCTCGACCGCCTCGCGCGCAAACGGCCCGCCAACGGCAAAACGCCGACGTGCGACGGGCTTATCTTTTTCGCCCTGCCGATGCGGTCGCGCACAGCGTCATGCGACGTTCTTGGTGAATCCCGGCGTCGCACAAACCGGATAAACGCCTTGGTCGTCGGGCTTGGTGGGCGGTTCCATATCCCAGGTGCAATCCTCGGGCTTCGGCGGAAAGAAGAAATCGGAAGACGACGCCTGCTGCCACGTAACTTCTTTGCCGCTGTAGCACGAGAGTTGCCCCATGACGGCCACCAGCGTGCTCCGCGCCATGTAGTCGCCGCAATTGAGCGGTTTGCCGTCGCGAATCGATTTGAGAAACTGCCGATGCTCCTCGACATACGGGTTGGGGTTCGCCCCCTCGAATTTCCACGGTTTTTCGCCCGTGATTCTTCCCGCCAGAGGCAAGGCGGTTCCCTTCGAACCCATAATGACGCTCGACGTTTCGTTGTAGCAGTTCAGCGTCGTGCGGCAGAAGGCATAAAGGCGCACGCCGTTGGCATAGTGGTAAACGACGGAATGGTGGTCGAAAACGTCGCCCAGCAAATGCTGCGACGACGAACGCCCGCCTAATCCATGACAACGAACCGGCGCGGTCTCCTTCATCGCCCAAGTGGCGCGGTCGAGATTATGGACCAGCGATTGCGTCACATCATCGCCGCACAGCCACGAAAAGCGATACTGATTGCCGTACTGAACCTCCAGCTCGCGCATACCCGCGGGCCGTTGGATCGCGCCGTACGGCCCGCGAATGAAGTTCTCTTCAATCGCCACGATTTCGCCGATCTGCCCGTCGATCACCCGTTGAATGGTCTCGGCGATCGACGCCGAAAAACGGCTTTGCAGCCCGGAAAGCACGCCCAGATTCTTCTGCTTCGCTTCTGCACACGCCCGTTGCAATACCTTGATCCCGTAAGGATCGATGGCATGCGGCTTTTCGCAGAAAACATGCTTGCCGGCGGCGACGGCCGCCGCGACGTACATCGGATGGAACTTTGCCGCGCAGGCGATCAGAACCACGTCGCAGGCGTCAATCACATGCTTGTAGCCGTCGATACCGCCGAAGCAATGATCGTCGTCGGCAAGCACCTGTTCCGGCTTGGCGCGTTTCAGCGCGTCGCGTTTTCCCACCGCCCGATCCCGGAAGAGATCGGCCACCGCCGTCAACCGCACCGCCGGGTCGGCCTCCATGGCATCCGCCGCCGCTCCCGCACACCGCCCGCCGGCCCCGACCATTCCAATGCGGATCACATCGCTGCCGGCGGCATGCGCCGACCGGGAAAGCGACAACGTCGCCGCCGCAACTCCGCCGACAGCAAGAGACCGCAAAAACTCGCGACGCTTCGGGCCGGCCGCACTGGCGGCATTTTTCGGGCAAGATCGTTGGATCATGGATCATTCTCCTGAATAAAACCGCGAAAACCGGAAAGCGGGTCGAACGGGGACTGCACGCAAGAGAGCCGCTTCTTTGCCCCAGCGGCCGCTTTCGCAACGGCGCAAAACTTTTCCGTGCGTTCTCAACCAAGTACCAGGAAACAACGTACAGTGACAAGCTCAGACAACAATCGAACCGGCCAACTCGCCGATCGCGCTTCTCCTCGCTCATTTGGATCAACCGCAACGAGCGGACTGCGGCAATAGGCCGAGCATATCAGGCTGACAGGCGGGAAATACCGTTACGAAACGCGCGGCAGGTGATTCCAATGTATTAGGCCGACTGCCCCAATGCAACAACTATTTCGTTTCGCCAAACCAAGCGGCACGTTTTGGCCAAAGACTTCGCCCGTCTTACGTCAAATGATTTGCGAAGGCCTTGTCGAACAATCGGTTTTTTCGTCCCAAATGTTGTGCTGACTTCCCATGTGCCATCCCGATGCGGCATCAAAACACGGTTGTTCGAAAAGGCCATTTGCGAAGATCAATAGGCCGGCGACGGTTAATGAGCCAGGATTCCCAAAAAGACGATGACCCCTTGAATTCTGTCGCGGTTGAAACTTTAAAGCCGGTTGAAAAAAGCCCAGCGGGCGCAATGCGGGCATCGAAATTCGCGGGAAACACGCATCGCTGATCTTGCAAACCCGCCTTTTTCAACGGGCCGTTAAGCGAGATGGATCAGCTTCGGACGGTGCCTCCGGAAAACCGCACTTTTGCCTTTTGCCCAAAGCCCGCAACCCGCCAATCTCTCCCCATTTTTCTTGCCTTGTCTTGTTACGGCTGCTACATTCTCGCCACATGAACCATCGACGGCGAGTCGGGGCGCCGAGAGCTTCTGTTGCACCTTACCGGCCCGTTGAAAAAGTGCCTTTTGCAGGATCCCGGTTGTGTCTTCACCGAGGATTTCGGTGCGAGCATAGGCGGACTTGTTTGATCTTTTTCAACGGGCTTTTGCGGTCGAACATGACCCGGATTCGCATCTTCTCGACCGTGGAGAGCAGCAAGAGCTGATCGCACTATTCTCAATCTCTTGAACGACTTGCGTTTTCGACAGGGAGGTCGGGCGTGGGCCAGACACAACGAACGTCGCCGCCCGGAGTTCCACCAGCGGCCGGTCCGTCGAATCGCGCCCCGGCCCAGTGGGGCATCGCCGGCGCACTGCGATTGCGTTTCGGTCGTCGTCCGATCAGAGCAAAGATACTCATTGGACTGAGTGTTCTCTTGTTGCTGGTCGGTCTGTTGGCCGGAGGCGGGCTTTACACAACCTACGCCTATCGGGGACTGGTCAAGAGTCTCAGCTCGCGTGTGGGCGAGCTGCCGGTAGCAGCTGAATTGAATCATTATGTCGGCGATCTGCGCGTCACGTTGGGCGAGTTGCACGGCCTGCACATGGCCTACCGGCTTCAGCCGCAAAGCGTACCCGCCGGATCAGGCGAACGTTTGCCGGCGCGGTTGTGGCTTGTTCGAGATCTGTTCCGCAGCCAAGTCGACGAGGTGGTCGAAACCTTGGGCCGCTATCGACGGCAGCTCGACCATAAGCTCGAAGCGGATTTCCAGATTGCCGACAACGAACCCGAACGAAAGACCGTCGAAGCTATTCAAGCGGCGTTGCGGGTGGTTCGAGAAACGACCGACGATCCCAACTGGATGCTCGAGGGCGAGCAAGTAGCCCGACTCGACCGCGAGTTGGCCCGCCTGCAATCGCTTTCCGCACAATTGCCGAGCCACTTGCATACCAAGTTGGCGGGGTTCTCCGACGAGGTTCGCGGGGAGTACCGAACGTTGATTGTCGGCACCTGGTTGATGAGCATCATCACCGGCTTGCTGCTGGCGCTGCTGGTTCATCTGTTCTTCCGCTGGGTCTTTATGCCGCTAAAGGTGCTCATCAACGGTTCGCGCCGCGTCGCGGGAGGCGATTTCGATCATCGCATCGAATTGAACACCGGCGACGAGATGGCCGTGCTTGCTCAAGCGCTCAACGACATGACCGCCCGCTTTCAGGCGATTCGCGACGATCTCGACCGCCAGGTTCAAGAGCGGACCAAACAGGTCGTTCGCAGCGAACAACTGGCCAGCGTCGGGTTTCTAGCGGCCGGTGTGGCGCACGAGATCAACAATCCGCTGGCTTCAATCGCCATGTGCGCCGAGTCGCTCGAGGGCCGATTGCAGGCTGTTTTTCAGGCGAGGGCCGCCGAGCGGTCCGACAGCGATTCGTCGCCGGCGGCTGCATCGAACGACGCGACCCTGCCGGCGAATTCCGACGACCAAGTGGCCCTGCGCTATTTGCGGATGATTCAGCAAGAGGCGTTCCGCTGCAAAGAGATCACTGAAAAACTGCTCGATTTCGCCCGCGTCGGCCCCACGCGCAGGCAGGAGGTGGAAATGGGCGAGTTGGTGCAGGGGGTGATCGAGATGGTGCGGCATATCGGCGCGTATCAGCGGGCCCACATCGAGTTCGTTCAGGGCTGCCCGCTGATCGTGGCCGTCAATCCGCAAGAGATCAAGCAAGTGGTGTTGAATCTGTTGACCAATGCGCTCGACAGCCTGGACGATGCCGGCAGTGTGACCGTTACGTTGGCCAAGCGGGGCGACTGGGCGGAACTGATCGTCGCCGACACCGGCTGCGGCATGGACGCGGAAGTGCTCGAACACGTCTTCGAGCCTTTCTTCACGCGGCGTCGAACCGGCCAACGCCAGGGAACCGGACTGGGGCTGTCGATCGCTTACCGCATCGTTTCCGATCACGGCGGCGCCATCGAGGGCGAAAGCCCGGGGCCCGACGCCGGCTCGACCTTCCGCGTCCGCTTGCCGTTGGCGCACACCGCCACTTGGGCGCGCGCCGCGTGATCGGGCGGCACGATCTCCAAGTTGACGATCTCCAGGAAACCGCATTGAAGAGCGACCATTGAAAAGGCTGCCGAGCGACCGTGTATCCCGCGCCCGAAGCATCGCCATCGAACACCCGTCCGTTCGGTTCTCTTCCAGCCCCAGCGCGAGGAGTTCCACTGCTATGACGATCAGCCCGCACCGACGCCTGAAGCTGCTGTTTGCCGATGACGAACCCTCGCTGCAAGAGTTGATGCGTTGGGAGCTGCCGCGGCTGGGGCACGAGGCCACGATCTGCCCCGACGGCGCAACCGCCTTGGCCGCGCTCGAGCGCAACCACTACGACTGCGTGCTGGTCGATCTCGATATGCCGGGGGCCAACGGCATCGAGGTGATCGCACGGGCCAAACAGCTTTCGCAGGAAACGGAAGCAATCGTGCTTACCGGCAAGAGTTCATTGGAAACGGCCGTTGCTGCACTGCGCCATGGCGCCTTCGACTACCTGACCAAGCCGTGCCGTTTGGCCGAGATCGAGCGGGTTCTCAACCGCGTGGCCGACAAGCGAGAGCTGACCAACAAGTATCGCGCGTTGAAAGCCCGGCTCGATCGACTCGAGGGAGAGCCTCGCTTGATCGGCCGATCCGAGTCGATCGAACGCGTTCGACAACTGATCGCCTTGGTCGGCCCGAGCGATTCCAACGTGCTGATCCTCGGCGAAACCGGCACAGGCAAAGAGCTGGCCGCCCGCGCCGTTCACGATCATAGCACGCGGGCCGACGGCCCCTTCGTACCGGTCAATTGCGGCGCACTGCCCGAGAACCTGATCGAAAGCGAACTGTTCGGCCACCGAAAGGGCGCGTTCACCGGCGCCGACGAACACCGCGTCGGGCTGATCGAAGTGGCCAACGGCGGCACCCTATTTCTTGACGAAATCGGCGAACTTCCCAAGGCGATGCAGGCCAAGCTTCTGCGGTTTCTCGAAAGCGGCGAAGTGCGTCGCGTGGGCGAAAACGAGCCGTTCCGCTGCGATGTCCGCGTGGTTTCCGCCACCAATCGACGGCTCGATGAGATGGTTGCGGCCGGCGAATTCCGCGAGGATCTGTGGTTTCGCATCAACACCTTCGAGATCGCCCTGCCGCCGCTGCGCGAACGGATTGACGACATCGAACTGCTCGCAAGGCACTTCCTGGCCCGGCGCGGCACGCACCTGGGGCCTGACGATCCCGTCTTCGACCCCGAAGCCGCCGCGGTTCTCAAGCGGCATAGCTGGCCGGGCAATGTGCGCGAACTGGCCAACGTGATCGATCACGCGCTGATCCTCTGCGCGCATCCGCCGATCCGGCAAGAGCACCTGCCTCAACGATTCAGCGCGACGAAACCCATCGCGGCCAGAACGATGTCCACCGTCAATCTCCGGGAACTCGAAGTGCAAGCGATCCACGAAGCGCTCAGCCGGCACAACGGAAACAAAGCGAAGGCGGCCGAAGAGCTGGGCATCAGTTTGAAAACGCTCTACAACAAGCTGAATCAATCCCATGCGTTGAGCAAGACCGGCTGAGACGAACGGCGGCACGGTCGCTGCTGTTGAGCATGGCGGTCCGGCGCGCTGCAAGCCGTGCATCGTATTCGCCCGCGGCTGCAAGGTGCCGCAGGCCGCAAACCGCCGCTGCGGCCGTCACGAACGGCCGCCGGAGGCCCGCACCAGTTGCCGCAACTCGGCAAGTTCTCGCTCGTACCCGCCGCACAGAATCGGGAAGCGATACCAACTTCGCGGATCGAGGTTCTCATCGTCCAAGTGGAACGAAGGCGCGTAGCGTTCGCGCTTCCATTGATTGCGGCACCACAGCCGGAAGAAACGATCGACCCACATGTGAAGCTGGTCGATCGTGTACTCGGGGAAGATCGGCCGCACGGTCCGGAACACCTCGATCGGCGGCAACCGGTCGCGAATGGCGGCCCGCTCGATCGCGTCGAGCACGGCATAGGGCATCAAGTCGTCTTCGTCCGTTTGGTGACGATCGGGCGGACGCAGCTCGGCCGTCGGCGCTTGCCGAGTCACATCAGCCAACTCGGGGATCGGCCCCAGCGGCTCGGGTCCAGTCGTTTCGAGCCACCGAAGCCATTGCAGCAAAAACGCCTTGTCGATGCCGGCGATCGGGCTAAGGCCCCCGCACGTGTCGCCGTCCATCGTGGCGTAGCCCACGGCCGCCTCGCTGCGATTGCTCGTGGCCAATAGCAACGCGCCGGCGACATTGGCCAAAAGCCATACGCTCGGTCCGCGAGCCCTCGCTTGGATGTTCTGCAAGGCCGCGTCGTCGCGGTGCCAGTCGAGCGGGCGGCCGAGCACCTTCTCCACCACCCGCACATAGCCGTCGACGAATTGATCGACGTCGATGATCGAGAACCTCGCGCCGACGGCTTCTGCCACCCGTCGAGCCGCCTCGCGGGTAGTCGCACTGCTGTTCCTCGTGGCCTGATAAACACAGTGCAGCAGGCGGCCCACGGCTTCGCGCGGCGATTGCGCCTCGTTCAATCCCTCGATGTGGTTCAAAGCCCGGCAGAACCCGTCCCGTCCCAATTCACGCCACGCCCATTGCACCATCATCGCCGACAGACACGTAACCGCCGACGAATCGGCCCCTCCGCTAAGACTGACAACAAATCCCTTCGAACGACTCTTGCGCAAGTAATCGAACAACGCCAGCGGAACGGCGCGGGCGAACTCTTCGTATTTGACCCGATCGCCCTGCTCCCAAGGCTCGACCGCGGGCTGCACCGGCTCCGGAGCAACGTCGGGCCAGCGGAACTCGACTTCCACCTCGTTGGGCGATCGATCGCCCAAGCGCGGTTGATAGCTGACCGACTGCGCAGCAGCCATCCGAGTGGCCTGCACGTCCAACACCGCCGAGGTCAACACCAGCGGGCGATAGGAGAACCGCGGCCCCAGCGCCAGCAGCTTGCCGCCCGAGGCCAAGATCGAGCCGCCGTCGTAGATCACCCGCCCTGCTTCGTTGCCGAGAAGATTCGCATAGACATAGCTCAGGTGAAAAGCCCGCGATCCCTCGACGACCATCCGCTTGCGGACCTCGTGTTTGCCGAACGCGAAATGGCTGGCGCTGGGATTCAATACCACATCGACGGCCTGTTCGGTCATTGCCGCCGCCGGCCGACCGGCCACCCAGGCATCTTCGCAAATCTCGAACCCGATCCGCACCCCCCCGCAATGGAACACCAAATCGCCGATCGGATAGTCCGCGCCGCCCACACTGACGGAATCGCAAACGCGGGAAGGCCAAGGTTTGAACCACCGGGGTTCATAGTGCAGGCCGTCGCCCGAAAGGTACCGCTTAGCCGCAAAACCGACGATCGCCCCGTCCACCAGCAAGCACGCGCAATTGAACAGCGCGTGCCGATGCAGCAAAGGCAAGCCAACGCAGGCGATCAGCCCGTGCGAAGCCGGCGCGATTTCCTGAAGCACTTCCAACGCCGTCGCTTGCAGGCCCGAACTGAGCAAGGCGTCTTCGCAGCCGTAGCCGGTGATGCAAAGCTCCGGCAAGCAAAGCAACGACACGCCCGCGTCTCGGGCGGCCTCGAACGCACGGACGATGTGTGCCGAATTGCCCGACCAATCGAGCGGCGTTTGATTGAGCACCGCCGCAGCGGCACGAATGCGCGTCATGAGAACTCCAGTCGCTCGCTATACTACTGGCGCGCTGAAATGATCGCCTTTCTCGAACTCGAAAAAAGTCATCTGACAGCGCGCACGGTATGAACGCTCACCCCAAACTCGTTCTTGCCGACAATCTCCGTCCGACAGAACGAAACCGGCACTCCGAATACTCGATGGACCACTATCTTCCTGTTGGGCTTCGCCAAACCAAATGACACGAATGCCCCGATGATGCCGCAGACTCGTGCCAACCGAATTTGCGAAGATCAACGACCGCTGAACCAACACCAACGTTGGCCGGATGTCACAGGGCCTCCATGCATCTTACGGCATCGCATCGGCCGGTTGAAGCCGTCCGACGAGCATGCGCCCAAGCTCATCCGCGGCGACGCTGCACGGGAGCCTTTCAAGTTCAAGTACCGAGGCCATCCCAACCCTCGCGCCGCAAGTCCCGAGTCAAAAGCCAGATACGATCGTTGAGCCGCAGCGTGGCCGACTCGGGCCGTGCTTCTCGATGACAGACCGATCGAATACACTGACAGGGCCTAGATTGTTCGGATGGGCAACACCAGCCGATATCCGATTGTTCTTCCACGTCGGGAAGTTGTTCCGATGCTGACGCAGACCATCACCGGCCGTCGATTTGATACGGGCCAGCCCGTGCGACTGCACTGGCGAGGCGACCGGATCCAACGCATCGAATATCTCCGTTCTGATCAACAAACGCGGCGACTGCCGTTTTTGGCGCCCGGCCTCTGCGATTTGCAGGTCAACGGCTGCGCTGGGTGCGAATTCGCTTCGCCGGCATTGCGTCCGGCCGACGTGCGCACCGTTGGCGATGTGCTGCTCCGCATGGGCGTAACGTGCTTCTGCCCGACAGTGACGACGCAATCGCACGACGTAATCGCCCATGCCGTGAGCACGATCGATCAAGCGTGCCGAACCGACGCGGACCTCGGCCGGCGGATTGCCGGAATCCACCTTGAAGGCCCCTTTATCTCGCCCGAAGACGGACCCCGCGGAGCGCATCCAAAAGAACATGTCCGCCCCCCGGATTGGGACGAGTTCGTGCAGTGGCAGGCGTTGGCCGGCAACCGCATCGCCATTGTTACCATCTCGCCGGAATATCCGTCGTCGGTCGAGTTCATCCGGCGGGCCGCAGCCGCGGGCGTCGTTGTCGCTTTGGGCCACATGGCGGCCACGCGAGATCAGATTCTCGCGGCCGTCGATGCCGGCGCTTCGATCTGCACGCACCTGGGCAACGGCGCGCATCCCGTGCTTCCGCGACACCCGAACTACCTTTGGGATCAGTTGGCCGAAGATCGCTTGACCGCCGGCCTGATCGCCGACGGATTCCACCTACCTGACGAGGTGTTGAATGTATTCCTTCGGGCCAAACAGCCGCACCGTTGCTTCCTAGTGAGCGACCTGGCCGCCCAAGCCGGGTTGCCTCCGGGACGCTATCGTGGCGGGTTGTGCGAGGTCGAGTTGCTCCCTGAAGGCAAGCTCGTCATCGCCGGCCAGCGGCAGCTCCTTGCCGGGGCGGCGGCACCGCTGGGGGCCGGAATCGCCCGAGTGATGCGCGCGGCCGGACTATCGCTCGCCCAGGCCGTTCGCCTCGCGTGCCACCAGCCCCGTCAAATCGTCGGTGTAGCGACGACGGACTTCGCGCCCGGCGATTCCGCAGATTTCATGCTGTTCCGCGTCGATCCCGCGGCAGCCGACAACAGCCGGTCGTTCCGCGTCGAGCAAGTCGTTGTCGATGGCCGGCCCGTTTTTCGCGGTGGTTGCGACGCGCCCGGTGCAGCCTGTTGATCGAGCATTGAATCACGCCCCACGATCGGCTGTCTCCGAATTCACGGCCGGGGAGGGTTGCACGGCGGCGTTTGATCGGGATAATACCGCCGACCGAAGGCGCGAACCGTTCTGTCGATCCGTCCTCTTTCTCTTGGAAGGAAAGCCATGCCCGAAAGCACCACAGCCGTTGTAGCGATCATCATGGGAAGCGACAGCGACTGGCCCAAGATCAAGCCGGCCGCTGCCGCGCTTGAGGAGTTCGGCGTGCCGTACGAAGTGCGCGTGATGAGCGCCCACCGCACCCCAGCTCTGGTTCAGCAATACGCGACCATGGCCGCCGCTCGCGGCCTGAAGGTTCTGCTGGCCGCTGCCGGCGGCGCGGCACACTTGGCCGGCGTGATTGCCGCACACACGACCTTGCCGGTAATCGGCATTCCGGTCGCCACGGAGTTGGCCGGCGGACTCGATTCGTTGCTTTCGATGGTGCAAATGCCGGGCGATGTCCCGGTGGCGACGGTGGCCGTCGGCGGCGGCGGCCCGCGCAACGCCGGGCTGTTCGCCGTCGAAATACTGGCGCTGAGCGATCCGACGCTTCAAGAACGCCTCAAGGAGTTCAAGCACCGACTCGTCGAAAAGGTTGCGGCGAAAGACGCCGCCCTGCAAGCCCAAATCGGCAAGTGATCATACTCCGTAGCCGCCGACAAAGCTGATGCGGACGCGAGGCCGACGGCGATGGAACTACACCCATGCGGGCGGTTGGGCCGATCACGCTCCATGCAAGGCCGGGCTGGCTAAGGGCGACTTGCTCGATCATTTGTTATGCCACATGGTCCAACCCAGCCTTGCACGAAGCGTCGATCAGTCACAATGCGATGGGGCGGCCCGATTGCGGCGGCCCCAACACTCCGGTTCATCGTTGCGAGCGGCTGTTCTCCACCCGGCGACGACCGTCGATCGCGCTGCCCCCCACTCGACGAAGCACTCGGCCTCACGCACCGGCCCAACCGGCTCGGACACTCGGACCGAGCCGGTCGGACCAATCACCTCAGCCGCAATCGGCTGTTCGAAGGCAAAGCAGTAATTGATTCCCGAGTTAGAAGTCGATCCCCAAATAAAGCCCCGGTCGGCTGTAGTAGAAGCCGGCGTGCGGCTGCGGGCGAGCGACACATGGCGGCGCAACATAGACCGGCACAGCCACGACCGGGCGACGGACCACCACCGGCACAGGCTGATAGATCGGCACGGGTTTCGCCACGTGACGACATGCCGGCGCCGGATGATGATACCGATTGACCTCCACGTAGCTCGATCGGTAGTAGTTGGGGCGCGACACCTCATGGTAGTGGCTGCGATAGTACTGATCGGCAATGGCCTGGGCGGCCCACCCCATCAGACAGACCGGAACAAACAGTAGGGTCCAGCGATTCATCGTTTCATTCCTTTCACTTCGGGAGGGCGGGATTCGAGCGTCAAGCGGATGCCGCGGCCGGGTTTCTCTCGCTCGACCTCAACGAGCAAAAACTTTGTGCAATCGGCGCGCCAAGAAATCGCAAAATCCGCAACATACTGTGCAGCAATCACTTGCGATTACACAAAAGAATAGCCCTGCGATCGGGCTCATCGACTGTCGTCAATTTGACAACTTGTGTCTCCAATGCGCAACACTGTTGGCCCAATCCGCATGCGCATCGCCCAGGCCGAGACTACCAACCGTCCGAAGGAAGAAACAAAGGTTGGCCTCAATAACCAGACAAGTCAATCGTCAGACAAGCCCGAAGGCATCGAGAGAATCGACGCCGAGGAACCATCAATGGAGCATCGCCAAAACGAGCCTTGGTTGAATATCGTTCTCTACAAGCCCGAGATCCCCTACAACGCAGGCAACGCGGGGAGAACATGCGTTGCCCTGGGGGCCAAACTCTGGATGGTGCGCCCGTTGGGCTTCGTCATCGACAGCAAGCACATTCGCCGGGCAGGGCTGGATTATTGGCAGCACCTCGACCATCAAGTCGTGGATGATTGGCAGCAACTTTGCTCATTTTTGCCGCTCGAGCGGATGTGGTTTTTCACCAAAAAAGCGGAACGCCCTCATACCGACGCCCAATTTTCGACGGGCGACGCATTGGTGTTCGGAAGCGAGTCGAGCGGGCTGCCCGACGAGATACTGAACGCCTGCCCATCGCGTTGCCTGCGATTGCCCATGCGTCCGCTGGTTCGCAGCCTGAACTTGGCCGTCAGCGTCGGCGTGGCCGCCTACGAGGCATGGCGTCAATTGGGCGGAGCCGGCGATATCCGCTAACCGCCGTCGGCCCTGGCGGCCAACGTGCCGCTCAACTGATAGTCTGCATCGATCGCTTCACGCGGGGTGCACGTCAGCATTTGCAGGTTTTTTCGAGTGAGATTGGCGGTTTGGAACGGCGGACGAAGGGGTGGCCGGGGCGGGTTTTCAGGTGGTTGACCAGCCGGTCGTCGTCGCAGAGGGCG
>Ga0101944_10004908_pt1 | contig 15888 bp, 17 predicted proteins | sample DewCreD2012metaG_FD_75245 | JGI IMG/M metagenome (GOLD analysis project Ga0101944, IMG submission 75245) | Hot spring sediment bacterial and archeal communities from British Columbia, Canada, to study Microbial Dark Matter (Phase II) - Dewar... ...
ATCTTCCTGCAGCGCGCGCTCGGGTTCGCGACCCCGCGGTATCTGCACGTCCCAGTCGTGACGAACGAGCGCGGCGAGAAGCTTTCAAAGCAGACCGGCGCGCGCGCGCTGAGCGACGACGTGCGCGGCGAGCTCGAGCGCGCCGCACGCCATCTCGGGTTGCCGCGCATCGGCGCCGACACGCGCGAAGCGTTTCTTATCCGCGCAACCGAGCTATGGCGCGAGCGCTGGGTCGCCGGCCCTACAATCGCCGCCCAGGAGACGACCCGTGGCTGACGACACCGACATTCCGACCCTGCGCCGCATCCTGTACGACAACCGCCGCATCGCGGTGGTCGGCATTTCCGCCGAGTGGCATCGGCCGAGTTACTTCGTCGGCAAGTACCTGCTCGAGCACGGCTACACGATGATCCCGGTCAATCCGAAATACACCGAGGTGCTCGGCCAGCGTTGCTATCCGGATCTGCAGACCGCTGCGCGCGCAGCCGGGCCGATCGACGTCGTCGACTGCTTCCGCAAGAGTGAGGACATCCCGGCGCTCGCCGATGAAGCGATCGCGATCGGCGCCAAGGTGCTGTGGATGCAACTGGGCGTGGTCAACGAAGCCGCCGCCCGCAAGGCGCGCGCCGCGGGGCTGGAGGTCGTGATGGACCGCTGCGTGAAGATCGAGCACGGGCGCCTGTTCGGCGGGCTCGCCTGGGCCGGCGTGAACACGCGCATCGTATCGAGCAAGCGACCGCGGCAGCTTCCCTACTGACGATGGACAGAAACTTCGGCATCGAAACCCTGTGCCTGCACGCGGGCCAGCTTCCGGACCCGGTGACCGGCAGCCGCGCGCAGCCGATCTACCAGACGACCAGTTACGTCTTCGACTCGGCCGATCACGCGGCGAGCCTCTTCAACCTGCAGACGTTCGGCAACGTCTACTCGCGCATCAGCAACCCGACGGTGGCGGTGTTCGAGGAGCGCGTTGCGGCGCTCGAGAACGGCCGCGCGGCGCTGGCGACCGCGAGCGGCATGGCCGCGCAACTGACCGCGATCCTGGCGATCGTTCAGCCGGGGAACCACATCGTCGCTTCGTCGCTTCTTTACGGCGGCACGTACTCGCAGTTCGCGGTGACGCTGCCGAAGATGGGAATCGAAACGACCTTCGTCGATCCCGACGAGCCGGAGAACTTCCGCCGCGCGCTGCGCCCGAACACGCGGCTCGTCTACGGCGAAACGCTCGGCAACCCGAAGATCAACGTGCTCGACATCGAGCCGATCGCGAGCATCGCGCACGAGGCCGGCATCCCGCTGATGATCGACAACACGATGGCCACCCCGTTCCTGTGCCGGCCGTTCGACTGGGGCGCGGACATCGTCGTGCACTCGGCGACCAAGTACATCGGTGGCCACGGCACGACGATCGGCGGTGTCGTCGTCGAGCGCGGGAAGTTCGACTGGGGCAACGGCAAGTTTCCGGACATGGTGCTGCCGTCGAAGGGCTACCACGGCGTCAAGTTCTGGGAAACCTTCGGCGACTTCGCCTACACGATGAAGGCGCGCTTCGAGGTGCTGCGCGTGCATGGCGCGGCGCTGGCGCCGATCTCGGCCTGGCTCCTGCTGCAGGGGCTGGAGACGTTGCACGTGCGTATGGAGCGGCACGTGCAGAACGCGCGGCGCGTGGCGCAGTTTCTGGAATCGCACCCGCGGGTGGCCTGGGTCAACTGGCCGGGGCTGCAATCCAGCCCGTACTACGCGCTGGCGAAGAAGTACCTGCGTCCGATCGACGGCGAGCCCGGGGCGTCGAGCGTGATGACGTTCGGCATCAAGGGAGGCGCCGCGGCCGGCGAAAAATTCATCGACAACCTGCAGTTCCTGTCGCACCTGGCGAACATCGGCGACGCCAAGTCGCTGGTGATCCATCCCGCCTCCACGACGCACCGCCAGCTTTCGGAGGAGGAACAACGCGCCGCCGGCGTGCTGCCGGAGATGGTGCGGCTGTCGATCGGCATCGAGTCGATCGACGACATCCTGTGGGATCTGCAGCAGGCGCTGGCGAAAAGCGCCTGACCGTCAGCGCTTCGTTCCGCCGAGCAGGGCGGCGACTTTCGCCGGCTTGCGTTCGCCCGGTGCGCGCGACTTCTCCGTCGCTTCAGAGGGCTCGCTCTCGGCCTCCGCCGGTTCGTACGGCTTCGTGAAGAAGTCATCGACCGGTACCGGCGCGGCATAGGGGCGGCCGGCCTCGCGTTCACCGCCGCGACGCGCACCGCGCTCGCCGCGGTCGCGCCGCTCGCGGCGTTCGATGCCGAGCGGTTTGATGTCGAACTTCTGCTTCGTGAGCCGTTCGATCGCGTGCACGTTTCGCTCGTCGGCGCCGGTCATCAGCATGATCGCCAGACCCTTGGCGCCCGCGCGGCCGGTGCGGCCGATCCGGTGCACGTAGTCCTCGGGGTTGAATGGCACGTCATAGTTGATGACCACGGGCAACTCGACGATGTCCAGCCCGCGGGCGGCGACGTCGGTCGCGACCAGCACCTCGATGTCGCCGCGCTTGAAGCCTTCGAGCGCCTTCATGCGCTCTTCCTGCGTCTTGTCGCCGTGGATCGCGTCGGCGTTCACGCCCGCCTTCTGCAACTGGCGTGCGAGCCGCCGGCATTCGATCTTGGCGTTGACGAACACCAACACCTGCTTCATCGGTCCGCCGTCGGGGCCGCGCGTACGCAGCAGCGTCAGCAGCGCGTCGGTCTTCTCCGACTCGTGGACCTTGAACACTTCCTGCGTGATCAGCTCGGCGGTCGCGTTGCGGCGCGCGACTTCGATCAACACCGGGTCGCGCAGGAAGTTGGCGGCGAGCTTCTTGATCTCCTCGGAGAACGTGGCCGAGAACATCAGGCTTTGCCGCTCCTTCGGCAGCAGGTTCAGGATCCTCGAGATGTCCGGCAGAAAGCCCATGTCGAGCATCCGGTCCGCCTCGTCGAGCACGACGATCTGCACCTGCGACAGGTTGGTGTTCTTCTGCTGGATGTGGTCGAGCAGCCGGCCGGGCGTGGCGATCACCACCTCGCAGCCGCGCCGCAGCGCCTCGGTCTGCGGGTCCATGTCGACGCCGCCGTACACGCAGGTCACGCGCAGCGCGGTCTTGCTGGCGTATTTCTTGAGGTTCTCCGCGACTTGCTCGGCCAGCTCGCGCGTCGGCGTCAGCACGAGGCCGCGCACCGGATGCCGCGCCGGCGACATGCTCGTGTTGGCGTGCGGCAGCAGCCGCTGCAGCATCGGCAGGCCGAAGCCGGCCGTCTTGCCGGTGCCCGTTTGCGCCGCGCCCATCACGTCGCGGCCCTTGAGCACGATCGGAATCGCCTTGCTCTGGATCGGGGTGGGCGTCGTGTAGCCCATCTCCTTGACCGCTGCGACGATCAGCGGGTCGAGGCCGAAGTGATCGAAATCGTGATAGTCGGACATGTGCTGGTGGGCCGTGTTGGACTCGAACCAACGACCAAGGGATTATGAGTCCCCTGCTCTAACCGACTGAGCTAACGGCCCCTTCGGTGAGCAGCGTATTCGATCCGACGGCCCGACCACCGTTTATTCCAGGAAGCTCTTCAGCTTGTCGCTGCGGCTCGGGTGGCGCAACTTGCGCAGCGCCTTCGCTTCGATCTGCCGGATCCGCTCGCGCGTGACGTCGAACTGCTTGCCGACCTCCTCCAGCGTATGGTCGGTCGACATCTCGATGCCGAACCGCATGCGCAGCACCTTCGCTTCGCGCGGGGTGAGCGAATCCAGCACGTCCTTCGTGACTTCGGCCAGGCTGTTGTACTGGGCGGCGTCGACCGGCGCGATTGTCGACGTGTCCTCGATGAAGTCGCCCAGATGCGAATCGTCGTCGTCGCCGATCGGCGTCTCCATGCTGATCGGTTCCTTGGCGATCTTCAGGATCTTGCGGATCTTGTCTTCCGGCATCTCCATCTTGGCCGCCAGTGTGGCCGGATCGGGCTCCTGCCCGGTCTCCTGCAGAATCTGGCGGCTGATCCGGTTCATCTTGTTGATCGTCTCGATCATGTGCACGGGAATGCGGATCGTGCGCGCCTGGTCGGCGATCGAGCGCGTGATCGCCTGCCGGATCCACCACGTGGCGTACGTCGAGAACTTGTAGCCGCGGCGGTATTCGAACTTGTCGACCGCCTTCATCAGGCCGATGTTGCCTTCCTGGATCAGGTCGAGGAACTGCAGGCCGCGGTTGGTGTACTTCTTCGCGATCGAGATCACGAGGCGCAAATTGGCTTCGGTCATCTCGCGCTTGGCCTTGCGCGCTTTCGCTTCGCCGGTGGCCATCTGCTTGTAGACCTCGCGCAGATCTTTCAGCGGCAGCACGACGCGCTTCTGCAGATCGGACAACTTGCCTTGCAGCTCGTGCACCGCCGGCAGGTTGCGCTTGAGCACTTCGGAATACGGATGGCCGCCCTCGGCCTCGCGCGTGACCCAGCGCGTGTTGGTTTCGTTGCCCGGGAAGTGCTTCAGGAAGTGCGGGCGCGGCATGCCGCACTTGTTGACCATGATCTCGTAGATCTGCTTTTCGAGGCTACGCACTTCTTCGACCTGGGCGCGCAGCGTGTCGCACAGCTTCTCGACCATCTTGGCCGTGAAGCGCAGCGTCATCAGCTCTTCCTGGATCTTGTGCTGTGCCTTGACGTAACCCGGCGACTTGTAGCCCTCTTTCTCGAAGGCGACACGCATCTTCTCGAAGAGCTTGGCGACGTGGTCGAACTTCTCCAGCGCGCGCGCCTTCAGCTCTTCGAGCTGCGCGGCGGTCATGCCCGAGGCGCCGATGTCGGCGTTGTCTTCGCCTTCCTCTTCGTCCTCGTCGGCGGCTGCGCCCTTGCCGGTCGGGAAGTCCTCCGCCGCCGGATCGACCAGACCGTCGACCACCTCGTCGATCGGCAATTCGCCGGCCCGGATTTTCTCGGCGTGCTCCAGGATCTGCGCGATCGTCGTCGGACAGGCGGAGATCGCCATCACCATGTGCTTGAGGCCGTCTTCGATACGCTTGGCGATCTCGATTTCGCCCTCGCGCGTCAGCAGTTCGACCGATCCCATCTCGCGCATGTACATGCGCACGGGGTCGGTCGTGCGGCCGAACTCGGCGTCAACCGTGGACAGTGCCGCCTCGGCTTCTTCCTCGGCGTCCTCGTCGGTCGTGGCTGCCGGAACGTTCTCGTTCATCAGCAGCGTCTCGGCATCGGGCGCCTGGTCGAAGACCTGGATGCCCATGTCGCCGAACGTGCTGATGATCGAGTCGATCGCCTCGGCGTCGACCAGATTGTCCGGCAGGTGGTCGTTGATCTCCGAGTACGTCAGGAAGCCGCGCTCCTTGCCCAGCTTGATCAGCGCCTTGAGCTTGTTGCGGCGGGCTTCGAGGTCTTCCTCGGTGCCGTGGTAGCTGCGCTCGAGCGCCTCCTTCAGCGCCTTTTCCTTCGCGCGCCGGTCCTTGGCGCGCTGCTTGCCGCTCAGCTTCTCGACGATCTGAACGCTCGGGTCGACGACGTCGTCACCCGCCTCGGGCACCGCATCGGCACCGCCCTCGCCGTTGCCGACGGACTCGTCGTTGGGCTTCGGCTTGCGGCCGGGCCGCCCTTTCGCGACCGGCATGGCGATTGCGCCGGGACGCGCCTTGACGCCGCCGGCCGCGGCGCCGAGTTTCGCGTCTTTCGCCTTGGACTCATCCACGCTGCCCTTCTTGGCAGCCACGCGTTCGGTCATTGCCGCTTTGGTTTCCGCCTTTTTCAATTCAGCCTTCTTTGCTTCGAGTTTGCCTGTGGAGCGCGTTTCACTACGACTGGACACAAGTTTCCCCTTGACGACCTTCGTCGCCGACTTGCTCGATGCTGCCGACTTTTTCATCACCATCGGGTCACCTGTGTTCGTCGCCGTTTTCAGTGTGGGCGGCGGCCGCCTTCACCCTTGGCCGCCGTTCACGCAGCCTCACGGTCTCGACCGTTTGGCCCGGGTTGCCAAGCCGCCTTGTCCACGCGCACAAGATGGGGACGGCGTCCTTCCGCACAATCGCCAGGACCGCTGACTCGCGTCGGAGCCGTTGCCGGATCCCTCGAACCGCGAGGGCCGCGAACGCCCTTGCCGAGGGAAGCGTGCTGCAACGCCCGTGCCCGCAGGCAGCACCGGATCGACGTGCGCCCAGGGAATCTCCCCGGACGACTCGGTCGGCTGAATTGAGTTGGCAGACTCTCAAGCGGCGTCTCCGGCGGCGCCCAAGCGGGCACGCGCTCGGAGGGGTCCAAGGCGGCTCTACAAACGGCGCATTCTAGCAGAGCAACCCGGAAAAGCCAGGAAATTCAGCCCCTTGCGGCCAACCGTTGCGCGGCCGCCCGCTGTGCATCAGGTCGCCCCGGTTTGGCGCGGCATCTCCTTCAGACGCACGCGCCGCTCGGAGAGTTCTCGAATGCGCTCCTTGGACTCCGGCGTCAGCGGCTCACGTACGAGTTCGGCGAGCTCGTTCTCGACTCGCCGCAGCTCAAGGGCCGCAAAGCCGGCGCGCAGATCCTCCCGCGCACCCGAAGCATCGCCTTCGAGCAGCAAGTCGCGCCCGGCGATTCTTCGATAGGCCTCGGCGAACTCGCTGTCGGCCAGCGCCTCGACCAGCGCACCCGGGCTCGTGCTTCCGACCAGCGTGGCGGTGCGCCAGACCTCGGCGATCTGGCGGTCGATCGGCTGCTCCGCACCCGCGAACTCCGCGGCGATGTGCGCATTGAACTCGCGCGCCAGCTCGGGATAGGCGATCAAGTGCTGCAGGATCCTCGCCTTCAGGTCTTCGACCTCGGCAGTGTGTCGCGGCGGACTCGAAGGGCGACGCGCTTCGGGCAGCCGGCGCCAAGGCTTCAGGCCGAACAGCGATTCGAGGTCGCCGGGCGGCGTCCGGGCGGCCTCGGCCAGCTCGCGGATCAATTGCATCCGGAGCGCCGCGGGCGGCATGGCCACGAGCAGTGGTTTCGCCTGTGCCACGAGCGATGCCCGATCCTCGGCCTGTTCCAGATCCTTGCCATCGGCCAGGCTCGCGACGAACCAGCGCGAGAGCGGCATCGCGCGCGCGAGCTGATCCTCGAAGGCCGCCGCCCCGCCGGAACGGACGAGGCTGTCCGGGTCCTCGCCCTCGGGCAGCAGCACGAAGCTCGCGCGTTTCGTGTCGGCGATCACCGGCAGCGTGGCCTCGAGTGCGCGTCGCGCCGCCTTGCGGCCGGCAGCGTCGCCGTCGAACGCAAAGATGACCTGATCGGTCAGCCGCAGCAACGCGCCGACGTGCTGCGCAGTGATCGCGGTGCCCAGTGCTGCGACACACTCTTCGAAGCCTGCCTGCGCGAGCTGGATCACGTCCATGTAGCCCTCGCAGACGATCACCCGCTGCCGTCGGCGGATCGCGTCCTGCGCCTCGAACAGTCCGTACAGTTCCTGCCCTTTGTGAAAGACCGGCGTCTCGGGCGAATTGAGGTACTTCGGCTCGCCGCCGTCGAGCACCCGCGCTCCAAATCCGATCACTGCACCGCGCCGGTTGCGGATCGGGAACATGATGCGGCCGCGGAAGCGGTCGTAGCGCTTGCCTTCGTCGCCGACGATGACCAGTCCCGCTTCGACGAGCCGCGGATCCTCGTAAGTGTCGAAAGCCTCGCGCAGCGATTGCCACGCGTCCGGCGCGTACCCGAGTGCGAAGCGCGCGGCGGTTGGCCCGGTCAGGCCACGGCGCTTCAGGTACTCGATCGCGACGGGTGCATCCCTGAGCTTGCGGCGGTAGTAGTCGCTGGCCCGCTGCAGCGCCTCGGTCAGCCCGCGCACGCGCGCGGCGCCTTCGCGGTCCGAGCCGGTGTCGTCCGGCACCTGCATGCCGGCCTGCTGGGCAAGCTCGCGGATCGCTTCGGTGTAGGCGAGCCCGCGGTGATCCATCAGGAAGCCGATCGCGCTGCCGTGCGCGCCGCAGCCGAAGCAGTGGAAGAACTGCTTGGACGGGCTGACCGTAAACGACGGCGTCTTCTCGCCGTGAAACGGACATAGGCCGATGTAGTTCTGGCCGGCCTTTTTCAGCGCGACGTAACGGCCGATCACGTCGACGATGTCGACGCGCGCGAGCAGATCCTGGATGAACCCCCGGGGAATCACGGGCGCATTATCCGCACCCGGCCTGACGGCTCAGGCGCCGAGCTTGCTCTTGACGAGCGCCGAGACCTTGCCCATGTCGGCACGGCCGGCGACGCGCGGCTTCAGCAGCGCCATGACTTTGCCCATCGCCTGCGGGCCGGTGACGCCCGACTCCGCGATCGCCGCATCGACCATGGCCGCGAGCTCGCTCTCCGAAAGCTGCTGCGGCAGATAGCCGATGAGCAGGTCGAGCTCGGCCTTTTCTTTCTCAACCAGATCCGTGCGGCCCGCCTTGGCGAACTGCTCGATCGAGTCGCGCCGCTGTTTGATCAGCTTCTCGACGATCGAGGTGACCGCGGCGTCGTCGGCGACGATGCGCTCGTCGACTTCCTTTTGCTTGATCGCCGCCAGCAGCAGCCGGATCGCAGACAGCCGCGCCGCATCCTTTGCGCGCAGCGCGGCCTTCATGTCTTCGTTGATGCGGTCTTTGAGGTTCATGGAAGCGAAAGCGCGCCCGAAGGCGCGCTGTCTGGGATGCCGGCAGGATATGGGTCCTAGTAGAGCTTCTTGGGCAGCATCTGGCTGCGCAGGCGCTTGAAGTGGCGCTTGATCGCCGCCGACTTCTTGCGCTTACGCTCGGCGGTCGGCTTCTCGTAGAACTCGCGGGCGCGCAACTCGGTCAGCAGACCGCTCTTTTCGATCGTGCGCTTGAAGCGACGCAAGGCGACTTCGAAGGGCTCGTTTTCCTTGACGCGAATCGTGGGCATGAAAATCCTGTCGGTGCCGGCGGAAAGGCGCGCAGTTTACCCGCAGTCGCTGCAGGGCGCAAAGCCGAGCCGGCGCCAAGTGGCCATGCCCGCGGGGGTCGGGAACGCGCCACGGCACCCCGGCTATAGACTGGCCTGCCTATGCTCATCCTCGGTATCGAGACCTCGTGCGACGAGACCGGACTGGCGCTGTACGACAGCGACGCCGGGCTGCTCGCGCATCGCGTGCACTCGCAGGTCGAAATGCATCGCGCCTACGGCGGTGTCGTGCCGGAGCTGGCCTCGCGCGACCACATCCGGCGGTTGCTTCCGCTGCTCGACGACGTGCTGGCCGCTTCCGCCCGGTCGCGTTTCGACATCGATGCGATCGCCGTCACCGAAGGGCCGGGGCTGGCGGGAGCGCTGCTGGTCGGCGCAGGGGTCGCCTACGGCCTCGGTTATGCGCTCGGCAAGCCGGTGGTCGGCGTGCACCACCTCGAAGGTCACCTGCTGTCGCCGCTGCTCGCCCGGCCCGCGCCCGCTTTTCCTTTCGTCGCGTTGCTGGTGTCGGGCGGGCACACCCAGCTGATGCGCGTCGGCGGCCTCGGCGACTACGAGCTGCTCGGCGAGACGCTCGATGACGCGGCCGGCGAAGCATTCGACAAGACAGCGCAGCTGCTTGGCCTCGGCTATCCGGGCGGCCCGGCGGTTTCGCGCCTCGCCGAGTTCGGCGTGGACGGCGCGGTTCAGCTGCCGCGGCCGCTGATCCACAGTGGCGATCTGAACTTCAGCTTCAGCGGACTGAAGACCGCCGTGCTGACCGCGACGCAGCGCGCGGCAAACCTGTGCGAGCAGGCGCGCGCCGACATCGCACGCGCGTTCGTCGCCGCGGTGGTCGACGTACTGGCGACGAAGGCGATGGCGGCGCTGGATCGAACCGGGCTCGACACGCTCGTGGTCGCCGGCGGCGTCGGGGCCAACGCGCAGTTGCGCGCCCGCCTGCGGGACGAAGCCAGCCGGCGCGGCGTGCGGCTCTACTTCCCTCCGGCCGAGCTGTGCACCGACAACGGGGCCATGATCGCGCTGGCTGGGCTGGCCCGTTTGCGCGCGGGCGCCGGCACGCGCAGCGGCAGCTTCAGCGTACGGCCGCGCTGGCCGCTCGGGTCGTAAGCGTCAGTGCCGCGCGCCCGGCGCAGCGTTCGCCTTCTCGCCGATCTTGCGCTCTTTGCCGGCCATCAGGTTGACGATGTTGCGCTGGTGCCGGATCACCAGCAGGACGCTCATCGCGACCAGCGCGACGAGCAGCCCGTCGAAACCCCAGGCGAACGCGTAGAACAGCGGTGTCAGCGCGGCCGCCAGGATCGAGGCCAGCGACGAGTACCGGAAGAACACTGCGATCAGCAGCCACACGACACACGCGGCCAGACCGAGCCACGGATTGAGCGCCAGAACGACGCCGAGAAAGGTCGCGACACCCTTGCCGCCCTGGAAGCGGAAGAACACCGGGTACAGGTGGCCGACGAACGCGGCGAACCCCGTCAGCGCGACACCGAACTCCCCCACGCCGAACGGCACCCCGTAGCGCCTGGCCAGCCACACGGCCACTGCGCCCTTCGCGGCGTCGCCCGCGAGCGTCAGTCCGGCGGCGAGCTTGCTGCCCGTGCGCAGGACGTTGGTCGCGCCGGGATTCTTCGACCCGTACGAGCGCGGATCCGCAAGCCCCATCGCGCGACTGACGACCACCGCAAACGAAATCGACCCCAGCAGATAGCCGCATGCTGCGGCGACGAGGTCAGCGATCCAGCCCATCTTCCCTCCGTGCTAGTCGAGCAGCGCGCAGTCAACGGCCGTCGCGCCGAGCGCGGTGGTCAGCACCGCGGGGTCGATCCCGACCAGATAACCGCGTCGCCCGCCGTTGATCAGGATCCGCGGCAGCGCGAGAACGCTGCGTTCGACGAAAACCGGCAGCGCCTTGCGCGTACCGAATGGCGAGGTTCCGCCGACCTGGTAACCCGTGTGCCGCTGCGCGACTTCGGGCGCGCATGGCTCGATCCGCTTGCGGCCGATCTGGCGCGCCAGGTTCTTGGTCGACACTCTGCGGTCGCCGTGCATCAGCACGATCAGCGGCTTGGCCGTTTCGTCTTCCATCACGAGCGTCTTGACGACCTCGTGCTCGGGCACGCCGAGTGCGCGCGACGACTCTGCGGTGCCGCCGTGCTCGACGTATTCGTACACGTGCTCGGTGAACGCGATACCGCGACGCTTGAGCCATTGCGTCGCAGGCGTTTCGGAAACGTGCGCCAGTTTGACCATCGCGGCGCAGTTTAGCGGCGCCGCGGGGCATCAGCCGCGCGGATGGTGCTGCGCGTGCAGCGCCTTGAGCCGCTCGCGCGCGACGTGCGTGTAGATCTGCGTGGTCGAGATGTCGGCGTGCCCGAGCATCATCTGGACCGCGCGCAAGTCCGCGCCGTGGTTCAGCAGGTGCGTGGCGAACGCGTGCCGCAGACCGTGCGGCGACAGCGGCGCGTCGATGCCGGCAAGCCGCGCATAGCGCTTGATCAGCCGCCAGAACATCTGGCGCGTCATCGGCTGCGCGCGGCGCGTGACGAACACCGCATCGGCCGTCGCGCCGCGCAGCAGCGCGCCGCGCGCGTGCGCCAGATACCGATCGACCCAGCGGCGCGCCTCCTCGCCGAGCGGAACGACGCGCTCCTTGCCGCCCTTGCCGACGACGCGCACGAGTCCGTCGGTGAGCGAGAGCTCGATCAGGCGTAGCGCCACGAGCTCCGACACGCGCAGTCCGGTCGCGTACAAGAGCTCGAGCATCGCGCGGTCGCGCAGCCCGAGCGGCGTTTCGACGTCGGGCGCGCCCAGCAGAGCGTCGACCTGCGCTTCGCTGATCGTCTTCGGGAAACGCGCCGGGCGCTTGGCGTTGGCCAGCCGCAGCGTCGGGTCCGCGCCGATCCGTCCTTCGCGCAGGGCCCAGCGGTAGAAGCGCCGAAAGCTCGCGAGCCTGCGGTTCGCCGTCGACGCCCGCGTGGTCGCGTGCTGTGCCGCGAGGAAGGAGGACAGATCGGCTTCGCTCGCCGTCAGCAATGCGCCGCTGCGCCCGGCGAGCCAGACGGAGAGCGACTGCAGGTCGCGCCGGTACGCCGCGAGCGAGTTGGCTGCGAGCCCGTCCTCGAGCCAAAGCGCGTCGACGAACGCGTCGATCAGCGGTTCCGTGCTGCCTGCTTTTCGGTTTCGGTCCGCGACGCCCGCGCCGGCCCGCCGCATCGCTCGTCGGGGCGCGGGATCAGCCGCCAAGCATCCCCTTCTTGAGGTCGGAGTCGGCTGGACGATTGCCAAGCCAGATGCGCAGGACAGCCGCGAAAAAGTCCTCCCCGGGGATCGGATTGCCGCGCGGCTGGCCGTTGACGACGATTCGCGTGCCGGCCTCCGGCGTGAACTCGAAGAAGATCGCGTCGCCCTTCTTCGCCTCGCCGATCGCTTTCAAGTTCGCGGTGAGCGCATCGGCCTGCGCCTTGAACGCGGCGAGCTGCTGCTCGGTGTGGTTGGCCTTCAGCCCGTCGGCAAGCGAGGTCGCGAACGTCTCGGCGTCGACGTTGCGCAGCATGTGGATCGCGACGCGCCGCGGCCCCTTCTGCGCGAGCAGCGCGTTCGGATCGGTCGACTTCTGCGGGACGTACAGCCCGGCCACGTAGACCTTGAAGATCGCACGCGTGCGGATCCCCGCGCCGTTCAGTTGCAGCGTCTGCCCGCCGACCTGCACGGTCGGCTCGAACTTCACGCCCTCGAGCTCGATCGGCTGCGCGTGCGCGACGCCGCCCATGCCGATGCTCAGTGCGATCGCCAGTACTGCCAAGCCCTTGTTCATCGCGGTCTCCTCGTGGTTCCGATGCTGCGTTCGATCGCTGTCAGTGAGTCAGGCACGCGCAGGGTTGACCGGTCCGCGGCTGGCGCCCAACCCTTTCGGCAGCGGGAACGTGACGTTCTCGGCCACGCCCTGCAGCGTTCGCACGTTACGTGCGCCCAGCGCCTTGAGCCGCGCGAGCGTCTCCTGCACGAGGACCTCGGGCGCAGATGCGCCGGCCGTGACGCCGACGCGCGCGCGGCCTTCGAGCCAGGCCGGATCGATTCCCTCGGCCGAGTCGACGAGATAGGCCGCAACGCCGAAGCGCTCGGCGACTTCGCGCAGCCGGTTGGAGTTCGAACTGGTCGGACTGCCGATCACGATCACGACATCGACCTGCGGCGCCAGGAACTTCACCGCATCCTGGCGGTTCTGCGTCGCGTAGCAGATGTCGGCCTTCTTCGGCTCGGCGATGTGCGGGAAACGCCGCTTCAGCGCCGCGACGATCGCGGCGGCGTCGTCGATCGACAGCGTGGTTTGCGTGACGTACGCGAGCCGCTGCGGGTCGCGAACCCGGAGCCGCTCGACGTCGGCGACCGTCTCGACGAGGTACATGCCGTCGTCGGCCTGCCCCATCGTGCCCTCGACTTCGGGGTGGCCGACGTGGCCGATCATCACGATCTCGCGCCCCTGCGCGCGCATCTTCGCCACTTCGACGTGTACCTTGGTGACGAGCGGACAGGTCGCGTCGAACACGCGCAGGCCGCGCGCTTGCGCCTCGCGTTCAACCGCCTTGGACACGCCGTGCGCCGAGAACACGACGATCGAACCGGGTGGGATCGCGTCGAGTTCCTCGACGAACACCGCGCCCTTGGCGCGCAGGTCGGAAACGACGTACGTGTTGTGCACGATCTCGTGCTTCACGTAGATCGGCGCGCTGTGAATGGCGAGCGCGCGCTCGACGATCTCGATCGCGCGATCGACGCCCGCACAGAACCCGCGCGGCTGGGCCAGCAGCACTTCCATTCACAGCACTCCGATCACGTGCACCGAAAACCTGAGCGGCCGCCCGGCGAGCGGATGGTTGAAATCAACGACGACGCGCTGTTCGCCGTGCTCGGTGAGCACGCCGGCAAAGCGTCCGCCGCCGGGGGCATTGAACTCGACCACGTCGCCCGGCGCATACTCGCGCTCCGCCGCCGCGTTCGCATCGAAAGCGGCGCGCGACAGCGCCTGAACGAGTTGCGGGTTACGCTTGCCGAAAGCGTCGTCGGGCAGGTCGAACGTCGCCCGCGCGCCCTCTTCCAGCCCGAGCAGGCATGCTTCCAGCGACGGCGCGAACTGCCCGGCGCCCACCTGCATCGTTGCAGGGCTCGCACCGAACGTGCTGACGACCTCACGCTCGGCGCCGTCGTCGGCGACCGCAAGGCGATAATGCAGCGTCACGTGCGAACCGGCGGCGATTCTGGGCATGGATCGGAGCGACAACCAGACGAATCCTCGTTCGGGTCCATTCTAGCCAAGGGGGCTCGAATGGCGATCAAGGATTGGCCTGAATCGGAACGACCGCGCGAGCGCCTGCTCGCGCACGGGCCGAGTGTGCTGACTGAAGCGGAGCTGCTCGCCGTCTTTCTGCGCACCGGCGCGCCCGGTCGCACCGTCCTGGAGCTGGCGCGCGAGGCGCTCGATCGCTTCGGTGGACTGAACGGACTGATCGGCGCGCCGCGCGCCGAAGTGGAGAAACTCGCGGGCTTCGGACCGGCCAAGTACGCGCAGCTCCAGGCCGTGCTGGAACTCGCCCGTCGGGCGCTGCGCGAGGACGTCAAGAGGGAGACCTTGCTGAACTCGCCGCAGAAGGTGCGCGATTATCTGCGCCTGACGCTCGCCCATCTCCAGCACGAGGTCTTCGTCGCGCTCTTTCTGGACGCACAGAACCGGTTGATCGCGCACGACGAGCTCTTTCGCGGAACGCTGACGCAGACCAGCGTCTATCCGAGGGAAATCGTCAAACAGGCGCTGCGGCACAACGCGGGCGCAGTGATCTTCGCGCACAACCACCCTTCGGGCATCGCCGAGCCGAGCCGCGCCGACGAACTTCTGACTCGAACCTTGAAGACCGCGCTCGATCTGGTCGACGTCCGCGTGCTCGACCACATCGTCGTGGCCGGGTCGACCAGTACGTCCTTTGCCGAACGCGGTCTTCTCTGAGCGGGGCCGCGTCCGCTGCGGCTTGGCGGAGCGTGTGGTTTTCTCATACAATGCGTGGCTTCTCAACGTCCGGCTGGCGCCGGAACCACGCACACACAGGAGTCTGCGATGGCACGCGTATGTCAAGTCACCGGCAAGGCGCCGATGGTCGGCCATCACGTCTCGCACGCCAACAACAAGACGAAGCGCCGCTTCCTTCCCAACCTGCAGTACCGTCGCTTCTGGGTCGAAAGCGAGAACCGCTGGGTCCGCCTGCGCGTGACCAATGCGGCGCTGCGCACGATCGACAAGTACGGCATCGATGCCGTGCTCGCCGACCTGCGCGCACGCGGTGAAGTCTGAGGATCGAGGAGCTGAGCATGGCCAAGGGCGCCCGCGAAAAGATCAAACTCGAGTCGACGGCCGGCACCGGCCACTTCTACACGACGACCAAGAACAAGCGAACGACCCCGGAAAAACTCGAACTCAACAAGTTCGATCCGGTTGCGCGCAAGCACGTCAAGTACAAGGAAACGAAACTCAAGTAGTCGCAAGCGGCTCGCGACGAGCCCAGAAAAAGAGCCCGGCCTGCGCCGGGCTTTTTCTTTGAGTCGCCGACTCGATCAGGCCGCCGCCGGCGCGTAGCTGCGGATGCGCAGCGCGACGTCCTGCAGCGCACGGATGCCGCTCGCCTCGGCGCGCGCGATCCAGTCCTGCAGGTGTGCCAGCATCTGCTCGCGCGACGCGCTCGATCGCTCCCAGATCGCTTTCAGTTCCGCGCGCATGTCGACGAGCGTCTTCAGCACACCGCTGTGCGCGAGCACCTCGCTCAGCGTCTGCCGCTGCGGCTCGGGCAGCGCGGCCACGTCGGTCTTGCGAAGCCAGCGCTTGACGGCGGCGAAGCGGCTGCGTTCGGCCGCCGACAACCGCATCCTGCGCAGCTCCTCGGCGTACGCGCGGCGCAGATCGCGCGCGTAGCGC
>Ga0101944_10004909_pt1 | contig 15884 bp, 11 predicted proteins | sample DewCreD2012metaG_FD_75245 | JGI IMG/M metagenome (GOLD analysis project Ga0101944, IMG submission 75245) | Hot spring sediment bacterial and archeal communities from British Columbia, Canada, to study Microbial Dark Matter (Phase II) - Dewar... ...
TCCTGGCTTCGCGCACCGGGTTCCGGTTCCGCGTGAAACTCATCGCCGTCCGCGACACCGCGCGGACGCGTGCCGTCGACCTCGACCCCGCCCTCTTCACCACCGATCCGCTCGACCTCGCGCGCGATCCCGAGATTCAGGTCGTCATCGAACTCATGGGCGGCACCGGCATCGCCCACGACCTCATCCGCGCGTCGCTGAGCGCGGGCAAGGCCGTCGTCACCGCCAACAAAGCCCTGCTCGCGGAACGCGGCGAAAGCCTCCTCGCGCTCGCCGAATCCGTGCGCCGCCCGCTCTGCTTCGAAGCCAGCGTCGCCGGTGGCATCCCCATCCTCAAGGCGCTTCGCGAGGGCCTCGTCGCGAATCACATCTCCGCCATCCACGGCATCGTGAACGGCACCTGCAACTTCATCCTCACCATGATGGAGCAGCAGGGCATGGAGTACGCCGCCGCGCTGGCCGAAGCGCAGCGGTTGGGGTACGCCGAGTCCGACCCCACGCTCGATGTCGATGGCACCGACACCGCCCACAAGCTGGCCATCCTCGTTTCCATCGCCTTCGGCGTGCCGGTTCCTTTTCCGAGCATCTATCGCGAGGGGATTGATCGTCTGACCCCGGAGGACCTTCGCTACGCCGCTGAGTTCGGATACTGCATCAAGCTCCTGGCCGTTGCCAGAAAGGCCGGCCAGCAGGTGGAGGCAAGGGTTCATCCCACCATGGTTCCCCTGGACCATATCATGGCCAACGTGAACGGCGTCTACAACGCGATTTACCTGGAAGGGGATTTCGTCGGCCCCAACCTCTACTACGGATACGGCGCAGGAAAAAGGGCCACAGGAAGCGCCGTGGTGTCGGATCTCATGGTCCTGGCCAGGCAAATCCGAAGCGGGGTGAAAACCTTGATGCCGCCCCTGGCCCACGTCCATCCGGAGCGGGACGAGATCTCCATTCAGCCGATGACTGAGCTCCGAGCTTCCTATTACTTCAGGTTTTCTGCCGTGGACCGGCCCGGTGTTCTCTCGAAGATCTCCGGCGTCCTGGGGGAAAACGATATCAGCATTTATTCCGTGATTCAAAAGGGCAGGGAAAAGGACGGCTCTGTCCCGGTCGTCATGCTCACTCACGAGGCCAAGGAACGCAGCGTGGTGCAAGCGCTCTCCCAGATGGAGCACTTGGAGGTGCTCACGGACAAAACCATGATGATACGGGTGGAAGCCAGTAAGTAGGCGGTAGGAAGTAAGCAGTAAGCAGAAAGAGGAACTTGCGGGCCGCAGGTGGCTTGTTGCAGGTAGTCAGTGGTCAGAAGAAAGTGACGAGTGACAAGTGACAAGGAACGAGTGACAATCTTGTTTTGCTCTTCTTTTGTCACTTGTTACTTGTCACTCCTATTACACAATTTTTCGTGTTTTCCTTCTTTCGTGTTTTCGTGGTTGGTTTTTTTGTTTCATTCTGTCTACTGTATTCTGTCTACTGTCTTCTGTATTGTTGCAGTTTTTAACTTTAGGCACTTTTGGCACTTTAGCGCATTTTAGGCACTTTTTCATGGTCCCCAGAAAATATCTTGTGTTGGTGGGTGACGGAATGGGCGATTACCCGCTCCAGGAACTGGGCGGAAAGACCCCGCTGCAGGTTGCCGAGACCCCGAACATGGACCGCATCGCCGCATGCCGGGTCGGCCTTGTCCAGACCATCCCTGAGGGAATGGAACCGGGCAGCGATGTGGCCAATCTCTCCCTTCTCGGCTACGATCCGCGGGTGTACCACACGCGACGCGCTCCCTTTGAAGCCGCCAGCATGCGCGTGGAATTGAAGACGGATGAAGTCGCTTTCCGGATGAACCTGGTTACGCTGGACCTGCTCTCCGACCACGAAGTCATCATGGTCAGCCACAGCTCAGGGGATCTCCCTTCGGAAGATGCACGCCGGATCGTGGACACCCTCAAAAGCGACCTCCGGTTCCCGGACACAACCATCTACCAGGGTGTGGGATACCGGCATCTCGTGGTGTGGCGGAACGGGCCTGAACATGCGGCAACCATTCCTCCCCATGATGTCTTGGGGCAAAATATGGCGCCCTACCTGAATGATCCCTCCGACAACCAGGTTCAGCGCTTGATTCGCAGCTCCTGGCCCATTCTGAAGAACCATCCCGTCAATCAGAAGCGCCGGGAGCGGAAAGACAAGGAAGCCAACTCCATCTGGCTCTGGGGCCAGGGACGGGCGCCCAGGCTTCCCCGCTTTGAGGAGAAATACGGCCTCAAAGGAGCGGTCATATGCGCTGTCGATCTGTTGAGAGGCATAGGCATTTATGCCGGGTTTGAACCCATCTACGTGAAGGGCGCTACAGGCTACCTCAACACCAACTACCGGGGAAAAGCAGAGGCGGCCCTGGAGGCGCTGAAGCGGCTGGATTTTGTCTTTGTTCACGTAGAAGCTCCGGATGAAGCAGGCCACGCGGGGAATTGGAAAGAAAAAATAGAGGCCATCGAGCACTTTGACCGCAAGGTGGTGGGCACAGCGCTCCAGGGGCTGGGGCAGTTCGACGACTTCCGAATCATGGTGGTGAGCGACCACCTGACACCCATTCCGAAGAGAACACACACGGCTGAGCCCACTCCTTTTGCCTGGGCTTCCAAAAGCGAATTGGAACGCGCTGCAGCCGGGGCGGTTTTCTCTGAGCATTCAGCACGCGAAAGCGGCCTTGTCATCGAGAGAGGTCATGAGCTCATGGACCGTTTCATCAAGGACTCTGAAAACAGGGCCCGATGTTGACAAGGAGTCGGCTTTTCAATATGTTGGCCTTCACAGGCGCCCCTGCAGCGACGCGCCGGGGTATGAATGCCCGGAATAGATTCAAGTGGCCCACGGACAACTGGCAACGGACAACTTCTTTAAAGGAGACGCACCCATGAACATTCTGTTTTTCGGCCCCAACGGAAGCGGCAAAGGCACCCAGGGTGCCATCGTCAAGGACAAGTTCAAGATCCCCCACATTGAGACCGGGGTGATTTTCAGGGAGAACATTTCAAAGGGCACTTCCCTCGGCAAGGAAGCTAAGGGGTACATCGATCGGGGTGAGCTCGTGCCGGACAGCATCACCATCCCCATGATCCTGGACCGCCTGAAAGAAGCGGATTGCAAGAACGGGTGGCTCCTGGATGGCTTCCCGAGGAACCTGACCCAGGCCCAGGAGCTGGACAAGGCGCTTCAGAAAGAAAAAATCCCTCTGCACATCGTCATTGAAATGGTCCTCGACCGCCAGATTGCAAAGAACCGCATCATGGGCCGCCGCTTGTGCGTCAAAGACAACAACCATCCCAACAACATCTACATTGACGCCATCAAGCCCAATGGAGACAAGTGCCGGGTGTGCGGCGGCGACCTCAAAACCCGCTCCGACGACCAGGACGAGGCGGCCATCGACAAGCGCCACAGCATTTATTACGATTCCAAGACAGGCACCATGGCGGCCATCAACTACTTCAAGGACCTCTCCAGGAAACACAAGGGGACTCCCAGGATCATCGAGCTGGACGGGAGGCCGGGCGTCAAGGAAGTCTCAAACGATCTCCTGAGCAAGCTGAAATGAACCATGGGGAATGGATCAGGAAAGAATTCCGAGCGGCCGCCAGGTCGCTCGGTTTTGTCTTTACCCCCAGGGAGGAGATAGAACATCGCCACGGAAAGCTCAGGACACGGATGGCAGCCGAAGGCATGGATGCTTTTCTCGTGGTCCTGAAAATGGATTGTTTCTATCTCTCCGGTACGGCTCAGGATGCGCTCCTGCTGGTTTCCCTGGATCAAAAGCCTCTCCTTCTGGTCAAGAGGGAACTGGAAAGAGCCAAGGCGGAATCTCCCCTCGACCTCGTGGTCGGCCTGAAATCCCTCAAGGAACTTCCCTCCTTGGTTTCAGAGCACCTGGGTCGCCGCCCTCGTGTCCTCGGGCTTGAAATGGACATCCTTCCTGCAAACGATTTTTTCCGGTTCCAGTCCCTCTTTTCCGATTCAAAACTCGTGGACGGCTCTCCCCTCATCAAAGACATCCGAAAAATCAAATCCCCTTTTGAAATCGATCTCATGAGAAAGGCCGGAACGATAGCAAGATCGGTCTACCGGGAAGCCGGCAACATCCTCAGAGAGGGGATGACCGAAATCGAATTTGCCGGTCTTCTCGAAGCGACAGCCAAAAAACTGGGGCATGAAGGGCTGCTCCGCGTCAGATCCTACAATTACGAAGCTTATTCGTGGCATGTGCTCAGCGGTTTCAGCGGCGGCATGGTCAGCCAGTCCGACTCTCCCATGGGAGGCATGGGGCTCTCTCCGGCCTTCCCGGTCGGTGCCGGCCGCCGGGTGATGAAAGCCCGGGAACCGATCCTCGTGGACTTTGGGATCTGCACCCACGGGTACCAGGTCGATGAGACCCGCATGTTCTCCATTGGGGAAATGCCCAAGAAATTCGTAGACGCCTACAAGGTCTGCTGTGAGATCCATGACGCGGTGCTCGCTGAGGCCCAGCCCGGCAAGGACTGTGAAGCGCTCTTTCTCATGACTCTTGAAATTGCCGCGAGACTTGGATACGAAGACAGCTATCTGGGCCCTCCCGGGTTGCAGACCCGCTTCATCGGCCACGGGATCGGCCTGCAGCTCGGGGAGCCTCCTTTTCTTGCACAGGGGCAATCCTATCCCCTGGAACAGGGAATGACCTTTGCCGTGGAGCCCAAGATCGTCTTTGCAGGCGAAGGCTCGGTAGGGGTCGAGAACACCGTGGTCGTCACTCAGAAAGGATGCGAGATCCTCACCCCCATCCCCATGGATATTATAGAAGTGTGATTGTTTACAATGGGGAGTTTAGCTACTGAGAACCCTAAAATTCGAAATCAAAAGCACGAAATGCGAAAAAACACCCAATGATCCAAATTCAAATGACCAAAACCGAGTGCCGTTGGCTTCCTGTTCCGAACATTGGAGATTTGGTATTTTGAATTTGTTTCGTGCTTCGAATTTCGAGCTTCGAATTTGTTGAACGGTGGTCGATTATGGAATACTTGATCCTTGGGATCGTGTGCGCGGGAGTGGCGGGCTACCTGCTCCTGCGCCGTAAAAACAGGCAGGAGCCGCAGGATACCTATGTCTGCGACGTGTGCGGCGAAAAGGAATGCCTCTGCCACAAGGTTGAAAAGAAGCAATAGCCGGCGCGAGGTTCGCACGTTATGGAAAAGCCCATGGTTAGCCTGCAGCGTTATGAGAGCTCGCCGGATTCCCTGAGAGAGCTTGTTCGCCTCTGCAACGGATTCAGCGAGCTCAAGCCCCATCATCAGGTGTTTATCAAACCCAACCTCGTCGCCATGGACAGCCAATACCCCATGGCCCTGTACGGGATCTTCACCACGACCCGGTTGGTGCAGGACATGGTTCTTCTGCTCAACGAATTCGGCGTGGGAAACATCACCATCGGCGAGGGATCGGTTCGAGCCAAACATTTCGCATTGCCCACAGAGGGAATCTACGAGGCCTTGGGCTACCCTTCCCTCGCAAAACGATATGGAGTGAGGCTTCTCGATCTGCTCAAGGGCCCCTTTGAAAAAGTCGGTTTCGGCGAGTATTCCCTGCAGATCGCCAAAGCGGCCCTTGAAACGGATTTTTTCATCAACATGCCGGTGCTCAAAACTCACAACCAGACCATGCTTTCCTTGGGCCTCAAGAACCTCAAGGGGTGCCTTTCCACGAAATCCCGTAAGTTCTGTCACCGATCCGATCAGGTTCTCGAAGACCACATCTCTTCCTTCGTGGAAAAGCTGAGGCCGGCCCTCACGGTTCTCGACGGCATCTATGGGTTGGAAAAAGGGCCTTTTTATCTCGGAGCCGCTCACCGCATGAACGCCCTTGCAGCCTCCAAAGACCCTCTGGCCGCGGATATCCTGGGTGCCGCGCTTGCGGGCATGGATGCGGCCGCTGTTCCCCACCTCAGAAAGTACGCGGAACGCCACGGACGCTCGCTCCGACCCGAGGACGTGGAGGTAAGAGGCACGCCTGTCAAGGACCTCGTGAAAAGGCTGAAATGGGACAACACGTGGAATGAAGAAAATACAGGCCCCAGGGCCTGGGAACGCATGGGGCTGCGGGGGGTCTCCATCCCCAAGTATGACAAGACCGTGTGCTCAGGCTGCTCCGGAATCTACGGTCCGATCCTGACCATGCTCATGACCGGGTACAAAGGCGAGCCCTATCAGGAGATAGAGATCCTCACCGGCAAGGTCATGAAGCCTTCTGGAAAAGCCAGGAAAACGTTTCTCCTGGGCAACTGCATGATCAAACTCAACCGCAGGGACCCTGGGATCAGGGAAGCGGTTCTCGTGAAGGGCTGTCCCCCCACCCTTGAGGACGTTCAAAAGGGGATGATCCAGTGCGGGGTGGAGGCCAGCCTGGATGTTTACAGGATGTTCCGCGATTCTCTGGTGGACCGGTACAAGGGGAAAGAAGGGTTTGACGAAAGCCTTTTTTATCTCCGTTAAGCGGCCGGCCGGCTAGGGCGAGAACAATCCCCTCTGCCGTTCTTCTCTGGGTTCTTCCTTGTCCGGTTTTTCATCGTCTTTCCGGAGCTTGCCTTTCAGAAAGTAGCGGTCAAAGAGCCGGTTGAAGTCCGTCCAGTTGCCCTCCTGCCGGTCCTTTTCAATAAACCGGCTCAGCCCGTTCATCTTCGCATCCAGGTCGTCGATCAGGTGCAGCGCAAAAGCTTCCAGAAAGGCAGGCTTCTTGGGTGAACCGAACTCATACTCTCCGTGGTGGCTCAGGATCAGGTGCTTCAACCGCAGGGCAATGTCGACGGGGAAATCCTTCATGGCCGCCAGCTTCTCATCGACCATGGACACCCCCAGGCTGAGATGCCCGACCAGCCTGCCTTCATCCGTGTAATCGATGGAGGTCTCCACCCCCAGCTCTCTCACCTTTCCAATGTCGTGGAGAAAGGCGCCTGCAAGGAGCAGATCGCGGTTGAGCACCGGGTATTGCTCCGCCACCAGCAGGGCCAGCCGGCACACCGACAGGGTGTGTTCCAAGAGTCCGCCCACGGTACAGTGATGGAAATTCTTTGCAGCCGGCGCTCTCTTGAAAAGGGGCACAAAGGAGGAGTCGGAAAGGAACCTGTCGATGAGCGATTTGACTTCCGGGTTCTCGATTTTCCTCAAGAGCTCCCTCAAGGAGAGCATCATTTTGGTCGTGTCCTGCCGGGTGACCTCGACAAAAAGGGATGGGTCCCGGACCTCCTTGACGGTCTTGAGATCCGACACGGTCAGTTGAACCTCCCCCCGGTAGGAACCTGCTGCCGCCTCGATGTCAACAATGTCGCCCTCGGAAAAGAGAGAGGAGAAAGCGCTCGCCTTTTCCCAGACTCTTGCCTCGATCTCTCCGCTTCGGTCTGCAAGGGTAAGGCTCAAAAAGGGATCTCCCCTCTTGGTCGAGCCTGTCCTCTTGGATTTGACCAGGTACTGCCCCTGCACCTGGTCCTTGTCCTTGATTTCGGTCACCCAAACATGGGAAGAGGAATCACGGTTCATGATGGCAACCGTCCTTCACTGTCTTGCAGTAATGGAGTGTTGGAGTAATGGAGTATTGGTTTTGCCTTTTCTTTCATCACTCCATCACTCACTTCTCCATCACTCCGTGGCTTCTACCAGCACAGCCCTGAAAAAAACTCTGTTCGCAGGCTGGTCAAAAACGTTCAGATGCTAGGCACCCGAAATTCCGAGAAACGAGGCGTACCCAGAAGTACGCCGCAGTGACGAGGAATGAGGGTAACGACGCAGATGGGCGTTTTTCACCAGCCTGCTAGTCGTCGAAATTGCCTTTCGGCCCCTTATCCCCCTTCATCCTGGAGGCCCGTTCCTTGATCTTCGCCTCGGTCCATTCCGCGGGGTCTTCGATCCGCTCTGCCTTGGGCCCGAGGTCGTAAGAGCCTGCCCTGAGGATCGCCTCCACCGCCAGCGGGGCCGTATCCTGGGCATTGAAGACCTTGGTGAGAAGGTCATAGACGAAATCCTCGACCCCCTTGGCCATTCTTTCTCTCACGGCTTTGGGAAGGCCGAGCAGCTTGTTTTCAAAGGGCAGGTTGAGCTTCTTGTAGTCCCCGGCTTTGAGGTTTTTCGATTTCGCATAGGCCACCATCTCCGCCCAAAGTTCATCGGTCACCCCCCGGTCGGGCACCTTCACAAACTCTCCCTTTTCATCCAGGAAGGCATTGCCGAATTCGTTCACCTGCACGCCCCAGGTGATCATCTGGAGCGCTGTGGCCACATTCGCCTTGGTCGTTCGGGTTTGCTCGGCAATCTGCCGCAGTCGCTCAGAGCTGTTGCCGGAGGTCCCGTGCTGCGCGCCTGAAATGCCGTACTTGGCCAGAGCCTCGTGGATGGCCTTGGTGAGCGGCACCTGGATTCCGGCGTCGCTGGCCTCGATGCCGTGGGTCGTCCCGTTGTTGAGGGCGATCCAGTCCGGAAAGATGGAGTGGGCATTGAGCCCCTGGATCAGGAAGAGCGCTTCTTCCACCGTGGAAAGCCCCTCCTTGCCCTTGATCTCGCCCACCTCGGTTTCGTAGCCGGCCCACTTGGGAATGGTGGGGTTGAGGGCGATGTTGGCAAGAAGGTTCTGATCGTCAGGAAGGTGGGAGGCGTCGATGGCGATCGACGTGTTTCCCGCGTCAAACATGGAGGGAATCTCGATCATCGCGGCCTTGAGGTCCTTCTCCCCCTTGATGCCGTAGTGGTCGGCATGGATGGCCACGGGGACCGTGATGCCGAGCTCATTGCAGAGGGCGTCCGTCTCTCTGGCGATGTTCCACGAGCTCACCGCGCAGTAGGCGGCCGCTCCTCCCTCGGACTTGGCGATTTCGATGATGACGGCCGCGTTCGCCCTTTGTGCGGCCAGGAGAGTCCCCCGGATCACGAAGTGGTTTCTCCCGTTCGCCGCAATGGTCATCGCCTTGCCCTTGGCCATCATGGCCCGGTCGATCACCTTTCCGCTCACGAGCAGTGCCCTGGAGTGGGGGAAGAGCTTTCGGACGTTGGGCGGACGGCCGATTTCCAGCGCCTTGTTGAATTCCTTGAGATTGATTGACATTACAACCCTCCTTGTTCTTTCAATGGCAGGGCACGATCATATCAAGCCCGGGCCTGCTCGTCAATTCGAGCCGAATATTTCTCTTGATCCGGGGGCTCTTCTTTTCTAATACTTGGGGTCCACAGAGAACGGGCTGTTGCCCAAATCACTAAATTAGCGGCAACGTTTTGACGATGGGGCCTTTTCGGCAACAGCCTGTGAAGAATAAGCCGAGTTGACCCTGCACAAGGAGAAAGGAAACATGAGCGACTTCCGCTACTCGAACGTAGACAAAGAGATGAAGGTCTATGGCTATGACGGTGTCGTCAAGAGCCACTGCCGAATGTGCCACGGCGGTTGCGGGGTTCTGGTCTACACCCGGAACGGCAAGGTGGCCAAGATCGCCGGCGATCCGGATTGCCCCATCAACCACGGAACCCTTTGCAGCAAGGGCCTTGCTTCCGCGCAGCTGGCCTATCACCCGGACCGGCTGACCTACCCGGTCAGGAGGGTGGGCCCCAAGGCGAGCGGCCGGTGGGAGAGGATCTCATGGGATGAAGCCCTGGACACGATTGCAGAGCGGATCAACGAGTACAAGGAGCGCTTCGGCGCGGAATCCATTGTCCTGGGCTACGGCACAGGCCGGGACAATGAAGCGGTCATCTACCGCTTCGCCAATCTCCTGGGAACCCCCAATGTGCTCACCGCCGGCCACTTCTGCTACGGCCCGCGCATCGCCACATCCATCCTGACCTGCGGCACCAACCCCATCGTGGACTATGAGAACAACCCCAGGTGCCTCATGGTCTGGGGCAACAACATCGTGATCAGCAATCCCGACGAATACAAGGGCGAGCCTTTTTCCGTGGCCCTGAGCAAAGGCGCAAAGCTCATCGCCGTGGATCCCAGGATGACCCGTATCGCGGCCCGGGCCGATCTCTGGCTCCAGCTTCGGCCGGGCACAGACGCGGCCCTCGCCCTGGGTATGTTGAACGTCATTGTGAATGAAAAACTTTACGACATGGAGTTCGTGGAGAACCACGTCTACGGCTGGGAGCCCTTTGTGAAGCGGGTCCAGGAATACCCCCTGGACAAGGTCGAGCAGATCACCTGGGTGGCCAAGGAAAAAATCATGGAGGCCGCCCGGCTCTTTGCCGGCACAAAGCCTGCCGGCATCCAGTGGGGCGTGGCGATCGAGCAGCAGATCAACTGCGCCGACAACGACCGGCTCCTCATGGCCCTCATGGGGATCACAGGGAACATCGATGTTCCCGGAGGCCAGGTCCTGTTCCAGCAGCCCAGGATCAGGAACGTGGGTCATTTCGGCGCCCACCGGATGCTTCCGGATGTGCAGAGGGAAAAGCGGCTGGGCGGGGAGCGTTTTCGTCTGGCAGGGAATTTCGGGATCATCAACCCCAAGTGCGTGTGGGACGCCATCGTCGATGAAAAGCCCTATCCCGTGAAAATGCTTTTTCTCATCAGCTCGAACCCGCTCCTGACCAGGGCCAATGCCAGGGAGATCTACCGGGCCCTGCAAAAAGTGGAGTTCATGGCGGTTTCGGATTTCTTCATCACCCCCACGGCCGAACTCGCCGACATCGTGCTGCCCGCCGCCACCTGGCTCGAGATGGACTACATCGGGGATTACTGGAAACGCAACGGGTACCTTCTCCCGAGGCGGAAGGTGATCCAGGTTGGAGAGTGCCGCACCGACCACGACATGCTGAACGACCTGGCCCACAGGGTCGGCCAGGGAGAACACTGGTGGGACCATTTTGAGCAGGCCCTGGACTGGATCCTGGAGCCCCTTGGGATCACCTGGCAGGATTTCAAGAAGATGGACTACCTCCGGGGAGAAAGGATTGAACAGAAATACACCCTCAAAGGGTTTTCCACGCCCACCAGGAAGTTTGAACTCTACTCCACGCTTCTGGAGCGCTGGGGCTATGACCCCTTGCCCCGGTACCGCGAGCCCCTGGAAAGCCCCTACAGCAAACCCGAGTGGGCGGAGCAATACCCCTACATCCTCATCACCGGCCGGAGGCTTCCGGGCTTTTTCCACTCGGAGAACCGGCAGCTTCCCTGGATGAGAGAGCTCCACAGGGACCCGGTGGTGGAGATCCACCCGGATGCAGCGAGCAGGGAAGGCATCCGGGAGGGGGACTGGGTGGTCATCGAATCGCCCAGGGGCAAGGTGAGGCAGAGGGCAAAGCTCTTTCCGGGTATGGATCCGCGGGTGGTTTCTGCCGAGCACGCCTGGTGGTTTCCCGAAAAAAAGGATCCCGGCCATGGCTGGGAAGAGTCCAACATCAATATCCTGACGGACAACGCCTATGAAAACTGCGATCCTGCCATGGGCGCCACGCATGTGAGAACGCTGCTTTGCAGGATTTATCCGGAGAAGCGGGAAGGAGGCCTCTCATGAGCAAGCCGGTGCTCACCATTGATGACAAAGACTGCTGGGGCTGCAGGACCTGCGAAGTGGCCTGCAAGCAGGAGATGAAAAGTCCCGACGGCGTGAAGCTCATCTCCGTGCTCGAAGAGTGGACACCCCGCGCCGACGGGACCCTGGACTTTCAGTTTCGCGTCAGGCTGTGCCGGCACTGTGACGACCCGCCTTGCGCCGAGGTCTGCCCGGAACAGGCGATTTCAAAGAGGCCTGACGGGATTGTGGTGATCGACGAAGAGCGTTGTGTGGGGTGCAAGGAGTGTATCGACGCCTGTCCCTTTGAAGCCATGGACTATGACATGAGCCGGGGCCTTGCCCGGAAGTGCAACCTCTGCCACCATCGGGTGGACCAGGGGCTTCTGCCTGCCTGCGCCGACAATGTGTGCCTCGCCCACTGCATCTCTTTCAGCGTGAGGGAATAACAGGTTGCTGAAAGAAAGTGACAAGTGACGAGTGACAAGTTGGGTTTTTGTCTCGTTACTATTTACTCGATACTCGTGACTGGTGTGCGGCCTCTCACCCCTCCAGGGGCTGCAGCATTTCGATCTTTGCCTGGCTCTTGAGGTGATCGACCCACTCCCTGAACACGGACTGGTTCCTGAGGCGCACAAGCATGTCGCGATAGAGCTTTTTCTCTTCCTCGAACTTGTTCCGGTCAATGTCCTGTCTGCCTTCCCAGCGGATGACAAACACTCCCTTGTCATTCTGGAAGACCGTGTCCGGGTAGCGTCTGTCCTGGCTCAGGCTGAAAGCCGCCTCCGTGAGCTCCTGGAAATAGCCGATTTGGGGAACCGTGTCCTGCCGGGAGATGAATTCTGTCGTTTTGATTTCAAGGCCTTTTTCTTTGGCCAGGGCTGTCCAGTCCTTGCCCTCTTTAAGCGTCTTGAGGTACTCTTCCGCCGCCGCTTTGGCCATCTGGTCTGCAAGGGTTTTGGTGAAGTCTTCTTTGACCTTGTCCTTGACCTCCTCCAGCGTGGGCAGGGCCGAGGGCTTCTTGTCCTTCACCTGGAAGACGTAGAACTTGCCGCCGCTCTCCAGGAAATCGCTGATCTCCTCCTTGTCCAGGGAAAACAGAGTCTGCCGCAGTTTCTCGTCATTCCCTATTTCCGGGATGGGGTCCCTCATGGAGAAGAACCCCGTCTCCTTCACAGGGACCTTGTTCTCTGCCGCATAGGCTGAAAGGTCGGTCTGATAGGGCATGCGATCGATAAAAGAAAGGGCCTTTTCATGGGCCATGTCGGTGGTCGCCGCCTTCATGAGCATACTGCCGATCTGCCCTCTCACCTCTTCCAGGGTCTTGGTTTTGGCCTCCTTGATGTCTTCCACCTTGAGGATGTGATACCCGAAGGAGGTCCTCACCAGGTCGCTGATCTCTCCCTTCTTGAGTTGGAACGCAGCGTCTTCAAAGGGCTTCACCATTTGCCCGGAAGAGAAATACCCCAGGTCCCCTCCGTTCCCTTTCCCGCCGGGGTCTTCCGTGTGCTTCTCGGCCAGTTCTGCAAAGTCCGCGCCCGCCCGCGCCTCCTGCAGAACGGACAGGGCCTTTTGTTTGACCTTTTCCTCTTCTTCTTTGGGGGCGTTCTCTGCCACCATGAACAGGATGTGCCTGGCCTTGACCTGTTTCTTCTCCTTGTAACTGTCCAGGTTGTCCTCGTAGTATTCCTTGACCTGGTCCTCGCTCACCCGGATCTCGGCCTTGTACGCCTCCGGGTCAAAAAGCACGTAGACCGCCCTGATCTGCTCCGGGATGCGGTATTTCTCCTTGTTCTCTTCGAAGTATTTTTCCATGGCCGCCGGCTCGACCTTGACCTTCGCCTTGAAGGGATCCGGTTGAAAGGCCACATGGCTGATCTTCACCTTCTCGTTCGCGAAGGTATATTGCTCCAGAAGCTCCTGATCCGTCACCGGCGAAAGCGTCGTGAGCAGCTGCTGCACTTTCTCCTGAAGCATTTCCATGGCGACCAGAGCTTCGAACTCTTCAGGGGTCATGTGGTGGTTTTGAAGAACGGCACGGTATCTCGACTCATCGAAGCGGCCCCTGAACTGAAAGGAGGGATTGGACATGATCTTGTTTTGGATCTCTTTTGGTGTGACATCGAGTCCGATTCGCCTCGCCTCCTGGCTGACGAGCTTTTGAATGATCAGGCTGTCGAGGGCCCTGTTCTTCAAATCAAAAACCTTGACCAAGTTGTCGCTCCACATCCCCTTGTATTCCCTCTGCAGAGCTTCCAGCATGGTTCGGTAGCTCTTCTGGTATTCGACCGCCGTGATGACCTCATCGTTCACGAGCGCGATCTTGACCCCCTCACGGCCTCTGAAGGAATAGCCGAAGTAGAACACAAAGACGATGGCGATGATGGCGATCATCGCCTTGATCAGCCAGGACTTGGCATGCTTTCTCATCATGCTCAGCAACATGGAGCGTTTCCCCCCTTATCCCTTGCAACACAATATCCCGGTACGTTTAGCATTTCGATTCACCACTGTCCACTGGAAATTAGAAGAAAGCGACAAGTGACAAGTCACAAGTAACGAGTAATTCTTGTTTTTTTCTTGTTTTGTCTCTTGTTGTCCTTTGTCAGTTGTCCGTTGTCAGCAGTCCATTGTCCGTGGTTCCGGAAGTGGCGAGTCGCGATCCATGCGCAAAAAGCGTGAGTCAACCCCTTATCACGAAGACACGAAAGGACGAAAACACGAAAGAAGAAGGGATGATATAAAAACCAGGTCTTTTTTCGTGCTTTCCAAATTTCGTGTTTTCGTGGTTGCTTTTTCCTCCTCTTTCCCCTTCTTTGTTAGCATTCTATCATTCCATGATTCCACTCTTCCCTCTTCTGATCATGAAATACGTCACAGGCACGATGAACAGGGTAAAAAAGGTCGACGCGAAGAGGCCGAAAATCAGCGCCCACGCCAGCCCCGAGAAGACCGGGTCCAGCGTGATGGGCCACGCGCCGAGCACGGTCGTGGCCGCGGTGAGCACAATGGGCCGCAGCCTCACGGCGCCGCTCTGGAGAATGGCCTCCTTCAGGGAAACGCCCTGCTTCATGGCTTCCTCGATGAACTCCACCAGCACCAGGGAGTTGCGAATCACGATGCCGCCCAGAGCGATCATGCCGATCATGCTGGTGGCGGTGAAGAAGACCGGGTTTTCGAACCCGCCTGCCGGGCTGGTGAAAAGCAGGTTGAACAGCCAGAACCCCGGCATGATGCCGATGAGGGTGAGGGGAATAGCGATCATGATGAGAAGGGGCATGAAAAAGGAGTTCATCTGGATCACCAGGAGAATGTAGATCCCCATCATCGCTCCCATAAAGGCGATTCCCAGGTCCCTGAACACCTCCAGGGTGATCTTCCACTCCCCTTCCCCTGCCCAATCCACCTCGATTCCCTGGGGCGGAGGGTTTTGGCGAAGGGCCTGTTGCATGTCCAGGATGGCCTCGGCCGGGGCTCTGCCGGCCATTTCCCCGAACACGTAGACCACCCTTTCAAGATTCTTGTGATAGATGGGCTGGTCCTCGCGGGTCTCCACGAAAGTCCCGATCTCTCCAAGGGGGACCATGGTCCCTTCCATGGTCTTGACCGGAAGATGGGAAAGGGCCGTGATCCCCGATCGCTTTTCTCTCGGGTAAGTGAGACGGATGGGCAGGCTTTGCCGTTCTCCGGCCGCGTGGATCGTCGCCTGGCTGGAAACCGTGGACAGCAGGAGGGTCTGCACCACGGCGTCCGGGGTGACGCCGTGCAGGGCCGCTTTCTCCTTGTCGATCACGAAATCGACCCTCTTCTTCGGAAATTCCACCGTGCTGTCGATGTCAACGACAAAAGGTTCCCGGCGCATGACGCCCTCGATTCCGGCTGCCGCCTCCACGAGTTCCTCGTAGGATTTGTCCGGGCTGCCGTAGATTTCCGCCACCAGCGTGGAGACCACCGGCGGTCCCGGCGGCACCTCCACGATCTTGATGCGGCTCCCGTGGCGGGCGGCGATGGCTTCCAGGTCCTTTCGAATCCTCAGAAGGACGGCATGGCTTTGCGCTTCCCGTCTGGCCTTGTCCGCCAGATTGATATTGACCTTTCCGCCTTCATTGTCGATCCACACGCGGTATTCCCCCTTCCCATAGGAAACCGGCGGCAACTGGGTGTTGAGGCGCCACTGGACCCGCGCTTCGCCGTGTTCTTGATCCTCCTGGTCTTCGGAATCCGACTCCGCCTGCACAGAGGCCGGCATCACCATCTGCCGGATCAACTGCTCGATGGCGGCGTTGACCCCGGCTGCAGCGATATAGCGCGCCTCCATGGTTTCCTTTAAGTTCCGGGTGATTTGAACCTGGGTCCGCATGGTGAAACAAAATTC
>Ga0101944_10004911_pt1 | contig 15879 bp, 14 predicted proteins | sample DewCreD2012metaG_FD_75245 | JGI IMG/M metagenome (GOLD analysis project Ga0101944, IMG submission 75245) | Hot spring sediment bacterial and archeal communities from British Columbia, Canada, to study Microbial Dark Matter (Phase II) - Dewar... ...
CGTCGACGACCACATGCTCGACAGCCGGATGCGACTGCTCGGCGACCGATTTGAGCGCGTCGGCAATCGTTGCCGCGCAGTTGTAGCTCGCCGTGATGACCGAGATCTTCACGCGGAATGTCCGATGCTGGACCACAGACTCAACGCCGGCGCACCAGCCAGTTGCCGATCACGAGCAGATCCATCTTCGTCCGTAGAAAACAGTCCAGCGCCTCGCGTGGCTGGCAAACGACCGGTTCGTTCTCGTTGAACGATGTGTTGAGCACGATCGGCACGCCGGTATTTGCGCGGAACGCATCGATCAGGCGCCAATAGCGCGGATTGGTCGCTTGGTCCACGGTCTGCAGGCGGCCCGAGCCGTCGACATGCGTGACCGCCGGAATCGCGGCGCGCTTCTCCGGCCGAATCGGATAGACCTGCATCATGAACGGCACGTCGTCGTCCTGCTCGAACCACTCGCGAACGTGCTCGCGCAGAATCGACGGCGCGAACGGACGGAACGACTCGCGCCGCTTGATCTTGAGATTCAGGATGTCCTTCATGTCGGCGCGGCGCGGATCGCAGACGATCGACCGATTCCCCAGTGCACGCGGTCCCCACTCCATGCGGCCCTGAAACCAACCGACGACCTTGCCTTCGGAGATGGCGTGCGCGGTTTGCTCGCACAACGCCTGCTCATCGGCAACATATGACACATCGCAACCCTGCTCCTGCAGCGCCGGTGCCTGCGACCGCAGCAGTTCACCCACGTCCTCGTTCGAAAACTGTGGCCCCCAGTATGCGTGGTCCATGACGAAGCCGCGGCGCCCGCCAAGCTTGTGCCATACGGCGTACGCGGCTCCGATCGCACCGCCGGCATCGCCCGCGGCCGACTGCACGTAGACCCTGCGAAAGGGCGTGTGCCGGTACACCTTGCCGTTGGCAACCGAGTTCATGGCGCACCCACCGGCCAGGCACAGGCGCTCGGATGGATGACTTCGATGGGCGGCGTTCAACAAGTGGAAAAATGCCTCCTCGTACATGGCCTGCACGGAGCGCGCAATGTCCTTGTGCCGCTGCGTCAGCGCTTCGTCCTTCGTACGAGGCGGGCCGAGCAATTGCGTCAGCTCGCCCGAAAACAGCGCCCCTACACGTGGCTCGCCATCCTCCCACTCGTACGCAATCCGCTCGCGGTGATGGCGAAAGAACGCCACGTTCAGACGAAAACTTCCGTCGTCGGCCAGTCGCACAATCGCGCGCATTTCGCGCATGAAGTTCGGCTCGCCATAGGGGGCGAGCCCCATCACCTTGTACTCATCGCCGTAGTTCGGGAACCCGAGCCATTGCGTCATCGCCTGGTAAAAGACGCCCAGCGAATGCGGGAAGTACACCCGTCCGGTGATCTGGACGTCGCCGTCGCGGCCAGCACCCCACGCGGCACTGGCGAAGTCGCCAAATCCGTCGACGGATACCACGACCGCCTCGCCAAACGGCGAAACGTGAAACGCCGACGACAGGTGCGACAAGTGGTGTTCGACCGGGTGCACCACGCCGTTGAAGCCGGGCCCGACCGTACGCTCGAGCATGTCGACCACACTCGCCCGCCGGCGCTTGTTGCGCATGCGGTCGAGGACGAGCCCTGCGTCCGGTCGCTGGACCAGCGTGTAGGCAATCTTGCGCCACAGGTTCGCTCGCGGATCCTGGTTGACCGCGACATGCTGAACCTCGCGCAGGCCGATGCCACCTTCCCTCAGGCAGTACCGGATCGCCTCTGACGGAAACCCCGCCCAGTGCTTGATTCGCCGGAACCGCTCCTCTTCCGCTGCGGCGATCATGCGGCCGTCAGCGATCAGACAAGCGGACGCGTCTCCGTGGTACGCGTTGACGCCGAGAATGAAAGTCACAGCTAGAACTCTCTGGAAACGATGAAGTCGTAAGCGATCTTGACCAACTCCATCAGAACAAACTGCGCAGCCCTCTCATGCGCCCACCACCGATCAGCCTCCCAGCCCGGCATGTCCGATGCCACCAGTCGGAACTGAAGGTTGGTATTCCGAAACGTGCGGCTCCAGATCCACTGTAATCGACGCAAGTGCGGAGGGTCGCTGACAATAATGACTCGCCGCCAGCCCTCGCGTACCATCCAGGCCCGAACCGCGGCCGCCTCTTCGCGCGAGTTGCCGGCGCTGCGTTCGAACAGCAAAGCGGCACGCGGCACGCCCTGCTCGGCGAGCAACAGCGCCCGCCACTCCAGGAATGCGTCGCGTGCGCCTGCATCGCCCCCCTCGATGCCGGTCAGTAAGATTCGTTGCGCCCAGCCCTGTCGGAACAGGTGCGCAGCCGTCAACACGCGACTGCCGCCATCGCCACCTAATGCAACGATGAGATCTGCCTTCTCCGGTGGTTGCGCAGGCGCGGCCAGAAAGCGCCCCGCAAACGGCAGGAACAGGAGCAAGCCCGCGACGAGCACGCCCACGAAAAGCAGAACGCCCTTGCCGCAGCGGCTCATCGGACCGACTCTGCATAATGCTTCAGCCTGTCTCCCACCAAGCGCAACAATTCCGGCGCTCGCATATCTCCCCGCACCTTGCGCTGCAAGCTCAAAGCGCAACGAATCGCCTCCCACATCCGAGCCGCTTCGTGCACCACAACGACTCGACCCGCTTGCGACAGCGCCTCCGCGAACTCGAACTGATGGTCATCGACAAGCTCCTTGAATTTCGCACGGCGCGGCATAACGACCGGGACCTTTCCCGCGCGTAAAGCGTGAATCACCGACCCTGCGCCGGCATGAAGGATCAGCAGTTCTGACGTGGCGACCAGACGTTCGAATTCGGCCATCGGTAGCAGCCGCAAGGCTTGGCACCCAGGCACATCGAACCGACCGCACCCATACTGCACGACGACCGGTTGCGGCAGCCGGGAGGCGATGGAAGCCACCCCGTCCAGCAGTCGCTGGAAAGGTTGAGTCGCGTTCCCGACCGACACGAACGTGCTCAAACCAACGGGCCCCCGTAGGTTCCGCCAGGGAAGTAACGCGCCAGACTGGGCCACTGATAGAAGAAATCATGCGCGAGCCGATACATGATGCGGCCCGTGACAGATGGAGCCATGACGCGCGTGATAGTTTCGACAAAGACGACTCTGCACCTGAAGAGATAACGCCCGATTAGCGCAAAGGGAACCGCCGGCCCGGCGCCGGTACTCAGCAACACATCGGGGCGCTCGCGCCGCAGGATACGGAAAGCCTCCCACAAGTTCAGAAAAAACTTCCAATCGCGCTCCGAATGGGTGATGAAGTAGGTCTTTCCCTCCATATCCGGAGGTAGCAAGGCGGAATCGTTAAGGACATAGAAATGCTCGTACTGCTCATAAACGGCTTTGAGCGCGCGTATCTCCGTCAGATGACCGCCGCAGGACGAGATGATGCCAATCTTCACAGAAACTCCCCTCGCGGTGATGACTTGGTCGAACGGCACGTAGTCGTCTTACCGCCTCCTCGCCAGAACGAAGGTCGACGTTTCGAGCGCCGAGTAGTCAAGCCCCGTTTCGCGCTGGCGCAATGGCTCGAGCGCGGAGAACAGTACCTGCATCAAGGACCGTTTGCCGAAGGGAAGACGCACTTCTGCTGGCGATGGCCGTCTGCCAAGCAACCGAAACATGAGCGCATAGATTCGACACGTGACGTACGCGTAATTGGCGAAACGCGACCACCTTGGAAAGTTTGGCAGGTGAGATTCCAAGACGAGACCCGCGCGATCCAGAAAGCGAGCGACGTCGGTTCGCGTGTAATGGCGGAGATGCCCCATCGCGGTGAAGTAGTAAGGAAACCAATGCCGGTAGGGCAGGCTCAGTATCAGCGCTCCGCCGGGCCTGAGTACACGCGCGATTTCGTTGATTGCGACTTCGTCCTTGTCTACATGCTCGAGCACCTCGATGCAGAGCACGAGATCGAAGCGGCCGGACTCGTGCGGAATCGCCACAGCCGAACCAACGTCGATAACCGCCCGATCGCCAAGCAATCTGCGGGCGGCTTGAGCGGTCCGCTCCGCATACTCAAGCCCAAAAAACGTAGCGTCATCGCGCAAGATGTACTGTAGGTTATCGCCAATACCGCATCCGACATCAAGGACTTGAGCGCCTGTCGGCATGTTTGCCCATGCGACCTGCCGAAGCACCATCCCGCGGTAATACCTACGCAGATCACCTCCCGAGCTCATCACCGCAACGTCACTGTCGGTGAAGAACTCGTCGTAGAACGTCGCCGACTCTTCCATCGCGGACAGCGACTTGCGACCCAGCTTGGCTAGACGAAGCAGCGCCAGATCCAGATAGTCCCAGATCTCCGCTGGATTACCGTGCCCCACCGCCTAGCCTCCCACTTAAAAATTCCGATACGAATCGATCCGCAAGCGCTAGCAGGCTATGGGTTGGATTGACCGCACCCGGGCGGCAGAACGCGGCCGTCGAAATCACATACAAATTGTCGGTTCCCCGCAAGCGCAGGTCACCGTCAAGCGCGTCGGCCGCACCGTACCCCGCCGCCAAGCCCCCGCCAAGGTGAAACGCGTCGGCGGCCGCTCGATGGAAGTACGCGATCGCGGAATCGTCGCTCCCGCACTCGTACAGCGGTTCAACACTCATCGCGTGCCGATTTTGCAGAGCGGCGAGCAATGCGCGGCACTGTGCGGCGAGTTCGGAGAACGAAACGTCGTCCTCCGCCGAAAATCCCCAGTCGAATGTCGCGCCTTCGCGAGTCAAGCGTAGGGAATTGGTCGGATGCGGAAACGCCTCGAAATCGAGCGTTGCCGTAACCGCCAGATCTCTGGCGAGGTAAAGCCGGCGGCGCCACCAGCGTTCCCAACCGACCCGGCCCAGCACCAGAAGACGACTCAACAACGACAAGGCACCGGCGACCAATTGGGCCGGGCGGGCTCCCTGCTGGCGTAGCAGCATCAGTCGCTTGATCTCCCGATACGGCGATGCCTCGTCGAACGAGAACGTGAAGTGCAAGAAACCCCTTGCACCCCACCCGCTCGCGCTCTGCATCTCGAAGTGTCGGCCGAATATGGCGCGCCCCCGGAAGCGTGGCGCGAGGAGCGTATGCAGCGCGGCATCGTCACCGAGGTGGATCCGAGCGATAGGTACCGACCAATGGTCGTGCAGACGCGTTCCGAGCGTCGCCGTGTCGATCGCGTTGCTCAATACGGCCGCATGTTGCTGCACGATCAAGTTAGAGTCCACCACACCGGCCGCGATGACGAAGGCACGTGCCGCAAGGCGCACCTTGCTGTCCGGCAACCTCACCAACACCGCACGGACACGACGCCTGGGCCTAGAGCGATCGACCTCGAATCCTTCGATCGCGGCTTCTGGAAGTATCACGCCACGAGGGTTGCGCCGCACCGAGTCCAGTTCGAAGCGCGCTACATTGCGTGAGCGGCCGGGTAGAACAGCGATGTCTGCCGCGACAAATGCACCATCGCCGAGACTTGGGACCGGCCCGCGCGCCGGCCGATCGACAAGACCATAGCGCCGCTCGACCGCAGCGAAGTGCGCTTCCAGGTCAGTATCTTTTGTCGGCCCAAGCCCAGCGTGACCCAGTACGTCGTCAAGCCGCAAACTGGGCGGGCGCATCAAACCCCCGCCCCAGTAGTGCCCATTGCCGCCCAATACGTGATTACGGGCTCGTTCGCTGCCGACGTGTCGCCGACGCGGAAAGTCCAGTCTTGGCATCGCGACTGTTTGTGCTGCCAGCTCTGCGGGCCCCCGCTCCACGATCGCGACTCGCGCGCCGCCGCGGACCAGACCGGCGCTGATCGCCGCGCCGACGATCCCGCCGCCGATCACTACCACATCGCAGTCGGTCGTTGTCATGCGAACAACGCCCCGAAACTGGCGAGCGTCTCCGGTCGTCGCGTCGCGACGATCACGTCGATGCCCTCCTGCATTCGGGCTCTCACGAATGCCGCGAAATCGTCCGCCTCCGCAGAGCCCGAGCGCCGAAACGCCGCGTAGGCGTTGTAGGCAATCCGCCGTCGCGGTCCGACCGCCAGTCGCCGCAGGTCGTCCAGCGGCGCCTGCACCACTTCGATCGCCGGGTCGCCGAGCAACGAGACGATCGACGCAGCCGGGCCGGCGACGCCCCAGCGGCGAATTTTCCCCTGTTGGCGCAATCGATCTGCGGTCGCGTTCAACTCCGCGCGCAACGCGTCGTCCAGTGCGCCGAGCGGCTCGTGGATCATAAAATCGTCAATGTAATCGCGACGCAGCCGACGCAGGGAACCTTCCAAGCTGGCCACCATCTCTGCCGCTGAGAAAGTTCTGCGGCCGTACTCCGCGCCGTAGGCGCGCCGCGTCACACGGCGCCATACGCGGATCCAGAAGGCGAGCCGTCGATGACGCTCGCCGTACAGCTCGACTGGAATGCCGAACTTTGTTGTCACCTCCACCGTGTCCCGTAGTTGGCTCAGCGCGAAACCAAGTTCGACCTCGTTCAGTCCGTTGCCGTATGCGGGCGCGACATCGAATGCGCGAAACCCGATCTCAAACGCTTGGCGTAGCAGACGCTGGCGCGCGCCGTGGGTCGGAATTTGGTGAAGCGAGCCGAGGCCGAAAACCGGGCGACCAAGCGACACGGTTGTCACCTGGAGTCAGCAGGACGATTAGTCAAGGCGCACCCAATCGGGCTGCACGCCACCTCGCAGTAACCAGCGATAGGTCTCGGCAAACTTCCCGGCAATGCTCGTCCAAGCGAAGCCGCGCGCAAACTGCCTTCCTCTGTTTCCCATCACCCGCAGCGCCGCCGGGTCCATCGAGGTCGCCTCGCGTAGGGCTGCTGCCAGCGGAGCAACGCCAACCTCGACCCACCAGCCGCAACGTCGCGCCACCAGATCGGCCCACGGTGCGGCCTTGGTCGTAATCACCGGTACCCCGCAGGCCAGCGCCTCGGCCACCACCATTCCGAAGTTCTCCGAATAGGTCGGCAGAACAAAGAGGTCTACCGATCCGTACAACGCCCACTTTGCGGGCCCATCCATCGGCCCGACGTAACTGACAGAGTCGCCTATACGCCGGCGCCGAATCGTCTCCATCACCACGTTCATGTGACCGTCCTCGTCCGAACCGGCGATAACCAGTCGCCACCCGGACGGCGTGGCATTCGCCCAAGCCTCAACAAGATCGAGGAGACCCTTTTTCGGGTGAATGCGCGACAAAAATAAGGCCGTTCTTTCGGCCCCCTCGCTTCGTTTGGCCGCGGCATCGACTTGAAAGGCTTCGGCGTCAACACCGTTGGGCAAAATCGCTACCGGGCCCCGCAATCCGAACGCTCGAATGCTCTCGTACTCGGACACGGCAGTGGCGACGTACAGATCCACCGTCTCCAAAATACGGCGCTGAAATAACATCATTGCCAACCGCTTCTTCCATCTCTTTGCGTTCAACGCCCATGGTTCGAGCATGCCGCGCGGACTCAGAACATAGGGCACACCAAAGGTGCGGCTTGCCCGCCAAGCACACCAGTTGAAATGCCCCCAGAGGCCGTGATCATGAATCACGGCACTTCGATCGACCCCCTCCTGCCCGAGAATGGCCCGTAAACGCGTCGAATAGGCGGGGTAATACCGCAGGCGGCCAACGTGCCAAGCAGGTTCCAGGTGAACCCTTACGGATTGCGACGGCGGCAGCACTGGGCTGCGATCAACTCGGGGATTGGCTGCACTGATCAAATCAACTTCCGCGCCGTGCACTGCCAGCGCCGTGCAAAGGGCGGTAACCGACCGCGACGGGCCCCCATACCGAGCATCGAGGCCGCCGGTGGTGTGCACGACGTACAACTGGCTACTTGCACTCCCCGGCCCTGCTGGGTTCACGTTTCCTTCTCCGACACCGTTCAGCGCGGGGAAACGACAAAGCCCACAGCGCCTTCCCAACGGACTGCCCCCGGACACACGTTTGGCATCATCCAACGCCGTGGTTTTACAGCACGTCCAGCGTTCCACGCTCTACCTGCCGATGCACCCACCGCGTCATTGCCGGCGAGCGGCCCAGCCGCTGTGGAAGGCGCTTTACAAACGGCGACGATTTGCCGCCGTGCACCCAGTGCAATCGGGCGACAGACAGCCGCATTTGCTAACGCACTGAGGAATACTCGTACCGAAACTCAACAGCCACGCGCATAGCACAGACTTTGAAGAACGGCACATTCACAAAGCGTTAGTCGCAAACATCCGACGGTGCGTTCGTATCCGCGCCTCTTCATCATCTCTTCGTTTCAATACCGGAAAACGCGGTCGCCATGATGGCAAGAACGACCGCTCCGAGCGCCGTTGCAACACTAGCACCGACCATACCCCAAACCTTGACAGCAGGAGCTATAAGTGCGGCGGCCATAGCAAGTTGAACGAGACGAGGACCAACAAAGTGTCGATGTACTCCTCGGGCTATAGCGAACACCTTCTGGTTTTCAAACCATAGGATCGCCCCAGAGTAAACCACCAACGCAGGTAATACACTGCTTGCGCCGACATAGGCAGCCCCGACGACTGCCCTTGCTACCGATGGGCCTGCGATCCAACTCACCGCAGCGAACCCTAAACAAACAAGTACATAAAGCCCCGTGACATTTGCTGAGTCAAGCGGGTTTCGGTATCCGCCATCGTTCACGCGGCAGTAATAAGCGTAGAGCACCGTCTGTACCGGTTGAACCAGGAAGCCCAGAACACCTTCGATCAATCCGCGAACGACAAAATATGCACCAACCGCCTCCCTGCCGAGCAACACTCCCACAATGCCGTAGTCGAGCCGTAGTACCAGTCGCTCGGTCACGTTGAGTGCCCATAGACTCTTGCCAAAGTCGAACAGCCGCTTTAGTGCTTCGCCGTTGGTGCGCCACGGCAAGCTTTCGCCAAGTCGCGCTCGGCAAAGGGCAAGCATCACAACTGCGCTGACTGCGTCACGGAACGCGAGCGCGTAAGCGCTTTGATCGGAAAAGGCAATCGCCAGTCCGCAACCGAGTCCGATCGCGAGAGCCGCAACGCGCGCTAACGCAAGAAAGCCATAGTCCATCCGAGCGGCAAGCGGCGCCGCATGAAGATTCGCGAACATCGAGATCACGACCGCTGCCACTACGATTGCTGCCGGTCCTAGAAGCGTTGTTGATGCCTCGGGGTAAACAGCCGCCGCAATCGAGTACACAGCGACGCTGCTGGCCACAAGCGATAGGGATTGCCCGAAAGTTGCCAACGCGGCTGCCGCGACAAGACTGCGATCGCTCGGCATCCGGATGACTGCCTGATCAAACCCAGCCGAAAGGAACGCTGCAATCAACTGAACCCCTGTACTGACCACCGCATAATCGCCCATTGTTCCGGGGCCGAGCACGCGAGCGAACCACCCGAGAGCAAACAGATTCGCCATGCCGCAAGCGACATTGGCCGCGATGACGGAGTTGAGATTGCGCGCTAATTTGACTTTGGAATCCGTCACCCGCTGGCCACCACTCCGAGCGCTGCGAGATATTGACACTCGACGGCGGCGGCCTCATACGTACTCAATACATACGACTGAGCGCGCCGCCCCATCTCCCGCATCGCCTGTGGAGATGCACCGGCCGCAAGGATCGCCTGCGCAAGCTTTTCCGAGTCGTTGACGGGAACAAGCCAGCCATACTGGCCGTCGCAAGTCAACTCACGCGGCCCCGTTCGACAGTCGCTGCAGATCACGGCCTTACCCAGCGCCATTGCCTCCAGTGGAACGTTCGGGAATCCCTCGAATCGAGAGGGCACAACCACGATGTCTGCCCACTTATAGTACGGAAAAGGATTATCCGTTTCGCCGAGCCAATGGACACTAGGCTCAATCCCTAGATCAGCACACAAAGCGCGTAGTGCGGGCCCTTCCGGCCCGTCGCCTATGAGCGCTAGCTCCCACTCAGGGCGTTTCGGCCGAACGATGGCCCACGCTCGCAATAAGACATCGAAGCCCTTCTGGTAATCGAGCCGACCAATGGCCACGATGCGAGGCCCTGGTCCCCACTCGATTTGCGGCATCGCCTCATCTGCCTTTGCCTTCAAATGGGCAATTTCGACAGCGTTGGGCAGTGTGCAGAATTCGCTTCGCCCTTTGAGGTAACGTTTCAGGAAGCGGGTGCTTCTGCGCGAGTTTGCGGTGACAACGTCCGCCATGGGATAGAGCCAGCGGATGAGCGTTATTACCACCGCGCGGCGCAAGGGAGAACAGTGGCGCCGAGACAGCATCTGCGGCATGTAGTTTCGTTCGCTAAGAACCACCCTAGCACTCGGCGCAAGCCGCGACGCCAGAACGGCCACTAAGTTAGCGTACGTCGACCACCCGATAACGACATCAGGCCGCAGCGCGCGCAGTCGGCGCGCCACTTTCAGCCACAGCCACGGGCTCGCGCTTGACCTCGCGTTCATCGCGTAGATCGCAACTCCCGCTGGTAGCTGCGCGGCCACTCTCGAATCGATCGACGATAGGCAGATCAGGTCCACCCGTTGGACCCACGGCGCGATAACGTTTAGAAGCTTCACTAACGAGCGCTCGGCTCCGCCGATCCTCAGGCTTGGAATCAGCGCAACGATCCTCATTCGTTTACGCGCCGACGTGCCCGTGCGCAATACCCAAGCGTCCAGTGCGCCATCTTTCCGCGCCCGCCCCGAAGTTCATCGCCCGGCCTCACACAGTGACACAGGCCGCGATTCAAAGCGAAAGCAAAGTACATGCGATATGGCAGCTCAAAGGCCAGCCACAGGATTGGCTTCTTCAGAAATCGGAAGCCTTGACCCACCAAACGCGTTCGCGCGAGCAGCTCAAGCGCTCCTTCGACGAAGAACTCCAGGAGCGACCACACCAATGCAAGCGCGCCGCCTCGTCGAACCAAGACCTCGATCTCCATGCCGTTGGCCTCGAGCAGTCGAGCCATCCCGAACTCCGTGTATCTCGTATAGTCATTGGGGACCTCGTGCATCATGTGCATGAACGGCCAAGTTATCAAGAGCGTACCGCCGGGTCGCAAGACTCGCGCAATCTCGGCAATTGCCTGTCGACTATCCGGAAGATGTTCGACCACCTCACTAAACAGTACCCAGTCGAATGATTTCTCGGGAAAAGGCAAAGCCTGAGCGTCAAGCCTGACGTCAAGCCCCGAAGTTCGCGCCTCGAAGTCCCCCGCCACACAGTGCTCAACCCGGCCCGCATACAGCTGCGCGTACGGACGCATGCCGCAGCCGAGATCCAGTAGTCGCCCTTTGTGGGTTGTTTGGGGGGCAAACTCCGCAGCGAGAAACGCGGCGATCGCGTAGTCGTTAAAGCTACGCATGTCGAGCGGCGCACCAGCGCGCAAAAGCGTAAAACTGCCAAGGGACGCTCCAATGAATACGCCCGGTTAAATAGGCCTGCCACAGCTTTCGTACCGCGACGAGGTCCCAGAATGCGCTGTTCCGCGAGTCAAACACAAGGGCCTCAAAAGACGTACGAAGGTCGTTGCGCAGCCACCTTTCGATCGGGAACGTGAAGCCACGCTTTGGCTGCGCAGCAACGGCCTCGGGCAGCGAGTTCGGTAGTGCGTCGAGCAGCAGGGGTTTGCTGCGCGCGCCCCGCTGCTTGAACCGCCGAGCAAGGCTAAAGACATAGCCGAACAATCGGTGGTCAAGAAACGGCGCTCGAACCTCGATTGAGTGCACCATCGAGAAGTTGTCGATATCGCGGAGCAACTGTGACGCCATGTACACCTGAGACTCCAGTAGCGTGGCTCGCTGAAAGTCATCCGTGCAATATGCCGTCGAGGGGTAGACACTATCGATCAACTCCAGAGCCTCTCCGTGCCCCATGCGCATCGCGGGTGACACTGTGTTCACGACCGTGCAGACCGGAGTTGTGTTGCGCAGACACTGGTACGCCAGTGTTGCTGGATCGCCGCCTCGCCCCAAGTTCGCAATGCGCCCCCATCGAAGGCGATGGGGAAAGTACGTTGCAAACGAGCGCCCCGCTCCGCTCGGAAGCGCCCTCTTCAGTGCGCTTGACAGTGCGCTAAGGCGCCCGAGGCGCCGGAACGAGGGGTAACCACCGAACAGTTCATCCCCTCCAACGCCAGAGAGCCAAACCTTGATGCCCAGCAGCCGCGCGTGTTGCGCCACAAAGAAAGTATTGAACCCGTCCGTCGTTGGTTGATCGGCCGCCAGGAAGAACAGGTCCAGGTTCCGCGCAAACTCGGTCCGCGTAATCGTCGCCCGATGAACTTCAAGCCCAAAACGCCGGCTTGTCTGGCCTGCCAAGTCGAACTCCGAGAAGGATCGCTCTTCGAAATCCAGGCATAGGGCGTTCAGCGACGCACCCTGAGAAACCGACAGCGATGCAAGGCTTCCCGAATCGAGGCCGCCGCTGAGAAAGAGTCCTACTTGGACATCGCTCACCAGCCTGCTCGCGACGGCCCGCTGAAGCAATGCGCGGCAGCCTTCAATAGCGTCCGCCTGTGTCTTCACCTGAAGTCGCTCAGGAACTAGCGTCCAATAACTTCCCTCCTTGACAGTGCCATCTGCCGAGAACTCCATCCACCACCCCGGACGAACCGCCTGCAACCCCATGTAAATCGTGAACGGAGGCGGAATGCTACCCAGCGCGTGATACAGGAGGAGGCCCCGATTGTCGATGCGCCATTCGTGCGCAGGAAGAAGCGCTCGCAGCGCCCCGAGTTCCGATGCGAAAGCGATAAAACCCTTCTCCTTGATCCAATACAAGGGCTTCTCGCCAAACCGATCGCGAGCGAGAAAGATTTTCTTTTCGATCAAATCGACTACCGCGAAGGCGAACATCCCATCCAAATACTGGAGGCAAGTGCGGCCGAAACGCACATACATCGCAAGAAGCACGGCTGTATCGCTAGCACGGTTTAGAGAACTGCAATCGGCAAGGTAAGCAGCCGCGAGTTCGCGGTAGTTGTAGATCTCCCCATTGAACACGAGCACAAATCGGCCCGTCGGGTCGATCATCGGCTGCTTTGCGCCCTCGGAGAGATCTATGATCGACAGGCGGGCATGCGCGAGACCGAACTGCCCGCTAACGAAGGAACCCTCGCCATCCGGCCCGCGGTGCCGTAGCGACGCGAGCGCGCGGCCAAGATGATCAACCAGCGCGGTATTCGCCACCTCAGTTCTGTATCCAACGAATCCACACACGCTAGCGACCTTTGGCAAGGTGGGTTAGATGCACAGCTCGAGCCAGTGAAATCGCACCGGAAGTCCGTTCCATAAGACGGCCCAAGAGCCAGCAGAGCGGCAGAATCTTGATCAGGCCGCCGAAGTACAGCGCGAATGTTCCACCGACGTAGAGCATTGTCGGCATCGCTGCCATGTAGACAAGCAGCCAGGTTTCGCGGCGACGCGCTACCCTGACCGCGCGATACATTGCACCGAGCATGCCTCCCATGAAGAACAACGGCAGGACCCCGCCCCAACCGAAGTTCAAAAAGGCTTCACCGAAAAAGGTCACCGAAATCGATGTCAGCCAATCGTTCGGACCGAGAAATCCTGCCGCGTGGCCGAACTCTGTTCCGTAATGCAGGTCTGGCTTGTCTGGCCAGATTACTCGGGGAGCTAGTGCGAGGAGCGCTTCTGCGTAACTCGCTCCCAGCTTGAGATCCCACGTACGCTCGTGAATCAGCCTGATGCACGCGGCGATCGACTCCAACAGATTGAGCCGTCCCAAGGCAACTTCTAACGGAGCTGACCGCGAGACTTCTCCACCAGCGAGGGCAATCGCGGTAGCCGACGCGGCTGTATCGATGACGTTTGTGTCGATACCGCTCACCTCCATCGCATTGCGGTACACAAATGCCAGCGGGATAAGCAGCGCAACCACAGAGCTAATCGCTAGGAATCCTCTCACAGACGGCAGACGCTTCAAGCGGAGATAGCGCACAAACAGAGGGAGGAGGACCGCAAGAACAACTGGCTCTTTCCTGCCTGTCGGCAGCCAATAGACAAGATCCAGCGCCACAAACCCAACGAGGGTGGGAAGCAGCCAACGCCGGCGCATCACACCGGGTCGCCAATAGGTGATTGCCAGGATAGCGATCGCATACATCGGAAGCTGTTCTGCCAAGCGAATCGCCGCATAGAAAGGGCCCTCGAGTTCCCCTTGTTGCGTCCGGAAGATCTGGAAGTACGCATTGCTCTGAACGACGTGCAGTCGCGCTACCCACCCGACCACGAACAGGACAAGTGAAATGAGCAGGACCCGTCCCGAGTTCCAGCAAATCTGTTCATGTGGTCGGCTAACTCGACACGGAAAGAGCTGGCGCGAGGCGGCAAGCAGGCTGCCACACTGAAAGGCGGCCAAGGCGGCTAGAGCGAACAACATGGCTTCGGGCGCGTAGGCAGCATTGTTGTGTGCGACAAAGGCCAAGCCGATTCCCGCGCCAGCGAGAGTCCCAGGAACCGCAAAGTGAACTCCTACGAGGGCCGCATACAGCGCTGCCGGCGAAGCGAGGTGGCCCATGCGCCACACATGGATAAGATAGGTGCCTGCGTAAGCCAGCGTGAGCGTCGACAGTATGAGTAGCACGGGCTCGGCCATCGCATCACCCCGGCCGTCAACCGTCCCACGACTTCGAGCCGGCAATGTCGGAACGCAAATCCGCTAACGCTCGACCGTCGCAGGCGCTGGCCCCCGGATCGACGCTAGTCATTCGCGCTGCGCGGTCCGCGGTTCCGAGAATCCAACACCATCCCGTCCCCTCCCGGCACCGATAACCCCCACATGGTCAGCCGTGAGCGCGGCCAAGTGCAGCGCGCAGTGCAGCCAGCTTCCGCGCGCCATCAGCGGTGGCCTCGGCGTTGCGCCAAGCGCCACTGAGGAACACATAGACGACCAAAAGCAATGCCGATGCTACCATCGTCACGATGGCAATGAGCGCTCGCCTTGGCCGGCTCTTGCGCTCCGGCGGAATCGCGGTATCGACCACCTGGATCAACGCGCCTTCGCGCGCTTCGTCCAGGCGCGCGATCTCGTACTGCTTGGCCATCAGTTCGAACAGCGTCTCCTGGTACTTGAAGTCGCGGTAGCGCGAGATGTAGTCCTGCGTCGCTCCGGTGGCCGAGGTGTTCGGGTCGGACTGCTCGGCGCGAACCAGTTGCGCGCGCAGCGCCGCAAGCTCTTGCTGCGCCTGGCGGAAGTCGGGACTGGTTTCGGCCAGATACCCGCGCATTGCGGAAAGCTGAACCTCCTTCGCGGTGACTGCGGCCTTCAGTTGCGCCACGCCCTCCGCCGCCGCGCGCGGTTCGGCCTTGAGCACGCTCTCACTGACGCCGACCGCGGCCAGCGCCTGCTGCGCGCGTTTCAGTCCATCGCGCGCCTTCTCGAGCTGTTTCTCGAAGAAAGCGCGGCGCTGCTGCGCTTCGGTGAGCGCGAGCCGCTTCATCAGCTCGCCCAGCTCTTCGACGTACGCGTTGGCGATCGCCGCTGCCCGCTTGGGATCCTTGTCGTCGACGTCGATCGTGATCAGTCCGTCGCGGCCTGCGTTGATCTTGGTATTGCCGTCGAGCTCCTTGCGGGCATCCTGCAGGTATTTCTTGTCGTACACGCGCAGCAGGTCGAAGCGCTCGATCAGCCGGTCGGCCACGCTGCGGCTCTTGAGCAGCGCGACGTACTGGTCGGCGGGGTTCTTCAAACCCGTCGCGGCGCCCGCCAGGCCCGCCAGCGCGCCTAACTGTTGCGCGACCATCGCGGCCGTCGATTGCTGCTGTTGCGGCGGCAGGATGCGCGCGGTCGCAGTGAAGATCGGGTCCACGACGAACGTGATGCCCAGCGCCGCGAGTCCGGCGGCTAGCGGGCCGAACACGAGCAGCTTCCAGTGCTCGGCCAGCACGACCAGCAGGTCGA
>Ga0101944_10004912_pt1 | contig 15878 bp, 11 predicted proteins | sample DewCreD2012metaG_FD_75245 | JGI IMG/M metagenome (GOLD analysis project Ga0101944, IMG submission 75245) | Hot spring sediment bacterial and archeal communities from British Columbia, Canada, to study Microbial Dark Matter (Phase II) - Dewar... ...
GCCCCTTCCGCTCGCCGACAACCAGCCTCAGGTCTTCTTGCGCTTTCGCTGGATAGGCAACTACGAGTACCACTGGAAAGTGGATGACCTGCAGCTGCTCTCCGTGTTGACGAGCAATCCCGACTCGTGCGAGACAGCGATAGATATTACATCCCTATTTGGCCAAACTCCTGGCGATCCCCAGACATCGCCTATTTTTGACAACACCCACGCCACCGCGTCCAGCACGGACCCGGACATCAACTGTTGGCTGGAAACACCTCTCGGCGAGCCTGACTTTCTGGATAACACCTTGTGGTTCACCTTCATAGGCGACGGCAAACGCTACGACATCCAGACGGTGCCGTGCAACGCCCAAAATTACGTGGGCACACAACAAGGCAGCTTAGGCGATACGCAAATGGCGCTGTTTGCCGGCGAAGACTGCGCCCACCTGACGATGGTGGCTTGCAATGACGACCTCTCCCCCATGGGCGACCCCGATTGGAGGGCAGGCCTGTTGGTACACACGGAGCCGGGCCGACGCTATTACTTGCTGGTGGACGGCTATCGCAGCCTTTTAGGCCCAGCGCAGGGCGAGTTTTGTTTGCAAATAACACCCTTGCGCGAGGTGCCTTGTTCAGCGGGGGCTGTAGGCACCTTCTCTGTCGGACGCGACGGGTTAGTTTGCCACAACTCGTCCTTGATGTTTTACCTCAAGGCAGACACCACAGCTTTTGTACTGCCCACCGAGGGTGAAGTATTTGGGCTGGCGTGGTGCCTGAGCAGTCAGCCGCTTTCTCCGGACGTCTGGCCGGGCGACATTTCGGGCATCTCGAGCACGGTATTCTTACCCACCTTCACTAAACCCTCCTTTATCAACGACGGCAGTTTTTTGCCCTTTGGCGCTTACTATCTAACGCCGGTCGTGCTCGGTAGTGGGGTGCTCTTAGGACCTGGGCCGGCGTTTGTGTTCAATGTTCGGCCTGACAGCAACGGCTGTTTTTTCGTGGGTGCATCGATGCGCATAGTGCTGCTGCCGCCTCTGTCGCCGTTGAGTGCTACCTTGCAAGTAACCAACGAAACGGTGCCTCCCGGTCAGAACGGCGCCATTGCTGTTATGGCTTCGGGTGGTTCGGGTGCTTTCCTCAATTCTTCGGCAGTATACGAATACTTCTGGAGCCACGGGGGCCCTAATGCTGCCGTAGTTACTCAGCTGAGTCAAGGCACGTATACCGTTACTATTGCCGACAAGAGCACCTGTGTGCCGGCTATAAAACGTGATGCTACGGTGCAATTGGTCGTGGGCATCGAGGAGCCTACCGCTAACGCGCTGTTTTTCGAAGTGTTCCCTAATCCTGCTGCTCAAGCGCTGTGGATACGGGCAACTTTGCCGCTTAGCGGGGAAGTTCAGATTGATATTCTCAATTCCCTGGGACAGCGTGTGCAGGGGCGGCGCGGGGTCGCAGCTGCAGAGTTACAAGAATTGTTCGATATCAGCCATTTGGCCCCGGGCTTGTACACTGTGCGCTTGAGTGCGAACGGCGCCACGGGCATTCGTCGGTTGGTCATAGGGCAGCCTTAGAGTGTTGCCCGGCTTCGGCCTGTCGTCGCTCGTAGCGGCGCACCCATATTTTGTATATTTCCATGGCAATGAGTACAGAAGTGGCCAGGAGCAGCAGCAGTTTCCAATATCCCCAGCTTACCGGCTGAATACGCAGAATGTCTTGCATGAAGGGGATGTGCATGCTTGCAATATGCAGCCCTTGTGCGCCTATGACGCCTAAAATGAGCATGGGGTTACGGCTCATAGGTACCCGGAAGGCAGAGGTGCGCTCGGAGCGACAGTTGAATACGTGCACGTTCTCTAACAGGACAAACAACAACAAGACGTCGTTGCGCGCTTCAGCTTCGTTCATGCCTACCACGCGGATCAGCCAATACCAAAGCGCCAGCGTAATGGTACCCATAACCACACCTGCCACCACTGTCTGGCTGATCATCAGGCGGTTGAAAATGGGTTCTGAGGGCTTTCGCGGCGGGCGCTGCATAGCTCCGGGTTCGCCGCCCTCAAAAGCTAACAAGACGTCCTGGATACCGTTAGTTACTAAGTTGAGCCACAACAACTGTACCGCCAACAGCGGAACGGGTAGTTGCAAGAGTACAGCCATCAGAAACAAAAATACTTCAGCGGCGCCCGTAGAGATAAGCAGCGATATGACCTTGCGCACGTTGTCGTAGGCGTAGCGGCCCTCTTCCACGCCGGCCACAATAGAGGAAAAATTATCATCGGTAACGATCATGCTGCCTACCTCGCGCGCGGCGTCGGTGCCTGAGCCCATCGCCACGCCAATGTTGGCTCGGCGGAGCGCTGGGGTGTCGTTTACTCCATCGCCTGTTACGGCTACAAACTCTCCGCTGCGGATGAGTACGTCCACAATTTGCAATTTTTGCTCTGGCGACACGCGGGCAAAGACGTTGGCGCCGCGTACCAATAGGGCGAATGCCTCATCCTCAGGGCCGCCGGCATCGCTTAGTTGTTTGCCTGTAACTACTGCTGCCGGCGAGGGCGTTTGGACGAGCCTCAATTCGTAGGCAATCGCTGCCGCTGTGGCGGGGTGGTCGCCGGTGATCATGAGCACTCGAATGCCAGCCTTTCGGCAGTGCGCCACGGCCTCTCGGGCCTCAGGGCGCAGCGGGTCAATGAAGCCTATTAACCCTAAAAAATTCAACCCCCGCAAGGCTTGAAGAGGGCGTTTGCCGTCAGGGTAGGCGCATGGGCCGCCGGCTATGGCTAGGACGCGCAACCCTTCTGCAGCCATTGTATCGGCGCGCTGCTCGATGGCTTGGCGGTCTACAGGTACGGAACGGCCGTCCACTACGGCGTGTTCGCAGAAGGTTAAAATTGTCTCTACGGCCCCTTTGGCCGCAGCCCACAACTGGCCATTCTTGCGATAAAAGGCTGCGGAAAACTTATTTTCCGACTCGTAGGGAATTTCTTCTACCACTTCAAACGCAGCCTTTTGCACTGCAGGGTCTATAGCGGCCTTGTAAACCAGTGCCAACAAAGCCACGTCCATAGCATCGCCCTGGTATTCCCAAGGGCCCTCTGCCGACTGGTGTAAGCTGCCCTCATTGGCCATTAAAATGGCCTCTAGCAGGGGGGCTAACTCCTCTGCGGTGGCGTTGGTCTCGTCGTCGCGCTTAATTTCGCCGTTCCCATGGTAGCCTTCTCCTGTAACTTGATATGCTGTGCCATCGGGCAATACCACGGCGCGCACGGTTTGTTGGTTTACGGTGAGGGTGCCCGTCTTATCGCTGGCAATCACCGTACAGCTGCCCAAACTCTCCACAGCCGTTAGGCGCCGAACAATGACGTTGCGTCGTGCCATGCGGCTGGTGGCTACCGAGAGCGCTATGGTCATAGAAACGGGCAGCCCCTCCGGGATGGATGCTACAGCCAAAGCAGCGACGAAAAAGAAGATGCTCATGAGGTCGTAGCCCTGCGTGTGCAGCACGAAGGACAGCAGGATGCTGATAAATAGAATAAATAGAGCAATGGCGCGGGTGAATTTCTCCATCCGCAGCACCAACGGTGGCTTAGCGGTCTCTGACTCGGCTACGCTGCGCGCAATGGTGCCAATCTCGGTAGATAGCCCTGTGCCCACCACCACACCCACCGCTCGACCGGCGGTAATGGTCGAGCCTGCATACACCATATTGTGTCGGTCGGCCAGGGGCGTTTCTTCACCCAGTGGGTCCACATTTTTCTCTACGGTTATCGACTCGCCGGTGAGGAGGCTTTCATCGGCCAGCAACCCGCGCGCAGATACCAACCGCATGTCTGCGGGCACTTTGGAGCCCGACTCCAACAGCACAATGTCGCCTGGAACAAGCAACTCGGCATCTATTTCGCGCACTCGGCCTTCGCGTCGCACGCGCGCCTTGATGCGCAACATGCGCTGTAGGCTTGAAGCGCTTTTTTGGGCTTTGTATTCTTGAAAGGTTCCAAGAGCGGTGTTTAGAGCAATGACCAGTAAAATAAAAAAGGCATCGGAGGTTTCGCCGATGAGCACCGACATACCTGCCGCAGCCAATAAAACAATTACTAGCGGATTGGCTATTTGGTGAAGAATGATCTCCAGTAACGTAGGATACCTCGGCGCAGGCAAGGCATTTAGGCCAAAATGCTTAAGGCGTCTGGATGCCTCAGCCTCTGTCAGACCCTCCTTTTGGGTGTGCCAATGCGTCAGGACTGCCTCGCTAGGCAGCGCATGCCACACCGGCACCTCGGTCTCCATGGCCACAGTACTTTCTGCTTGTTTCATAACTGCTCAATAAAAAAACGGCTTTGCTTAAGTCGTTTGAAGCAAAGAAAGAAACTTCCTGTTGAAACGCTTGGCGGTTTTCGGAGGCATTTTTATCCGATATAGACAAAATTAGCTTTTCAGACAAAACGGAACCTCTCTGCCGCGGTAGCCCTGTCGCGGAAAGACCTGGCCAAAATGAGGGACAGCTAAGCAAAGCTACTAAGCCATTGGTTGCTTTTGGGGCTCGATAGGCAGCGTTAGCCGCCGAACAGCTTGTTCCACAGGCCACCCGAGGAGCGCGCTTCTCGGGCTTTTTTCAAGTATTCATGGGCCACGGCTACATCGTCTTTGATAGACAGCGCTTGCTCGCAGAGTCGTATGGCTTCGTCTATCTGATTGTTTTCGTAGGCAATTACTCCGAGTATGGCGTAGGCTTCGGCCAGTTGTGGGTTCAAGCGCAGCGCCTCGGTTAAGTAGCGGATGGCTTCTGCGGCATTGCCTCGAATTTTCCGGCACAGCCCTAAAAAATACCACGCGTAGGCATAATCAGGTTTTTGGCGAATGACCTCCTCGAAATCGGCTTGTGCGGTAACGTAGTCTTCCAGGAAGAAGTAGGACATGCCGCGCACGTTCAGCATTTCGGGTTGTTGTGGGTTGAGCGAGAGGGCATGCGAAAGGAGGCCAATGGCGTCTTGGTATCGGCCGTTATGGTATTCGCACAGGCCGTACGACGACCAATACGTAGCATTTTCGGGCTCGGCTCGGAGCGCTATTTTCAGGTCTTCGCGGGCCTCGTCGTGGCGTTCCATGGCATTTAGGCAGATGCCTCGCAGGCCATAGGCCGTATCTTCCATGAAATGCTGTTGAATGCAGGCGGTCAGGTCGGCAATGGCAGAGTCGTATTGACTAAGGTACATAGACGCTAGCGCGCGGTTATAGCGCGCGGTTATGAGAGCAGGATCGGCAATGAGGGCGGTGGAGAAATCTTTGAATGCCTTGTCGTATTGCGCCAGCTGCTCCATGCGAATGTTGCCGCGGTTGTTGGCAGCAATAGCGTCGGCAGGGTTTACTTTGAGGGCTTCGGAGTACCAATGCACGGCTTCGTCCCACAAGCCTAATGTTTCGTGTAGGCTGCCCAAATAATGCATGGCGTGCCAGGAGCGTGGGTTTATTTGCAAGTAAGCCGAGAAGCACTGGAGGGCGGTGCTGTAGTCGCTGTCGTCCATTTTTTGCAGCCCTTCCTGGAGTAGCGGGGGCAGGTTTTGGGCAGCGGTGGGTGTTGCTTCTGTTTCTGCTTCTGTGACGGAAATGCCCGCGGAGGGTACAGCGCCGCTAGTTTGCTGTTGCTGCAGCTGTTTGCAAATGGTGGTAATCAGACGCAGCGCGGCAAAGCTGATGTTGCTGAGGGTGCGCGAGTACTCGCTGTTTTCGATAAGGTTGAGGTTTATTTGTTTTTGCGCAAAAAAGTATTGTTGTTGGAGCGCAAGGACCTCATCTTCCATTTCCAGTCCCGTCTGCGGAAGCAGGCCGGCCAACTCCTCCAATGCTTCTTCCAGCTCGCTCTTGCTGACGCGCACTTTAATTTTTTGGAAAGATTGTAGCAGCACTTCTATGGTAGGCATGGGAAGAAGGGTGGGGTGGAGTGAAGAAATGGGAGCAGGGCGCTCGGTGGGTTATAACAGCATTCCGGCGATAGTAGCGGTCAAAAAGCAAGCCAGCGTCCCACCAATGAGTGACCAGTAGCCCAGCTCAGTCAAAGTTCGACGCTGATTAGGCGCTAACGTGCCGATACCGCCAATCTGGATACCAATAGAGGCAAAATTTGAAAAACCGCATAGGGCATACAGCGCAATAACGACGGACTTTGGATGCATCTCGCTCACCTGCTGCATCTTTCCCAGCTCTGCGTAGGCTACAAACTCATTAATCATAGTTTTCAAACCCAACAGCTGGCCGACGAGGAGGCAGTCGGCCCAAGGAGTGCCCAACAGCCAGGCCATGGGTGCCAGAAGTAGCCCCAGCAGATAGGTGAAGTTTAATCCTTCGAAGCGCCCGTTGGTAGCCTGAGCAATGGTGCCGTTCAATCCCGTCCACGTACCAACAGTGTTTTGGAGCAGCCAGTTGAGCATAAAAATAAGGGCAGTAAACACAATGAGCATGGCACCTACGTTCACTGCTAAGCGTAGGCCATCGGTAGTCCCTTTAGCAATGGCATCCAATAGATTATCGCCCGTATGCGTGTCAATATGCGTTAGCTTGTCCAAGTCTTGTTTCTCTGTCTCAGGAAACAGCATCTTGGCACACACCACAGCCGCCGGCGCCGACATGATGGAGGCCGCCAGCAGGTGGCGGGCAAAGAGCAATTGCCGTTGGGGATCGTCGCCGCCCAGAAAGCCCACATAAGCAGCAAAAACACCGCCCGCAATCGTAGCCATACCTCCGGTCATCAAACACATAACCTCCGAACGCGACATGGCAGCCAAATAAGGCCGTATGATGAGCGGTGCTTCTGTTTGGCCAATAAAAACGTTAGCTGCCGCCGCCAGGCTCTCTGGGCCACTTAGCCCCATGCTGCGCGTTAGTACCCACGCGATGCCATACACCACCTTTTGCAGGATGCCAAAATAGAACAGCACCGCCGATAACGCTGAATAAAACATTACCGTAGGCAGTACTCGAAAAGCAAAGATGTAGCCGAAGCCATTGGCTCCTGTCGCCAAATCGCCAAAAAGAAACTTAGCTCCAGCCTCAGACCACTTGATAATGTGAGTGAAAATTTTGGCAAACTCATCAAACGCCCAGCTGATGCCCGGCACTTTCAGGATGAGCACGGCAAACATCACTTGCAGGGCTATCCCTGCTCCGACTAAGCGCCAGTTGATAGCACGGCGATTTCGGCTAAGCAAATAGGCTATAGCCAGCAGGGTACCCATGCCCAGCAGTCCGCGTCCAATGTCCATCATAAATTAGTACAGGGTAGTGTGAGTGGTCGTTCGCATGTAGTTGTCTGGCTACGGCCGGGCGCTTCATCCGCCCGCTTTCTTGACGTTCTTGTAGCCACGCTCTTGGAGCAACACCAGCACGCGGTCTCGGTGATTGCCCTGGATGATGATCTCGCCGTCTTTGGCACTGCCGCCAGCGGCACACTTGTTTTTCAGCCATTTAGCTAGCTCGTTAAGGGTTTCTGTCGGTCCACTAAAGCCCTTGATAACGGTAGCTTCCTTACCGCCCTTGCCACGCTCTAACCATACACGCAGCACCTGCTGCTCAGGCGGCACGGTGGACGAAGCCCCTTCCTCTTCCAAAGACCGGAGAGGGGCGGGGTGGGTGGAAAAGACAATGCGTGAAAACGGCTCTTGTTTGTTTTTAGCCATACCGTGAGAAGCGTTAGCGGTTAAACCTATCAGCGGCGCGTAGGCACGAGCATCTTCAACGCGCCAGGTACAATTTCGCACACCAAGCAGTCGCTCATGCCCAAGCTCTCTCCGTCTGCATGCACAAAGGTGCGCTCCTTACAGGTAACTTTTACTGTTCGCGACTGAAAATGCAGAACAAAGCGCTCGTCATAGAGCCGACCATTAAGGCTGGAGGGTATGGCTAAAAAGTAGCGCCAGCGGGGCACGTTTTTGAACAAGACCACAGAAAAGAGGCCGTCGTTTACTCGCGCATCAGGGGCAATTTGAAAGTGATAGCCATACATGGAGCCATTGGCTATAGAGACAACAAAAAATGTCCCGCTCACCTGTTGGTCATCTAATTCCACCGTGCAAGAGACGGGCTTAAAAATAAAGCTGCTCCTGACGGAGTGATACAAGTAAGGCCAGAAGCCCCGCCGGCGGCTGTATTTCATGTGCTCGGCCACCAAGCCGTCATAGCCAATGCCAGCAACGTTTACGAAAGGTCGCCCATTGATGCAGCCGCAGTCTATGGTTTGTATCTGGGCGGTATTGAGCAACCGGATGGCCCGTTCCAGCTGACGACCAAAGCCCAGGTGGGTTGCCAGACCATTACCCGAGCCGGCCGGCAAGATACCCATGGCCGTGTCGGTGTGCATGAGGGCGGCAGCTACCTCGTGAGCCGAGCCGTCGCCGCCCACAGCCACCACGATGTCATACCCCTCGGCGCGCGCCCGATGGGCCAGTTCGGTGGCATGCCCCGGCCGCTCGGTGTGCCACAGGGTGTAGATGAACTGCCGATGGTCCAGGTGGGCGTCCAAGGCCTCTGCCAGCCGCCGTTGTGCGCGAGTGCCAGCGTTAGGATTTACTAAGAAAACGATGCGCTTGGGCGGGAGAAGTTCCTCTAAATAGGCGTGCTTCGTATAAGGGTGAGCTTGTTGCATGAGGTGGATTAGTGCGGTTGCTGGCGCGCCTGCACGTACTCGCGCCATTTCTCGATGACAGCAGCCATGTCGGCAGGCAATTCGGACTCGAAGCGAACGTGCTCACCCGTGCGCGGATGCGCGAAGCCCAGCACTTTAGCATGTAAGGCCTGGCGCGGCAGCATCTTGAACAGCCCTTCGACAAATTGGCGGTACTTGGTGTGCACAGTGCCGCGCAGAATGTGGTTGCCGCCGTAGCGCGGGTCACCAAAGAGCGTGTGACCAATGGATTTCATGTGCACGCGGATTTGGTGAGTGCGCCCCGTTTCCAGTCTGCACTCGATGAGAGTGACATAGTAGAAGCGTTCCAACACCCGCCAGTGCGTAACAGCGTGTTTGCCGCTCTCATTTTCAGGAAAAACCATGAACATCTTACGGTCGTTGGGATTACGCCCAATATTACCCACAACCGTACCTGAGTCTTCGCTCGGATTACCCCAAACCAGCGCCCAGTAGCGCCGCTCGATGGTATGGTGAAAAAACTGATTGGCCAAATAGGCCATAGCGTACTCGTTCTTGGCGACTACCATCAGGCCGGTGGTGTCCTTGTCAATGCGATGTACGATGCCCGCGCGGTTAGGCTCGTTGCCTTCTTTCACTGGCAGCTGGTCCAGCTGCTCTTGCAGGTGCCAGGCCAGCGCATTCACCAGCGTCCTGTCCGGGATACCCACGCCAGGGTGTACGGCCATATTATAAGGCTTATTTACCACCAGCACGTCTTCGTCCTCATATATGATGTCCAGAGGAATGTTCTGAGGCTCAATGTCGTATTCCTCATCCAGGTTTTTAGGCAAAATAATGGACACCCGATTGCCAGGCTTCACCTTGTAATTGGGCTTCACCTCCTGGTCGTCTACTTTCACTGAACCTGCCCGGATGGCCTCTTGGACCTTGGTACGCGACCGGTTGCTCAGACGCGTTAGCAAGAATTTATCCAGCCGGATAAAAGACTGCTTCGGGTCGGCTACGAACTCCTGCCGTTCGTACAGGCCGTCGCCGCTCTTCTCTTCTAGAGCGTCGTCTTCCTCGTCGTCGGTCGAGGGCTCTTCGGTCATATCTTCGAGGATATCCTGGGCAGGCTCTTCCGGCAAAACGGGATCTTTTTCCACAGTTTCAGGTGATTCTATCATCATAACCGCTGGCTATCGAGGGATGGAATGGCAAAAATAGGGCAAAAATGCGGCATCTCTGTTTGGGAAAATCTTCTAAGCCCAAACAGTCGAGTCTACCAGGGAGTTCACCGCCTCAAAGCGTTAGGCGTTGACGGCCACTTGACGCTTCCAGCGATGCAGCTTCTTCAGCAGGCGATACAGTTTTAAGTGAAGCGATGGGTTTGCCGTGAAAAAATAGCCGTTGACGATGAGCCAATCGCGCTCCAAGCGCAGGTCGTGCATGTCTTCGTAAGCGACTCGGCGCGCTCTACCCAACGGCGCGCGCCAGTAAATGGCTCGGTCTGTCATAGCGAAACCTTCTTTGCAATTACCCTGAAGCGAAAGGTCGCAGATGAAGAATACTTTTTCATCCCGCTCCGCCACAAGGAAGCGCTTGCAGGCGTTAGCCAGCAACTCCTTAGGCATAGCGGCAAAGTTGGTGTAGCATACCTCCGGCTCGCGTTCGAAATCGAGAAAATCAAACACCATGCGCTGTAGGTCCATGTTTTGCGGCGCGAGGTTTTCGTAGCGCAACATGGCACTAGGCAGCCACACGTCGTTGAGGTCAGGGCAAAACTCAATAATAAAGTAGTCCAGCAGCCCTTCAAAGGCGTTTTCCAGAAAGTCGTCAATCTGGGGCAGGGCTGCTTTACCCGAGCGCTCCCACAGAGCCATGACGTCGCGTGCCAGCTGGTCCGTGCGCGCTTCGAAGATGGTGGCAAAACGCGAGTCGTAGAACCGCTGCACGTATTGGCTGTGTTTTTGTGCGTTGTGCTCTTCTTGTAGGCGCTGCAGCAGCAGCCGGAAAAACAGCGCCTTCAGCTGTGCGCGTATCTTATCTGGCACAAAATCAAGCACGTAGCGCGGTGTGTATGTTGCCTCACAGGCCTCAGCAGCGGCAAAATGATTTCCACATTCGTGGCAGAAAATAGCCGCCAGTGGGTTTTCCGCTTGGCAAAGCGGGCAGTGTTTAGCTTGTTCTACCACCCGCTCACCGCAGCGGTAGCAGAACTTACAACCCGGTATCAACTCAGTGGAACATTTCGTACAACGCATCGTATAGCCCCCTTCTGGATGTTAGGTCTGTAAATGCGAGGGCAAATTTAAAACAATTAGTTTTGTTTTTGCAAAAAAATGACCTGATTTATGCAAATTTGTTTTTTGAATCTGCAGCACTCCATGGATTTATCGGCACGCCTATTAGTACTTGAAAGGCTCGAGCTGAATTTGAAGCTACGCAGGGCAGAGGGCTGAATTTTTACTGTTTGTAAAACTATCTAAATTGTAAATTTTTCCAAAGTAAAGTCCTGTTTTTTTTTCAATGGTGTTGAGCTATCTTTTGGCGTTTACTCACAAAAAAAAAGACGGCGCCGCTCCAAGAGGAGGGCGCCGCTTTCGGTCAGGCAATACAATATCACAGATGAATTCGGTTCACTAAGTGCTCTACCACGTAGCGTTTGCTACCGGTGAGGAAGTCTTCGACGCGCGTCTCCAAGCGCTTGACAACTACGTTGACGACGATGCCCAGCACGATAGCCAGGATGGTGGTGAAAAAAGCCGTGCCCAAGCTATCAATGAGCGTCGAAAGGTCGGCCGAGCTCACCACAGCCTGTGGCACGGCGGCAGCAACAGTACCAGTCGTTTGAGTTGCTTGCACTACGGGCTGCACTTTACCCATATTAAGAATAGCGGCAGCCATACCTAACACCGTGCCCAGAAAACCAAAAGCAGGGATTAGTGTCTGGCATGTATTGATAAGCCAGAACTCGCGTTCCAGCGTCTTGCGGTGCATGTCGCTCACCGTCTCCACCATCGCTAATGCTTCTGCCGGGGAGTGATTGGAGCGAAACTTGGTCGCTGCTTGCTTGATAAGGTCCGTAATGATGCTTTGCCCCAAGTGGCGCTCCACTTCGATGGTATTTAGCTTGATTTGATTGACGTCTTCTGGATAGAGCACGTACTGTTCGGTTTCGGGCAACAGTCGCGCGTTGTAGGCTACGTGCTCGCGGTGCAGTCGTGCATTGAGGGCGTTAGTGCCAAATAGCGCCGCAAAAAAGCAAAAGTAAATGGCGCCTTGAATGAGCCCCTCGGGCATTTTGCCACCTAGCGCGAAGAAAAGTGTTTCGGCAAAAGAGCCTGCGGGCGACATCTGGTAGCCGGCGACGACGACGAGTAGGACGACGGCAGTGAGACCGAAACTGTAAGCGATATGGTTATTTTTTTGAGAAAACATGGCGTCGTTGTACGTTTTTGGTGAACAGATGAAGATAGAAAGGGAGCAAAGGTGAAGCGCAGGATTAGCGGCTCCATTTGCCGTTGCGTTTGGGTTCAGGGCGCGTTTCGCCGGCAGGAGCGGGCACAGGTAGTGTTGGTGCTTGCGGTGCTGCTTCATTGGCGGGCTTGGTGGCTGTGGCCGCCGGCAGAACCGACTGGTAGTTAATCGCATTGTGGAGCACCGTGAGGGTGCCGGCTAATACCCAATCGGTGTTGGAGGCCATGTAGGTGCCGAAGTTGTGGGTGATGCTGCGGTAGCCGGGTTGGATGATTTTGCCGTACAGGGTGAAGGGTTGTTGGCCAGAGGCATTAGTGCGCTTCTTCACGCGTACCCACACGTCGTAGCGGCCCGGCTGGATGCGCGGTTGATAGAAGTAGTTCAGGCTCTTTTCGTACTGAAACTCGTCGGTCTGGTACTTGCTGGCGCGGTTAGGCTTCCAGGTTTGGCTGCCTTGCTTGAGCATGAACTCGACACTTTGCCTGGCTACGCCTTCCTGCTGGAGCAGGAGGGTGACGTCGCCTTTGGTTTGCTTCATCAGGTCAACGGCTACAGGATCTTGGGGTGGGTTAGGCGGGAGCGGTTCTGCGGGTGGTGTAGGTTCGGGTTTAGGCGTTGTCTCGGGCCGGGTGGGCGGCGTTTGCGCCATTGGAGGAGTAGGCTTTTGAGGCGGTGCAGGTCGTTGCTCGGGTTGATGGCGCCGGACAGGTGTTGGTTTGGTGGGTGGCGTTTTTTGCTTTTTCTCTTCCACCTTTATTTGAGCCAAAGGCTCGGTTGGCTGGGCGGGCGCCACTCCTGTCATGCGCGTGTTGAGGAAGTTCAGGATGATGAACACGCCCAGCGCGCCGGTCAGGATATCTAAAGCGGAGAGGAACATTGGGTTAATGCTCTTTTGGTTGGCCATGGCGGTAAGCGTTGAAGGTGAGCGTATGGGTGCGGCGTTGGGCCGGCGTATCTAATCGGGCGTTGCAACAGGTGCAGCGGCAGCTATGCGCTGGGTTTGGGGTGGCGCAGTTCCAGCAGGCGATGGTTTCGGAGGCGGGGGCGGCTCCGGGCACTGCAGCCGGCGGCAGCTGATAGTTGCAGTGGCGACAGCGCGGTTGGTCAAGAGAGGTCGTGTGACCGCAGTTGGGACAGCACATAGGGCGATTTTTGGTTTGAAGATGAGAGCCTGTGGTAAGTGCCGCGCACCTGTGCGAACGCGGAGAGGTTAGAAGGAGTACATGTAGGACAGACCTACCTGGAACGTGCGGTTTTTGATACCGCTAATGTCAATGTTGCGCAGCCCGTGGGAATAGCGGATATCGAGACCAATTTCACCTTTATCTAAGATGAGCACGAGCCCTGTACCGAGGTTAACGCTGAGGTCCCCCTTGCGGTAATCGTCGTTGCGTCCCTTACCCATCTCGATGGTGTACTCTTTGCGGTCAGTGAAGCTGGTTGGCTTGCCTTCTGAATTCAGATGAGACACGACTAGCTCTTCGCGTCCTGAGCCGTTAGCCACGGCGAACGACAGTGCAGGGCCAAAGGCTACGTAAGCACCCACGTTGCCACCGCCAAAGTTCTTCTCAAACATGAGCGGAATGTCCACGTAGTGCAGCACCTCTTGTTGGCGGATTTCCTCTACTCGGTAGTCGCGCGGGTAGCCAAAGTGCTGGCCATCCCAGAACAGCCGGCTCTCGCTCTTAATGTTGGCGCCGCGCTGCACATAGGCAATCTCTGGTTGGAAGGTGAAGCGGCTACCCAGGTTGAACTCGGCAAACAACGCGCCACCGCCGCCCAATCGGAGGTAGCTATCGTAATTGTCGTTGAGGTCTTGCGACAGCTTATACGTAGAAAACGTAGCGATCGGGCGGAAGCCAATGCCGCTCAGCTGAGCGTAGGCAGCATTCAAGGAAACCAAAGCAAAAGCAACGAGGATGAAAACGCGGTTTTTCATGACGAAAACAGTTTTTGACATACCGTGATTGACTGTGTTTGCCGCTTAATGCCTGCCTATGCTCCACGGTAACCACGCCTCTGCATTTTTTAAGAAAACTCTAACACCCACCTCAGGTAGTGCGGCCCCATTTAGGTGCTGACTACCTGCTATTTATGCTCATAAAGTTTGAGAAAAGGAAGCGCCTATTCCACCAGTTAAACATAGGACATTGGGTACAAGAAGGTGAGGCGCCGAAAAACTAGAGCAAAAGACAAGCGGTCTCTCCGATGCTGAAGTTGCCCTGCCGTTCTTTTGGCAAGGATAGGCCGGAGCGTTCTCGAGAGTGCTCCGCGAAGGGCGCCTTTGCTTCCAAGTTTAACCGATGTTTTTTGACGCATACGCACCAACGCTTACGACTTATTCGATAGGGCCGTTTTCCTTAACATCCACAGAAAGGATGGTCTGCGCCTGAGTGCGTTACTTTTGTGCGCTTTTTTAATCACCCACAGGTTACCCTCAACACGCGAACAGCATCAACATGGCAAATACCGATTGGAGCGATGAGGCCATCGTATCGGGCATTCGAGCGGGTGGCCCTGCGCGCGATGAAGCGCTTAAGCGGCTCTACTTAATGCCAGGCCTGCGCGAAACGGTTACTCGACACGTCATAGCCCAAGGAGGCTCCCGACAAGATGCACAAGACATTTTTCAAGAGGCTTTGGTCATTCTCGACCGCAACGTACGCGAAGGGCGTTATGAAGCCAGAAGCGCATTGAGCACCTACTTTGTCGCTATTGCTAAATGGCGTTGGGTGACGGTGCGCCGACAGCAAGGCCGATACACCGACCTATCGCCCGCCCATTACGATGCCGAGATAGAAAGCCCAGAGGCCGAAACCATTCGCACCGAGTATCGCGAATTGTTCCAAGCAGCCCTGGCGCAAATCGGAGAACGCTGCCGTGAATTACTGCGCCTCTACCAGTTAGACCACACCATGGAAGAAATCGCTCACCTTATGCAGTACAACAGTGCCGACGTGGCCAAAAAAGAGGCCTACCGCTGCCGCATGCGTTTCCGCGAGGTGTTGCAAAACAACCCAGCTTTTGCTGCACTATTAGAAAATCGCCCTTAAACCCTTTTGACCGCACCACTTAAAAACGCTTCTCGCCGTGCTTCGCTTTGAACAAATAGAACGCTACTTAAAAGGCCACATGCCGCCCGATGAGCGCCAGGCTTTTGAAGCCGAAATCGCCCGCGACCCTGAACTAGAGGCGCTGGTGTATCAGCACCGGCTCGAGCGCATCGGCCTGGAACTGCTCGTCGAGCGCGACTTGCGCGTCAAGATGCAGGCGTGGGATCGCGAGACGGAACTGCTGCAACAGCTGCAACCGCAGCCTCGCCGCGCTCGCATGCGCTCGCTGACCTGGGTCTTGCGCGCAGCTGCCGTGGTAGCTGCCTTGGCCGTGGGCTACTGGTTGCTGCGCGATCGCCCTGCCGACGTGCCCGAAGCACCAGAAGTGGTGCAAACTCCGCCCAAGCCTAAAAAACAACCGCCCGCTTGGCGCAAGCCCAACCAGCGACCCGGCGCACCCGCCGAGCGCGACGGCGACGTCGCTCAAGGCGAACAACCACCGGCGCCTATCGAAGAGATGGCCTCCACCGGCCTAGCTATTGACTATGCCGCTGTAGCCGATGCCTTTTTTCAGGAGCGCGATTTTTTGCCGCCACGCGGCAGTAAAGGCGGCTCCAACGCTTACTTACAGGGCTTGAAAAATCTACAGGAAGGCCGCTACGACGACATTACCAGCGCGCTAAAACCCGAGTTGTCACCCACCCCTACGGCAGACGCCGTGCAACAGCAGGAGCT
>Ga0101944_10004913_pt1 | contig 15871 bp, 12 predicted proteins | sample DewCreD2012metaG_FD_75245 | JGI IMG/M metagenome (GOLD analysis project Ga0101944, IMG submission 75245) | Hot spring sediment bacterial and archeal communities from British Columbia, Canada, to study Microbial Dark Matter (Phase II) - Dewar... ...
GCACCCTTGACGGGTGGCCGCGCCGCCGAACCATCCTCCCTGCGGAAAGGGCAGGCCCCAGCCCATTTCGGTGACTTTTTTCTTGACCCAACGGCTCCACTTTCGGTGACATCTTACGTGACCCAATTCGACATATTGCATTGATGGAGAAGTGCCCATATACTGAGGCGGATATTCCATCAAGACGACGGGTGCCTCGGAGATGATTTGTCGTCTTCTCGCCGCCTTGACGGTCATGCCGTGGTGTGTTTGGGCAGGGCTGCTGATCACGCGCACCGGCGATGGCCTGCAATTTTCTGAAGCGGTCGATCTGGAAATTAACGCCAGGAACCGCGTTTTCGCGCTCCCGGGGAAACCGGGCCCTTCCCCGCCTGCCAGCGGGCTTCCTGCCGTGCGGCTCGGCCCGACGATGATCCAGGATGCGGAAACCGGCGCCATCGTCCTGTACGCCCGGGGCGGAGAAATCCGCTACGTCTTTCCCGACGGGCTGCCGAAGAAGACGCCTCTGCCAGCAGCGCAAGCCTGGCAGCAGTCCATCTTCTCCTATAAGGCTGCCCCGTCCGAAAAAAACCGCCTTCAGCTGCCGGGTGCGGAATTCGTTGCCTATCTGGCCGGCGGCGTCGAGGAGCTCGCCGATTTCTGCTCGGATGAAGACGCACTCCGGCTGGCTGCGGCGGACCGCTTCTTCCAGTTCCGCCTCGAGCTGACGGCGCGCGCCATTTCAGCCTACGGTTCCACGGCGCCGATGGCGCGGCTGGAGCGGGAAATCCTGGCCGCCATGGAATCGCGTCTGGCCCGTTTCGAGCGGGGCATCGGAGGCGTCGCCGCCCTGATGGAAGGTCTGCAATTCGCTGAACTCTCGGCTGCAGCCTTCCCGGGCGACAAGGCCCACGAAGCCGCTCGCGCACGGCTCGCGGAACGCAAGGCCTGGCTGGATCGCCGCGTCGCCGTTCTCCGTGCTCTGGCCTCCGGCGCCCAGTGGGACAGTTTCCTTTTGGCATACCGCAGCTTTGAGAGATATCAATCCTCCTTCCCGGAATTGGCTGCACTGCTGCGGGAAGCCCTGCAATCCAGTCTGGACACGCATTGGAAACGGGGAAAGGATCTGCTGGCCCGCGGCTCGCCACGGCGCGCCGTCGAGGAACTGCGTCTGGCCTCGGCCCGCCGGCCTTCGGACGCGGTCCTGCAGAAGGATCTCGCCATTGCGTGGGCCGAGTATTCCCGCCAGGCTGCCGCCGCCGCGCGCGCCGGGCGGCGCAGTCTGTCCCCCGGCGAACGGGAGGCTTTGCAGCAATTCCTCCATTTCGCCGTCCGTTTCCGCGAGCAGAACAGGCTGGACGATGCCATGAAAAGTGTCCTGGAAGCGGAGCGGATCGACTCTTCCGCTCTCCCCGTTCTGCTGACGAAGGCGGAAGTCCTCGCCGCGCGCCAGGAGATCTCCGCTGCATTGGCCGTTCTGGACATCTTCGACCTCCACGCCGTAGACGAAGAGAGATCGCCGGGCAGCAAGTTGCGCAATGATCTGCTCTTCACCATCACCGCCGGCCTCCAGCAGCTCCGCCAGCAAATGGAAAGCGCCTGGCGCTCAGGACGCTACTACGAGACCCGGGCTCTCGCCCGGCGGGGTCTCGTCGCAAACCCCGTGGCGCCGGATTTCCTGTTTTACGGTGGCCTCGCCTCGCTCGTCACGCGCAGCCCCGGGGAAGGCGCCGAACTGCTGCAGAAGTTCCTCGACGCGTCATTCAATCTGGACGGCGACCCGAAGCGCCGCAGCGAGGTTTACGCCCTGCTTGGCAGCCTCCAGCCGGATCCCCCTGCCTCGGAGGGGCAGCCCAATTGGTTTTCGGGCGCCGGCGTGCCCGCCGGGGCTCTGTATTGCCCTGTCAGTCTGGCCTTCCAGGGACGCATCGAGAGGATAGAAGCCTCGGGCGGCATGACCGTCCGCTTCGCCTGGAACGAGAACCGGCTGCAGGGCCTTCAGCCCTTGTTTGAAAAACCGGAGCAGAACTCGGGTGAAAAGCCGTTTTTTTTCGGCTACCATGATCAGATTCCGCACGTCATTTCCGTCACTGCCGGATCACAGCCCCCAGCCCCGCCCGCCGATCCCGATGCACTTCTCGCCAAATCCAATGTCCTGTTGCCGAACAACCCTTTTTTCGACCCCCGGATGATTCTCCGCCTGACCGGCCGGCCTGCGGCCATGACGGTCGCTCCAAACCGCTTCTTCCATCCGTTCGTGTGGCAGGAGCCGGTGCCGTTCGCCCTCGAATACGACGAAATGGGCCGCATCGTCCTCGCGCGCGAAATCCGGGATGCAGGCGGTCTGTCGAGTCAGCCGGTGACGGCCTCTTTCACTTGGGATGGCCCCCGGCTCGCCGCGATCCGCGTTTCGCAGCCGCCCCACTCCGGAGCGCAGCCCGTCGTGGTGTATGAGCGCACGATGCGTTACTCGCAGGGCAGGCTGATCGGCGAGGAGATCCGCGCCGGAGCCAGATCCTCCTCGATTCGCTACGTCTGGAAAGGAGATCTGCTCGCCTCGGCCGAGTGCGAGAAGGATGAAACTCTGGATGGGCGGTCCCGAAAGGTTGTTTTTTCCTTAGCTAGGCCGCGATCCACCTGAGGTTGCTTCCATGCGCCCGCGTTATCTGATCTGCTTCCTGTTCGCTGCCGCCGCGCTGTCCGCCCAGCCGGTTGCGCCCCCTGAAGGCCGGCGCGTGGCGCTCGTCATCGGCAATGACGCCTACGCCGCGGGCGCGCTGAAGAACGCCGTCAACGACGCGCGCGCAATGCAGAAAGCGCTCACTGGCGCCGGCTTCCAGGTCATCCTTGCGGAAAACGCCAACAAGGTGGCCATGGAACATCAGATCGCGGAGTTCCTGCAGTCCATCGGCCCCTCGGACACGGCCCTTTTCTATTTCGCCGGACATGCCGTTCAGGTGGAAAACGAGAATCTTCTCCTTCCGGTGGATTTCGTGCCCGGACGTTCGATCATCGAGGCCAAATTCCGCGCCGTTTCTCTCGCGATGATCCTTGATTACCTGAAAAGGACGAGGCCGAAAACCACAATCATCATCCTCGACGCCTGCCGCAACAACCCGGCTGCCGAGGTCCACTCCCTGCAGGCCGGTCTGGCCATCCCTCTCAACGCCGGAAGGGAAACCTATATCGCCTTTTCCACCAGTCCCAACCACGTCGCCTCGGACAACCCGGACGGCCTGAACAGCTGGTTTACCGAAGCGCTGGCCGCGCAGATCCAGACGCCCGGTCTCTCCATCGACGAGGTCTTCACCCGCGTCCGTCTCCGCGTCGAAAGCGCCACGGGCGGCGCTCAGACGCCCTGGTCCCAGACCAGCCTGACCGCGAGATTCTATTTCCACCCGCCTGCCTCCGGCGATTCCGAGACCGTCTCGGGCATGGCGGAGAAATGGTGGCAGGACGCGCTTCAGTTGAAACAGCAGGCCGATTGGGCGGGAGCCATCGACCTCGCCTCGCGTGTTGTCAAGGCCCGCCCCGGCCGCACGCTCGAAGAACGCGCGCAGGCGCTCGTCGCCGCTCTCGAGACCCGTCAGGATGCCGCACGGTCCTTCCAGCAGGGCGATTACGCGGCGGCGGTCTCCCGTTTTCAGAATTATCTGGGCCTCGATCCCTTCGACATGGACGCAGCCGTCGAAGCTGCCGGAGCGGCGCTTCTGACGGAAGATCTTGAGACGGCCGCCTCCTTTCTTCAGACCATCCGCGCCCGGGGCGCTTCTCCCGATGCGCTCCGCGCCGAAGCGATGCTGAAAGAACTCGCCGGCGTCTCCACCGCCGCCGCCCAGGCGCTTTCCACGGCGCCTCCTGCGCCGCCCCCAATCGAAAGCCTGTTCCCCGGCCACCGCTTCGGCGTGCCCGACTTCGCGGCCGCCTATCCCCTGACGATGCGCCCCTCGGCGGTCGACTTCGCCGCCCTCGCCCGCCTTACGGCTGCAGTCGCCCCGGGCTCTCTCGCCGCGGCTTCTCCTTCTCAGCCCCAACCGCCTGACGCCGCCCCGGCTACTTCTCCCGATGCTCCCCGAATCGAGGTCCGGCAGCTCGACGCGGACGCCGCGCGCGACCTCTTTTTCGGAAGCCCGGGCGAGTTGGCGTTCACATCCAGCAGACAGCAAAGCGTCGTTCTCTTCATCAACGGCCAGCCAGTTGCCCAGAAGCTCCCGTTTTCCATCCGGCTGCGGCCCGGCCAGTATGAAATCCGGCTCGTCGGCGCAGGCCAGGTCCTGACCGAACGTCAGGTCCGCCTGCAGTCCGGCCAGCGCACGGAACTGGAGGTCGAATGGTGAACCGCGGCTCCTCTTCCCTCGCCGTCCTCCGGCTTGCAGCGGCCGGGTTCTGGATCGCCCTCTTCCCCGCCCCCGCACAATGGGCGGACAGGAACGAGTATGATCTCGCGCTCGCCCTGCGCCAGCAGGCCGACCCTGCGATGCAGATGAAATCGATCGCTGAATGGAAGCGGAAATATCCTTCCTCCGCCTACGCTGCCCAGCGTGCTGAACTGCATCTGGCCGCCGCCCTTTCCGTCGGCGATACGAACGCGCTCGAGGAAGCCGTCGCGGATCTCAACGCCGCCGCTCCCGACAGCCTGGTGTCCCTCTACTGGACCACGGTCCTCGCCCCCTCTGCCAAAGATCAGTCCGAATCCGCCCTGCAGCGCTACGAATACTCCGCCACGCGGCTCCTCGAAGCCGTGCAGTCCCGCCTCGCCGAGAACGCCAGCGGAGAGGACGCCCGCGAGTTGCCGCGCGTGCAGTCCCTGGCGTACAGAACCCTGGGCTGGGTTCAGTGGAAGCAGCAGCAGCTCGATCAGGCCCGGGCCTCTTTGCTGAAAGCTCTGGAATTCGATCCCGACCGGGCTGACGTTTCCGCCTGGCTCGGAGTCATCGCCTCCTCCGATCCCGCTCCGGAGGCCCAGATCGAGGCCATCTTCCGCCTGGCGCGCGCCGTCTATCTCGATGGCCCGGGCGCGCTGCCTTCCTCCCAGCGGCGCGACGTCCGCGCTCTGCTCGAATCGGTCTACACCTTCTACCACGGCTCTCCCGAGGGCCTCGATGCCGTGGCCGCCGTGGCCCGCGACAAACTCCATCCGCCGCAGGGCTTTCGCATCGAGTCCGCCGCCGAAATCGTCGAGCGTCTGTGGGAAAAGCAGGTCCTCGAGCAAAACCCTGAACTTGCCCCCTTCCTCGAACTCCGCCGCTCACTGATCGCGACGGCTGACGCGGATCTCCTCGAACGCCTCCAGGCCGCCCCTCCCCTCAAACTGAGAGCCACCGTGCTCGGCTGCGGCGAGCCGGGCGGAGATTCGGGAATTCATCTGGCCATCACTGACCAGCACACGTTTGAAGCCATCTTGAGGCCGGATCCCCCCGTGTCCCGGTGTCCTCCGGTCGGCTCTGTCCTCGAATTCACCGCCAGGGTCACTGCGTTCCAGAAATCAGCGCCGCAGTTTACCCTGGCCGTCCCCCGCAAGGCCATTACGACCGTCTCTGCCGCCAGTCCGCACCGCCAGCCCTGAACCACGGACGTTCTCCTGGCACCAGTGCCGTCCTGGTTCCGTCTTCCCGCCCGCTGCGGCGGTCAGCCGGATCGTGCCGCGCGCGCCCGCAACGCCCTGGGAACTTTCACCGGATCACCGCCGCCTTCACAGCGCCACTCGCCGGTCCCCCTCGCGGCGCGTCACCCGCTCCCGGTCCAGAAACTCCAGCAGCGGAATCGCATATTTCCGGCTCACCCCCGTCCACTCCTTGAATTCTCCAACGCCGAACCGCTGCCCTTTCCGCTGCCTCACCATCGCTTTCAGCCTCTCCGCCGTGTCCCGGTGCAGCAGCAGCTCCGGCGACACCCGCACCAGCCGCCCGTCCTTGATCATCAGTTGCAGCAGCGTCCTCGCCCGCGCCTCGTCCACCCCTGCCTTCTTCAGCGCTTCGCTCACCGGTGGCGCCTCGAAACCGGCTTCCCGGAACACCCGCTCGATCCGCTCTTCAGCCTCCGCCTCTTCCGCCTTCTTCCGGGGAACGAAACTGCGCAACCGCAGCGTCTCGCCTTCCGCCGCAATCTCGGAATCCGCCTCCAGCACCGCCTCCAGCCACCCGGCATCCAGTCCCGCCGCCGCCCTTGGCATCCCCGCCAGCAGCGGGTTCTCCGCATGGAACCGCGCCAGCCGCTCCCTCAGCCGCCGGGCTTCTTCGAGCACCCGCGTCTGCACGGCGGCGCGGGGACGCTCTCCGCGAATCCAGACAAGACCCGCCTGCGGCGCCATCGTTTGCAGCATCTCCATGGTCAACCCGGCCCGTCCCGCGAGCGCCGCGGCATCTGCGCCCCACGCCTGCTCGGCTGCCCACAGGGCCAGTTTCTTCTCGAGACCCGCCTTTTCCACTTCCGCCAGCCTGGCAGCCGCCGCATCTTTCTTCATCCGCAACGCCGGCTGCGGATCGATCACGACGCCGCCGCCGATCGTCACCACCGGTGAAAACTGCCGCAGAATAAACCGGTCGCCCGGCGCCAGCAGCACAGGATGTTCGAGAAGAATCCGCACCAGCCCCGAACTGCCCGGCGCCAGAGCCCGCCGCGCATCAAACAGCCGCACCTCCGCCGTTGTCTCCGCCGTCCAGGCATGAAAGTGAACGGGCGCGCCATGCCGCAGTTCGCGCGCGCCTGCCAGCAGCTCCACGCGGCAATCCACGGCGCCCGTCGCCTGCCACCGCCCTGGCGCCGTCAGCGTCATTCCGCGCTGCAACTCTGCAGCCTCGACCCCCGCCAGATTCACCGCCGTCCGCTGCCCTGCCACGGCTTCTTCCACCATCTCGCCGTGCACCTGAAGCCCGCGGATGCGAAGCCGCCGTCCGCCCGGCTGAATTTCCGCGTCCTCGCCCGCGCGGAGCCGCCCCGCCACCAGCGTTCCGGTCACCACCGTCCCGAACCCGCGCAGCGTGAACGACCGGTCCACGGGAAGCCGGGGAATTCCCTGCTGGTCCTTCTCCGGAATCTGCGCTGCGAGCCGGACCATCTCCGCCCTCAGCTCCCCGAGTCCTTCCCCGGTCGCAGCGCTCACCGCCACCACGGGCGCGCCGTCGAGGAACGATCCCCGCACCAGCTCGGCGGCTTCCAGCCGCGCCAGCTCCAGCATGTCGGCATCGGCCAGATCTTTTTTCGTCAGCACCACAAGTCCGTGCCGGACGCCCAGCAGCCGGCAGATCTCGAAATGTTCCCGCGTCTGCGGCTTCACGCTTTCGTCCGCCGCGATCACCAGCAGCACCGCATCGATGCCGCCCGCGCCCGCCAGCATGTTCTTCACGAACCGCTCATGCCCCGGCACGTCCACGAACCCGAAACGCACGCCGCCCGCCTCCAGGTGCGCGAAGCCGAGATCGATCGAAATGCCGCGCCGTTTCTCCTCTTCCAGCCGGTCGGTGTCAATCCCCGTCAGCGCCCGCACCAGCGCCGTCTTCCCGTGATCGATATGGCCTGCCGTGCCGACGATAATGTGTTTCATGAGCTCTGCCGCGGCCCGTCTCCGTCCGGAAACGGCCCTGCTGCTTCTCATCCTCGCCGCCGGCGCCCTCTCCGCGCAAACTCCTCCGCAGGAGGAGCCGCCGACCTTCCGCTCCACGGCGGCGCTGGTCAGCGTGGACGTGCTCGTCACGCTTGATGGCTCGCCGGTCACCGGACTGCGCGCCGAGGACTTCATCGTCCGCGAAGACGGCGTTCCGAAACCCGTCGAGTCGTTCTCGCACACGGCCGCCCCGCTCCAGGTTCTGCTTCTGCTCGACGTCTCCGGCAGCATGGGCAGAATGTTGCGGCAGGCTGCCGAGACGGGCACGCAGGCTCTCGCGCAGCTGTCTCCGCAGGACGAAGTGGCGGTCTTCTTCTTCGCCCGCCGCGCCCGCCTCCACCAGGAGCTCACGCCCGAAAAACAGCTCGCCGCGCGCGCCCTGCGGGAAGCCGCTGTCGAATCAGGGCTCGGCGCCGGCACTTCGCTCAACGACGCCCTGCTGCAGGCTGCAGCCTATCTCGAAAAGCTCCCGCCCTTCTCCGGGCGCCGCGCCCTCATCGTCCTCACGGACAACGGCGGCATGCATTATCAGCTGCCGGACGAAACGGTGATCCGCGCGCTCTCCCGCGTCAACGCCGTCGTCAATGCAATCGTTCCCGAAAACGTCCGCCCGCCGGAGCTGCCGCGCGGCGCCGATGTCAACCCGGACTTCACACCGGCCAACATCTTCCGGATCTCCGAGGCGACCGGCGGCGAAGTGATGCGCGCGCGCGACGCCGGCCGCCGCCTTCATGAACTCATCGAGCGCATCCGCAGCCGGTACAACCTCACCATCCGCCCGTCTCCCGCGCCTCCCGGATCTTTCCGCAGTCTTTCCGTCGGGCTCGCCCGCCCCCCGCAGGAAGCCCGGCGCTACCAGATCCGCTCGAGGAGCGGGTATTACATCCCGGAAGACGACAGGCCCTGACCGCCCGGCGCCATCACCGGAATTTCCGGGCTTCGGACGCGTCCAGCGCGCAGCGGAACCGCCCGCCCCGCGCCAGCCCCGTCACGCCATAGATGCTCACGTCCTTGTCCAGAGTCGCCCCGCGCCCCGCCTTCGCCAGCTCGTCGGCGGTTGGCAGCCGCTTGCCCGCCCACTCGCAGAATGCCTTCTCGTCTTCCGGAGAAACGGCGTGCGGGCTGCGCCCGGTCTCGACGGCGAAACGCGCATACGCCTCCTGCGAGACCGGCTCTTGATCGATGTAGAATGCGGGCAACTTCGGCGGCTTTTCCCACGATGGAACCTGGAATTCTCCCTCCGGGACAATCACCATCTCGCCCGCCGGAGTTTTCAGAATCGGCCGCGAGGAGCGCCTGACGGCCACCGACGTCCGGATCTTGTCGAGATTCGCGAGCGTCAGTCCGATGAACAGCAGCGTCACCCCGGCCACAAGCGCCAGGATCACGGCAACCACTTTCCTGCCGGCGACGGCCATCCCGTCACTTCCCCAGCCGCTTCAGCAGGATTCCGTAACCCACTCCCGCCTCGTCAGCCGTCTTCGCCGCCTGGAACGCCATGAACCGCCCGTCCGTGCTCACCACCGGATTGGATGCTTTCCATCCCTCGTAATCGTTGAAAAATGTCAGCCGCTCGAAGCTCTTTCCGGTTCCGTCCAGCCTGAGCTTCCAGATGTCGATGTCCCGGAATTTCTCCGTCCTGCCCCGCAGCACGGCTTGCCGGTCGCTCTCCACGCACGTATGCAGGCCATCCGGAAAGATGCCCTCCACCTCGTTGTAGCTCCCGATCGCCTGCGTCTGGTTCACCTTCTGGCCTGTTTCCAGGTCCAGCGTCCACACGGACGCTCCCCCGCCCCGCTCGTAGCACGTGTACGTGAGCTTCCGGTCGCTGTCAAAGAAATCCTGGGCTTCGAGCGTGCAACTGTCGTCCGGGCTCTCCACCACCACGCGCCGGTTCTTCAGTTCCGCCTTCTCCACGTCCACATCCGCCACCCAGATCCGCGACCGCCGCGGCGCGAGTTCCGGATTCTGCCCGGCGGTTTCCGCAAACGCAATCCGCAGAGCCCGTTTCGACACCGCTGCGCCCTCGCTCATCTTCTGCCCCAGCCGCACGGGCTTCGCTCCCGGCTGATTCCACAGCAGCCACAGTTCGTTGTCCCGGTGCCGGCTGGTGCGGATGTCGATGAACCGCTCGGGTCCGATCAGCAGATAGTCTCCGTTCGCCAGATGCATGACGCGAAGAAACGCCGCGCCCGGCACGCTGCATGTCAGGCAGCGGATCACGCGTGTCTCCAGATCGATGACGAACGCATCTCCGAAGCTTTTCGCCATGAACGCCACCCGCCGGTTGTCCGGAGAAAAGTCCGCGCGTTCTCCGAAATGCGTCAGGATCTCCGTGTCCGGGGGCAGCGCGTCGAGCGGGCTGCCCTTTTTCAGAGGCGCCTGACCGAGCGCGAGCAATCCCGAAGCCGCCAACAGCGCGATCCGTTTCATCGCGTCACCTCTCCGAACCCGATGTACTGCACTTCCTCTTCGAGCTCGATGCCGAACTGCTCCCGCACCTGCCTTTTCAGCTCAGCCACAAGCGACTGGAACTCGGCCGCCGTGCCGCCGCCCGCATTATACAGAGTGTTGGCGTGATCGGCGGAAACGCGGATGCCTCCCGCCGCCAGCCCCTTCGCTCCCGCCCGGTCCAGAAACCACGCCGCGGGCACCTTGCCGCCCTTGATCACCTCCGCCGGCACCGCCGCGCGCGCCCGTTCCGGAAGATTTTCCCAGAGGAGATTTTTGAAAATACTGCCGGCGCATTTCATTTCCGGCGGATATTTCCGGTTCCGGATGGCCAGAATTTCCTCGGCTCTGGACCGCATCTCCGCCGCGTCGCCCCCAGGGAATGCAAATTCCGCCGACAGGATCAGCCACGGCTCCCCCTTGAGCCGCCGCCGTTTGAACTCGCTCTCCCGGTAGCGGAACCCGCAGCCTGCGTGATCCGTTTCCCGCATGGCCGCGCCGTCGAAATACCGCACGCGCACGATCCGGTCCGAAATCGAAGCTCCGTACGCGCCCGCATTCCCGTAAATGGCCGCGCCCACATTGCCGGGAATTCCCGTCATCGGCTCATAGCCCTGGAGGCCTGCCTCGATCGTCGCGTCCACCAGCGCTTGCAGCGCCGCGCCAGCCTCCGCCCGGACGCAGCGGCCTTCCACCCGGATCTGCGAGCCGTCGTAGCGCAGCACAACGCCCGGGAATCCATCGTCGGACACGATCAGGTTCGTCCCCATCCCGATCACCACCCACGGCGCGCCGCTGCTGTGCACGGCGCGCACCGCCTCCACGAACGCCTCTTCGTCATGCGTGCAGGCGAACACCGCCGCCGGCCCGCCCAGCCCGAACCGCGTGTGCCGCCACAGCGGCTCGTTCAGAGTAACCTGTAACAGTGGGATTTCGGCGAGGCGCTGCTGCGCCTCTTCCAGACCCGTCATCGCTCTCAATTGTAGGGGACTCCTCGCCATGCCTGCCAGCTTTGCCGGTTTCCCGCCGGAGGCGCTGAAATTCTTCCGGCAGCTTGAGCGCAACAACCGCCGCGAATGGTTCGAGCAGCGCAAGCAGACGTTCCTCGAAACCGTCCGCGCCCCCATGGAAGAGCTCGTGGCCGCCATCGACGCCGCACTCGCGGCGTTCGCTCCCGAAGCGGTCACCCTGCCTGAGCGCGCCATCTACCGCATCTACCGCGACACGCGCTTCACGTCCGATAAGACGCCATACAAGACCCACATCGCCGCGTCTTTCTTCCGCGCCGATCTCGGCCGTCATGTCGCTGGGGGATACTATTTCGAAGTCTCCCACCGCCACGTCGGCATCGCCGGCGGCGTGTACATGCCGACGCCCGAAAACCTCCGCCTCATCCGGCTTCACATCCTCGAACACCACGAGCGCTTCGACTCTATCGCCCGCGAGAAAAAGCTCCTCGCCGCGATGGGGCCTCTCACCGGAGACCGCCTCTCCCGCCCGCCAAAAGGTTTCCCGCCCGATCATCCGGCAATCGAGTGGATCAAGTTCAGGCACTGGTACTTCTGGAAGGAGCTCCCGGCCGAACTCGCCACGACGCGCCGGCTTCTGCCGGAAATCGTCCTCCGCTTCCGCCTCATGAAGCCCGTCATCGATTTCTTCAACGAGCCGCTGCTCGCCGCCCGGAAGAAACATCTCCCGCTCACGGCCGGCTGGGCCTGACGTCCCTGAGCGCTGCGACTTTCTGGCATCGGCCCGCCGCCATGGAGGCTTCATGCCTGGCTGGCGATTTCGTGAATGGCATCAAGCGCTGCAGCCACCTCGGAATCAATCTCTTCCGGTTCGAAGTGTTCCGCCAACCGGTAAAAATCCGACTTGTTCATGAGGCTGGGCAGTCCCAGCTTCTGATAGAACCTGGCGAACACGCGATTGAGGAACGCTTCCGAGACCTTCAGGTCCCCGCCCCACGGAGACGGTTCGCCAAGGGTCTGAAGCGCGTTCTCGATTTCCGCAATCGCCTCCTCCATCGCCGCCGCGAACTGTTCGCTGAACAGCTCTCCGCCCGCGGCTCTGGCTTCTTCCCGGGCAAATCGCAACAGGGCCTCTCTGCGGCAGAGGTAGTTCTCGATCTCGCGCTTCCTCCACTGGATCTGCTTCAGGCGCGGATCCTGCGCCGGTTCGCGGTCAAGCCGGTCATACAGGGCGATTCCGCGCAGATCCGGCTTCGCCTCGCGCAGCGCGTGAAAGTGATCGCGGGCCCTGGCCGGCTGATTGCCGGTATAGGAGACGAATGGACACTCCAGGTCGGCGGCCGCAGGATGGCCGAGCTTCGCCGCGAATGTCCGCAGGATCGCCAGATCGCTCGATCCCTCCAGGTACAAAACCCATCCCTTTTGTTCCGCCAGATAATACTGATCGAATCCCACTTCGCGAAGCGCCTTCAGCACCTGGCTGCCGCGGTCGTTGATCCGGTGCGGCTTTCCGACGAAGGCGATCACAACGTCTCTTCCTGCTGCTTCGTTCAGCAGGACCTCGGAGTGGCTTGCTGCGATGATCTGGCTGCGGGATTCCTCCGCGCTTTCGGACAGCAACTGGTAAATCTGCCTCTGGCGCAGGATTTCCAGATGCGCATCGGGCTCGTCGAGCAGGAGCACATTGCCGGGCTGGGACGCCAGATAGGCGAGCAGAAGCAGCGTCTGCTGCTGTCCTCTCCCGCTCGACGACAGGTCGAGTTCGGCACCCCTGGCATCGCGGTACCGCAGCACGATCTGGCCCCGGGCAGGAACGTACTCGGGCTCGTTCAGCGTCACGCCGAACAGATGCTTCATGCGCTCTGCCAGGCGGGTCCATTTCGTCTTGCCATCCTCGGAAGTCAGCACGGCATAGCAGAGATTCCTGAGAACTTCCGCCGTGCGCCCCTCTCCAAGGCGCACGCGGATTGCGCCGGAATCGAGCCTGTCTTCTTCAGCCGCCAGGCCGGACATGGGCGGCAGGAAAGCCAGACGCGCGTTCCTGGCGCCGGCAGGGATGTCCATCCGTTTGCCGTCCGCATTCTTCATGGGGCGGCAATAAAACGACTCCTCGTTCGCATAGTCGAATTCGAATCCGCATTGCCATTCCTGCCCTTCCCACACGCCTTCTGCGAGAATCTCGATCAGGATATTGGCTGTCCGCTGCCTGCCGTTCTCCCGGCGCAGCGACCGCACGTGGAGGTCTTTCCACAGCAGCTTTGCGGAAGGGACTGGGAGGGAAATCAGGTCGCGGCGGTTGATCGTCACTCCGGGGCGCTCTTCCGGCGTGCTGTCGGAGCGCTTTTCGAGCCATCTGCGGAGGCCAGTTTCCCAGAGAGACAAAGCCTGCAGCGCCGTGCTTTTCCCCATGTTGTTCGGCCCCACCAGAACCACGCGCTGCCCCAGTTCGATCTCCACCTCATCGAACAGCTTGAAATTCCGGATCCAGAGTCGGGTGAGCATCGGCAAGGTCCAGTGCGATCGGGTGAAGAGAAGAGCTTTCTTCCCCGCGGTGAAACGCGGGGCGGCCGTTTCCCATTTCACCTCAAAAGACGGGGGCGTGGGCGGCGCCTGCCTCTACGGGTGGCTGAACTCGTGCGCCCGCGGGATCAGCTCGCGGTAGACATCCTCGGGCACGTGCGTCTGCCAGTGCCCCGCCCACATCGCCCATCCGGTCGCTCCGCAGAAAACCGCCGCGATCGCCGCCGCCATCGCCCACGCGGGCACGCGGCGCCTCAATCCAGCCACGTGCATGTCCAGCGTGTCCTGCACCGGACACACGGCCACGCATTCCAGGCACCCGATGCACTCGGCCGAACGGATCTGCACGAGCCTGTCCACCGGCAGACGCTCCGGACACGCCTTCGCGCACTTCGCGCAGTCGATACAGGTTGCCGGATTCCGCCGGATTCTCAGCGGACTCAACAACGACGCCAGCCCCATCAGCGCGCCGTACGGGCACAGATAGCGGCACCAGAAGTTCTGCACGAAGATCGACGCCAGTACCAGCAACGCGATGACCACCGCCGCCGTGACGCCCAGGTAGCGGAAGAAATTCAGCATTTTCACGTCCGCCACGATGCCGTATGGCGAAGCCAGAAACTGCCGGATCGCTTCGGCGGACATCGTGCCCACCGCGTACACGAACAGCCCCAGCAGCACGTACTTCAGGCTCCGCAGTCCGATGTCCAGCCACCGCGGCAAAAAGAAATTCCGCCGGAACGTATCGCGGCCCAGCTTCCAGAGATACTCGGAGACGGTTCCCACCGGGCACAGCCAGCCGCAGAACGATTTCCGCAGCAGGAGCGACAGACCCGTGAAGGTCATGAACAGCACCATCGCCGCCGGATGAATCGCCGGAATCCGTCCCGTCTCGAAGAAATACCTCGTGTTCATCATCCCGGCGATCGGAAGCCAGCCGTCCACACCCGGCGGGCGCGAGACAGCCGGAATGCCGCCGGTCTCATACGCTCTCACCCACAGGTAGAACTCCACGCCGATCCACACGTTCAGCAGCAGGAATGCGGCCTGCACGGCGAACCGGATCAGCTGCGAACGGTCTTTCCCCGTGCGCTTCCGGTACGTCTTTTTCTCGCGGCGGACCTGCGGAGGCGCTGCCGTCATGACTCCAGCATGCCGTGGCGTCGATCAGGCCTCAGTGACTCAAGTCACCGCCCACCGCCGCGTTCTGGCACAATGGGAAGCCTGACCTGATCCCAACAGTAGGAGGGATTCTCATGACCCGCTCTGAACTCATCGCGAAAATCGAAGCCTTCCCTGAGGAGCTGCGCCGCCTCGTCGCCGGCGCTTCTCCCGAGCAGCTCGACCGCCCATACCGCCCGGACGGCTGGTCCTCCCGGCAGGTCATTCACCACCTCGCCGACTCCCATATGCACGCCTACATCCGCTGCCGCTTCATCCTGCTGGAAAACGACCCGCCGCTGAAGCCTTACGACCAGAACGCCTGGGCCGCCTTGCCGGATGCCTCGCACGGTCCCATCGAGCCCTCGCTCGCCATCCTCGACGGTCTGCACGCCCGCTGGGCGGCGTTCTTCCGCTCCGTGCCCGACGATGCGTGGACCCGCAAAGGGTATCACCCCGAATACGGCGCCGTGACGCTGGAGCGCCTTCTCGAGACGTACGCCGCCCACGGCGAGAAGCACCTGAACCACATCCGCGCCGGTCTGGCCCAGCAGTAGCACTGCCGAAACAATCCTGGCTTTTTCTGTTACGGGGTTGAACGCGGCGCGCCCGGACGCCTCAGCTCGCGGCGCGGGCCATCCCGACGACTGCGTTCAGAAGAATCGCCCCGAGCGAGGCCGGGATCAGGACCTTCCAGCCGATGTTCATCAGCTGGTCGTAGCGGTAGCGCGGGAAGGTGCCGCGCAGCCAGATGAACAGATACAGCACCGCCACCAGCTTGATCATCCACCAGAACACCGGCGCCGCCTCGCGGTTGAAAGCCGGAATCAGAAACGCGAGCGCCACCAGCCAGAGCAGCGCCCCCACCGCAGCCAGCCCGAGCGCATAGCCCCGGATCGGCTGCCTGCGCATCAGGTAAAAGCACAGCAGCCCGAAGCCGCCGAACACGAGCAACGGCGCGCCGTAGTTGAAGGGAATCTCCAGCGCCGCGACGTTCGGGAACGGGCGCAGCCAGCCGCCGAAGAACAGGGTCACCAGCACGCTCCCGATGGCGAACATGCTGATGTACTCCGACAGCATGTACACGCCCCACCGGAAGCCGCTGTATTCGGTATGGAACCCGGCCACAAGCTCGCTTTCCGCTTCGGGCAGGTCGAACGGCGCGCGGTTGGTCTCCGCCACCGAAGAG
>Ga0101944_10004914_pt1 | contig 15870 bp, 5 predicted proteins | sample DewCreD2012metaG_FD_75245 | JGI IMG/M metagenome (GOLD analysis project Ga0101944, IMG submission 75245) | Hot spring sediment bacterial and archeal communities from British Columbia, Canada, to study Microbial Dark Matter (Phase II) - Dewar... ...
TCGATAATCGTCACCTCGCCCAGCGCCAGACTGCTGCCCGCCCCGCCGGTCACCGTCAGCGTGCCGGGGTTGTCCGCGCTCGCGCAGGCGCCGAGGGTCAGGAGCGTATCGCTGGCCGTCACGTCCAGCGTCGCGGTGCCGCTGACGGTCAACCCGCGGTTGACGCTGGCGCTGCCGCCCGTGTACCGCAGCGTGCCGCCGGCCAGCGCCAGTCCGCCCGCGCCCGCTGTCGGATACGCGCCGATCGGACTGCTCGCGCCCGCATCAGCCAGGCTGGCCGCGGACAGAACGCCACCCTCCAGCCTGGTCACGCCGGTGTAGGTGTTCGCCCCGCTCAGCGCCAGCGTGCCGGCCCCGCCCTTGGACAGCACCCACGCCGTGCCGTCGTCGGACAGCGTGCTCGCCACCTCCGCCGTGAGACCCGCGGCGACGGTGACGGCCGATTCCGCCGTCAGACGCAGTTCGCCGCCCGACAGCGTGACCGTGCCTTCCTCAGCGCCCAGTCCGCCAATGTCCTGTGTGCCCTCGACCGTGACGGTGTAGGCGCCCGTCGCGTCCGTGCCAGCCGCGAACACCGCCGGCTGTCCCGGCGTCCAGGCGCTGGCGGCTCCGGTTCCGTCGGCAACGTTGTTCCAATACGCGTTGGTCGCATTCCACACGCCGTCCGGCGTCGAAGCGCCCGCGCCGGCATCCGAACCGTTCAAGTCCCAGTATGCGCTGGGCGGCGCCGGCACCGTCAACACGCCATCGCCCGCCATCCAGCTGACGTTGTAGTCCACGCCGCCCAGGCCCACCCGGCCGTAGGTGCCGTAGGGCTGCTGCACGCCGTTGACGATCAGCCGGCGAATCGTGTCGTTGGCGTTCATGGTCAGCAGCGTGGCGTTCGAGCCGCTCAGGCTGAGCGTTCCGCTGTCGGCCATCGCATTCGCGGCGTTGACCGTCAGGAGTGCCGCCGCGTTGCCGGAGAGTTGCCGGATCGTCACATCGCCGCTGCCCAGCGCGCCCGCGGCATTGGCATGGATGTTCCAGCCGGTTCCAAACTGAGGATCGGCGACAAGGCGGGCAAAACTGTTCGACGCGGTCAGATAGTAATACTTCGTCCCCGTCCCTCCGCCTTTCAGGGTCAACGTGTAGGGACCCTGGATCCCGTATCCGAAGGTTGGCGAGGCGCCGGGCTGCGTTGAAGAACCCAGACAAATGGTGGCATTCCCCAGCAGTTGGATGGCGGGAATCTGGGGGGTGCCGCCCATGCGCATGTTGATGAAAGAGCCCTCGTACATGAAGATGGTCGACGCTCCGGGGGTGCCCAACGCATTGTAGGACGGCAAATACACTGTGGTCCACCCGATCCCCACCGTCGCGTTGTTGCTGATCGTCAGATTGCCCGTGTAGGTGGGCGTGCTGGCGCTCCAGGCGGTGGCGAGCTTGCCGGCGGGGATCACGGCGTTCATGGCGCCGGTCGGAGTGCCGCTGTCCCAGTTCGCCGCGTTGTTCCAGGTGTCGTTATTGGAGGTATTGGGACCGGTGTAGGTGGTGGTCTGGCCCCGCAGGACCCCGGCGGTGAGCGCCAGCGCGGCGAGCGCGGCGCAGGAACGATTCGAAACGTTTCGGGCCTGTCTTGCTGCGGTCATGTTCTCATCCTTTCCTCGGTTGTTGCCATGCTTGAAGGCCGAGCCCTTCCCTCGCAACGGCTCGCCATCGCTCTGGATCCGCGCGCGCTGTTAGCGGAACTGAATCACACTGACGGCATCCCTGACGGCCAGCATGATCTTGCTGTTCTCGATGTACACGCGCCCCACCCAGCCGGAAGGCATCGTGACCGCGAAGTCCGCGGCGTCGAGGCTGCTCGGCGTGGCGCCGGTCCAGTCGATCAACGTGTAGTCCCCTTTTGCCAAGCCACCGGCATTGGTCACGTTGATCGCGACCGTGCCCGTCGCCGGACCGCTGATGGTTCCGCCGCTCACGCGCACCAGGTCCGAACTCGTGCCCAGTTGCATCGGCAGGGTCGCGCCGCTGTTGAGCGTGAGGCCGCCCGCGAGGGTCAACGTCCCCACGCTGCCCGCGCCCGGCGTGAGCGTGGCGCCGCTGGCGACGGCCACCGCGCCGGTGATCGTGCCGCTGCCTTCCAGCGCGCTGCCGGTGTTGACGGACACGGCGCCGGCGGCCAGCGAGCCGTTGACCCGCAGGGTGCCGTTGCTGACCGTCGTGCCGCCGCTGTAGGTGTTCGCGCCCGACAGCGCCAGCGTGCCGGGGCCGGTCTTGACCATGGCCCCGGTGCCGTCGTTGGCGGCGCTCAGCGTCAGGACGGCGCCGGCATTGTCAATCTGAAACACGCCCGTGCCGCCCGCGGCCATCGTGAACTTCTTGTTGCTGCTCGCCGTGCCGCCAGTGTACTGCAACGTACCCCGCTGCCCGCCCGTTCCGCCGAGGATCACCGCGTTCGCGCTATTGCCCAGGGGGCCGTTCGCGCTGGCGTTGTTGACCGTCGGGACGGACAGCGTGCCGCTTTGCACAGTCAACTGCCCGGAATAGGAACTGCTCCCGCTGGACAACGTCCAGGTTCCTGAGCCGGTCTTGGTCACGTGCAGAGATTGGAGGTAATCCGATGCTGGAGGATTCTGCTGATACAGATTGCCGGTGATCACATTGCCCGTGGTCGTACCGGACAGGGTTAGGTAGGAGTAATTCTGGTAAGAGGTGTACCCTTTGACCGAAGCCACCGTCATGCCGATGGCGCTCGGGTTCAAGGTCAGCGACGCGCCCTCGATGATTGTCACCTCGCCCACGGCCAGACTGGCGCCTGCTCCGCCGTTCACGGTCAGCGTGCCGGGGTTGTCAGCGCTCGCGCAGGCGCCGAGAGTAATCGCCGTCCCGGCTCCACTCACGTCCAGGGTGCTGTTGCCGCTGACGGTCAACCCGCGGTTGACGCTGGCGCTGCCGCCCATGTACCGCAGCGTGCCGCCGGCCAGCACCAGTCCGCCCGCGCCCGCCGTCGGATACGCGCCCAACGGGCTGGCGGTTCCGGCATCAGCCAGGCTGGCCACCGACAGAACGCCTGCCTCCAGCTTGGTCACGCCCGTGTAGCTATTCGCCCCGCTCAGCGCCAGCGTGCCGGCCCCGCCCTTGGACAAAAGCCACGCCGTGCCGTCGTCGGACAGCGTGCTCGCCACCTCCGCCGTCAGACCCGTGGCGACGGTAACGGCCGATTCCGCCGTCAGACGCAGTTCGCCGCCCGACAGCGTGACCGTGCCTTCCTCAACGCTCAGTCCGCCGATGTCCTGCGTGCCCTCGACCGTGACGGTGTAGGCGCCCGTCGCGTCCGTGCCCGCGGCGAAGACCGCCGGCTGACCCGGCGTCCAGGCGCTAGCGGCTCCGGTTCCCGCGGCAACGTTGTTCCAATATTCGTTGGTTGCATTCCACGTGCCGGCCGGCGTCGGGCCGCCCGCGCCCGCGGCGGCGCCGTTCAAATCCCAATAGCCGGTGGGAGGCGGCGGAACCGTCAGGATGCCGTTACCAGAGATCCAGCTCACGTTGTAGTCCACGCCGCCCAGGCCCACCCGGCCATAGGTGCCGTAGGACTGCTGCACGCCGTTGACGTACAGTTTTGCGATCGTGTCGTTGGCGTTCATGGTCAGCAGTGTGGCGTTCGAGCCGTTGAGGCTCAGCGTTCCGCTGTCGGCCATCGCATTCGCGGCGTTGATCGTCAAGAGCGCGGCCGCGTTGCCGGAAAGCTGTTCGATCGTCACATCGCCGCTGCCTAGCGCGCCCGCGGCGTTGGCATGGATGTTCCAGTTGGTTCCAAACTGAGGATCGGCCACCAAATGAGCAAAACTGTTCGATGCGGTCAGATAGTAGTACTTCGTTCCCGTGCCTCCGCCTTTCAGGGTCAACGTGTAGGGACCCTGGATCGCGTACCCGAAGGTTGGCGAGGCGCCGGGCTGCGTTGAAGAACCCAGACAAATGGTGGCATTCCCCAGCAGTTGGATGGCGGGAATCTGGGGGGTGCCGCCCATGCGCATGTTGATGAAAGCTCCCTCGCACATGAAGATTGTCGTCATTCCGGGGGTTCCCAGAGCGTTGTAAGACTGCAAATAAACGGTCGTCCAGCCGATCCCCACCGTCGCGTTGTTGCTGATCGTCAGATTGCCCGTGTAGGTGGGCATGTTATTGGTCCAGGCCGTGGCGAGCTTGCCGGAGGGGATGACCACATTCATTTGCCCGCTGGGCACGCCGTGATCCCAGTTGGCTGGCTTGTTCCAGGTGTCGTTGTTGGACGTGTTGGGACCCGTGTACGTCGTCGTCACCGCCTCGCGGATCGTGAAGTTCCACGTCGCGGTGTCTGCGATCCCCGCGAAATAATTGCCATTCAGGTCCCGAATGGCCGTGGCGCTGATCCGCACCGCATAGTGGCGGTTCACGCGCAGGTCCTGGGCCGGGTTGATCGTCAGCACCGCGCCGGCGGCCGACACCTGGGCATTGGGCAGCGTGATGTTCGTGGCCGTCCCGTCCGTCAGGTTCGTCACCGTTATCACGCCGCCATCGACCAGCACGATCTCCTTGTTGAAGGTCGCCGACAGATTCGCGTCCGGTTCAACCCCGCCGGCATCGTTCGTGGGATCGAGCGCCACGATCGCCGGTTCCAGTTCGGCGCTGAAGCGCCAGGTCGTGTCGTCGCCGATGCCGCCAAACACGTTGTCGCTCAAATCCTTGACCGTGTTGCTGGCGATCAACACGGCATACGTATCCCCAAACTCCAGGTTCGCCGTCGGGTTGATCCACAGCACCGGGCCAACGACCGAAAGCTGCGCATCCGGAATCGTCATCACGACGGCCGTCCCTTCGGTCAGGTTCGTCAACACGATCGCCCCGCCGCTGATCAGCGCAACGCTCTCGTCGAAGGTCGCCGCCAGGTTGTTGGTAATCGGCACGTCCGCCGCGTTGTTCGTGGGGCTCAGGCTGAGGAGCGCGGGCGGCGTCAGGTCGGTGGACATTGTCGTGAACCGCCAGGTCGTGGTGTCGGAAATTCCGGCAAACGGGTTGCCGTTCGTGTCCTCCACCGCGTTGCCGTCGATCAACACGGCGTAGGTGACGCTGTTTTGCAGATTCGCGGCCAAGTCGATCGTCAGGACCGCGCCGGCGGCGGAGACCTGGCTGTCCGGCAGCGTGATGGTCGTCGCCGTGGCGTCGGTCAGATTCGTGATCGTAATCACCCCGCCATTGACCAGAACAATATTCTTGTCGAAGCTCGCCTCCAGATTGGCTGTGGGCGGCACCTCGGTGGCGTTGTTCGTCGGGCTCAAGGCAATCAGCGCTGGCCGCGGGGCGGTCGTGAAGCGCCAAGTGGTGGTGTCGGCGATGCCCCCGAAGTTGTTGCCGGACAGGTCTTCGACCGTGTCCCCGTCCATCCGCACGGCGTAGGTCTTGCCGAAATCGAGATGGGCGGACGGAGCAATGGTCAGGTTCGTGCCGCCGACGATCGTCACCTGGCCGTCCGGAATCGTGATGGTCGTGGCCGTCGCGTCGGTCAGATTCGTAATCGTAATCACCCCGCCGTTGATCAGTTGCACAAGCTCGTCGAACGTCGCCGTCAGACTGGCGGCGTAGGAGACGTTCGTGGCATTGTTCGTCGGGCTCAGGCTCACGATGGCCGGCGGAATGATATCGCCCGAAGCGATCACCAGTTCCAGGTCATTGCCGTTGATCTGCAGCGTCCCGCCCAGGGAGCCGATCACCCCCACGAGGTCGCCGGCGTCCAGCGTGCCGCTGATGCCGCCGGTCGTCGTGATCAGCTTGTAGGTTCCGGCGTGCAAACCGCCAAGGTCCGTGAAGTCGAAATCGCTGAAGCCGAGCAGGCCGCTCCCGATCGTCAGCGAGCCGGTAACGGCGATCAGGTCTTTCGGGTTGGCTTGGGCGTCGAGATCGAACTTGAGCTTGCCCGTGCCCGTGCCGGCCGCCAGCGCCGAAACGTCCAGCCCGCCGCCGATCGCGAGCGTGCCGGCCGACGCTCCCGGCGCCAGACTGCCGTCCGCGCCCACCGTAACGCTGCCGTTGATCGCGCCGTCGCCGCCCAGCGTGCCCCCGTTGACGAACACCGCGCTGGAAGCGTGCAGCGAGCCGGGGCTGTTCACCAGCAGCGTGCCCGCGTTCACCATCGTGGCCCCCGTATACGTGTTCACCCCCGTGAGGATGTTCGTGCCCGAGCCGGAGTTTGCCAAGCCAGCCGAACCGGCGAGCACGGCGCTGATTGCGCCGGAACCGGTCAGAGCGTAGCACGAACCCGTGAGCGCCGCCGCGCCGGAGATCGTTCCGCCGGCGAGCGTGACCGCCCCGACCGTATCCGCCTGCGCCACATTGAGCGTGCCGCCGCTGACGCTGACCGGCGCGCTGTTGGCGATTGTGCCGCCGGAGCGGTTGAGCGTCAGCGTCCCTTCCCGCACATCGGTCAGCCCCGTGTAGGTGTTGTTGCCCGAGAGCGTCAGAGCCCCCGCGCCATCCTTGACGAGACTTCCGGCTCCGCTGATGACACCGGAAATCGTCGTATTTCCCGCGCCGCCAACGGTCAGATCCTGATTCAGCGCCGTCGTAATGTTGCTGGAAATCGTCAGCGTGCCGCCGCTGTCCGAGTTGATGCGCGCGCCACCGACGCCAAGGGTGATCGCCCCCTGGTAGGTGGAGGTGTTTCCCGCAAGATTCCGCAACGCCCCTGCACTGGAAATGCCCGTGCCTCGCAGGGGATTGATCGCCTCGGCGCCGACCGTGATGTTGTTGGCCAGTTCCAGAGCGGCGCCGGGCTGCACCTGAATCCCGCCGACCGTCGTGCCGGTGGCCGTGGCGTTCATCAGGCGCAAAACCCCCTGGTTGTGATATACGGCTCCGGTAAACCCGTTGGCCGCGTTCACGATCAACGTCCCCGCCCCGGTCTTGGTCAGGATGCCGGCGGTGCCGCCAGACGTCACGAAAGGCGTGGATATGGTCAGCGTCCCCGTCTTCACGTTGATGATGAGTTCGCCGGTCGTGCTGGTGGTCAGAATCCTGCCCCCGCTGCCCGTGATGTTGTAGTTGTCATCTCCCCCGCCGACATACAGAATCCCGCCCAGGTACGTTGCGCTGGCATAGGCAATCGTCAAGTTGTTCGCGCCCAGCGCCAGCGTGTCTCCGCTCCCGGAACCGACAATCTTGACGGTGTTGGCCAGTACGGCGCCAGTCTGGGTCTGTGAACCCGTGAGGACATCGTTGTCGTTGGTGGTTCCCCCCGTGGTCGGCAGCGGGCCCGTGTAAGAGGCCAGCGCCGTGATGGGACCGTCACTCGCTCCCGTGCTGTTCCTCGCCCAATCGTTGCCCAGCGTGGCGTATCCCCCGAGAATGCCTTTGTAGCCGACCGTGTCCGTATCCGCGATCGACGCATCCGCGAAGTCGATCGTCGCGCCTACCTGCCGCGTGATCGCGTTCAGCCGCACCTTGCCCGTGCTGCTGCCCGAACGTGTCAGGGATGCCGCGCCCGCCGTGCCCAGAGTCGTCGCACTGGCAACCTCCGTGTAGGTCCCATTGTGAAGGGTCAGGGTGCCGCCTTTGAACTGCAAGGCCTTGCTGTTGCCTAGCTTGCGATTGACGTTCGACGTGTAGTCGAGTACCAGTGTCCCTCCCGCCAGTGTCGTCTGGTTATGGTTGCCGTCCTGTCCGGCAAGCGTCAGCGTGCCGTCGTAGATCGCCGAGTTGCCGCTGTTGTCGCTGATCGTGCCGGCAAGCCTCCACGAGCCGGCGCCGTACTTGTTCATGGCCAGAGTTCGGGTGTATGGCGAACCCGGAGGGTTCTGGACGGTCAGATTACCGGTGACGACGTTGGCGGTGGATGTGCCGCCCAGGTTGAGAACGGACGTGCCCGGATAGGAGGTGTAGCCCCTGACCGAGGCGACGCTCATGCTGATCGTGGTCGGGTTCAAGAACGGGGCGGTCCCTTCAACGATCGTGAGCTGGCCGATGGCAAGGCTGCTGCCCGCCGCCCCCGTGACCGTGAGTTGGCCGCCAGCGTCGACGGCTTCGCAAGCGCCTAGGGTCAAGGTGGCGCCGGGCGTGGCCACGTCAATCGTGCTGTTGCCCATGATGGTGAAGCCGCGGTCGATGCTCGCGCTGCCGCCGGTGTAACGCAGCGTGCCGCCGCCAAGAATCAACCCCCCCGCTCCGGCGGTGGGGTAGTTGCCGAGGTTACTGTTCGAGCCGGCATTGGCGAGGACCGATACCGACAGGATGCCGTCGCCGACCGCGGTAACGCCGCTGTAGGTGTTGGCGCCGGAAAGGACAAGCGTACCCGCGCCGCCCTTGGACAGTTGCCGCGCCGCGTCGTTGGAAATCGGGGTCGCGATCGTCCCCGTCAACAGCGGAGCAACCCAGATCAGCGAGTCGGCCGTCATGCGCAGACCGCCGCCCGAAAGCGTGACCGCGCCTTCCTCGAAACTCAGGCCCGCAATGTCCGGCGTGCCGCTGACGGTGACGGTGTAAACTCCCCCGGCATCCGTCCCCGCGCCGAACACGGCCAAGTTGCCCGCCGACCACGCCGCCGTCGCGCCGGTGCCGTCGGAAACGGCGTTCCAGTAGGTGTTCGCCGCATCCCAGGTGCCGGCCGCAAACGCGCCGCCTGCGCCGGCCGTCGCCCCGTTGAGATCCCAATAGGCCGCCGTCGGCCCGTTCACCGTCAGGGTCCCTGTGCCGCTGATCCATCCCGAGGCCGAGGTATAGCTCCCGGCCGGCTGCTGCACGCCGTTGATGAACAGCCGGCCCACCGTGTCGGACTGATTCATCGTGATCAAGGCGCCGGCCGTGCCGCCCAGGCTCAGAGTGGCGGTATCGGACATGGCGTTGGCGTTGTTGATGATGAGGCTGGCGCCGACCGCTCCCGTGGCGGGATTCGCCTTGATTCTCACATCCCCGCCCAGCGACCCGGCGGCGTTAGCGTTGATCGTCCATGCCGTCCCATACTGAGGATCGGCTAGCAATGTGCCGAAGTTGTTGGCTGCGGTCAGCGTGGCGCTGCACCCGCTCTTCCCCTGAAGCTTGAACGTGTAGGCGCCGTTGATTCCGTAGCCGAACGTCGGGGTGGAGTTAGGCTGCGTTGACGAACTCATACAGTACGAGGCATTCCCTGTCATCTGGATGGCCGGAATGCTCGGGACGCCGCCATTTCTCACGTCAATCCTCGCATTGCTGCCCATGGTGATGACCGTGGATCCGGGGGTGCCATACGCATTGTCCGAGGCTGCAATGCGAGCCGCCGAGCCAATCTGAAGCGTCACGTTGCTGCCGATGGACAGATTGCCACTGTAGGTAGGTGTGGCCGCGTTGTTGACTATCACAACGAATTCCGAAGCCTTGTTGGGAATCGCCGCATTGATCGCGCCTGATGGAACGCCGGTGTCCCAGTATGTCGGTTGGTTCCAACCGTCGGCGCTTCCACTGGTACCCCAGGTGTACGTGGTCGTCTGCGCCTGCGCCGTCCCAGCCCCCACCGCCACCGCCACCGCGAGCGCCATGGCTGCCGCTGCCTGCCGAATCGTTTTCATCTGCATCCCTCCCTTTCAGAAACCGGCTCTTGTGAGCGTTCGTACCCGCCCACAGCGTTCAGTTCGCGCTCCGCAAACATCGCCCCCTCCGCTCCCAAGGCGGGCTTACGCCCGCAACCGAACATCCAACATCGCACGCCGAACATCGAACGTCAGACTTCCGAACTTCGACGTTGGATGTTCGATGTTCGTCCAAAAATGATGCGCGCTTTTGCGTCTCATGTCCCGCCGGACGGCGGCCGAGGCCGGCCGCCCTCCAATTCCGGCACAAACCGCGGTGAGCCGCATGGGTCCCAAGAGTTGACAGGCCGCAATAGAACGCAAAGGAAGTGCAATGCGGGCTGTGTCCCCTCTCGAGCGCAGCAGCTTCGCCGCAACCCATCGCATGCCGCGCCTCCCCGGCTTGGCCGTCTGGCCTTGCCCGAACGCGCGCAGCGCCTTGGAGTGCGGCAGTCCTCTGCCGCTTTGCGCTTGCCCACGTCCCATCCAAAGCGCCAAAGGACTGGCGCAGTCCGAAAAACCGACGCCCAAGTCCAGGCGCCACCGGCCAGTTCCGGCCGCAAACCTCCGGCTGCGGCGTTGGAGGGCGCTCGGCCCCGAGCGCCATCGCTCCCGGCCAGGGCCAGCGTTCTGGAGGGTCGGGCTCTGTCCCGACCGTCTTCCGAACTTCGCTTTCATGGGCGACCGCCTTTTCTCTCCGGCCTCAGCGCACGACCAACACCGCTCCGCCGCCCGCATTGAGCAGAAACAGCGTCTTGTTTTCCGGCCCGCCCCAAAACAGCGCCGCCCGCTTCGATATTCCACCTTAAGCTGCCAATATTCTACCGCGCACCGCCATGCCACGCCCAACGGGGCTGCGGCTCACCGGCGGCCCGAGGCACGCTTGCGTGCCGACGGGCTGTCCGGTGAAGCCGCTTGTTCTCCGGCGCGCTGCGCGCCGGAGACAAGCGGCGCGAGCCGCAGCCCCGTTCCCCGGACGCGCGCAGCGCGTCCGGGGAACGCTCGGGGTCAGGCGCGCTGTAAAGCGTCGCCTGCACTCCGTTGTTGGCCGTTTCAATTGGTCTTACAAATCCACCTTCAAAAACCAGTAACCCTCGTGGTGCTCTTGACCCAATGTCTTGATCTCAACTTTCGAGGAAAAGATGGGACCGTCCGTGACAACGGTATGGTATTCACCCAACTCTCCCGACGGATCAATTCCGGCCTCCTCCATTTCGGAAATTGTCTGAGCCTGTATGATCTTTCCCAAGAAGCTCTTGTCCAGCTTCTGTTCATTGATGACGACAATTTGGGCACTGAATCCCAGATCAATGAATTCTTCCAGCAGTTCGCGCCGATCTCGTTTCCAGAGGGGATGAACCGGTACGATCCCCGCAACACCACACACACGTCTAACCCATTCACGATGCGAGTCCACGTCAATATCCCCGAATACGCCCATTTCGATTCCAGACTTCTTGAACTCGTGAAGGGCCGAAAGAAATTCCACTTCGTATTGCTGCCACGAGGCTGAACGGAAAACCGGCTGCAACCCCAAACTTCTGGCCTGTTCCTCAATCAACGGTTTGGGTAGTGCGTGGGAACGAGAAGTTACGCCATCTTCCGATAGGATCGTGAGAAGCGAGTGGGGCTTGCCGCCGTTCTGGATGGCGTGGTACAAAGCCAAACACGAGTCTTTTCCACCACTCCACGAACAGAAGAAGGGAAGACCGGTGATTGATTCCTTCGTACCAACTGTCATTGTGTTTTCTCCGGCCAACGTATTCTCTGCCAACGTTTACATTTGGCGGCTTCTTGGCACGCAAGTGCAATCTGCAACGACCAATTCTGCATGTTCAGCGCCACCAATGCTTGATCGATGTTTACATATCATGGGCTATCCCATGATATACAAACATTCGCCTACGTTACGGCTGACCGGATGGCGAGCCCGCCGCGGGTGAGCCATACGGTCGAGCCGATGGTTGGCCGTTCCCATTTTTCAGGTCCACGATTACGGTGGCAACTCGTCTTGCGAGTTTGCTGTCTGTGAGACCAAGACATTTATGCGCGAGCCGCGTTGCGCCTTGCCATTCTTCAGGTGTGACCGGTTGAGGTACGTCTGGCGCAGCCGCGAAGTCAACGAATACGAGATATGCATCCCTTCTATTGATCCCGGCGAGGTAGTAGAGATGGGCGAGTCGGTTTGCCATCTGGTAAAGGGGTGTGTACCAGCAGGCATCTTTGCTCGCATGGAATGCAACTTTTGCCTCGTCCAGACGAGTTTCGATTCTTCGGAGTGACTCCGGTGATGCCTTGCTCCGGTAATCAACGGCCTCGTCAATGTGTGCCTTAGCTTCGACAAGGATCAGTCTACCGTCTGCTGTTCGCGCCAGTGCGTCCCACCGTGGACCGCTCTTCGGCCAGAATTCATCGAGCGACATAGTGAGGTCGTCAACGCCGAGCCGGTCTAAGAACGATTGGTCATAGTATTCCGCGTAATCGTCATCCTTGAGCGGGGACCGCCAGTGGATTTCAGCACCACTCCAGCCGAATGCGTCGCTGATGGCGGAATTTAGTACGTGTGATTGCTGGTTCACCATCATGCGCAACCAGTACTCGCTACGTCTTGCTTCAGGTGGTCGTGGTCTTCTGGGCATTTCATTCTCTCCGGCCAACGACAGCCCTCTGCGGCGGCGCGATAGCGACGTACGCAGGAGGGCATTGTTCGCCGCGCCGCTTATTGGCTCCTGCTCCGTCATCTTGGTCAACGGCTGGGCACGGCAACACGGTAGAACGCTCTCTCGTTCGCGTTGGAGCCGCTGTACGTACAAATTGCCTTGTACCACGGCGCTTTGCCATGCCACGCAACCACGGTCCCTTCTCTGTTGGTCAGGTCGACCAGACGCAGCTCCGTGCCGCTGAAGATCGTGTTGGTCGTGCCTCCACCCCGTCCTATCCACTCGATCTGAATCTGTCCTTCAGCCCCTACGGTCAGCCGCGTGATATCGAGGCGGTGCGTCGGGTCGTTGGGATCAAACATGGCTTCGGCTTCGTTCCCGTCGCGCATGCCGTCGCCGTCGGTGTCCGAGTCGTTCGGGTTCGTCGCAGCGTTCCCTCCGAAGGCGACACCCGTAATCTCGTCGGCGTCGCTCAGCCCGTCGTCATCGTTATCCGCATCGTCTTCGTTCGGTTGTCCGTCGCCATCGGTATCCTGCGCGGGGCAAAGACTGAACATGCCGAGAAAGCCAGGCGAGTTGCGGACGGTGCCCAGGCGCGATACGCCCGCCTCGGTGCACTGCCCGCAGACGCCCACGTTAGTGACGGAGCCCGCCGAAAGGATGCCGCCGGCTGCCGCCACCACGGACGCTGTTTGATCTGTCGAGGCGTATTGGACCGCCGCGGCGAGCAGAAGAAGAGATGCCCGCGCTGTGATGGTTTCCCTCATGACGGAAGTCACTCGACGATGAGCTGCCAGATGGCTGCACTTTCGCTGGCAACTTCTACGCAAAGAATCGCTTGGTCGGCAGGCACGTTCTGAATGGGAGTGATCTCAATGAGACGGGGAATGCCCCCGGGAGGGTAGATTACCGCACCTGTATCAGCCATGGTCGTCCCATGCGTGAGATCCAAGAGGCGCACGGAAAAACTGGAGGGCGGATCGGGCGTAATAACCATAAGCAAGCGATCCAGGCGGTCTCCATGATTTGTCCCGCGGAAACCGAATGACACCAGGGTTTCATGGTTCGGATTGGCAATAAATAACGGCTCGATGTGCGGCAGGCCGGTCTGCGGTACAAGCTTGCAAACAAACACCCAGTTTCGCCCGGCTTGAGCCGGCCTGGAAGGGGAGTCGTCCGCAAGGCGACCGGCGGTGAGGGCATACGGAACGGAAACGAGACGTTCCCGAGGCAGCAAAGCGTTGGTGCCGACGGTCAGTTGCAGCCACGTTGCGTTGTTCGTCAAAGCATTGAAGAGGGCGCCTGGGACGTTGTTGGACGCCCCAATTCTTACGGAATAGAGGCCGTCAACAACCGTGACGGTCTGCGTTTCGGCATAGAGCTGACAACCGTTGGTGGGGGCATCGTACAGAGAGAATGCCATCGTAATGAGGCCATTCGCCAGGTTTGTGCCCAACACCATGCGCCCCTGATAGTTGATCAACTCAGGAACATCTTCGCCTTCTACGTCGGCGATGGCGCACGTCAAAACCGCCCCGATCAGAAGTATCTGCAAAGAAGTCTTCATGCCCGACAATCTCCTATTGCTCTACAGCCAGCGGAGGCGAACGCTCCGGTTCAGCGGCGGGCCGCGCAGCGGACCGTCCGCTGCAACCGGTTGTTAGCCTCCCGTTCTCGCTTCCTCGCCTTGCATGATCGCGTCGCGAATCTCGCCCGGTTGCCGCGCCACCGCCCAACGCCAGCGTCCGAATCCGCCATGCGCGTTCACGGCTTGTGTCCACTCGTCCAGATACCGGCGCTTCACCTTGTCCTGTTCGGTGTCCTGCCCCTTGGTTTCCAGAACCAACATGTCACCGTTCTTTAACCGCACAAGAAAATCCGGCCGGTACTTCCGCACGACGCCGCGATAGACATATAGCACCTCGAAACCCAGGTGGTCGTTCTTGACCCAGGCGGCCACCGCATCGCTGTCGTCCAGGACGAAGGCGTCCGATGCCTCCCACGTACTGTCATAGACGCAGACGTTGATGTGCGACTTCTTCGTGCGCTCACACGGCTTGCCGGTGTACCAGGTGCGCATGTCACCCGTTGATCGGATCGGGTGGTCGCGGTCGAAGACGGGCGTGAGTTTCTCGGTGTTTTCCTGCCGCACCGCCTCCCAGACGTGCTGGACGACCCGCGACATGTTGAGCGTGATGATCAAGCGCCGGCGCAGCTCGTCCTGGTAGAAGACGGGCGGCGAGATGGCGATCCGGTCGGAACGAATGAAGCGCTCGACAATCTGCACCAACTGCGCCAGCAAGACTTCGCGGCTTCCTTGCCAGGTGTGTTGCATCTGGTCGAACACGTCCCGCGCCGTCTCGAAGATGATGCGCTGGGTGCGGAACTCGCGCGCCAGCCGCTCCAGTTCGATGCGCTCAATCTTCGTTACGTCCGGCTTGCCTTCAAGAATCGGCGCCAGCTCCGCCACCTGCGCCGTCTGTGCCGCGTTCAGCTCCAGCGGACGCGCCTTCGACCAATCCAGCGCCAGCGTGGGTTGAAACACGCGCTCGATGCGCACCACGTTCGGCCAGCGAATTTCAAACTCCGCCTTGGCGGGGTCCGGCTCGACCGCGGTCTTGGGCGTGGGCGGCGGTGGCGGGCCGTCCTCGCCCCCCTCGTGCGGCAAGAAGGTGAAGGGCACGCCGAAGATGTTCACGTACTCCGGCTCGAACAGGCCCGTCGCCGGGTTCACCTCGTGGGACGTGCGCCGTAAGCCGCGCCCCACCACCTGTTCGCACAAGAGCTGGCTTGTGAAGGCACGCAGGCCCATGATGTGGGTCACGGTCTTCGCGTCCCAGCCCTCGCTCAGCATGCCGACGGAGATGACCTTCTGAATCTTTTCGCCCGGCTGTCCGGCCTTGCCCACCGTGTCCACGGTCTGGCGCAGCCGCTCCGCCTGCTCGGCCTTGGTCAACTTGCGCTCGACCGGCGCGTCGTTCTCCCCTTCCTGCTCGTTCTCGTCGGCCACGTCCACCACCGGGGCGGCCGGCTCATCCTGCGCCTCCGCCTCGTCGAGCACCTTAGAGTCGATATGCAGAATCCGCTCCGGGTCGCATAGCTCGTCAATGTGAATGCGCCGCGAGTCGAAGGCATGTTTGACGCGGGCGGCGGTCTCGGTGCGGTTGCAGACGGTGATCATCACCGGCAGGGTGCGCAGCCCGGCCTCGCGCCACGCCTTCAATGCCTCGCGCCAATCGTAGCCCAGCAGGTAGTAGGCATTCAGCACCAGATCGGGCAGCGGCTCCTCGGGGTTGGCCCGGCGGTTCAGGTCGTCCTTCACGTCGGGGTCGTTGTAGATGTGATAAAGCCGCGACTTGTAGGTCTTGGCGTCGGGCACGGCGTCGTCGCGCACCACCACGCGCGGGGTCTTGACCAGGCCGGATTCAATCGCGTCATTCAGGCCAAAATCGCTGACAATCCAGCCGAAGAGGGCCTCCTCGCTGCTCTTTTTGCCCGATGGCGTGAAGGGAGTGGCGGAGAAGTCGTAGCAGGCCAAGATGCCCCGCGAGCGGTTGAGCCGGTCCAGCCCGCCGATCCATACCGTGGCCTCCTCGGCGCTGTCCTTCAGGTCGCGGGCGCGCAGGTACTTCCCTTCCGCCTCCCAGTTGACGCGC
>Ga0101944_10001497_pt1 | contig 15868 bp, 10 predicted proteins | sample DewCreD2012metaG_FD_75245 | JGI IMG/M metagenome (GOLD analysis project Ga0101944, IMG submission 75245) | Hot spring sediment bacterial and archeal communities from British Columbia, Canada, to study Microbial Dark Matter (Phase II) - Dewar... ...
TGGCCTAGGCGTGACGCCTCGCACTCCCCCGGCACTCCCACGAGGGAACTCGATGCGCTCGTCACGCAGGGTGTGACAGGCAGGGCGCCCCTGGCAACGCGCGGCAATCCCTGGCTAAGGCAGGCTGCCGGGCAACGAGGGGGACCGGCTTCGCAGCGGTGCCTTCGCTCTTCCAAAAAGTGGTGGCAGGATGGCCATAAAAAAGTTTTTGACAAGACAAAAACAATTGTTAGACTACTCGACATGCCGGCCGCTGCGGCGGGCCGCCCCCGACCACCGCTCGGCCAAAGCTGCTGGGCGCCGTAGCCCGCAGCTCTTATGTCACGGATTGGGAAGCACACTACCATGCATCAGAATCGCCGCGCATTCACCCTGATCGAACTGCTCGTGGTGCTTGCCATCATTGGCGTGCTGGCCTCGCTGTTGCTGCCGGCGGTTCAGCACGCCCGCGAGGCGGCACGCAACGCGCACTGCAAGAACAACCTCAAGCAGATGGGGCTGGCTTTCCAGACCTATCACGACGCCTTCAAGGTATTTCCCCCGGGGTATCTCTCCATACCGGGCGGCAACGCCGTGATGGGGCCGGAAGATCCCGACACGGGAGATGCCGGCCCGGGCTGGACCTGCTTTGTGTTCCTGCTTCCCTTCATGGAACAGCAGCCGCTCTACCGATCGTTCGATCTCAACCGGCCGTCTTGGGATCCCGTCAATGCGCAGCCTGCGCTGACACCGCTGGAGGTGCATTTGTGTCCGTCGGTCCGCGAGGCCTCGCGTACATATAAGGTGCAGGATGCGGCGGGGATCGTGCTGGCGGAGTTTTCCCGCTCGCACTACACCTGCAATGCCGGGGAGCTGGACGTGTGGACGGTTCCCGGCGACCTGCACCGCCTGGCCAACGGGCCGCTATATCGCAACAGCGAGATCAATATTGCGGCCATTCCGGATGGCCTGAGCCACACCATTTTCGTGGGCGAGAAGTCGCCCCGGCTGACGGATTCAACCTGGGTGGCCATCGTGCCAGGGGCCGAGACCTGCCCTGGCGAGGAATTTGCCTGGAGCAATTGCGATGTGGCGGCGCCGCAGCTTCTGGTTCACAGCGGGCCTTCGCCCAACGAGATTCCGCCTGTGATCCATCCGCCCAACTACCCTTCGGCACACGTGGACATGATGGTGAGCGACCATCCCAACGGCTGCAACGTGCTGTTGGGAGACGGGTCAACCCGCTTCATCCATCAGCAGATCAATCAGTTGGTGTTCGTGGCTCTCTCCACGCGCAATGGTGCCGACTCGACGGCGGAGGACCCCTGATGGTACATGGAAGCCATCGTGCCAAGGGCATCGCGGGGACGGCATTGCTGGCTCTCGCGCCGGCGTTGCTCCCCACGCTGGCGGCCGGTTGCGGCGGCCACCCGCAGCTTGCGCCCCAGAATCGGCGCCTGATCGAGTCACTGCGCACAGCCGTCTCTGCGCGGCGGGCCGATTGGCTGGAGATGAACGCCCGGCTCATCGAGTCGCAACACGGCGAGGGGCAGCTCTCGGATGATGAGTACCGTGCCCTGTGGCGCATTGTGGAGCTGGCCCGACAGAAAGAGTGGAAACAGGCGGACGAGCTGGCACTGGCCCTGCACAAGGCGCAGCGGCTGACGGAGGCCGACCGCCAGCGCGTCCGCCAGCGCGCTGCCCACGAGCATTGACCACCGGCCAAGTGCCGCATCCTGGAGGCCAGGCATGCACGGGGGGGCATCGTTGGCCACGTGTGGGGAGCGCGGGCCCCTCGCCCGCAGCTCTGCGCCCTGCCTATTGAAGGCCCACGAACCCGCTGGCTCTCAGCCCGAGAGAGCAACGAGGCGGGGACGCATTTACCCGTGATGGCGCCGGCCCAGGCGCAGCCTCTCAGACAGGGCGTGTCGTTCGTAGTGACCCGCTTTAGCGGGTCCGGCCGTGGCGAGGCGCTCAAGAACCAGCATAATCACACGCTCCAGGACCGCATGAATGCGGCCACTACGAACCTGAAGCTCTGCCCTAAAGAGCAAGCAGATATCTCCCGGTGATGGGGGCAACGGAGGCACAGCCTGTCAGTAGGGGCGATTCCCGGCAGGAGCCTGGGAACGAGTCGCAACGTGGGCTAGCTATGCATGCGCGGCGGGTCGTCTGCCAGGGCGATGATCTCGGCCTCGCGCGCGGCCAGTTCCTCCAGGCGGCGTTCGACGACGTCGGGCGGTGCCAGCAGGCGTGCCAGGCGGACGTAGGTGCCGTGGTGCCGGGCCTCGGCCTCAAACAGGCTGCCGTAGAAGGCGGCCAGCCGGGCGTCGGGCAGGTACTTTCGTAGCAGGCCGAAGCGTTCGCAAGAGCGGGCCTCGATCAGGCCGGCGATCAGCAGGCGGTCCACGCCGCGTGCGGGCTCTCCCTTGCGTACCAGGGCGGCGAGCCGTTCGCCATAGCGGCTAGGACGCAGGCGGCGGAAGGCGATGCGGCGGGCGGCGAGCACGTCCAGCACCTGGCGGAAATGGTCCAGTTCCTCCACCACGATTTCGGAGAGGGCACGTACCAGCTCAACGTGCTCGACATATGCGAAGATCAGGTTCATGGCCGTGCTGGCCGCCTTCTTCTCACAGTGGGCATGGTCGATCAGCAGCAGATCGAGGTGCGAGGCGGCGGTTTCGAGCCAGCGGGGCGACGTGGCAGACTTGAGGCCCAACATGGCAGCCTACGGCCAGACGCAGCAAACGGGTGAGGGATCGCGTTGCCAATCCGCCGGTCCCTGTCCCTCGAGGGCGTACACGCGACGCATGCCATCGGGCGAGACGTAGCCGTAGAGCGGGACCGTGTGCGACGATGGGCTGTCGGCAGGATGGGGCAGGGCATAAAAGAGCCGTGTGGGTCCGGCAGACCGCTCCACGTGCCGCGGCTGCTGTGTGTTCGCTGGTTGCTGTGGCTGCGGCGGCTGGAGTGTATTCGCCGCCTGCTCTGTGGCGGCGGGCACTGCCATCAACTCGGCGGGGCGGCCCCCCTCGGTCTTCAAGTACACAGCTACCGCTCCCGGCAAGGGCCGATCGAGTGCGCGGAAGGCGTGGCTTCCCACGGCGGCTGGTCCCAGCGAGAAGGCTTCTGCCCGGCCTTCGCCCGAGCCATCATACACGGCGACCGGTACGGCCACGCGTGGCTCGGCCAGATCCAGCCGGTACATCACCTGGTTATAGTCGTAACGTGGCGTGGGACAGGGATTGCCGGAGAACAGGGTGGTGTACGTACCCTCAAAGTAAATCAGGCGCCCTCCCTCCTGATCGAAATAGGGGTGCTGCTTGGGGTTGTAAAAACTGTACTTGTTGTGCGTGACAATCTTGACGGCATACGCCCAGGGGCCCAGCGGCGTATCGGCCTCGGCGTACCAGAGTTCGCCCAGCGGCGAGGTGCCTCCCGACTCACAGACTATTGCCACATAACGATTTCGGTAGGCGTTGTAGCAGGTCGAGCCGCGGTGCGCTAGCAGCGCCTTGCCTGTGTCTCGATCTCGAAGCTGCCAGCGCGCGGCGTCTGCCGGCGCCGTGGACTTGGCGGCGTACGAAGAGGTGCTCAACGAAAACCTGGCGTTGCGGCGCAAGATCGAGGAATCCAGCCGGACGGAGGAAGCGATCCGCCGGGAAAACGAGAAACTGGCGGGCGAATTGCGGCTGATGGAACGCAAGATGCAGGAGTTGAGCGCCGCGATCGACGATCTGAACAAACAGAAGCAGGCCGCGCCGCCGCAGGACACGGAACGCCTGGCTAACCTGGAAGCGCAAGTCGCCGCGGCCGAGGCGGAGAAGGCCAAGCTGAATCAGGAACTGACCGACTTGCGGCGGCGCGCGGAACAGCGGGCGACGCCGGCGGCGGCCGCGGCGTTGCCGCCGCCGCCCGAGCGGACGGTGCGTCCCGACTCCGATCTGTTCAAGAAACTGGAGCAGGAGAATCTGCTGCTCAAGCAACGGCTGGACGAGGTGGAAGCCGAGCGCCAGAAAGCCGTGCGCGAGACCGAGCGGGCGGCCGAAATCAAGGCGCGGCAGAAGGAATTGGAAAAGCAACTGGCCGAGGCGCGCAAGGGACAGGAGCAGGAGCGGCGGCGGGTGCAGAAGCTGCTGGAGAAGATTCCGGACATCGAGAAGGAACTGACCAGCCTGGAGTCGCAAGCCACCAGCAAAGACAGCGCGCTGGCGACGCGCGAGAAGGATTTGGAAACCCTGCGGCTGGAACTGGAACGGCGCGAGAACCGCTTGATCAAGGCCGAGCGGATGACGGCGTTGCTGGAGAAGACGCGCGAGGACTTGCGGCAGGTGAGCGAAAAGGAAAAACGCGATCTGCATTACAACATGGCCGCGGTGTACGCCAAGGAAGGCCGCTACCGCGAGGCGGAGCAGGAATACCTGCAGGCGCTGCGCGTGGATCCGGCCGACGCGGACACGCACTACAACCTGGCCATTCTCTACGACGACGAACTTCAGGACAAACGCCGCGCCGCCATGCACTACCGGCGCTATTTGAAACTGCGCCCCAACGCGCCGGACGTGGACGCGGTCAAGAACTGGCTCATGGAACTGGAAATGAGCGGCCGCTGAGCCGGCGCCACCGTTCCGTTTCCCCAGCCGGCAGCGGCTGGCGGGCGGCATTCGCAACAGGCCAGAATGGTCTCCGTCTTGCGGACGAAACCGGGGGCGGAAGATTCCATGGAAGCCGGCCCGCTTCAAGAACGAGAGGTCTGGTTGCCGTGTGGTCCGCCGTTTTTTTTCATGGCTGCTGAGCACCCTTGAGGGTGGGACGCGGGCGTCGGCGAAGGCGCGACGCGCAGAGCGTGCCCCGCAGAGGCCGCCGGTGAAAGGCAAACTGATCCTGCTGGTGCTGTTGCTGGTCGTGCTGCCGACGGCCATTTTGACGTTGATGGCCGGCCTGGCGTTGCGGGATTGGGAAGCCGTCGTGCAGCAGCGGCTGCGGGACAGCGCCTACAGCGTGCTGCAGGGCGTGGCCAGCCGGCTCAACAGCGCGCTGGACCGGGAAGCCGAGGAGGTGGCGGCCGCCATGGCCGACGCCGTGGCGCGGGGGGCGGCCGTGGCCGCGCTGGACGAGGTCAACGGGCGGGTATGCGAAGCCCGTCCGCTGGTGGCACAGACCTACCTGTTCATGAATCCCTGGGGCTTTCTGTACCCGCCGGAGCTGGCGGCAGCGCGGCAGGACGGCGATGCGGCGCTGACGGCGGACGATGCTCTGCCGGTCGCTTTGCGCCGCGAAATCGCCTCGGGCCGCGAGGGGCAGAGCGACTATCGCTTTCGGGCCGGCGAGGATCGGTATTGCTTTCGCGCGCTGCCGACCGGGGCGCTCTATGTCGGATTCCGAGTGCGCCGGGAAGAGTGGCAGCGGCGGTTATGGCAAGCGGTGCGCAGCGCGTCGTCCGGCGGCCTGGCGGTGCTGGCGGAAGGACCCGGTCTGGCCGGCGTTGCCGAGGCGGGGCGGGAGGCGGCGGGCGGCGTGCTGCTCAGCGATTCCTTCGGCGTTCAGGAACCGCGGCCGGCGGCCGAGGCCGACGGGGAAGTTGCCGGTGGGCAGCCGCTGGCAGAAACGCGGCTGCGGCCGCCCTGCGAGGAGACGCGGCTTTACGCGCTGTTGCGGAATCCCGACGAAGCCTGGATGGCCGGCGCGCGGCGGGGGCGGCTGGTCGGGTGGGGGGTGGCGCTGCTGGCGGCCGGCATCCTGGCCGGAGCCTGGCTGGTGTTGCGCGAGGCGACACGCGAGATCGAGCGCGTGCGGGCGCGCAGCGATTTCGTGATGGGATTGTCGCACGACCTGCGCACGCCGGTTTCCGGCATGAAGGTGCTGGCGGAAAGTCTGTATCTCGACACCGTGACGGATCCGGAAAAACGGAAACGCTTTCTCGGCGCCATCGTCCGCGAATGCGAGCGGTTGAATCAGATGGTCGAGCGCGTGTTGTTCTTTGTGCGGTTCGGGCAGGGCGCGCTGGCGTACGGGTCGCAGCCGTTGGACGCGGGGGCCCTGGTGGCGGAGGCCGTCCAACGCTTCTGCGCGCTGGCGGCGGACAGCGGCGCGGCGGCCGTGCGGCTGGAGACGGAGGCCGGCGCGCCGCGCGTGCGCGGCGACGAGAGCGCGCTGGCGCAGGTCGTGTTCAACCTGCTCGACAACGCGGCGAAATATGGCCGGCCGGAGAAGGGCGACGCGCCGTGCGAGACGCGGGTGACGGTGGACACGGTGACGCGCCGCCGCCGGCCCTGGAGCCGGCGGCGGCGTTGGGTGCGCCTGGGGGTGCACGATCGGGGGCCCGGCCTGACGGCCCGGGAGGCGCGGCGGATTTTCTCGCGCTTCTACCGCACGCCGTCGGCGCGGCGCCGCAACGTTTCGGGGGCGGGGCTGGGGCTGGCGTTGTGCCGGCACGTGGCGGCGGCGCATGGCGGCTGGATCGAAGTCCGGAGCCGGCCGGGCATGGGGAGCAGTTTTTTCGTTTTTCTGCCGGCGGCGGAAGAGGCAACCTGAATCGAATGGCGCTTACTGAAGCTTGCTGATCGACAGCGGACGACGGCTGAGGCCGCCGCCCTCCACAGGAAATCGCGGCATTTCCGCACCTGGGGGGCGGGCGGCCTCGACCGCCGAGAGCTTAAGCAAGTGCCATTTCAAACCGAATCGAAGGGCCGCGGCGGAGCAGCAGGGAGGAGCAAGCCGAATGAAAAGCGAGCGACCGCGGATTCTGGTTGTCGAAGACGACGCAGCGATCATGCTGGGGTTGGAGGAGAACCTCAAGGCCGCGGGCTACGACGTGCTGACGGCCGCGGACGGCCGCGCGGCGCTGGCGCGGGCCTTGGAGAACGCGCCGGATGCGATCATCCTCGATCTGATGTTGCCCGGGATGTCGGGCTACGAGGTGTGCCGAGAACTGCGCGACAAGGGCCGCCAGATACCGGTGATCATGTTGACCGCCCGGCAGGACGAGTTCGACAAGCTGCACGGCTTCGAGATGGGCGCCGACGATTACGTGACGAAGCCCTTCAGCATCAAAGAACTGCTGGCGCGGCTGAAGGCGGTCCTGCAACGCGGCCGACCGGCGCCGGCCGGCGAGCGGCGTTACGCCTTTGGGGATTTCGTGTTGGATTTGGACGCGCGGGTCTTGACCCGCAAGGGCAAGGAGGTGGTGGTGACCCGCACGGAGTTCGATCTGCTGGCCTACTTTTGCGCCAACGAAGGCAAGGCGCTGTCGCGCGAGCAGGTGATGCGCGACGTGTGGGGCTTGCAATACTTCGGCACGCAGCGTTCGCTGGACAGCTTTGTGGCCAGTCTGCGGGCCAAGGTGGAAGTCAAACCGGCGGAACCGAAACATATTCTGACCGTCCGGGGCGTCGGCTATAAGTTCGTGAAGTAAGCCGGCGTCCGGCCGCAGGCGCGGTTCGGCGGCAGGGCCCAACCGCGAGGGGGTGTGGGAGGGTTGGCAGCGGGGTTTGCGCTGTTGACAGTTGTCGGCGGAATATGGCAACGTAAACGCAACGGGGCTGGTATGCGGCCAGACCCGCGCGGCGGGCGCAGGGGAGCGCGGCAGGGTTGCGATTTCCCCGCTCCGTCCGCAACCCACAGCCGTGCTCGCGATGGCATGGAGGCAAGGGAGCGACCATGAACAAGACAGGTTTCCGGTGGCTGGCGGCGGGAGTGGCGGCGGGGGTGGCGGCGGTCGGACTGCTGTTGGCCACGGGCTGTGAGGAAGGCAAAGGCACGCATGCGCTCACGGTGTCTCCCTCCTTTGTCGATTTGACGAGCAGCGCTTCCAACGTGACACAGACCTTCACGGTCACGGAGGGCTTGCGGGAGCTTTCGCTGCCGCTGAAGTGGCGCGTGTCGAACGCGGCGCTGGGCTATATCGGCAGCCAGGGCGGCGTCAGCGCCTCCTATGTGCGCACCAAAGCGCACGGCGACAACGCCATCATCGTCACCGACCAATACGACGCCGAGGGCGTAGCGACCGTGCGGCAGTGAGTCCGCGGCGCGCGCTGGGGTCGGGCCGGTTGTATTCCTCGCCGCTTGGAGGGACGCCCTCCGTATCGTCCGCCTCGGAAACGAGGCCATCGTAAGCTTCGGGGGATACCGTCCACAGAATCTTGACAGATTCATGACACCCGCTTTGGGGGCCGGCGTGTTAGAGTTACAGGCGTGAGAACCCAAAGCGGAGTTGCGGCGCATGCCGACGCCTCGCACCGCGGAAAGAGACTGGCCATGAACGGACACCTTTGCAGACGGCTGTTGACCGCCCTGCTGCTGGCCCTGGTCGGCCCGGCAGCGCTCCTGATCGCGAGCACCACCAACCGGTGGGAGTTCGACAACCCAACGGATTACCGCGTGTCCGACAGCCTGGACATCGAGGTGTCCGGCGGCAAAGCGCGCCTGAAACGGCATGAGGAGACGCGGTATGACAGCCGGCTGTCGGATTATCGCCGCGGGCAAGTAATCGGAGAGATACACATTGGGCCGCAGGTGGCTGTGGGTCTTTCAAGATCAGGATCCACCTATGCGAACGTAGGCCAATTCGTCTCGCGAGTCATGGACGCGGGAATCGGCATCAACACGTGGCAGGCGGTCGTCACGAGAGTGTCCAACCGGAATTTGCTTTCGCTGAACACGCAAACAGCCATTCCATCAGGAATGCCGGGTTTGATGCATCTTTGGCATTTGGACTCGAATGGCACCGACCCTGTGGGCGGGAACGCGATCAGTTTACTGAATGGAGCCGCCTACACGACGGATGCCAAGTTTGGCACGCACTGCGTAGCGCTGGACGGCGTCAACGATTACATGGCGACTAGCGGCGGGATTGCGTTAGGCGCAGCCTTCACCATTGCCTTCTGGGTCAAAGTAATGGGAGTGGACGCGAACCCCGACAACTACGCTCTGTCGTTCGGCAGGTCTGGCGGCCAGGTGGGCCGCGTTATGTTAGGCGGCTCCTACGCCGATGCAAGCACTGAGAGCTCCGCCATCAACTTTTCGCTGGCGGGGGTGCTTGGCGTCGCGACCGCCACCGGCACGTTCAAAGACGCGAGCGACAAACAGGTCTGGCGTCATATTGTTGTGACCTACGATCGTTCGGAAACGCCCGCAGTGCGAATTTACAAGGACGCCGTCTTCTTGCCTCTGAGTGCCAAGAGTTCGATCAGTTCGACGGCGGTGCCGGCCCCGGTCGAAGGGTGTCGGTTTGGAGGGCGGTGGTCACTCACAACCGGCTTCTTGAAAGGTTCGATGGACGAAATCGCGTTCTTCAATCGGGCCCTGACCTCCGAGGAGATTTCCTACCTGTACAATCTTTCCGCGTCCGTGAAGATGAAACTGCGGTCGGGGTCCTCGCCGAGCGAATTTACAACCGACTTTGTGGGGTATGACGGAACGACCAACACCTTTTTCCTGAACGAGGTGTCGCTGGTACCGACGAGCGGTCTGTTCAACGCCCGCGATCGGTATGTACAGTATCAGTTCACATTGACACCGTCGGCCGACCGTCAAACATCGCCCCTGGTGGAATCCGTAGCCTTTCTTGGCGATCGGGTGAATGTGGCCGACTACGCCCTGGGCGATTTTGCGCAGGGCACGTTTGTGACCAACACGGCGACCTACCCGGCGCGCACGCTGTGGTCGAATCTGGGGCTGGCGCGCAAGATCAACGGCGGCTACTTCGAGAGCGGATTCTACGAGTCGCGGATTCTGGACACCGGCGATCCGGTGGTCTGGGACTCGATCTATTGGGGCGAATCCGCCTCCGCTCTGGACAACAGCACGCCGGGACTGCTCGGGCTGTGGTCGATGGATGGCAACTGGGCGGACGTTTCGGACAATGGGCGCGCCGGCAATCCCACGGACGTAAGCTACGAGGTGCTGGCCAAGCTCGGCTCCGGCTCCTGCCGCTTCAACGGGGTGTCGTCGCGGGTGGCGCTGGGAAATCTGGGCACGGTGCGCAGCACGGAGTTCTGGATTCGGGCGGAAGAATTGCAAGACGGTGTTCTGTCTTTCAACGACGGCGGAGAGCCGAGCATCGTGATCGATGGGGGCTACGTGCAGATTCGGGGCTTCCCGGCCGGGTCGCTGGTGTATGTGAACGGATCGACGACCTCGTCGAAGCTGTTGCCCGGCTGGAACCATGTGGCGGCGATCAGTTCGGCGGGCGTGACCGGAACGGCCGTTGTGGTGGGCCTGGCGGAGGGCGATTTCCTTCGGGGCACGCTGGACCAACTGGCGTTGTTCAGCCGGACGTTGACGCCGGCGGAAGTGACGCAGCACTCCGAAGAGGGGCGGCGGCACATTGCGGGCCGCGCGCGGCTGCAGGCGCGCGCCGGAACGACGGTCAACGAATTGCTGTTGCGGCCGTACACCGGGCCGGGCGGCGCGACCAATACGTTCTATTCCGACCCCAGCGGGTCGCGGCTGTTCGTGCCGGACACCCGCTATTTGCAGTATCGGGTGTATCTGGAGGGCGACGGGCAGGCCACGCCGGGCCTGGACTACGTGCGGGTGACGCACAGCAGCACGAATGTGGCGCCATTCCTGGATGACGAGGCCGCGGAGTTCGGCCAGGGCTCCTTCGTGAGCGGGCGCACAGCCTGGTATGGCGAAGACCTGTCGGTGATGCGGGTTTCCGCCGCCGGGCCGTTCAACATGAGCCTGCCGGGCGACGCGTCGGTGCGCGGGGTTTGGCATATGGACGACGGCACCTGGTCGGCGGGGCCGACGGTGCGCGATTCCTCGGGGCAGGGCCGGCACGGCACGCCGGTGGGAGATGCCCGTTGCGTGGGCGGGGCGCGGGTGGGCCTTTTCTGCGGCTCGTTCGACGGCGACGGCGACTACGTGGCCCTGCAGCCGATCAGCGACCTGGGCAGCAGCGATTTCACGGTCATGCTGTGGTTCCAGACTTCCGCGAGCAGTCGGGCGGCGTTGATTTCGAGCTACGACGGCGATCGCTACTACACCTTGGAGATCAACGGCGACGGGAACGGCAACGCCGTGCCCGGCAAGCTGGCGTTCATTCTCAACGACGCCAGCTTGGCGGGTCAGAAGACGGCCATTTCCGTGCGCGGGGGGTTGAACGACAACCGCTGGCACCACGTGGCAGGGGTGCGCCGCGGGGCGTTCATCCATATCTATATTGATGGCGACCGGGTGGGATCGACGGAGATCGGCAGCTACGGCAATGTCGGCGCCAGCACGGTGCTGATGTTGGCGCGCTACGGGAACCTGCCGATCTATTACAAGGGCCTGCTGGACGAAGCGGCGTTTTTCCGGCGGGCGCTGAGCGAAGGCGAGATCGGCGAACTGGCGGCGGCCGGCTGTCAGGTGAACCGGCCGGCCTCGTTTACGGGGCCGCTGATCGATGCCGGGCAGCCGGTGGTCTGGGGGCGGATCGGCTGGGGCGCCAATGGGCTGTCGGGCTCCGCGCTCTTTCCCACCGATCCCACGCTGGTGGGTTTGTGGCACTTAGACAACAACGCCAACGACGCCACGGCGAACGGCAATCATGGCGTGGCCTCGGGCGTCGTTTACGTTCCCGGCGCCTTCAGCAACGCGGCCAGTTTCGCCGGTGGCGGCCGGGTGAGCGTGCCGGATCGCAGCATCCTGGAGCCGGCGCAATTAACCGTGGAGGCCTGGGTCAAACCCAGCGCCGTGGATGGGCGCACGATTGTGGACAAGCGCAACGGCAACGCGGGCTATGCGCTGGCCAGCGCCGCGGACGGCAAGGTTTACTTCTGGTTGGCGGGCACCGTCGTCTCGGACGCGTTGCCGCTGAACCTGAGCGAATGGACGCACGTGGCCGGAGCGTACGACGGCGCCGTGATGCGGCTGTATGTGAACGGCGAACCGCGCGCCACGGCCGTGCCCGCGGGCGTGCAGATGGACACCCCCAATCCTCTGAAGATCGGGGAAAACCAGGCCGGCGGCGACGGGTTCGCAGGGTTGATTGACGAAGTGGCCGTCCACAACCGGGCGTTGCTGGCGGAGGAAGTCCTGGACCATTACCGCTCGGGCGCCATCACGCTCAAGGTGCAGGTGCGCACCGGGAACGCGGAGCCGCTGACGGGGCCGTTTTTCGGGCCGGGCGGTTCCACCAGCGCCTACTATACGGTGTCGAGCGGGACTGACCTGGTCGGCGATGTGCCGACGTCCCGCTACTTCCAATACCGCGTTTTCCTGGACACGACCGATCACCGCCAGCCGCCGATTCTGCGGGGCGTGCGGATTGAAATCTGGAGCTATTCGACCCGCAATCCGTCGGTCGAGCCGCTCGTGGGCGCGGCGTTCCCCGGCCGGCTGCTGACCCTGGACCATCTGCGCACGTTCGACACCAACGCGGCCACCGAAGTCAAATACCAACTGACCGGCGACATCGGCGAGAGCAACCGCTGGTACTACTGGGATGCGTCCGCGGCGCGCTGGATGGCGGTGGATTCGGTCGGCGGGCCGTCGGAATACGAGTTTCAGGCGAATCCGCGGGACGTGATCAACGCCAACCTCTCGTCGTTCTTCGATCAGCTGTACGTCAAGACGGGCGGCGAACTGCGCTTCAAGGCCTTCCTGCACTCCAGCGGCGACACGCCGCTGGAATTGGACTGGGTGCAGGTGGTCGTGTCCGAGGGCCGCATCGTCATCTTGTCGCCGAACGGGCTGGAAGTCGGCGACGACGCCTGGCTGACCGGCGTGCCGTACGAGATCCTGTGGGAACATGCCGGCAAAGTGACCGGCACGGTGAAGATCGACTACTGGGACGAGATCCAGTCCACCTGGTTCAACATCGCCTCGAACGTGGCTTCGACGGCTGATCGCTACGTCTGGACCACGCCGGCCTACAACTTGACGGAAAGCGAAGTGCGCAAGAGCCAGATTCGCATTCAACATCAGCAGGACGGCAGCATCTGGGATTTGTCCGATGCGCAGTTCGACCTGGTGAAGCGCTACCGGATCGTGGAGCCCAACGGCGGGAGCAACCAGGTCTGGTACATGGGCGAGACCAACACGATCGTCTGGGACGCGGCGGCGGGGCTGGGCGACGCCAAGCTGGACTATTCCGGCAACGGCGCGTGGGACAATCCGGTCAGCATCGCGGAAAGCGCGCGCAGCATCGGCGGCACGCGCTCGAACCGTTTCGACTGGGTGGTGCCGTTCACCAACAGCGCCTTGCCGTCCACGACGGCCAAGGTGCGCATTCAGACGCCGGGCGAGCGGTTTACGGACTATTCGGACCGCTTCTTCACCATGGCCGGCGCGGCCTTCGAAGCGCCTGCTTATAAGGAAAAGGTGCGGCGCGGAATCAACTACAACCTGATCTGGAATTCGGCGTTGTGCGGACCGCTGGTGGACATCGAGTTCCAACGCGCGCCGGGCGAGCCGTGGGTGACCGTGGCCACCAATATCGTGAACACGGACGGGCGCAACACGCTGGACTGGGTGGTGACGGCGTCGGCGTCGGTCGAGGCGCGGCTGCGGATCGTGTCGCAGTCCAACCCGCGCGCCAAGGGCGAGTCGGCCGCGTTCGTGATCGCGGCCATCGACATGGTGCGGCCGGTCGGCCATCCGGACCCGGCGCAGTCCGAGAAATGGTTGATGGGCACGATCGAGCAGGTCGGCTGGGTGTCGGCGGGCGTGGGCAACAACATTCACCTGCGCTTTTCCTACGACGGCGGGCGCACGTTCATTCCGGTGGTCTCGAACTATCCGAACGTCTCGGGCGGCGAGACGAACTGGTACGCCTGGCGGGTGCCGAACTATCCGACGGCCACGGCGCGGCTGCAAGTCGAGGACGCCGAAGCGCCGGAGTTGCGGGCGATGACGCCCTACAACTTCCAGATTGCCGGTCTGAGCGTGACCTGGCCCAACGGCCCCGCCACCCAGGAATGGGTCAAGGGCACGGCCGACCGCGTGCGCTGGCTGGCGCATTCGGTGGGCGACAACGGCACGGTGGAATTGTCCTATGACGAGGGGGCCACCTGGACCAACGTGGCGCCCGGCGGCGGCTCGCTGCCGTTGATCGACGGCGCGTCGCCGCGCTTCACGCCGATTCATCCTTCCACCGCCGCCCTCGTGCGGGTGACGGCGGACAGTCCGCCGCCGCCGTTCACCGACATCGTGGATTACTCCGACAGTCCCTTCACCATCGCGGGCATCGAGGTGCTGGAGCCCGCGGCCGGTCTGCAGACGCGCATCGGGGCGACGAACCTCATCCGCTTCATCGCGGCGGGCACGCACGACCCCGGACTGACCGCGGACATCTACTATTCGCCGGACGGCGCGGTGTTCGACACCAACGCCATTGTGCGGGACTTCATCTTCCAGGAGGGGTATCCGGGCAAGAACGAGAACGTGTACAAGTGGGTCATCGAGAACACCCGCAAACCGTCGGCCACGGCGCGCATCAAGATCGTGGCCGGCCCGTACGCGGAACTGTCGGCGCCGTTCAACGTCAAGGGCATCCGCTTCGACGCGCCGACCGAGGGCGCGGTGTGGGCGCCGGGCACCAACGTCGTGCGCTGGGCTTCGGCCGGCGTCTCGTTCGACGCGCTGGTCGATTTGTACCTCTCGATCGACGGCGGCGGATTCGACACCAAACTGAACCCGACGGGCATTCGGATCGGCGACGGCGAGTTTGCGTGGGTCATGCCCGAGACGATCGAGCCGACGACGAACGCGGTGCTGCGGATCGTGATCACCGACACGGCGGACGCGGGATTGGACGCCTATTCCAAGCCCTTCACGATCCGGGGCATCATGGTCTTCGATCCGGCGGCGGGCGCGGCCTGGGAGCTTGACGGCAACCACACCATCCGCTGGAAGGCGGCGGCCGCGGGCGAGTCGGTGAATCTCTATTACTCGGCCGACGGCGGCACGAACTACGAGGCGGCGCCGATCCAACTGGCGGTGGCTTCGTCCAACGGCTACAACACCTTCGCCTGGCGGGTCGAGAAAACGCGGATGCCTTCGGCGCAAGCCCGGTTGCGGGTGGTTTCGAACACGAAAGTCGAGGGGGTTTCCGGCCTCTTCGAACTGCGGGGCATTCAGGTGCTGCGGCCGAACGGCCGGGACGTCTGGTCGTCGCAGGATTTGAACAACACCGTGCGCTGGATCGCGGTGGGCGACGCCGGGCCTTACACGCTGACGTATGTCAGCGACGGACGGGGGCCGTTCACGATCGTCTCCGGACATCCGCAGAGCTCCTACGTGTGGACCATTCCGCCCGCCGCCGCCGGCACCAACGTGGTCATCACCGTGACCGGCAACCGGTACCAGAACCAATCGGAAAGTTTCCGGATCGTGACGACCCCGACGGTGATCATCGCCGCGCCCCGGCCGGGGGCTTTCTGGCAGATCAACGGGCAATACCCGATCGAGTGGAGCCGCGGCGGGGCGGGGATTTCCAACGACTTTACGGTTTCTTACTCCCTGAAGCCTTACACCAGCGTCGTGGTCATCACGACGGGGGCGGGCGTGACGTACGACGAGACGGAGAATCTGTTCCGTCTGACCTGGCGGGTGCCGGACCTTCCGGCGCAGGCCAAGATTCTGGTGCAGAGCAACCGCGACCCCGGCGTGGGCGACGTGTCGGGCGAATTCAACATCGTCGGCCGCTTCGCGGTGCAGTCGCCGAACGGCGGCGAGGAACTCTTCGCCGGCCGGCCGACGCCGCTGATCTGGCGCACCCTGGGTTCGGTGCGGGCGGTGGACTTGTACTATTCGGTGACGCCGCCGTACCGCGCGGACAGTTGGGTGAAGATCAACGCCGCCCCGATCGCCAACAACTTCAACACCGATTTGACGTTTGCGCAGACGACCTGGCTGTGGCCGGTGGAAGACCTGCGGAATCCGCGCTTCAAGATTCGCG
>Ga0101944_10004915_pt1 | contig 15867 bp, 18 predicted proteins | sample DewCreD2012metaG_FD_75245 | JGI IMG/M metagenome (GOLD analysis project Ga0101944, IMG submission 75245) | Hot spring sediment bacterial and archeal communities from British Columbia, Canada, to study Microbial Dark Matter (Phase II) - Dewar... ...
TCGGCGGCACCATCATCGCCCGGTCAACGGTTTCGCCGTTTCGCAAGGATGTCACGGCCAAATGCTACGGGGGGGATATCACCCGAAAGCGAAAGCTTTTGGAAAAGCAGAAAAAAGGCAAAAAACGCATGAAGATGGTCGGACAGGTGGAAATTCCTCAGTCTGCATTTCTGGCCGTTTTGAAGACCGATACGGATTAACAGGGGAAGGGAAAGGAAACGCTTTGGGTAAAACCGTTGTTGAAAAAATCATCGACGCGCATCGGGTCGATCGGCTGGGGGAGGATGTCATCGTCGTTCGACTGGATGCGGTCTTTTGTCATGAAATCACCACCCCGATGGCCATTGCCGATCTCGTCGAACGGGGGAAGGATCGCGTCTTCGATCCAACAAAAATCAAGGCTGTCATCGATCATGTTTCCCCTGCAAAGGATTCCAAGACCGCCTTGCAGGGAAAAATCCTTCGGGATTGGGCCAGACGACACGGCATCCAGGACTTCTTCGATATCGGCAGAAACGGCATCTGTCATGCTCTCTTTCCGGAGAAGGGCTTTGTTCGGCCGGGATACACGATCATCATGGGCGACTCCCACACCTGCACTTACGGGGCTTTCGGCGCCTTCTCCGCAGGGGTCGGCACCACCGATCTCGAAGTGGGCATTCTCAAGGGGCTCTGCGCCTTTCCGCTGCAAAAGACCATTCGAATCGAATTGATGGGAACACTTCCCGAAGGGGTTTATGCCAAGGACGTGATTCTGTCGGTGATCGGTACGCTGGGCGTCGATGGGGCCACCAGCCACGTCATCGAATTCTGCGGGCCCGTCATCGAACGAATGGGCATGGACGGTCGCATGACGATCTGCAACATGGCCATCGAGGCAGGAGCCACCTGTGGGATTTGTTATCCGGACGAGACCACCGTCGACTATTTGTGGCCGTTCATTCAGGGGGAATATGGCGACCGGACGGCCGCTCTCGAAGCCTTCCGCACCTGGCTCCCCGATCCCGACGCCGACTATGCCCGGGTGATCCGACAGGATGTCTCGAACCTGAAACCCATGGCAACCTTCGGCTTCAAACCCGATCAGGTCAAACCTGCTGAAGAGATGCAGGATATCGCAGTCGATCAGGTCTATATCGGCTCCTGCACCAACGGCCGGATCGAAGACCTGCGGGTCGCCGCCTCCGTGCTGAAGGGCAGACGGATTCATCCACGGGTGCGCGGCATCGTCTCCCCGGCCACCCCTGCCGTCTTCCGGCAGGCCATGAAGGAAGGCATCCTCGAGATCTTTATGGATGCAGGCTTCTGTGTGACCAACCCCACCTGCGGGGCATGCCTCGGAATGAGCAACGGTATTTTGGCGGAAGGTGAGGTGTGCGCATCTACCACAAACCGAAACTTTAACGGCAGGATGGGAAAAGGCGGCATGGTGCACTTGATGAGCCCGGCCACAGCAGCAGCCAGCGCCCTGGCGGGGCACATTGCACCTGCGGAAAGGAGGACCCCGTGAGCAACCCCTTCAGCGGCAACATCCTGTTTCTGGATCGGGACGACATCAACACCGATGAAATCATCCCGGCAAAATACCTGACGGAAATCACCAAGGCGGCCTTGAAACCCCATCTTCTCGAAGACCTCCTGCTCGATGGGTTCTCCGCGCCCCGGGACATCCCCGGCAAATCGGCGGTCGTCAGCCGCTCCAATTTCGGCTGCGGATCCTCTCGGGAGCATGCCCCTTGGGCCTTCGAGGTCAACGGCATCCGGCTTGTCATCGCCGAAAGCTTCGCCCGAATCTTCCGACAGAACATGTTCAATTGCGGCATGATGGCTGTTTGCCTCCCTGAAGAGGTGATCGATGAGGTATTCCGACGTTTTGCGGGAAGACCGGCATCGGTCGTGACCGACCTGGATCGAAGCATGTTTGAATTCCGCTCCGATAGCGACAGGTGGATCGTTCCCTTCACCCTCAGCGAATTCGAATGGAAGATGATCCGAGCGGGCGGATGGGTAAATTTTGCGGATGCTACCTATGCGTGAAGGCGGGAGGGCGTGAAAGCGACCTCACGAGGATGGCTATGGAAGTCGGAACGTAGGAGTCAGGAGTCAGGAGTCAGGAGTCAGGAGTCAGGAGTCAGGAGTCAGGAGTCAGGAGTCAGGAGTCAGGAGTCAGGAGTCAGGAGTCAGGAGTCAGGAGAAAAGCGGATGACTTCTGTTTTAGGGAGGGCCGTCCAAGCGATTTTCATTGAACGAGGGGCAGCCCTTGCTGCATGAGAGATTCTAACCGATCGTTGTTTTCATCCTGGAGGAAACCATGAACCACGATTCACCGATCATACGGATTGCCGCAACCTTGGCAGTCCTGATCTTCAGCACGACCGTGTTTGCAGGCGAAGCCCTGAACCAGCTCAAGGGACCGATCGAACAGGTGATCGACATCCTGAAAGATCCGACATACAAGGCACCGGACAAGAAACAGGAACAGCGTGAGAAAATCTTCGCCATCACGAACCAGGCCTTCGATTTCATCGAAATGAGTAAGCGGGCATTGGGAAAGAACTGGCGCACCTTCACCCCGGAGCAGCGAAAGAATTTCACCGACGTGTTCGCCGATCACCTGAACAATACGTACATGGACAAGGTTCAGAATCAGTATCAGGATGAAACCGTGGAATTCATCGATGAGGAAAGGATCGGGGACGACAAGGCAGTCGTGAAGTCCTTCATCAAGCGGCGCTCGGTGAACGTTCCGGTGGACTACAGCATGATTCTGGTCGACAAGCGCTGGCGGGTTTACGACGTGAACATCGAAGGCGTCAGCCTGATCAAGAACTACCGCAGCCAGTTCGATGAGCTTCTGGCAAAAGAGACTCCGGAACAGGTGATCGAGCGTCTTCGGAAAAAAACAGACATCCAGGACCTCAAGAACTGAATCGACAAGCAGCAGTCAGGAGGCAGAAGAAAAAGGGATGGACCCCGTTCTTTCGAGGGGCGACACCCCCGTGCATGAAAACAGGCGGAAACCTCTTTTCTCCTGAATTCTCTTTTCACGCTAATTGCTCATGGCGATGGGCGCCGCCCCCGGAGATGAAAACAGGCCGTACCCACTGCCGACTGCCCACTGCCGACTCTTTTCACGATAACAAGGAACAAAGAATCATGACCCGAAAAGGATTCTTGATCGCCGTATTGGGCCTGCTGCTGATGACGGCGGCCACCGCCGGCTTCGCTGCGCAATCCAAAGACCCCTTTCAGAACGACAACCTCGATTTTCTGGAAGAAGAAGAGAAGGCTCCTCCGGCCCCATCCATCGCCGATCCGCTGGAGCCTTGGAACCGGGCCATGTTCCAGTTCAACGACAAACTCTATTTCTGGGTACTCAAGCCCGTCGCCCAGGGATACAAGGCCGTTACACCGGATCCCGTTCGAGAGGGCATTCGCAATTTCTTCCACAACCTCGCCGGACCGCTGCGCATCGTCAACTGCTTTCTGCAAGGGAAAATGGCCGATTCGGCCGACGAGATGGCCCGATTCGTCTACAATTCCACTTTCGGCATCGCCGGTTTCCTGGACCTTGCCAAGGAAAATCCGAAACTCAATCCGCCCGAGGAGGATTTCGGCCAAACGCTTGGCGTGATGGGACTTGGTCACGGGTTCTTCATCACCTGGCCGGTGCTTGGTCCTTCCTCGCTTCGGGATACGTTCGGCAAGGGAGGCGACTGGTTTCTCACCCCGATGACTTACGTCGATGACACCTGGACCCAAATCGGTGTAGACGCTCTGGATACCATCAACCAGACATCCTTCCGCCTGGGCGATTATGAAGCCCTCAAGTCCGCTGCCATCGACCCTTATGTTTCCTTCCGAAACGCCTATATTCAGTACCGGGAGAAACAGCTGAACGATTCGGGCCGTCGCTGAAGGCCATACCATCAGGCGTCGCAACAGTCTTCCTTCATGACGCCGGTAGTGCATCCCCCTGCTTCAGCGCCTTCAGCCCCGGAATATCCAGCAATTCCTTGAGAAGAATGCGAGAGAGCTCTCTCCAAAAATTCGGGGGAAGATGGGCCTTGACCGAGAAGTCCTGATCGTTTGGATCCGTGAAGAGAAACAGCAATTCTGTCAATCCATGCGCAGGATATCCGGGACCGGGAACCCATCCGTCCCCATCCCGATCCACATAGGGATCGGATGCAAACACCCCCTCCACATCGATGAGCGGTGCATTCACCTGAAACCGCACATTGATCGCCGACAGGATATGGTTTGCGATCAGCGCTTGTGCGGCATAGCCTGGATGAACCCCATCCAGGCTGAATGCACTCCCGCGGGACCATTTCCGACTGAGCGTCTTTCCGGAAACCGTTACAGCCGTCTTCCCCCCCAGCACCGAATTCAAATAACTGCCGATATCGATCAGAACGACATCCTCGTAGGCCGATGAAGCCGTCCGAATGATCTGGTTGTAGGCATCAATGCGGGACATGATGAGCTGCTGTTCCTCCTCGGACAACACCAGCCCATCCTGCTGCACGCCATCCTTTTCCAGAATCTCGTTGACCTGTTCTGGGGAATACCCGCTGTTCATGAGCGCATACATACTGGCAAACGTGAAGAGCGAAATGCGGTCCCCGTTGAAGGGATTGGTGATGGGCTGCCCGGGTTCAGTCACCCGTTTGAACGTCGAAGGCACCTGATAGGAAGGGTCGATCTGTTTCAGATACCATTCGATGTCCTCGGAATCGAACAGATAGCCGACCGCACTGTAATAGGGAAGGGTCAGCACGCAGAAGGTCGTGGTGCCGACAGGCATCGGGTTTTCCTGATGGAGACGGGCAAGGATGTGGTTGAACTGGCGATCGAAATCGGTGATATCCGTCATGTTCCGTTCGATGGCCTGTTGGGAATAGGGTTCCAAACTGAGCTGACCGCTGCTTAGGCCTTGTTCCAGCACCTCCAAAAGGGCGGGGGTGATTTCTTTGGAAATGGCCCCCACCGGCAACGGCAAAAAGGAGGGGTTGCTGCCGCCTGTTCCAAGGGCTGCCAGGCTTGTGTCGTTGTTCCCGATCCAGAGCAGCACCAACGCCGGCGCCCCTGGATATTCCTCAGCCTGAAGCTTCAGCAGGGTGAGGCCTGCATCGATTTGGGATACCGACTTTCGAGCGATCCGGTTCAGTGGATACATGACCTTGTCGTAGTCGTCCTGAAAAGCGAGCGGGGTGGCGCTGTTGCACAGATAGGCGTCTGTGACGTAGGATTCCGGCGCCCCCACACGCTTGTAGTATTCGATTCCTTCGAGCGAAAAAATATCCGAACCATCGATGCCGATGTTCGTAGGAACGACGAATGGCCGAAGCCGCTGTTCCCGAAAGCCGTAATAGGGCTGCGAAAAGCGGATCGGCAAAACGAAGGCCAGGGCATCGGCCAGATGTTGCAGATAAGCGCTTCGGGTATTGACCCAGTTGTTGGTGGCATCCATGGTCCCGTGGGTCAGGCTGTCGCCCATTCCCACAAACAGTACCGTACCCGTCAGACGTTCTTCGATTGCAGGCCCTGCGAAGGCCGCAGAAACCAAACATACAACAAGCCCCACGAACCAGTACATGCAGCGAGCGAATTTCATCGGAATCCTCCATGCAGGCGATCGGGTGAGACCTTCATTCCTATAATCAGAAGCGATCCGCTTTTCTCCTGACTTCTGACCCCTGACTCCTGACTCCTACTTTCCCTCTGGGCAGGTTCCCAATCCGGCGGTGCTTCGAGAAGGATCATAGCGGTTCTCTTTCGGCAGAGCAAGTCACAGATGGATGATGTCAGACGTCCGTCAACGTTCTTGGAGGAAAGCACGAGTTCGCAGGTCTGAAACCGCAAGAAGGGGTATGATGATCCGGGGTCCGCCGACGGAAGTCAGCCGATATTTGTGCTTGCAAAGAAATGGACGAATGGCTATGGAAGCCATGCAGGACAAGCATGTCGGCTCCAGGAGTTTCGGCACTGAGCACCAGAGCCCCTTCCGGGGCTTCGGCTTTTTGAGGATAGGACAGCAGGAGAAGTGCACATGACTGGCATCGACCGATCGAGACTTCCGGATACCGGAGTGACGATCTTCACACGCATGAGCGCACTGGCCCAGCAGACGGGGGCCATCAATTTGTCCCAGGGATTTCCAGACTTTTCCGTAGACCCGCTCTTGATCGACAGAGTTCTCGTGCACATGCGGGAAGGCCGCAACCAGTATGCCCCCATGCAGGGGGTGCCCTTGCTGCGGGAGCGAATCGCAGAAAAGGTCGAACGCTTGTATGGCCGCCGCTACGATCCCAACACGGAAATCACCGTCACCTCCGGGGCGACGGAAGCCGTCTTTTGTGCCATCACCGCCTGCCTGCAACCGGCCGATCAAGCCATCGTCATTGAACCGGCCTACGACGCCTACATTCCCGCCATCACCCTAAGCCATGCCGTCGCCGTGCCTTCCCCCATGCGCTTTCCGGGCTATCGCATCGACTGGGATCATGTCCGAGATTCGATTTGCGAAAAGACGCGGCTCATCATCCTCAATTCCCCGCACAATCCGACGGGAACGATTCTCGATCGATCCGACATCGATGCCCTGCGGCAGATCGTTGCAGACACACGGATTCTCATCGTCAGTGACGAGGTTTACGAACACATCGTCTTAGACGGCCGGATGCACGAAAGCATGTGCCGGTATCCGGATCTGGCCGAGCGCAGTTTCGTCATCAGCTCTTTCGGGAAAACCTACCATGCGACGGGCTGGAAAATCGGCTATTGCCTCGCACCCGAAGCCCTGAGCGCCGAATTTCAGAAAATTCATCAATTCGTCACCTTCTCCTCCAACACCCCGGTTCAGTACGCCCTTGCCGACATGCTCGAAAAACCGTCGGCTTACCTCGAACTGGGAAATTTCTATCAGCGTAAACGGGACTTCTTTCGATCCCGGATCGCAGACAGCCGCTTCATCCCCCTGCCCTGCGAAGGGACCTATTTTCAGATGCTCGACTACTCGAGGATTTCCGATGAACCCGATACCGATTTTGCCGTACGCATGACCCGGGAATTTGGGGTGGCCGCCATTCCGCCTTCGGTGTTTCACTCGGATCGGCAGGACCACCGTGTACTCCGGTTCTGCTTCGCCAAAAACGAGCACACCCTCGAGGAGGCCGCAGCACGCCTATGTCGCATCTGAAGCTTGCCATCGTTCAGTTTGACCCCGAATGGGAAAACGCCCCAGCCAACCGCAGGCGACTGGATCGCATGCTGCAGGCCATCGAATCCCCGATCGACATCTGTGTGCTTCCGGAAATGTTCAGTACGGGATTTACCATGAACGCCGCATCCGTTGCGGAATCCATGGACGGCCCCACCATCGGCTGGATGGCCGAAACCGCCGGCCGAATGAAGGCCGTCCTGATGGGAAGTGTCGTCGTTTCGGAAGGCGGCCGATTCTATAACCGCCTGATCTGGATGCGGCCGGACGGCGGCCTGTCCTATGCCGACAAACGGCATCTGTTTCGGATGATGGGGGAAGACCGGGTCTATACCCCGGGAACGACCGTCCTGGAAGTGGAACTGAACGGCTGGCGGATCCGCGGCTATGTCTGCTACGATCTGCGCTTTCCCGTCTGGATGCGGAACACCCTACCCCACGCCCATTTGGCCGTTGTTGTGGCCAGCTGGCCCAAGGCGCGGCGAAACGTTTGGCAACACCTTCTGATCGCCCGGGCCATCGAAAACCAGATGGCCGTCGTCGGCGTGAACCGGGTGGGAGTTGACGGCTCCGGGTTGGCCTTTTCGGGAGATTCGATGGTGATCGATGCCACCGGCGACATCCTCGGCCGCTGGAGCGAAAGCCCCCTTGTTGCAACGATCGGCCTCGAGCGGAAGCACATCGAGGATTTTCGGAAGGATTTTCCGGCCTGGATGGATGCGGACGCTTTCCGTCTCCAGCAATAGCGAGGCCTTCGATTCACCATGGATGAAGGAATCAACCGAATGAAGCGCCTTCATTCCTTTTCCTTGACACTTCCCCTCGGACTTTCCTATAGTCCGTCGCATTCTTGGAGCAACCCTTTCCGTCAACACCAACTCAAGGAGGCCGTCATGAAACACCGCTGGTTGACCGTTCTGCTGATGCTCAGTGTCGTCCTTGCCGTGGCGGGCGCCGGTCTTGCCGCAGAAAAACCCGTCAAGGTCGGTTTCGTTTACATCATGTCCGGGCCATTCGCCACCTACGGTCAGTTCGCCAAGCAGGGAGCGGAGCTGGCCATCGATGAAATCAATGCGGCAGGGGGTATCAACGGCAGGAAAGTCGAAGCCCTCTTCGAGGACAGCACCGGAAAACCCGATGTCGGCATTCGGGCCATCCGCAAACTCGTCTATGAAAACGAAGTGGATGTCGTGATGGGGATCGATTCGAGCGGTGTGGCCTCGGCAGTGGCCCCCATCATGAACGAGCTCAAGACCCCGCTCATCATCACCCACGCCGCCACCCCGGATGTTACAGGCACCAACTGCAACCGGTACACCTTCCGCGTGTCGCTCAACATCAACCAGAACATCGCCATGGCCGCCAAACTGGCCGCAAAGCTCAAGGCCAAAACCTGGACGACCGTCGGCCCCGACTACTCCTTCGGTCATCAGTCCTGGGAATATTTCCAGAAATACTTGAGCAAGCAGAAACCGGATGCGGTCTTTCTGCCCAAGGAGGACGTTGCCTTCTCTCCGATGGCAACAACGGACTTTTCGCCATACATCACCAAAATCCTCAATTCCAAGGCGGATGGGGTTTTGATCTCGCTGTGGGGCGGCAATCTCATCGATTTCGTCCGACAGGCCTCGGACATGGGCTTCTTTGACGGCAAGCGGGAAGTGCTCATGACCTTGGGCGCCGCGACCGAAGTCCTCTATGCCCTCAAGGACAAGATGCCCGAAAACATTTGGGTCGGCACCCGCTACTGGTTTGCTGCGAACGATTCGCCCGTGAACAAGGCTTTCGTGGATGCCTACATGAAGCGCTACAACGTCTATCCTTCCTACAACGCCCATGGTGCCTATGCGGCGCTGAAGACCTATGCCGCAGCAGCCAAGAAAGCCAATTCGATCGACAAGGAAAAAATCGTCGCAGCCCTCGAAGGGCTCACCATCGAAGTGCCCGTCGGCAAGATCACCATCCGGGCTGAAGACCATCAGGCCATCACCGACGGTGTGTGGGGGCAGACCGCAGCCGATCCGAAGATGCCGATCCGCACCCTGAAGAACCTCTTCCACCTGCCCGGAGATGCCATTACGCCTCCGGTGGAGGAAACCGGGTGCAAGATGAAATAGGTGAAGCATGCGTGTGCGGGCGCATCGGAATGCGCCCGTTTGACGAGGTCATCAACCCGGTACGGCATCGACTGGAGCAACGGTGGAAGGATTTCTGGCGAATATTCTGAACGGCCTTTCGTGGGGAATGCTGCTCTTTCTCATTTCGATGGGCCTTACGACCGTCTTCGGAGTCATGGGGGTGTTGAATTTCGCCCACGGATCTCTCTTCATGCTGGGTTCGTATCTGTGCATGCAGTTCGTTCGCTGGTCCGGCTCCTTTTGGATGGGGCTTGTCTTGGGTCCACCCATCGTTGCCGCCCTGTCGATCCTCATCGAACGCTTTCTGCTGAGGCCGATTTACGGGCGGGATGTCAGTTTCCAGCTGCTGCTCACCTTCGGCCTGATGCTGTTTCTGGATGACGGGGTTCGCCTGATCTGGGGTCCTGCCTACCACGTCGTAGCACCACCCGCCATTCTGTCGGGTGTCATTCCTTTCTTCTCCCAAAGCTATCCCGTCTACCGCATCTTTCTCGTCATCCTCGGACCTCTGGTCGGTTTGGGTCTCTGGATGTTCTTCACCTTCACCCGATGGGGAAAGATTCTGCGCGCTGCAGCCATGGACCGGCAGATGGCGGAAATCGTCGGGGTGCGGGTGCCCATCCTGTTCACGGGGGTCTTTGCCTTCGGCGCCTGGCTTGCCGCATTGGGCGGAGCCCTTGCCGCACCGCACCAGAGCGTCGGACCGGCCATGGGCGAGCGGATCATCATCGAAAGCTTCATCGTCGTTGTCATCGGCGGAATGGGAAGCTTTCCCGGGGCCTTCGTGGGCGCGCTGATCCTGGGGCTTCTCAATTCCTTCGGCACCACCTGGATCCCGGATGTGCAGATGGCGCTACCGTACCTGTTTCTTGCCGTGATCCTGCTCACCCGGCCCCGGGGCCTTTTCGGCGGAGAAGCCTAAGATGCGCAACAGATCCTTCGGTTATCCGCTCCTCATCGTCCTGTTGCTTGGCTGTCTCTTCACCCTACCGCTTTTCCTGTCCACCTACTGGGTGCTCATCGTCACCGAAATCCTCACGATGGGCCTGTTCGCCATGAGCTTCAACCTGCTCTTCGGCAATACGGGGCTGCTGTCGTTCGGCCAGGCCGGATTTTTCGGGGCAGGCGCTTATTTCGCCGTCCTTTGCCTGCTGCATCTCGGCCAGTCCCTTTGGCTGGCGCTGCTATGCGCCTGTCTTGGGGCTGCCGTTCTGGCCCTCATCATCGGATGGCTAAGCGTTCGGCTCGATGAAATCTATTTTGCCATTCTGACCCTCGGCTTCGGCATGATGCTTTTTACGGTGGCCCACAACTGGCGATCGGTCACCGGAGGAAGCGACGGTCTGGGCAATTTCGCGTTGCCCTCCCTGAACCTCGTCTTCACGAACGTATCCATAGGTCATCCCCGCCATTTCTATTACCTCGTTCTCGTCGTCGCGACCCTGGGGATGTTCTTCCTGCGCCGCATCACCCGTTCTCCCTTTGGGTTGATGCTTCGGGCCACGCGGGAAAACAGCAATCGGGTCGCATTCGTCGGTGCGGACCTGCGGACCGTCCGACTGCTGGCCTTCGTTCTGGCCGGTGCCATTGCAGGCATTGCAGGTGCCCTGTTCGCCCTCTTCAATCGAATCGCTTCTCCGGAAATGCTCCATTGGTCCTTTTCCGGAAAAGCCGTTCTGATGACCATTCTCGGCGGATCCGGGGTTTTTTTGGGGCCCGTTGTGGGCGCAGCCATCTTCTTCATCCTCGAACACTGGATCACCTCGTTCACCAACAGCTGGATGGTCTTTCTGGGCGCCATCCTCGTGTTTTTGGTCCTCCTGTTTCCCAAAGGCGTGCTGGGCACCCTGATGGCCTGGGTGGACCGTGTCAGGAAGGGGAAAACGCCATGAGCCGGACAGATCCCCCTATCCTCGAGGTTCGCCACGTCAGCCGGAATTTCGGCAAATTTCAGGCCCTCTCCGACGTTTCCCTCCAGGTGCCGAAGGGAAGGCTGAGCGCTCTGATCGGCCCGAACGGCGCCGGCAAGACTACGTTCTACAATGTCATCAGCGGTAGATACCGGCCGACGACGGGAACGGTCCACTTCGACGGCGAGGATGTGACAGGCCTTGCTCCCCATCGGCTGGTGGCCCGAGGGATGCTTCGTTCCTTTCAGATCACCAATGTATTTCCGGAGCTGACCGTTCTCGAAAATGTCCTCGTTCCGCTCATCGTGCACCATAGGGCTGAGTACGCGTTTCTCAAATCGCTTGCCGGACGCAGTGACTGGGTGGAGGAGGCGGAGGCCATTCTGGAACGGGTAGGGCTTCGGGACATGCGGCACCGGGTGGTGTCCACCCTGGCCTACGGAGACAAGCGGCTCATCGAAATCGCCCTTGTCCTGGCTCGAAACCCTAAGCTCGTGCTGCTCGATGAACCCACGGCAGGAATGAATCCGGAGGAAACCGACCGCATGATCCATCTCATCCAGGAGCTTGCCGATCAGTCCGGAACCACCTTCTTCATCACGGAGCACGACATGAAGGTGGTGTTCTCCGTTGCCCAGCAGATTTACGTGCTGCACCAGGGAAGCCTCCTGGCCGAAGGAACGCCCGAAGACATCCGAGCCAACGACATGGTCAAACAAGCCTATCTGGGAGGCAGCCTGTATGCTCCAGCTTGAGGGGGTGCATGCCTACTATGGAGACAGCCACGTGTTGCAGGGTGTGTCGCTTGCGGTGCGGCAGGGGGAAATCGTGTGCCTGCTGGGGCGAAACGGTGCTGGAAAATCGACGACGATGAAGGCTGCCATAGGGGTGGTGCCGCCCCGTAGGGGAAGCGTCCAATTTCTCGGGGAGGAAATTTCCGGAAAGCCTGTCTACAGCATCGTCCGAAAAGGGCTTGCCTTCGTTCCGGAAGACCGGCGGATCTTCGCCGGGCTGACGGTGACCGAAAATCTCGAAGTCGCCCTGCTGCCGCCAAGGCCGGGTCTCGAACCCTGGACGATCGAGCGGCTGTTTCAGGTCTTTCCGCTGCTGGATCGGCTGCGGGACCGCAAAGGCGGAAACCTTTCGGGCGGAGAGCAACAGATGCTCGCCATCGCCCGTGCCCTTGCCGGAAATCCATCCCTGCTGCTCCTCGACGAGCCCTGCGAAGGACTTGCCCCCGTCATCGTCGAGGAGCTGGCCCGTGTCATCCTCGAAATCAAGAACGCCATCCCCGTACTTCTCGCCGAACAAAACGCCCTCTTCGCCCTTTCCATTTCCGACCGAGGCTATGTCATCGACAAGGGTGTCATCCGCTACGAAGGCACCAAACAGGAGCTTTTGGCCAACACCGAGATTCAGTCGCGGTATCTTTCCGTATAACGCAGGCAGTGCATCACTTGCGGGCAGGTAAGAAACGGGGTTTCGTTTCAAACACGATGTAGGTGCAGCGCCTCAAGAGGAAAATGATGAACCCTTCGAGAAAAAGATGAAGCAGCCGGTGGCGCAATGGCGCGAGCAGCAGGCCGAGGCGTCGAAACTGGACAAGGCCATTGCCGAAAATCTGGAGGGGTTGTGGGATGACGGACAACCATCTGAGGAAATCCAGCGACTTTACGTTGCTTCTTTCTGAAGTGAAACAGCGCATTCAACGCGCCCAAACGCAGGCTGTCCTGGCCGTCAACTCGGAATTGGTCCGCCTGTATTGGGACATCGGCAGGATCATTGACGCTCGCCAGAAGCACGAAGGCTGGGGTTCGGCGGTCATTCCAAGGCTGGCTCAGGAGCTGAAAAATGAAATGCCCGAATTGAAAGGCTTTTCAGAGCGCAATATCGGACGAATGGTTGCCTTTTACAAAGATTATCCAGACCCGTCATCAATTTTGCCACAAGCGGTGGCAAAATTGGTCTTTTCCCAAACGGGTCAAGGAACACCATTGGACGTATCTTTGTCTGAAAAATTGCCACAACCTGTGGCAGAAAATGCCGGTTCCCTCTTATGGTCCGTCCCATGGGCACATCACGTGATTCTCATGGACAAGGTTTCAGATATTGCCGTCCGCCGCTGGTACATGGAGCAGACCCTTGCCAACGGCTGGAGCCGAAACATCCTGGCCCTGCAAATTGAGGCGCAGGCTCATGCCCGGCACGGCAAGGCTCGGTCCAATTTCGAGATCACATTGCCCCCGCATCAGTCCGACCTGGTACAGCAAACCCTCAAAGACCCTTACATCTTTGCTTTTCTCACACTGACTGAGCCGTTCCATGAACGCGAGCTGGAAACCGGTCTTATGCGTCATCTGGAAAAGTTTTTGTTGGAGCTTGGCCAGGGCTTTGCTTTTGTCGGACGGCAGTACAAGATTGAGGTGGGTGACGAGGATTTCTATATCGATCTGCTTTTCTACCACCTGCGGCTTCGCGCGTTCGTGGTGATCGAACTCAAAAAGGGCAAATTCAAGCCGGAATATGCTGGCAAGCTGAACTTTTACTGCAATGTGGTCAACGAGCGCCTCAAGCACCCGACCGACCAGCCCACCATCGGCCTGATTCTCTGCCAGGAACGAAGCCGCCTGCTGGCCGAATACAGCTTCGCCGGAATCGACAAACCCATCGGGATTTCCACCTACGAGCTCACCCGCGCCCTGCCGAAGGACTTTCGCTCCACCCTTCCCACCGTTGAGGAGATCGAGGCCGAACTGGCGGAAGCGGTGAAGCACAAGCCGGGACGGAAAAGGCAGACAAGCAAGAAATGACAGATGAACGAAAGGCCGAGAAAAAAGAAATAGAGAATAGCAGGTATGTGGCAAGAAACTTGGATGCGTGCAATGCTCGACGACATCTGAACTGAAAAGGAGCGAGAATTAGCGTTGGAAGGCAACATGCAGGAGAAAGCATGACAACTACGCATCTCTCAAGACGGTTGACATGGCATGACCGGGCTTGGGATGGTCACGTATGTAACCCGCCACACCTCAACGCTCACCGCATTGTCCACCAACACTTACGTAACTCGCGGGATGATGAAAAGGAGCGCGGAGCTGTTGGCAAAATGAATGGAACAGGGGGATTCCGATGGCCATCCCACGAGAAACTGCAGACAAGGTGATATGGTCAGGCCGCATCTTGGCCGTCCAGCCACGCATCCGGCTCCTGAGGTCTTTCGATCAGCGCACACACAGCTACCAGGGGTATGTGCTTCACATCGACGGGACCTGCGGCGGAGATAAGGGTGAATTCCTGATTGCGGTCGGTGAGGCTGCACACGAAAAACATCGGTTCCAGACCGGCATGGATTTGAGCGGATGCTCCGTGCCGGTCGAAGACCCGAGGAAGGAGACGGCGGCATTCTACAAAACAAGTCGAATCAAGGTCCTCAAGAATGCCGATGACAGACCCCAAGACGGCCCGCCCTTCCTTGGTGCTCCTCCGGACCTGGAAACCTACCGAGCTCGCGGACACCGCCGTCTGGACGTCCGGACGTACGATACCAAATGCACGACGTGCATCTGGGGCTGCCGGATGCCTGTGGAGATGATCATCGACCACTGGAATCCATCCAAAAAGCAGTACCGATTTGAAACGTTCTGCTACGGTCCAAAGAGCTGCGCTTTTTACCGGCCCGGGCCCGCGCGCAAGGTTCCGGGCCGAAAGGGTATGTCCTACACCGAGGAGAATTGGGTCGATGAGGACGCCACCTCGCATCGGGGGCCGGACGATTGAGAAGAGGTAAGACCCGCTGTTTTATGGCGACATGACATGAAGACATTTCTCGTGATCTTATGGGCAGTTCTGGCAAACACAGCGCTTGCCAGCGAAGATAACGAAGCGCAGATGAATCGCATCAGCGAAGAATTGCGCACTCTCGTCTCTACGGATCCCGCAAACGGCATCCCTGTACTCGTTCAAAAACTCCGGAACGGTACTCCGATCGAGAAGGACGCGGCACTATACGCGATTGACCGAGACAATCTCGTGGATCAAGTCCCCTTCGTCCTTGACGCGATTACCGATATGACGCCTGCGCCTCGATACGATGACACAGGCTGGACATCTATCGGACGTCACGCGGGATGGGTCGTTCGCAACCTCATCTTGAACAACGACAGGGCTTGGCTGTCCCTTTCCGAGCAGAACGGGAAGGCTGATTCGATGGATTTCCTCAACAGCCCTGAGAGGCTGCAGGTTAAGCGGCTCTTGGAAACGTGGTGGAATGATTTCCACACAAGGAAGCTACACCCGTAACGTTCGAGCTTAGGAACAACGGATGTTCGGCAATGGTCGTGCCCCTCTTGCTCGCGGGATCCTCTTTGGGTTTACGCTTTCCGGTCCCAGAAACCTGCTCTCGGGGGCCCCGTAATCAGCATCTACCATTTTATGGACGGGGAAAGCATTGAATTCCATCATGGACCCTAAAGGCAATACTGTTCACTTAATCTAATTTCTGTGTTATACTCCCCTCACAACCATTATAGAGGAGGGGAGAGATGGCTCGCATACTCGCGGAATTGCCCAAGGGAGCTCGTCTGACAGACTACAT